>Ga0075434_100001416_pt1 | contig 20150 bp, 17 predicted proteins | sample RhiMethybrSRZTD3_FD_75298 | JGI IMG/M metagenome (GOLD analysis project Ga0075434, IMG submission 75298) | Populus rhizosphere microbial communities from Tennessee, USA - Rhizosphere MetaG P. TD hybrid SRZTD3 | ecosystem: Host-associated > Plants > Roots > Rhizosphere > Soil | place: USA... | reverse complement strand
CGCATCTCCGCCTGGCGCAGCTGGCCCGTGAATCCAACCTGAAGTTTCTCCGCGCAACGTTCGAATCGCTCCCACCGCACGACGGCACGCTCGCGCAATTAAAGATCGACATGGCGCTCGAAGGGAGCTACGCCAACGTGCGGGCGTTCATTCATCAGCTCGAAACCGCGCCGGAGTTTGTTGTCGTCGACAACATCGAGCTTGGCCAGGGCGCCAACGGCGGCCCGCTCGGCGTCACGCTGCACCTCTCGACGTACTACCGCGACACTGGCGCCACGCGAGACGGGGCGCAATGAAGTTTCTCATCTCGCGTCAACTGCTGGCGCTTCTTGCCATCGGCGCTACGGTTGGCGGCGTGGAAATGGCGCGGCGGTCCAGCAACCCGACCGGAACCGCGGCGGCACCGTCCAATGCTCGACGGACACCGGCGCGAGCAGCGAACCAGGGGACGAGTGCGGTTGCGGACGTCAAGCTGGAGCTCCTCAAGGCGGCGCCAAGCGAGCTCGAGCCGTCGACACGAAATCCGTTTCAGTTCAAGCCGAAGGCGCCGCCCCCCGCGCCGCGGCCGCAGGCTGTCGTGCGCCCGCCGATCGTGATCGCGCCGCCAGTGCCGCAGGGACCGCCGCCGCCGCCGCCGATTGCGCTGAAGTACATCGGCGTGCTCGATACAGCGCAGGGGCGCGTCGCGGTGTTCAGAGACAGCGGCGGTGACATCGTCAACGGGAAGGAAGGCGATATCATCGATGGCCGTTACCGCCTGCTGAAAATCGGCGTCGAATCGGCCGATCTTGCGTATCTCGACGGACGCGGCCGTCAGACGATTCGGCTCTCGGGACAATGATGCGTGTACACCGGATGAAGTTGATCGTCGTGATGGCGCTGGCGCTGGCCGCGGCGGGGTGCGGAGCGTCACGTTCCTACAACCGCGCGGAAAACTCGGCGCGGCAGGGCGACTGGGACGCCGCCGTCGAGTACTACCGGCGCGCGGTGCAACAATCGCCGGAGCGCAGCGACTACAAGATTGCGCTGGAGCGGGCGATGATCAACGCGTCGCACCAGCATCTCAATCAGGCGCAGCTTGCCGAGGCGCGCGGCGAGCTGGAAGAGGCGCTGCGTGAATACCGGCGCGCCAGCGATTTCGATCCGCCGAACCGTCAGCTCGCGGCCAAGGTCATGGAGATTGAGCGGCGCATTCGCGAGCAGTACGAATCGCGTCCGGCGAACAACATTGCGCAGCTGCGGGAGCAGGCGCGGCAGGCCGGACCGCCGCCGCTGATCAAGCTCAACGAAGTGCTGCCCGAAATCCGGTTCAACAACACGAGCATCCGCGACATCCTCAACACCATCGCCAACATCACGGGCATCAACATCACCTACGACCGCGACTATCAGGATCGCGCCTACACGGTGCTGCTGACCGGGGTCACGCTCGACCAGGCGCTCAATCAGATCCTCTCGGCCAATCAGCTCTTCTACAAGGTGTTGAACCAGAACACCATCATGGTGATCCCCGACACCGCGCAGAAGCGTGCCAACTACGAGGAGCAGGTCATACGCACCTTCTACGTGTCGCATGCCGATGCCACGGAACTGGCGCAGATGATCAACCAGATCATCCGTGTGCCCGCCATGGCGGTGCAGCCGATGATCGCGCCGAACAAGACGAACAACACGATCACGATCCGCGCGACGACCGCTGTGGCGGCGATTATCGAAAAGATGATCGAGTCGAACGACAAGCCGCGCGCCGAGATCGTCATCGACGTGCAGATCCTCGAGGTCAGCCGCGAGCGGGCCAAGCAGTTCGGTCTCGATCTGTCGAATTACCAGATCAACGCTATCTTCTCTCCCGAGTCCGACCCACGCGGCACGACGGGCGGCACCACTCCGACGGCGACGTTGAACACGACCCCCTCGTTCAATCTGAACACCGTCACGAGGGGCGTTTCCACGGCCGACTTCTACCTGGCCGTGCCGTCGGCAGTCATTCGTTTCCTGGAGACCGACTCGGACACGAAGCTCGTTGCCAAGCCGCAGCTGCGCGGCGCGGAAGGGCAGAAGATCACCCTCAACCTCGGCGACGACATTCCCATCCCCTCGACGGTGTTCACGCCGCTGGCCACCGGCGGCGCCAACACGAATCCACTAACCTCGTTCAACTACCGCACGGTCGGCATCGTGGTGGAAATGACCCCGCGTGTGACGATCGAAGGCGACGTCATTCTCGACCTCTCCGTGGAGAACAGCACGAAGGGCGTAGATGTGAACGTCGCTGGCTCGAACCTGCCCTCGTTTGGCACGCGCAAGGTGGTCACGAGGCTGCGGCTGCGTGACGGCGAAGCAAATCTGCTTGCCGGCCTCTTGCGAGAAGACGAGCGGAGAACGCTGCGTGGGGTCCCTGGTGTCCTGCGTCTTCCGATCGTGAACAAGCTGTTTGCGTCGAACGACACCGACATCCGCACCACCGACATCGTGATGCTGCTGACGCCGCGCATCGTGCGCACGCAGGAGATCACCGCGAGCGATCTCAGCCCGATCTTCATCGGTACGCAGCAGAACCTCGGGCTCAATGGACCACCACCGTTGATCGCTGCACCAGCCGAACCGGCGCCTGGCGCGCCGGCGGCACCCGCCGCTCCTGGTGCTGTACCGCCCGCGCAGCCTGCACCGGTGCCGGCGCCGGCACCTGCGCCCGTGCAACCGGGGGCGCCGAATGCGCCTCCTGGCGGTGCTGCTAATGCCGCGCCGGGAGTGTCGATTGTTCCTCCGGGAAGCTCGCCAGTTCCCGGCACGACGGCTGTAACCGCCGCGCCCACACCGTCGGCGTCCGCGCCTGCTGTTGCTCCGGCTGGCGCGCAGCTGATCGTGACGCCGCCTGGCACCGATTTCCGCGTCGGCGCGGGTCCGTACACGGTTGCGATCTCGGCGACCAACGCGTCGAGGCTGTCCGGGATGTCGCTGACGATGACCTTCAACCCGGCGGCTCTCCGCGTGCGCGCAGTTCAGGAAGGGAGCTTCATGCGGGCGGGCGGAGCGCAGGCGACATTCACTCAGATGGTGGATGCCTCCACGGGCCGGATTGATATTGCCATCGTGAGAACCGGCGATGCGACCGGCGTTGCCGGGACGGGCCTGCTCGCAGCGGTGGTCTTCGATGCCGTCGGCGGCGGATCCGCAAACCTTGCCATTACGGGGACGGCGACAGCGCCGGGCGGCTCGGCGGCGTCGCTGCAGGTATCGCCAGTGCCGGCGGTGACCGTCCGATAAGACAGATGTTCAAGGGTCATCGCGGATACACCTTCATTGAGCTACTCGTGGTCGTCACGATCCTGATGATCCTTGCGTCAGCCGTGCTGCCGCTGGCGCAGGTGACGTCGCAGCGGCAGCGCGAAGCGGAGTTGCGCCGCAATCTCCGTGAGATCCGGACCGCGATCGACAAGTTCAAAGACGCAGTCGACATGGGGCAGATTCCGACCACGGAACTGAGCCCGGAAAACCAGGGCTATCCGGCGGACCTCGAGACGCTTGTCGAAGGTGTGGCTCGAGCCAACGATGCGACGGGTACGAAGTTGAAATTTCTGCGGCGCATCCCTGTTGATCCGATGACCAACGGCATGGAGTGGGGGCTGCGGTCCTATCAGGACAAGCCCGATTCGACGTCATGGGGCGGGCAGAACGTATTCGATGTGTATACGAAGAGCGACGGCACGGCTCTGGATGGAACGAAGTACCGTGACTGGTAAGCGACCCATTCGGATCCTCAATCCCGGATCCCGGATCACCGGATTCACCCTCATCGAGGTGATGGTGGTGATGGCGCTCATCGTCGTGCTGGCCAGCGTCGGCCTGACGCTCTACTCGAACAGCGTTACCCGCGCGAAGGAATCCGTCCTGAAAGAAGACCTCTTCCGCATGCGCGACGCCATCGATCAGTACTACGCCGACAAGGGACAGTACCCCGCCACTCTGCAGGATCTCGTATCCGACAAATACCTCCGGGCGATTCCCAAGGATCCGTTCACGAACTCGGTGGACACGTGGCGGGAGGTTCCGTCGGAACCGGATCCGAACAATCCGACCGCGCAACCCGGCGTGTACGATGTGAGGAGTGGCTCCGAGCTGACCGCACTCGACGGGACCAAATATTCGGAATGGGATTGATGAAGCTCTTTGTTCACGCGGTGCTCGTCGGTCTGGTGGCGCTGCTTGCGGCATGCGACAAGGTGCCGCTGCTAGCTCCGGCGAACTCGTCGATCACGCTGTCCGCCAACGCGACGACGGTTCCCACCAATGGCAGCGTTGGATTGACGGCATTTGTCTCGGAATCAAGTGGGACCCCCGTTCAGAACGGCACCACGGTGCGTTTCACGACGACACTCGGTGCGGTTACGCCGATTGAAGCGCAGACGACGAACGGGGTAGCGGTTGCCACGTTCCAGGCGGGCGGTTCCTCCGGCGTTGCGGAGATTCACGCCATCTCCGGCGGTGCAGCGGGCACCAGCGGTACCGGCACCGCGGCGACAACGACGAACGTCGTGAAGATCACTGTTGGCTCAGCGGCGGCGACCAAGATTGCTGTGCGGGCGAATCCGTCCACTGTGGCGGCGAGCGGAGGGACGGTTGAAATATCTGCCAGCGTCACCGGCGGAGCGAGTTCGACTGATAGCAACCCAGTCGCTGGCGTTCCCGTCAGCTTCTCAACGACTGCTGGAACATTGAGTTCGACCACCGCGATCACCGACCAGAACGGGGTCGCGGAGGTGTCGCTGACGACGAACAGGAAGGCGACCGTCACGGCGAGCGCAGGCGCGGCCACCCCCGCAACGGTCGACGTCAACGTCAACCCGGCGGCCTCGGTGACGCTGTCGGTGACTCCGGCCAGTCCCGCGGTCGGCCAGCCGGTGTTGCTCACCGTCACGCCGGCTACCGATACCTCACCCAACGTAGTCATCGACTGGGGTGACGGCAACACCTCGTCGCTCGGTACGGTGCGGTCCGCGCAGACGGTTGGCCATTCGTACCGCAACCCAGGTAGCTATGGCATCACTGCCACTGCGAATCAGGATGGCATCACCTATCAGACGACGACGTCTGTCACGGTTGCGCCGCCGCCGAGTGTCGCCATATCGGTGAGCCCGAGCAGCGGAACCACCACGACAACCTTCGTATTCACCGTCACACCGGCAACGGCCAACGGCGTAAAGGACGTGACCCTCGATTTCGGTGATGGTGATTCGATCGATCTCGGCGCGATCAATTCAGCGTCGACCGTCAGCCACCGCTACGGCAGCACCGGCAGCTACAGCGTGAAAGCGACGGAGACCGATGGGAGCGGCAATACCACCACCGCCGTTACGGTGGTGACGGTCACGCCGTAAGCAATCATGCGCCAGAGGAACGCCGGCTTTGCGATGGCGGCGCTGCTGGTCGGGATGACCATCATGGCCGTCTTCATGACGATGGCGTTGCCCGCGTGGAAGACGGCGATGCAGCGCGAGAAGGAAGCGGAGTTGATCTTCCGCGGTCAGCAGTACGCGCGCGCCGTCATGCTGTTCCAGCGCAAGTACGCCAACACGTTTCCGCCCACGCTCGACATCCTGCTAAACGAGCACTTCCTTCGCAAGAAGTACAAAGATCCGATGACGAATGACGGTGAGTTCCAGGTCCTCTACGCGAACCAGCAGACCTCGGGGCAGCCGGGCGCCGCTGGCGGCACCGTTCCGACGCAGGGGCAGCCGCAACAACGCCCGACGACAGTTGTCGGCACGCCTATCGCGCAGGGCGGCATCATCGGCGTGGCGAGCAAGAGCACGGCGACGTCCCTTCGCGTCTACAACGGGCACGACAAGTACAACGAGTGGGTGTTCGTCGCACAGCAGGTGAGCAACCGCGCCGGTGCGCCGACTGGCTCGCAGACTCCGACAGGCGGTATCAACCTGCCGGGCGGGCCTCCAGGCGGTATCGGCGGGCGCGGACGTGGTGGCCAGGGCCAGCAGCCGGGCGGGTTCCCTCCTGGGGAAGGCAGGGGCGGCCGCGGTCAGGGTAATCAGCCGCAGGGTCCGTTCGGTCCGCGCGGCGGCGCTCAGGGTGGGCCGTTTGGTCCCAATCCGGGCAGCGTCTTCGTGCCTGCGCCGGGCCGCGGCGGACGCTGACGGCTACGATGAAATTGTTCGCCGCACTCTCAACACTCGTCTCGCTCATGGGCGCGCCCGCGGTGGTGCGAGCGCAGGATTTACCGGCGCATCCGATCACGCCAAGTGAACGTGCAAAGTGGGTAGGCACATCGGTGTACGGACCGCGAAGCCTGACGGCCGGCGTATTTGTCGCCGGCATCCAGACGTACACCGACTGGCCGGAGGAGTGGGAACATAGCTGGCGTGGCTTCGGTCGGCGCTACGTTGCCCGTGACGCGGCGATTGCCACGTCGAACTCCATTGAAGCCGCACTCGGTGCGGCATGGGGCGAAGATCCGCGCTACTTCCGCTGTTCGTGCGACAGCCTGCGCGATCGCGCGGCGAACGCGGCGAAGCTCACATTCCTCGCGCGACGCGCCGACGGACATCTGGCGCCGGCCTGGGCGCGCTACGCGGGAACGGCGAGTGGCAGCGTGATACAGAACGCGTGGCTGCCGCCGTCGCTCGACGAATGGCAGCAGGTGGCGTTGCGTGAAGGAACCGCGTTCGCTGGCAGATTCGTCGGCAATCTCTGGTCCGAGTTCTGGCCCGACATCCGGCGTCACCTGCCCGGGAAATAGCGATCAGCGCAATTCGCTGATCACTGAATCGTGCACGGCGGGGCGTATCCGCTTGATTGCCTCGTTGCTCCTGGTCGGATGCACGCGGTTGGTCAGCAGCACGACGTAAACATCCTTCTCTGCATCAATCCACAACGATGTCCCGGTAAACCCCGTGTGGCCGAATGCACGCGCCGACATCTTCGTTCCACACGATGAAGTCGGCAGCATCGTGTCCCAGCCGAGCGCGCGCGAGCTGCCGGGAATGTCCGCTCGTTTCGAGACGAACTCCTCGAGCGTGCTTCGGCGAAATACACCCGAGCGCCCATCGAGCACCTGCATCAAATGGCGGGCATATGCGCCTACGGATGCGGCCGTGCCGAAGAGCCCCGCGTGCCCGGCAATGCCGCCGAGCGCGGCCGCGTTCTCGTCATGCACTTCGCCGACGAGCAGCCGTCCGCGCCATTGGTCGAACTCGGTCGGCGCTGTGCGCGCGCGCCATAGTTGCGGCGGGTTGAACTGGAGCTCTTCGACGATGCCCATCTGCGAGAGCATCAGCGCGAAGCGCTCGGTCAGTGCCATCCGCCCGTGGACGATGAAGCCAAGCAGGATGAAATCGAGATCGCTGTAGATCGAGCGCGTGCGCGGCGCGTACTCGAGTGGCTCCGCCGAAATGGCGCGCTCGTACATCTCGCGACCGTCAAGCTGCTTGTAATAAGGGCGCCACGCCGGCAAACCGGAACAATGCGCGAGCAGATCGCGCAGCGTGACACCGGACCGATCCTCGTGTCGCCATTCCGCAACATGGCCCGATACAAGGTCGTCAAGCGCGAGCACTCCGCGCTCGAGCTGCTGCATCACCAGCGGTGTTGTGGAAATAACTTTTGTGAGCGAGGCGAGATCGAAGATCGTGTCGTCGGTGGTGCGCGGAGCGTCGTCGGCGTAGCTAAGGCGGCCGAACGCCTGGCGCCACAGCATCTGGCCGGTTGTGCCGACTTCGATGACGGCAGCAGGAAAAGCGCGTTCGGACGTCGCCTGGTCGAGCAGCTGCCGCGCAGCGTGAAACATCAGGGAACGCGGTTGGCGATGCGCGCAAACCCCGCCGGCGGCGTCGTCACTGGTACCCACACGGGGCGGCCGGCTGCAAACGCAGCCATCTCCGAAAGCTGCGCGGCGACTTTGGCCGCGTCACCCGCAGCGACAATCGGGCAGAGCGCGTCGAGGAACCCGTTGTCCACCCAGGTTCGCCAATCCTGCAGATGATCTCGCTCGGCAATCGCCGGATCCAATGTGATCGCGGCGCTCACGATCGCCTCGGGGCGGACGGCCTTGACCGCACTGCGGAGTCGCGCGACCAGCGCCGTGAGCTGCGACTGACGGAACAGGCGCCATTGCTCCGGCAACTCGTTTGGATATGCGAACGGATCGATCGCCTCGGCGGAGTCGATGCGCTGACGTTCGGCGAGCGTCAGCTGCGTCCGCATTGCGTCGCGGAATGCGGCGATCGACCTGCCGCTGTAATCAAAATCGGCGGCCGGGTACTGCGCGTGATCGAAATAGACACCGTCGAACGCGTAGCGCGCGGCGAGCGCGCGCACGATTTCGGCGACGTATGCCGCGGCGTCCGATTGCGTGGGGGAAACGTAGAGGCCGTCAGCACGATCGGTGTTGGCGCGTGTCCAGCGGGCGAGCCGCCCCAGATAGTCCGGACTATGTACATCGATCGTCAGCAACTCCGCGGCGAGCGCGCGCGGAACCATCAGCCATTCGGGGTGTTGATAGACGACGTGGGTGCGCGCAAACGGCAGCTCTCCGGGCGACGTGACCCGCGCGATATCGATCCACGCATGCACCCGCATTCCGACCGTATGCGCCTGCGCGATCGTCTCCGCGATCGGGTCGAACTGCGTCACGGCCGCGTCGTCGTCCAGCGCCTGGATGAAGAGAGTGTTGAACCCGGCGTTTGACGCGGAGGTGACGAACCGCCGGATAGCCTCTTCGGACTCGACGTTGGCGCGACGGACCCACAGTGGGCGTACCGTGTCGGCCGGTTCGGCCGCCTGCAGCGGAGAAAGGATGGAAACGAGCGCACAAAGAATGGGCGCGATGAAGAGAAGCGGTCGTCTCATCTGGAAGAAGCGCTGACTGTACTACAATTTTCGGAGGATGCATGTGCTCGGCATAGATGCGGGCGGCACAAAAACGATGTGTCTGCTCGCCGACGAGGATGGCCGCATCATCGGCGAAGCGCGCGGCGGCGGCGCGAACCTGCAGGCGGCGGGCGAACTCGAGGTAGAGAAAGTGCTGCATCACGTGATGGATGCCGCGATTGGCGATCGAGACGTTCGTCCGCAGGCTATCTGTCTCGGCATCGCTGGGGTCGATCGCCCTGACGATACAGCCGCGGTCGAGAGCATCATGCGCCGCATCGGGTTCAAGGCCAAAGTGATCGTCGTAAACGACGCACTGGTTGCGCTGGTCGCAGGGGCTGAAGATCGCGAGGGTGTCGTCGTGGTGGCAGGAACTGGATCAATTGCCTACGGCCGCGACTCGTCCGGTCGCGCCGCGCGAGCCGGTGGATGGGGGTATCTGCTAGGCGATGAGGGCGGCGGCTTCTGGATCGGCCGCGCCGCATTGACCGCAGTTGTGAGGCAATTCGATGGACGCGGCCCTGCAACGCTGCTGACGCCCATGATTCTCGACCACCTCGATCTATCCACGCCCAAACAGTTGATTCACGAGATTTACTACCGCGACGTTCATCGTCACACGATCGCGGGTATCGCGGGCCTGGTGCAGCGGGCGATGGAACAGCGCGATGCGATTGCCGCGGATATCCTCATGCGCGCCGGCGGGGAGCTCGCATCGGCTGCGGCTTCCGTCATCGGCCGGCTGGAGATGCGCGGCAAGGCGTTTCCGACCGTCCTTGCGGGCGGGATCTTCCGCGGCATTCCGTGGCTTGTCGAGGATGTGACGCGACGGCTGTCGGAGATCGCACCGCGCACGCACGTGCGACGGCTTGAAGTCGAGCCGGCAATCGGCGCGGTGCGGCTCGCGCTGGCGGCAGCGCGCGGGTCGTTCGCACTTCCGACGTATGTTTGAGTCCGCGTGACCATTACCGTCCTCACCAACAGCGAAGAGGTTGCTGACGCGCTCGCGCAACGTATTGCTTCTGCGCTCCGCGCGAAACCAGATGCGGTGCTCGGTCTCGCATCCGGTCGGACCCCTGTTGACGGCTATGCCGAAATGCAGCGGATGCACGCGGCAGGGAAGATGGACTGGTCGCGCGCATCGACGTTCAACCTGGATGAATTCGCCGGCGTCGCGGCGACACACCGCGGCAGCTTCCGCTCGTTCATGGAGGAGCATCTGTTCCGCGGCGTGAACCTGCAGCGAAACCGCATTCATTTTCTGGACGGCGTTGCCGCGGATCTGGATGCCGAATGCCGGCGCTACGAACAAGCCATTGCTGCGGCCGGCGGAATCGATCTGCAGCTGCTCGGCATCGGCAGCAATGGCCACGTCGGCTTCAACGAGCCAGCCGACGATCTTCCGGTGCACACGCATCGTGTGACGCTGATGGAGTCAACACGGCGTGACAATGCCGCGCTCTTCGGCAACGATCCGTCGCGCGTCCCGCGCGAAGCGCTATCTATGGGCATCGGCACCATCCTGCACGCCCGGCGCATCGTCCTTGTGGCGACGGGCGAGAAGAAGGCGGACTGCGTCCGCCAGACGGTGAACGGTCGCATTACGACCCGTGTGCCTGCGTCGTTGCTGCAGCTGCACAGGGACGTCGAGTTGTTGCTGGATCGAGAGGCAGCGTCGCGCATCAGGCACGCGTAGGCGTGTCTACGGTTTGCCGCCGTTGTTGCGTGCGGCCTCGGCGGCGCCCTGCAGCATGCCGCGGAGACGAGGCTCGATATCCTCGCCGAGCGCTTCGCGCATCGAGTCGTGCGCCTTGCGCAGACGCGTGATCGCCTTGGGATAGGGCAGACTCGTCTTCTGCATCACGATCGCGGCCTTCACATTCCAGTGCGCCTTCTTCAGCAGCTTGTCCGCCTCTTCGTATTCGAGGCCGGTGACGATGTTCACGATGCGCCGCGCGCGATCCTTCAATTTCTCAGAACCGGTCTGTACGTCGACCATCAGATTGCCGTACGTCTTGCCGATGCGCACCATGGCGCCGGTCGTCAGCATGTTGAGCACCATCTTTGTGGCGGTGCCGGCCTTGAGGCGGGTTGAGCCGGCGATCACCTCGGCACCGACGGCAGGCGAAATGGTCAAATCGACGAACGTCTGCAGCTCGGTATGCGGATCGCAGGTGACGAAGATAATGCGTGCGCCGGCGCGCCGTGCGCGCGTGAGCGCGCCGCGGACGAACTGCGTCATGCCGCTTGCCGACACGCCGATTACCAGATCGCGCTTGGTCGGCCGCATACGCATGATCGAGCGCGCGCCTTCTTCGTAGTTATCTTCGACGCCCTCTTTGGCGCTGAAGATTGCGCCGCGGCCTCCGGCCATGATGGCCTGCACCAGGTTCGGATCGGTGCTGAAGGTCGGCGGCATCTCCGCCGATTCGAGGATGCCGAGGCGGCCGCTCGTGCCTGCCCCAACGAAGATGACGCGGCCTTCCTTGCGCAGCGCGGTCGCGATCATCTCGATGCCGACGGCGATCCGTTCGTGCTCGCGCTGCACCGCGGCGAGCATCTTGCGATCTTCGCTCAACATCAATTCAACGATGTCGCCAGCAGTCAGCTTGTCGATACCGAGGGTGGCGGGATTGATGGCTTCGGTTGGGAGGGACTGCCACTTCGAGCGCACAGCCATAAGTTCGCTACAATTCTACAATTCCAGGGACATCTGCTTCAGCGGTCGACGCCTACCTGACGCACCTGACGGTCGAGCGGCGGCTGTCCGTCAACTCGGTGGAAAGCTACGCGCGCGATCTCATTCTGCTGCAGGAGTTCGCGGCGGGAAACAGCGCTACGGTCGAGCGGCTGACGCGACAGCAGCTCGAGGAGCTGGTTCGGCAGTTGATGTCGGAGGGGCGCTCACCTCGATCCGTCGCTCGTGCCATCGCCTGCTACCGCGGGTTTTACCGTTTTCTGACAATCGACAAACGGATCAAGTCCAATCCGGCCGATCAGCTTCGTGCGCCGCGATCGTGGAAGTCGCTGCCTCGGCATCTGTCGGTCGAGGAAGTCGATAAGCTGCTGCAGCAGCCGGATGTAAGCACGCCTCGCGGTCTTCGCGACCGAGCGTTGATCGAGCTGCTGTATGCGACCGGACTGCGCGTCTCGGAGCTGATCTCGCTGCGTCCGCCGGACGTGAATCTCGACGCGTTATTTCTGACGTGTACGGGCAAAGGCGATAAGCAGCGGGTTGTGCCAATGGGCGACGAGGCAGCCGCGTGGGTCCGCCGTTACCTGCGTGAGGGGCGTCCCGCGTTACTCGGAACACGCAGCAGTCCACGGTTGTTCGTCAACGCGCGCGGCGGCGGTCCCGGTCTGACGCGCGTTGGTTTCTGGAAAATCTTGAAGGGCTATGGGCGCACCGCCGGCGTGACCGCGACGTTGAGCCCGCACATGCTGCGGCATTCATTCGCCACGCATCTGCTCGAGCGCGGCGCGGATCTCCGAGCCATCCAGATGATGCTCGGCCACGCCGATTTGTCCACCACGCAGATCTACACTCACGTGCTGCAGCAGCGCATGCGCGCGGTCTACGACCGCTTCCATCCCAGGGCGTAGTTGCGCGTGTTTCGTCTGATGCGGCGGTTTGCCCTGCTCACCATCGCGGCCGTCGTGCTGTTCGTGATTATGCCGCCGGCACCGCGCCCGTTACCCGCCGCGCCTCCTGGAATGGCTGCACCCATCCGCGGTGTCATTCATGTCCACACGAATCGTTCCGATGGCACTGGATCGGTCGACGACGTGACGCGTGCCGCGGCGGCGGCGGGCCTGCAATTCGTGATCGTCACCGACCATGGCGATGGGACGCGAACGCCCGATTTGCCCGATTACCGGAACGGCGTGCTGTACATCGACGGTGTGGAGGTCAGCACCATCGACGGGCATCTGGTCGCACTCGGCCTGCCGAAGGCGCCGTATCCGCTCGGCGGGGAGGGCCGTGACGTTGTCGACGACGTGCACCGGCTCGGCGGAATTGCGATAGCTGCGCATCCAGGTTCGCCGAAGCCCGATCTGCAATGGAAGGACTGGAACGCGCCGATCGACGGGCTCGAGTGGTTGAGTGCGGACAGCGAGTGGCGTGACGAGCGGCCATGGGCGTTCGTACGCACGCTCCTGACGTATCCGTTTCGTCCACCGCAGGCGCTCGCGTTGCTGCTCGATCGACCCGAGCCCGTCATCAGGCGTTGGGACGAGCTCGCACAGCGGCGGCGGATCTTCGGTGTGGCAGCCGCTGACGCGCACGCTCGTGTCGGCGTGCGATCGTTCGGCGAACCGTACGATTCGGCAGGGTCGCTTCACTTCCCGTCCTACGCAAACTCATTTCGCGAGTTTTCGATTGCGCTGCCGGACGCGCGGCTGACGCGCGATGCGGCGGCCGATGCCGGCGCCGTACTGAACGCGATTCGGGACGGAGCGTTCTACTCGATGATTGACGCGCTTGCCGGACCGGCCGCGCTGCGCGTCGCGGCGAGCGCCGGCTCGATCACTGTTGATGCGCAGGCGCCGGATGATGCCCAGATCACACTGTTTCGCAACGGCGTCGCTGTCGCCAACACGCAGGGAAGACGGTTGGAGCATGCTGCCGATGCCGGCGTGTATCGCGTGGAGGTGACGCTGCCCAGTGGTCCGGGAACGCCGCCGGTGCCATGGCTGATGTCGAATCCCGTATACGTAGACCGGAGGCCGGAAGCGCCCGCGCCGCCGAGGACATCCACTGCGAGCGCCCGGACCTCGAGCAGCGCGGACCTTTCAGGTCCGCGGACATTCCATGCGGTGTATGACAACGGTCCGGCGCGCGGCTGGACGATCGAAAAGAATGCCGCCTCCGACGCCGCGCTCGACGTCGTCGGCGCGTTGCCGGGAACGCAGCTTCTCCTGCGCTTTGCCATCTCCGGATCGTCGGCCGACAGCCCGTATGCCGCGTTCGTGATGCCGGCGACTTCCGCAATAGGGATGTACGACCGATTGATGTTCATGGCGCGAGCGGATCGGCCCATGCGGTTGTCCGTGCAGCTGCGTGCCTCGGGCGCAGCCGACAGCCGGTGGCGCAGGTCGGTATACGTGGATCAGATGCCGCGAGCGATTGAGGTGCCCTTCGCCGACTTCCACGGCATCAGCACGTCAATGCCCGAGCACCCGGACCTCTCGCAAATCGACTCGGTGCTGTTCGTCATCGATTCCGTGAACACGAAGATTGGCTCGAACGGACAGATTCAGATCGACGATATTAAATACGCGAAGTGATGCCGACCATCCGCTTCACGGACAACATCCAGCGTCATATCGAGTGCCCGCCGCGCGTCGTCGGCGGCAGCCGCGTCCGTGACGCGCTCGACGCGTACTTTGCGGAGCACCCGCGGGCGCGCAGCTACGTGCTCGACGAGCAGGGACGCCTCCGCGAGCACATGGCTATCTTTGTCGACGGTGGACAGCTTCGCGATCGCGTGGGGTTGACCGACCCGGTCAACGAGGAAGGGATGATCGACGTGATCCAGGCGTTGTCAGGAGGCCAGCAATGAGCAGGGCATGTTACGTCGCCACCCGCAAGGGACTGTTCACCGTGGCGCGCGGTGCGTCGGGGTGGGCAGTATCGCGTGCGAATTTTCTAGGCGACAACTGCACGCTGACGATGCACGACCCCCGAAGCGGCGATCTGATCGCTGCGCTCTATCACGGCCATTTCGGTGCGAAACTGCACCGCTCCCGTGACGAGGGCGCAACATGGCAGGAGATCGGGACGCCCGCGTATCCGCCGATGCCGGACGGCTACACGCCGAAGATGACCCACAACGGTAAGCCAATCGACTGGGCGCTGAAACTCGTGTGGGCGCTGGCGCCGGGCGGCACAAACGAGCGGGGCGTCATCTGGTGCGGCACGATGCCAGGGGGCCTATTCAGGTCGGATGACGGCGGCGATTCATGGACGCTTAATCGGCAGCTCTGGGATGACCCGAAGCGCGAGATGTGGTTCGGCGGCGGAGCGGATTACCCGGGAATCCATTCGGTCTGCGTCGATCCACGCGATCCGAAGCACATCGTCATCGGCATTTCCTGCGGCGGCGCGTGGGTCACGCGTGACGGCGGGTGCACGTGGAGCGTCGGCGGCAAGGGGATGCGCGCGGAATACATGCCGCCGGAAATGCAGTTCGAGCCGAACGCTCAGGATCCGCATCAGGTGGTGCAGTGCGCGGCGAATCCGGACGCGTTATGGGTGCAGCACCATAACGGGATATTCAAATCGACCGATCGGGCGGCATCGTGGAGCGAGATTCAGCCGGGCAGCGTGGAGCCCTCGGGTCCACAATTGAGCGCCTTCGGATTCGCGGTCGCCGTGCATCCGCGCGATCCGGAGACCGCCTGGTTCGTCCCGGCGATCAAGGACGAGAAGCGCTACCCGGCAGACGGTCATGTCGTCGTCAATCGTACGCGTGACGGAGGCAAGACATTCCAGACGCTCACCAGCGGTCTGCCACAGCAGCATGCGTACGATTTGGTCTACCGCCACGCGCTGGACATCGACGAGAGTGGAGAGGTGCTCGCGTTCGGATCGACGACCGGATCGTTGTGGGTGACTGAGAATGGCGGCGATTCATGGCAGACGATCTCATCCAATCTGCCGCCGATTCATTCGGTGAGATTTCAGCGGGCCGGCTGAAACCGACCCCTGCGTCGTCGGTAGCGGCCGCCTTCAGGCGGCGCTACGTCCGCACGGTTAACAGCAGATACGCAGCGCCTGCGCCAAACAGGATATTCGGCGCCCACGCCGCGAGCATCGGCGCGACGACACCGCCGGTGCCGAGCGCCGCGAAAACACTGAACGCCACCCAGTAGCTGATGGCGATCACAATCCCGACGCCGATGCCGTACATCGCGCCGCGGCGGCCCGCGGTGACGGCAAACGGCACCGCGATGAGCGTCATGATCAGCGTAACGAACGGAAACGATGCTTTTCGTTCGAGTGCTACCTGCTGGGCGATGACATCGAAGCCGCTGGTCTTGAGTTGATCGATATACGACTGCAGCTGTGAATAGCTCATGAACTCGGGCTCCGGCTGCCGCGTGCCGAAGTACGAGGGTGGTTCGAGTGTGAACTCGGTTGTTGGCGCGGATGCGAACTGCCGCGTGTCGCCGCTCGGCAGCAGCTCGCGTGACCACGTCTGTTCAGCGCGCCACTGTTCCGGGTGGCCCGGCTGCGGCGAGAAGCGTGCCACCTTCGCGTAGGAGCGGTGGGTGAGTGCGCGCATCCGATCGGAGAACCCGAATACCTCGAGCCCCATCAGCGCGTTGTTCGCGGGATCGAAGTAATCGTAGTGATAAATCTCGCCGCGGCTGCCGACCACCCACTGGCGCGTCAGCATATCGAGCGTTTCCGGGGCGACGCCGTTCATTACACGCTTGATCGCCTCCGCGCGACGGTTCGAGTCGCCGAGCACGGTCTGCTCGAGCATGAACAGCGTTCCGCCCGCGAGCAGCGCCGCGCCAAGCATCGGCATGGCGATACGATACAAACTGATACCGCACGCCTTCATGACGATAAGCTCGCTGTTCTTCGTCAGCACGCCGATGGTGACGAGCGAGGCAAGCAGCACCGACATCGGCAGCACGTAATAAACGTACTGCGGCATCAAATACCAGAGATACGCCCCCATCATGCTCCACGTCGCCGCACCTTTGAACACCTTGTCCGATCGATCGATGAACGTGGAGATGTAAAACAGCGCGAGCAGTCCAAGCGCACACAACAGAAACACGCGCACGTACATCGTCGTCACGTAACGATCGAGGATGCTGGGACGAAGGCGAGCGAGCACACTCGTCGGCGCGGACAGGCTGTCGGCGGTTCGTGGGTGCGAAGGTTCCGTGGGTCGATGACGACGTTCGAGCCACTTCGGGCGAACCAAACGGAACTCCTGATCCGCGGCACGCGAACGCCAGAAGAACAGCGCCGCGCCAACCAGGCTAAGGATGATGTTCGGCGCCCACACCGCGAGCCACGGCGGGATCAGATGTCCCTTCGCCAGCGCGGGTCCGAGCGTCAGCGGAATGTAATACGCGAAGATGACGCCGAGGCCGAAGACGAAGCTTCCGAGCTTGCCGTCGCGGCGGTTAGTGGCGCCGAGCGCCAGCCCAATCACGCCAAACACCAGACAGGCGACCGGAATCGCGAACTTGCGGTGGATGGCCATGACCTGGTTGTGCGACGACATGCCTTGCGCTTCGAGCTCCGCGGCACGCTGCCGCAGCTCGGCGATCGTCATCTCGGGATCGCCCTTTGTCGGGCCGCCACGCGGAAACACGACGTCCGGATTTACGCTGACCACCTGCCGCGCGAATTTGACGACCTGATATGTCCCGTCCGCGTTGGCGACATGCCGTGTGCCGTCTTCAAGAACCATTTCGACCGTGCGCCGCTTCGCGTCGAGCACGACGCGACCGTGTTTGACGAGATAAATCGCCTGTGGACGACCCGGCGTGTTGTCGGCCATGAACACGTCGTTCCACCCGCCTTCCTGTGGAATGTCGCGCACGTAGATGACCAGGTCGGGGAATTCGGTGAAGAAGATGCGCGGCTTGACTTCGCCTTCCGCGCGCTCAGCGAGGACGTTGAAGGCAATCTGGCGGAATGCCTGGTTCGCGTCCGGAAGCGCTTCGATCATCACGTATGAGGTGGTTGCCCAGCCCACGACCGACAGGATTCCCACGGGCCAGAGCAGCCGCGCAACGCTGACGCCGCACGCTTGCATCGCCACGAATTCGCGGTCGGCGGAGAGCCGTCCGAAGGCGATGAGCAGCGCGATGAGGAGCGCCGAAGGAATCGAGAGCGCGAGCGATGACGGCAACAAGGTCGCCATCGCGCGAAGCACGACCGTTGTGGAGACGCCTTTGGCGATGAACGCCTCCGCGTACTGCATCATCGACGGGACGATTAAGATGAACGTGAAGACCAGCAGCGCGATGACAAACGGCAGCAGGACTTCACGGATCACGTAACGGTCGAGAATCTTCACCGGTTAGCCCTTCATTCTATGACGCGCGTCGCGCTTCTGTGGCACATGCACCAACCGTTTTACGAGGACCTGGCAACAGGGGAGCATATTCTGCCGTGGGTCCGGTTGCATGCGACGAAGGACTACTGGGGGATGGTCGCGCTGCTGCGCGAGTTCCCTGACGTGAAGGCGACGTTCAACCTGGTACCGTCGCTCCTCGTTCAGCTCGAAGCGTTCGCGCAGGACCGTGCGCGGGATCGTCATCTTGAAATCGGTCTGAAGCCTGCCGACGCACTATCGGACGAAGAGCGCGGCTACTGCATCGAAGAGTTCTTCCACGCGCAGCGGGCGCGCATGATCGATCCGTATCCGCGTTACCGCGAGCTGTTGGCGAAGCGCGAGGCAAATGGCGCCGGGCTGACCATGAGAGCGCAGGTCTCGCAGTTCTCGATCGAAGAGATCCGCGACCTGCAGGTCTGGCACAAGCTCGTTTGGATCGATCCCTACTATTTCGATCGCGACGAGCGTATTCGGGCGCTGGTGGCGAAGGGTAGTCGATTTACAGAAGGCGACAAGGCGACATTGCGCGCGGTGGAGCTCGAGCTGCTGCGCCGTGTGGTGCCGGAATATCGCGATGCCGCGGCGCGTGGACAGGTCGAAATCTCGACGTCGCCGTTTTACCATCCGATCCTGCCGCTGCTGTGCGACACGGACGTCTACCTTCGCACGCATCCCTCGTCACGCATGCCACGGGAACGGTTCCGTCATCCGGAAGACGCCGCGGAACAGTTGTCGCGCGCTGTCTCCCTGCACGAGCGGTTGTTCGGGCGCAAGCCGGTCGGCTTGTGGCCGTCTGAAGGCTCCGTATCGGACGCCATGGTGCCGCTTGTAGCGACTGCGGGTTTTCAATGGATGGCGACCGACGAGGAAATCCTGGCGAAATCGACCGGTCGCGAGTTCATCCGCGATCGCTACGGCAACGTCGAAAACCCCGAGGCGCTCTACCGCGCCTACCGCGTCGGCCGCGAGGGACAGCAGGTCACATGCGGCTTTCGCGACCATACGCTTTCAGATCTGATCGGCTTTACCTATGCGTCATGGAATCCGGAGGACGCGGCGGAGAACTTCGTGCGGCGTCTTGCCGACGCGGGCAGCCGCTATTCGACACGGACGAACGGCGGCGAGGCCACGATCTTCGTCATCCTCGACGGCGAAAACGCCTGGGAGCACTTCGAAGGCCAGGGCCGTCCGTTCCTCCGCGCCCTCTACAGACGTCTCGCCTCACACCCCACGCTTCGCACAGTGACGATGACGGAGGCGTGTAGTGCACCACGCGATTCGCTGCCCTCGATTTTTCCCGGCTCGTGGATTAACGCGAACTTCTACATCTGGGTCGGTCACGCCGACGACCAGCGGGCATGGAGCCAGCTCGCGGATGTGCGCCGGGCGCTTGAAGCCGCGACGAATATTGCTCCGGAGGCGCTGGCGCGGGCGAAGGAGGAGATGCTCATTGCCGAGGGCTCCGACTGGTTCTGGTGGTATGGCGATGACCATTCATCGGAGCAGGATCTGGTATTCGACGATCTGTTCCGGAGGCACGTGCGGAACATTTACCGCGCCATTGATGTACCAGTTCCCGAGGAGCTTTTCGTCAGCAACATCACGACGCATCCGCCCTCAGCCGGCATCGTCGGGCCTACCGGATTGATCACGCCGACGATTGACGGCGAGGCGACGGATTACTTCGAGTGGCTCGGAGCGGGGTCGGTCGACATCGTTGCCGCTGGCGACGCCATGCACGAGGTCTCGACGCGGCAACTGTCGATTTCGGAAATCGAGTTCGGCTTCGACTTGCAGAACCTTTACGTGCGTGCGGCCGGGCCGGTGCCGATGCGCGAGGTCATCACCGCCGATCAGCAGATGAGCCTGAACTTCCTGAAGCCTGAGGGCTGCAGTATCGTCGTCACCGGCGGGGGCGGCGGAGTGCGCGCCGAGATGGTCGATCGACCGCGCGCGGCGGGCGGATTGACGCGCAGCTGTCCGGGTATCAAGGTCGCCGCCGGGCGCCTGCTGGAGCTGCAGGTGCCGTTTCAGTGTCTCGGTGTGATGAAGGATTCGGCTGTCGCGTTCATCGTCGCGCTGAATCGCCACGGCGCGGAAGTGGAGCACTATCCGAGGCATCAGCCGATCGAAGTACGGGTACCGGACGAGCGGTTTCCGGCGCGGAATTGGACC
>Ga0075434_100001415_pt1 | contig 20152 bp, 31 predicted proteins | sample RhiMethybrSRZTD3_FD_75298 | JGI IMG/M metagenome (GOLD analysis project Ga0075434, IMG submission 75298) | Populus rhizosphere microbial communities from Tennessee, USA - Rhizosphere MetaG P. TD hybrid SRZTD3 | ecosystem: Host-associated > Plants > Roots > Rhizosphere > Soil | place: USA... | reverse complement strand
TCTCGATCGAGCAGAAATCCACCTCGCACAATCCGCGCTCGACCGTCGGCACGGTCACCGAAATCTACGACTACCTCCGCCTCCTCTACGCGCGCGCGGGAATCCCGCGCTGCCCCGACCATGGCCTCGACCTCACGGCACAGACCGTGAGCCAGATGGTGGACCAGGTGCTCGCGCTGCCGGAAGGCACGGCCGTGGCGCTCCTCGCGCCGATCATTTCCGGCCGCAAGGGCGAGCACCTGCAGGTCGTGGAGGAGCTTCGCGGCAAGGGATTCGTGCGCGCGCGCATCGACGGCAAGTACGGCGAGCTCGACGAGGCGCCGAAGCTCGATCCGAAGAAGAAGCACTCGATCGACGCCGTCGTGGACCGGCTCAAGGTCCGCCCGGACCTCCAGCAGCGGCTCGCGGAATCCTTCGAGACCGCGCTCCGCCTCGGTGAAGGCGCGGCGCGCGTCGCCTTCCTCGACGAGCCGAAGCGCGAGGAGCTGGTTTTTTCCGACAAGTTCGCCTGCCGCATCTGCGGCTACTCGCTGCCCGAGCTAGAGCCGCGACTGTTCTCGTTCAACAATCCGTACGGCGCGTGCCCGGGCTGCGACGGCCTCGGCGTCAAGCAGTTCTTCGACCCGGACCGCGTGGTCACGAACACGCAGCTCTCGCTCGCGAACGGCGCCGTGCGCGGCTGGGACCGGCGGAACGCCTATTACTTCCAGATGATCCAGGCGCTCGCCGACCACTACCGCTTCGACCCCGAGAAGCCGTATGCCGAGCTTCCCGCCCGCGGACGCGACGTCCTCATGCAGGGGAGCGGCAGCGAGGAGATCGAGTTCCGGTATTTCGATTCGCGCGGCCGCACGGTCAAGCGCCGGCACAAGTTCGAGGGCATCCTGCCGAACCTCGAGCGGCGCTACCACGAGACGGAGTCGCTGGCCGTGCGCGAGGAGCTCGCGCGCTACCTCGGCACGCGGCGCTGCCCGGAGTGCGATGGCGCGCGCCTCACGAAGGCGGCGCGCTACGTGTTCGTCGGCGGCGAGGCGCTGCCCGCGATCAGCGCCCTGCCCGTCCGCCGAGCGCTCGAGTTTTACCGTTCGCTGCAGCTCGAAGGCTGGCGCCAGAAGATCGCGGCGAAGATCGTCAAGGAGATCACCGACCGGCTCGGCTTCCTCGTCGACGTCGGCCTCGACTACCTGACCCTCGACCGCAGCGCCGAGACGCTGTCGGGCGGCGAGGCGCAGCGCATCCGCCTCGCGAGCCAGATCGGTTCGGGCCTCGTCGGCGTCATGTACATCCTCGACGAGCCCTCGATCGGCCTGCACCAGCGCGACAACCAGCGGCTGCTCGACACGCTGCATCGCCTGCGCGACCTCGGCAACACGGTCATCGTCGTCGAGCACGACGAGGATGCGATCCGCCAGGCGGACCACGTGGTGGACCTCGGTCCCGGGGCCGGCGTGCACGGCGGGCGCGTCGTCGCCCAGGGCACGCCGCTCGAGATCGAGGCGAGCGCCGCCTCGCTCACGGGCCAGTACCTCTCCGGTCGAAAGCGCATCGACGTGCCGAACAAGCGCCGCAGGAGCGAGCCGAAGCAGCAGCTCCGGCTCAGGAAAGCCACGGGAAACAACCTGAAGGGCATCGACGTATCCTTCCCGGTCGGCCTGCTCACCTGCGTCACCGGCGTCTCGGGCTCGGGCAAGAGCACGCTCGTCAACGACACGCTCTATCGCGTCGTCGCGCGCTCGCTCAACCTGGTCGCCGACCAGCCGGCGCCATCCGCCGGCGTCGACGGGCTCGAGGCCGTCGACCGCGTGATCGACATCGACCAGAGCCCGATCGGCCGCACGCCGCGCTCGAACCCGGCGACCTACACCGGCCTCTTCACGCCGATCCGGGAGCTCTTCGCCGGCACGCCCGAGGCGCGCTCGCGCGGCTACCAGCCGGGGCGCTTCAGCTTCAACGTGAAGGGCGGGCGCTGCGAGGCCTGCGAGGGCGACGGTGTCATCAAGGTCGAAATGCACTTCCTGCCGGACGTGTATGTCGCCTGCGACGTCTGCAAGGGCAGGCGCTACAACCGCGAGACGCTCGACGTCCACTACAAGGGCAAGAACATCCACGAGGTGCTCGACATGACGGTCGAGGACGCCGCGATCTTCTTCGCCGCGGTGCCGACGATCGCCTCGAAGCTGCAGACGCTGCTCGACGTCGGCCTCTCCTACGTCAAGCTCGGGCAGAACGCCACGACGCTCTCGGGCGGCGAGGCGCAGCGCGTGAAGCTCGCCAAGGAGCTGTCGAAGCGCGCGACGGGTCGGACTCTTTATATCCTGGACGAGCCGACGACCGGCCTGCATTTCGAGGACGTCAAGCACCTACTCGCCGTGCTGCACCGCCTGCGCGACGAGGGCAACACGGTGATCGTGATCGAGCACAACCTCGACGTGATCAAGACCGCCGACTGGGTGATCGACCTCGGCCCCGAGGGCGGCGACGGCGGCGGCACGATCGTCGCCGAGGGAACTCCGGAGCAGCTCGCCCGGTCTGCCGACTCGTTTACGGGCCGTTACCTGAAGCGCGTGCTCGCGCGGGGGAAGAAAGCCGCATGAACCGCAGGAACCTGTTCGCCGGGACGATCGCCGCCCTGCTCGCCTCGCTGCCGGCCCTCGGCGGCACGCTCGCGATCACGAACGCCTGGTCGCGCTCGACGCCGCCGGGCGTCAAGGTCGGCGTCGCCTACTTCACGCTGAAGAACGACACCGGCAAGTCCGACCGGCTGCTCAAGATCTCTTCCCCGGTGGCGGAAAAAGTCCGGGTCCATCGCACGGAGATCCTCGATGGCATCGCGCGCATGCGCGAGGTCGCCGTCCTTCACGTCGATGCAGAGCAGACCGTCGAATTCGCGCCGAACGGCATGCACCTGATGCTGATGGGGCTGAAGAAGCCGCTGGTCGAGGGCCAGACTTTCGACCTCGAACTCCAGTTCGAAGTCGCGGGCGCGCGAAAGGTGACGGTCTCCGTCCGGAAGGACTAGGCGATCAACGGCCCAGCGCGTGCGCGGGGCCCGCGCTCGTGAACGTATGGGCGACCTCGCCCTGGCTGCTCCGCTCGCGGAACTTGCCATTGGTGAACTCCGACACGATGCGCCGCCAGAATCGGAGCGCGCCGGCATTTCGCGACTGCTCGGACACTGTCCACTCGCCGGCGTAGCGCGCGAAGATCAGCATCGCCGCGCCGCGGCCGACGCCGCGGTTCCGGAAGGGCTTGCGGATGAAGAACTCGCTCAGGCGGAAATAGCGCTTCGTCTCGGCCGGCGCGGACAGGCCGCGCTGCACGACCGCGAAGCCGACGGGCTCCGACTCGCGCAGCACGATGAACGCCGTGCAGCGATCGTCGTGAAACCAGCCCTGGATGATCTCGCCGACGCTCTGGCCGGTGACGGTGAGCGAGGGATAGACGCCGGTCGTGTCGGCCGCGAGGTCCGCGAGGTATTCGCTGTAGGTCTCTTCGATCCAGTCGCGGTCGGACTTCGAAGTGCGCGCTTCGCGGATGGTGATCGGCATTCAGTGTCCCGGAAAGGGAACGGCCGGGGGAAGTCGCGGGGTCTCCGCGCCATCCGCCCGGCCGTTCAGGCCAAACAGCAATCGCTTACTGCGACGGAGGAGTCGTTTCCTTCGACGCATCGGCCGGAGCGGCAGCAGCGTCCGCCGGAGCGGCAGCGGCGTCCGCCGGAGCGGCAGCGGCATCAGCAGGAGCGGCAGCGTCGGCCGGAGCGGCAGCAGCCGAGTCAGCAGGAGCAGCGGCATCGGTCGCGGCAGCGCCGGCGTCAGCAGCGGGCTCTTCCTTCTTGGCACCACAGGCGCCCAGCACGAGGGCAACCGCAATGGCGCCCCAGATCTTTGCATTCATCGTCAGTTACCCCAGTACGTCAGTGAGAAAAAAGTGCACTTTCGCGGCGGGAACGGCTCAATGAAAGACATTGACGTTCCGACGCGTCGCGAGATTTTACCGGTATTGGGGACCTTCGCAAAGGTCGCAATTTTGCGACAACCGCGTCCTGCGGTTAGGCTTTCACCGTTGTTTCAAGGTGACATTGATGGCTAAAAAGGCACTGGGCGAGCTCTATGGCGACCACCTGCGCGAGGTCTGTTCGCGGGCGGACAAGGCTTTGGCTGCGGGCGGTTACGACGGATTGATCACGTGCTCCGGAGGTCAGCTCTACTACTACCTCGACGACAGCACCTATCCCTTCCGCCCGAACCCCCGCTACCGGAACTGGCTGCCGGATGCGACCCCGGATTGCTTCGTCGTATACCGCCCCGGAAGCCGCCCCAAGCTCGTATTCCACCAGCCGGACGATTACTGGTACCTGCCGCCGGCATCGCCGGAAGGCTACTGGGTCCCCCATTTCGACCTGGTGGTGGTGACGACGCCCGCGGCGCTCCGAAAGGAAGTCGGGCCCGGCCGTTGGGCCGTCCTCGGCGAGCCGGGCCCTGCGACCGGGGGCCTCGGCGACTACGACCCACCGGGCGTCACCGGCCCTCTGGATTATGACCGCGCGGTCAAGACGCCCTACGAGATCGAGTGCATGGCCGTCGCAACCATCGCCGGCGTGCGCGCACACCGCACCGCGGAGAAAGCGTTCCGCGCGGGCGCCTCCGAGTACGAGATCCACCTCGCCTACTGCAAGTCGGCCGGGGCGCGCGAGGAGGAGCTGCCGTACAACAACATCATCGCCTTCGACCGGCACGCCGCCGTGCTGCATTACCAGGTGCTCGACCGGCTGCGGCCGCCGGGCGTGAAATCGTTCCTGATCGACGCCGGCGCCCAGCACGCCGGCTATGCCTGCGACATCACGCGGACCTATGCGTCCGACGCCGGCGAGTTCCTCGACCTCATCCGGTCGGTCGACTCCGCGCAGCAGAAGCTCGTGGACCGCGTGCGCCCGGGAGTCGATTACCGCGACATCCACATCGCGGCGCACGAGTCGCTCGCGAGGATCCTCGTGACGCACGGGATCGTGAAGGGATCGCCCGAGTCCGCGGTGGAATCGCGGGTGACGTCGGTCTTCTTTCCGCACGGCATCGGCCACCTGCTCGGCCTCATGGTGCACGACGCCTCGGGATTCGCCGCGAGCCCGAAAGGCGGCACGCGCGACAAGCCGGACGGCCACCCGTACCTGCGCCTGACGCGCATGCTGGAGCCGGGGTTCGTCGTGACGATCGAGCCCGGGATCTACTTCATCGACTCGCTGCTCGAGCAGGCGCGCGCGGACGAGCGCGGAAAATCGATCGACTGGCAGCGGGTCGCCGCGCTCCGGCCCTGGGGCGGCATCCGCATCGAGGACAACGTCGTCGCGCAGGCGGGCACGCCGCGCAACCTCACGCGCGAGGCATTCGCCGCCGCGGCGTGATCGAAGGGGACGCGCTCCTTTATTTCTTATTTCTGGCGCAGGATGTCGCGGATCTCGGTGAGCAGCACGACGTCCGCGGGCGGCGGCGGGGGCGCCGCGGCGGGCGCGGGCTTCTTCAGCCGGTTGATCGCCTTGAGCGCCATGAAGATCGCGGCCGCGATGATGAGGAAGTCGACCAGCGCCTGGATGAACTTGCCGTAGCCGATCGTGACCGGCTCGCCGGTCGCCGCGCTGTGCCCGAGGGTCACCGCGAGGCTCGAGAAGTCGACGCCGCCGATGGCCCAGCCGAGCGCCGGCATGACGATCGCGTCCACGAATGCCGACACGATCTTGCCGAAGGCGGCGCCGATCACGATGCCGACCGCCATGTCGAGGACGTTGCCCTTCATCGCGAACTCTTTGAACTCGGAAATGAGGCTCACGGTTTTTTCTCCTTTTCGAGGCTGACTGCGGCGTCCGGAAAAGGGGACGCTCAACTTTTCCTTCGGTCCTTCGGGAAAAGGTGAGCGTCCCCTTTTCCAAAGGCCGGTGCTACGTCGATAAGGTATAAAAAAAAGCCGGGGATGTCCCCGGCTTCTCCATGGCGACCACGGGCTTCCGCCCGCAGAAGGGAAACCTTCAGCCGGCGGCCTTCTTGCGGCGCTTCGGCTTCTCCTCGCCCTTGTCGGCCTTGGCGGCCGCCTTCTTCGCGGGAGACTTGTCCTTCTTCGGGGCAGCTTCCTTTTTCTTCTTCTTCTCGGGCTTGTCGCCGGCCGGCGCTGCGGGAACCGCGTCCGACTCGACGAGCTGCATCAGCGCCATCGGTGCGGAGTCGCCCGGGCGCGGGCCCATCTTGAGGATCCGCGTGTAGCCGCCGGCGCGCGCCTTGAAGCGCGGCCCGATGTCCTCGAACAGCTTCACGACCAGCGCGTCGTCGCGCAGCGTCACGAAGGCACGGCGGCGACCCGGCAGTGAGTCCGACTTGCCGAGCGTGATGAGCGGCTCGACGACGCGGCGCAGCTCCTTCGCCTTCGGGAGCGTCGTCTGGATCGTCTCGGCGCGGATGAGGGCCGCGCACATGTTGCGCATCAGCGCCTTGCGGTGGCTGCTATTGCGCGAGAGCTGGCGTCCCGAAAGCTGGTGTCGCATGTCGTCTTATCCCGTTCGTCCGTTCAGGCCGTGCGCAGCTCGTCCTCGCGGCGCAGCGACGCCGGCGGCCATCCCTCGATGCGCATGCCGAGCGTGAGCCCGTGGCTCTCGAGGACTTCCTTGATCTCCGTGAGCGACTTCTTTCCGAGGTTCGGCGTGCGCAGCAGCTCGACTTCGGTGCGCTGCACGAGGTCGCCGATGTAGTGGATGTTCTCCGCCTTCAGGCAGTTCGCGCTGCGGACGGTGAGCTCCAGCTCGTCGACGGGGCGAAGCAGGATCGGGTCCGGCAGCGGGCCGGCCTCGCGCGACGGCGACTCGCCCTGGCCCTCGAGGTCCACGAATACGGTCAGCTGGTCCTTCAGGATGCCGCCCGCGCGGCGGATCGCCTCGTCCGGATTGATCGTGCCGTTCGTCTCGATGTCGATGATCAGCTTGTCGAGGTCGGTGCGCTGCTCGACGCGCGCGGACTCGATGCCGTAGGTCACGCGGCGGACCGGCGAGAACGACGCGTCGAGCTGCAGGCGGCCGATCGGGCGGCTCTGCTCCTCGAACTCGAGGCGCTGGACGGCCGGGCGGTAGCCGCGGCCGCGCTCAATCTTGAGGTTCATCGCGAGCTCGACGGGCTTGTTCAGGTTCGCGATCACGAGGTCCGGGTTCACGATCGTGACGTCGTGGTCGAGCTGGATGTCGCCCGCGGTGACCGGGCCCGGGCCCTTCTTGGAGAGGCGCAGCTCGACCGAGTCGCGCGTATGCATCTCGATCGCGATCGCCTTGAGGTTCAGCAGGATGTCGACGACGTCCTCCTGGACGCCCTCGATGCTGGTGTATTCGTGGAGCACGCCCTCGATTTCCACCTCGGTCACGGCACAGCCGGGCATCGAGGAGAGAAGCACGCGACGCAGCGCGTTGCCGAGCGTGTGGCCGAAGCCGCGCTCGAAGGGCTCGATCACGATGCGCGCGCTGCGCGCGCCGGTCTCGGAGACCTTGACCGATCGGGGCTTGAGGAATTCCGTGGCGGCACCTTGCATGGGCATCACCTCACTTCGAATAGAGCTCGACGACCAGGTTCTCGTTGATGTCCGGGAGAATCTGGTCGCGGTCCGGCAACGCCTTGAGCGTGCCGGTGAATTTCTTGTCGTCCACCTCGACCCAGTCGGGCCAGCCGACCTGGGTCGCGATCGCGAGCGCGGCGGCGATGCGCGCCTGACCCTTCGACTTCTCGCGCACGGCGACGATGTCGCCGGCGGCGCACTGGTAGGAGGGCACGTTGACGGCCTCGCCGTTCACCTCGATCGCCTTGTGCGAAACGAGCTGGCGCGCCTCGGCGCGGGTCGCCGCGAAGCCCATCCGGTAGACGACGTTGTCGAGCCGCCCCTCGAGGAAGCGCAGCAGGTTCTCGCCGGTCGAGCCCGGCCGGCCCGCGGCCTTCGCGTAGTAGTTCCGGAACTGGCGCTCCAGGATTCCGTACATGCGGCGCAGCTTCTGCTTCTCGCGCAGCTGCACGCCGTAGCCGGACAGGCGCGTGCGGCGCTCGCCCTTGATGCCGCCCGGCGGAACCTCGAGCTTGCACTTGCTTTCGAGCGGCTTGATGCCGCTCTTCAGAAAGAGGTCGGTGCCCTCGCGGCGCGAGAGCTTGCACTTCGGTCCCAGGTATCTGGCCATAGTCCTCTCTGCCTCAGACGCGCCGCTTCTTGGGCGGGCGGCAACCGTTGTGCGGGATGGGCGTCACGTCCGCGATGCTAGTGACCTTGAGGCCGCAGGCATTCAGTGAGCGGACAGCGGACTCGCGTCCAGGCCCCGGGCCGCGCACGCGGACCTCGACGGTGCGAAGCCCGTACTCCTGCGCCGCGACGCCCGCCTTCTCCGCCGCGACCTGCGCGGCGAACGGCGTGCTCTTGCGCGAGCCGCGAAACCCCGAGCCGCCCGAGGTCGCCCAGGCGAGCGTGTTGCCCTGTCGGTCGGTGATCGTGACGATCGTGTTGTTGAACGACGCGTGGATGTGCGCGATGCCATCGGATACCTGGCGCTTGGCCTTCTTGCGCGCCTTCGCAGCCGCCGGCGCCGCGCCCTTGTCGGCCGCACCCTTGGCGTCCGCCTTCGCATCGCCCTTTGCTTCCGGCTTGGCGTCGGACTTTTCTTTGGTCTCGGTTTCAGCCATCGTCAGACCTTGCCCGGTTGAACGTTCGTCTTGACTGCCGCACGCCGCGGGCCCTTGCGCGTGCGCGCGTTGGTGCGCGTGCGCTGGCCGCGGGCCGGCAGGCCCTTGCGGTGGCGGATGCCGCGGTACGCGCCGAGGTCCATGAGCCGCTTCAGGCTCATCGCGTTCTCGCGGCGCAGATCGCCCTCGACCATGTAGCGCGAGACCTGCGCGCGCAGCGCATTGACCTCGGGCTCCGTGAGGTCGCGCACGCGCGTCGACGGGTCGACGTTCGCCGCCTTGCAGGCGGAGAGCGCGCGCGTGCGGCCGACGCCGTAGATGTGCGTCAGCCCCACCCAGATGTGCTTGTTGACGGGAATGTTGATGCCGGCGATACGCGCCATGGCTAGCTGACCTTGCCCCGCGGGAAACCGCGTATTGTAAGTGAAAAACCCATTTGGCTCAACACCTTAACCTTGGCGCTGCTTGTGGCGCGCATCCGATGAGCAGATGACGCGCACGACGCCGCGGCGCCGCACGATCTTGCAGTTCTTGCAGATCTTCCTGACCGATGGACGAACCTTCATCTCACCACTCCGTGTTCACGCGCCGCCGACGGGTCAGCGCATCCCGCCGCGGCCGGGGCCGCGCAGGTTGGCCTTCTTCATGAGCCCCTCGTACTGGTGCGACATCATGTGCGCGTGGAGCTGGGCCACGAAGTCCATGACCACGACCACCATGATGAGGAGCGAGGTGCCGCCGAAATAGAACGGCACGCGGCCGTAAGACATCAGGATCTCCGGCAGCAGGCACACGAGCGTGACGTAGAGCGCGCCCCACACCGTCAGGCGCGTCAGCACCTTGTCGATGTACTCCGCCGTCTGCTGGCCGGGCCGGATACCCGGGATGAACGCCCCGCCCTTCTTGAGGTTCTCCGCCGTCTCGCGCGAGTTGAACACGAGCGCGGTGTAGAAGAAGCAGAAGAAGATGATGAGGCTTCCGTAGATCAGGAGGTGCAGCGGCTGACCCCAGCTGAGCGCCGCCGCCACGGTCTGCAGCCAGGTGCCGGTCTGGCCCGCGCCGAAGAAGCTCGCGAGCGTCGCCGGAAAGAGCAGCAGCGACGAGGCGAAGATCGGCGGGATCACGCCCGACATGTTGAGCTTGAACGGCAGGTGGCTGGTCTGGCCCGCGTACATGCGCCGGCCGACCTGGCGCTTCGCGTAGTTGACCGGGATGCGGCGCTGGCCGCTTTCGACGAAGACGCAGAAGGCCGTGACCGCGCCGATCAGCAGCACGAGGATGATCGCGAACGCGGGGTTCATCTCGCCCGAGCGCACCTGCTCGAGCGTGCCGCCGATCGCGGCGGGCAGGCCGGAGATGATGCCCGAGAGGATGATCATGGAGATGCCGTTGCCGATGCCGCGCTCGGTTATCTGCTCGCCGAGCCACATCAGGAACATCGTGCCGGTCGTCAGCGTCAGCACTGCGGGCACGAGGAAACTCAAGAGTCCCGGATTGATGACGACGCCCTGGTTCTGGAACGCGACCGCGGCGGCGAAACCCTGGAAGCCCGCCAGCACGACGGTGAAATAGCGCGTCCACTGCGTGATCTTGCGCCGGCCCGACTCGCCTTCCTTCTTGAGCGCGGCCATCGAGGGCACGACCACCGCCATCATCTGCAGGATGATCGAGGCCGAGATGTAGGGCATGACGCCCATCGCGAAGATAGAGAGGCGCTGCAGCGCGCCGCCCGAGAACATGTTGAAGAGGCCGAGGATCGTGCCTTCCTGGCGGTCGAACAGGCGCGCGAGCGCGATCGGGTCGATGCCAGGGACCGGAACGAAAGTGCCGATGCGGTAGACGACGAGCGCGCCCAAGAGGAACAGCAGGCGATGGCGCATCTCGGTGTAACGCGTGACGTCACCGATCGCGAGCGCTGCATTGCCAGCCGCGGTTGCCATGTCCGTGTACCGGCCCTCAGGCCGCCTTGCCCTCGTCGATCCTGCCGCCGGCCTTCTCGATCGCCGCGCGGGCGCCCTTGGTCGCGACCACGGACGGGCCCTGCAGCGTCACCTTGCGCTTGATCTCGCCCGAGAGGATCACCTTCGCGCGCTCGGTCTCGGCCGGGACGATGCTGGCAGCGAGGAGCGCCGCGAGGTCGATGAGGTCCGCCTTGACCTTTTCAAGGTCGGTCAGCGTCACTTCGGCGCGCGACTTGCCGATCGCCGAGCGGAAGCCGACCTTCGGCAGGCGCCGCTGCAGCGGGACCTGCCCGCCTTCAAAGCCGACCTTGTGGTAGCCGCCCTTGCGCGCCTTCTGGCCCTTGCCGCCCTTGCCGCAGGTCTTGCCCTGCCCGGCGGACGCGCCGCGGCCGACGCGCAAGCGCTTCCGCTTGCTGCCCGGGCCCGGCTTCAACGTGTTGAGTCGCATGTCCTCGCTCCCCCCGGCCTCAGGCCTTCTCGACCGCGATCAGGTGCCTCGCGGCATTGATCATGCCGCGCACCTCGCGCGTGTCCTCGACGACCCGCGTGTCGCGGATGCGCCGGAGCCCCAGCCCGTAGACCGAGGCGCGGATGCTCTGCAGCTGCCCGTGCACGCTGCGGTTCAGGGTGACCTTGACCTTCGATTTATTCATACTCAATCAGCCCGTGATCTCTTCCAGTGTCTTGCCGCGCTTCGCCGCGATCCGGTCCGGGGAGACCATCCGCTCGAAGGCGTTGAAGGTCGCGCGCACCACGTTGATCGGGTTGCGCGAGCCGTAGCTCTTCGCGAGCACGTTCCGGACGCCCGCGCACTCGAACACCGCGCGCATGCCGCCGCCGGCGATGACACCCGTGCCGTCCGAGGCCGGCTGCATGTAAACGCGCGTCGTGCCATGGCGGCCCTGGATCGCGTAGTGCAGCGTCGCGCGCGTAATCGGCACCGTCGTCAGGTTCTTGCGCGCCTGCTGCATCGCCTTCGAGATCGCGACCGGCACTTCGCGCGCCTTGCCGTACCCGAAGCCGACGCGCCCGGCCCCGTCGCCGACCACCGTCAGCGCGGTAAATCCGAACTGGCGGCCGCCCTTGACGACCTTCGCCGTGCGGTTGACCGCGACCAGTTTCTCGATCAGATCGTCGCCGGACTGTGAACGTTCAACTCGTGCCATGTCGCCTGTCCCCTGGACGTCAGAATTTGAGGCCGGCCTCGCGCGCGGCCTCTGCGAGCGCCTTGACGCGCCCGTGGTAGCGGAAACCCGAACGGTCGAAGGCCACGGACTCGATGCCCGCCGCTTTCGCACGCTCGGCGATCGCCCGTCCGACAGCGGCCGCCGCGGTGGCGTTGCCGGTGCCCTTCAGCCCCGAGGCAACCACCTCCTGGACGGTCGACGCGGCCGCGAGGACCTTCGCGCCGTCGGGCGTCGTGACCTGGGCGTAGATGTGCTGCGGCGTGCGGTGCACCGTCAGGCGCGCCGTGCCGATCTCGCGGATCTTGGCGCGGGCGCGGGTCGCGCGACGCAGGCGCCGGTCTTTCTTCGTGAGTTTCATGGCCTTACTTCTTCTTGCCTTCCTTCATCACGATCTTTTCGCCGGAATAGCGGACACCCTTGCCCTTGTAGGGCTCCGGCGGGCGGTAGCCGCGGATCACCGCCGCGACCTGGCCGACCTTCTGGCGATCCGTGCCCTTCACGATGATCTCGGTCTGGCTGGGCGTCTCGATGGAGATGCCTTCCGGCACCGGGAAGCTCACCGGATGCGAGAAGCCGAGCGTGAGGTTCAGGCTCTTGCCCTGCACCGCCGCGCGGTAGCCGACGCCGACGAGCTCGAGCTTGCGCTCGAAGCCCTTGGTGACGCCGGTGACCATGTTCGCGAGGTTCGCGCGCGCCGCGCCCGCAGCCGCAACGCGCTCGTTCGTTGACTTGCCCTCGGCCACGGCGACACGGAGCGCCTCGTCCTTCTGGGACACGGTGACGCCGTCGCCGACCGTCAGCGTCAGCGAGCCCTTTGCGCCCTTCACGGTCACGGCATCCCCGGCGACGGTCGCGGTGACGCCCTTCGGGAGCTTGACCGGCAGCTTTGCGATTCTCGACATGTCCTTCTTCCTCAGGCGACCACGCAGAGCACTTCGCCGCCCTGTCCGGCGCGGCGCGCCTCGCGGTCGGTCATGACGCCTTGCGGCGTCGAGACGATGGCGACGCCGAGGCCGCCCAGCACCTTCGGCAGCGCGTCCTTGGCGCGGTAGGCGCGCAGCCCCGGCCGCGACACGCGCTCGAGCCGCTCGATGACCGGCTTGCCCGCGTGGTACTTCAGCGCAATGACGAGCGTCGAGCGGCCGCCGTCCTTGCTGATGACGAAGTCGGTGACGTAGCCCTCGTCCTTCAGGACGCGGACGATCGCTTCCTTCACGCGCGAGGACTGCACGGAGACCTCCGGCTTGCCGGCGGCCTGGCCGTTCCGGATGCGGGTCAGGAGGTCTGCGATCGGGTCGGACATGCTCATCGTGCTCTCCTCACCAGCTCGCCTTGCGAAGGCCCGGCACGTCGCCGCGCATCGTCGCCTCGCGCAGCTTCACGCGCCCGAGGCCGAACTTGCTGTAATTGCCCCGCGTGCGCCCCGTGATCGCGCAGCGGGTGTGGGCGCGGCTCGGGCTGGAATCGCGCGGCAGCTTCTGCAGCGCCTCGATCGCGGCCATGCGATCCTCCTGCGAGGCCTTCGGATCGCGGATCTGCTCCTTGATCTTCGCCCGCCTGGCGGCGTACTTCTTCACCGTCTTCGCCCTGCGCTTCTCGCGCTCGATCATGCTGGTCTTCGCCATCGGTCACTTCCTGAACGGAAAATTGAACGCCTCGAGCAGCGCGCGACCCTTTTTGTCGTCGCCCGCCGAGGTCGTGATCGTGATGTCCATGCCCCGGACCTGGTCGATCTGGTCGTACGCGATCTCGGGGAAAATGATCTGTTCCTTCACGCCAAAGCTGTAATTGCCCTGGCCGTCGAACGAGCGCGGGTTGACGCCGCGGAAGTCGCGGATGCGGGGCATCGCCACGTTGATCAGGCGGTCGAGGAACTCGTACATGCGCGCGCCGCGCAGCGTCACCATGCAGCCGACCGCGAGGCCCTCGCGGATCTTGAAGGACGCGACGGCCTTCTTGGACTTGCGGACCGCGGGCTTCTGCCCGGTGATCTTGGCGAGGTCGCCGGTCGCGGCGTCCATGACCTTCTTGTCGGCCACGGCCTCGCCCACGCCCATGTTGACCGTGATCTTGGTGATGCGCGGCACCTGCATGTCGGAGGCGAGCCCGAGCTCCGAGCGGAGCTTCGGCCTCACGACCTCGCGGTAATGCTTATGCAGCCTTGCTGACTCGGGCATCTCCATCTCCGTTTAAGCGTCCACCAGCTCGCCGTTCGACTTGTAGAACCGCACCTTGCGGCCGTCCTTGAGCGTGCGGACGCCGACGCGGTCGGCCTTCTTCGTCGCGGGGTTCAGCAGCGCGACGTTCGACGCGTGCAGCGCGGCCTCCTTCTGGACGATCCCGCCCTGCACGCCGCGCTGCGGGTTCGGGCGCTGGTGCTTCTTGACCATGTTGACGTTCTCGACCAGCACGCGGCCATCGGCCTGCACGCCGACCACGGTGCCCGTGCGGCCCTTCTCGCGCCCCGCCGTCACGACGACGGAGTCGCCCTTGCGGATCCTCTTCACAGAACCTCCGGTGCGAGCGAGATGATCTTCATGAATGCGACGCTCCGGAGCTCGCGCGTCACGGGCCCGAAGATGCGGGTGCCGATCGGCTCCAGCTTCGGCGTCAGCAGCACGGCCGCGTTGCCGTCGAAGCGGATCAGCGAGCCGTCGCCGCGGCGCACGCCGCTCCGGGTGCGCACCACGACCGCATCGTAGACCTCGCCCTTCTTGACCTTGCCGCGCGGGATCGCGTCCTTGATGCTGACCTTGATCACGTCGCCGACGCCGGCGTAGCGGCGGCGCGTGCCGCCCATGACCTTGATGCACATCAGCTCGCGCGCGCCGGAGTTATCCGCCGCCTGCAAGCGAGTCCTGAGCTGGATCATGGCCCCGATCCTCCGGTCATTCCGCCGGCGCGCGCTCGATCACGCGCACCAGGGTCCAGGATTTGTGCCGCGACAGCGGGCGGCACTCCGAGATCGCAACGGTGTCGCCCTCGCGGCACTCGTTCTTCTCGTCGTGCGCGAGCAGCTTCGTCGTGCGCCGCACGTACTTGCCGTAGGTCGGGTGCTTGATCAGCCGCTCGACCGACACGGAGATGGTCTTGTCCATCTTGTTGCTGACGACGGTGCCGGTCAGCGTCTTGCCCGCCTTGTCGGCGGCCTCGACGGACACGGGCGCCTGTGCCTCGGCGGGCTTCTCCGCCGCGGCCTTCCTCTGCACCGGTTTCTTCTCGGTTACCTTCTTCACGCCTTGCTCCCCGCCTGCGCGCGATCCATCTCGTTGAGGATCGTCTTCACGCGCGCGATCTTGCCCATAGCCTTCGCGTGCTGGTCCGGCCGCGCCGGCTGGCCCGAGGCCGCCGCCATGCGCAGGTTGAACTGCTCCCGCCGGAGCTCCTTCAGCTCGTCGCGCAGCTCCTCGCGGCTCTTGCCGCGCAGGCCCTTCACGATCGCGGCCCTTTCCTTGACGTTCTTCCTGCTCATCAGCGCACCTGCCGCCGCACGAACGCGGTCGCCACCGACAGCTTGGCCGCGGCCAGCTTGAATGCCTCGCGCGCCTCGTTCTCCGGCACGCCCTCGATCTCGAACAGCACCTTGCCCGGGGTCACTTTGGCGACCCAGTACTCGACGTTGCCCTTGCCGCTGCCCATGCGGACCTCGAGCGGCTTTTGCGTGATCGGCACGTCCGGGAACACGCGGATCCAGATCTGGCCGCCGCGCTTCACGTATCGCGTCATCGCGCGCCGCGCCGCCTCGATCTCGCGCGCGGTCATGCGCGAACGGTCGGTCGCCTTCAGGCCATAGTCGCCGAACGCAACGGAGCTGCCGCGGTGCGAGCTGCCCTTCAGGTTGCCCTTGAACTGCTTGCGGAACTTGGTCCGCTTTGGCTGCATCATGTCGTTGGTCCTCGGATCAGCCGGCCACCGGCTCCGGCGCCGCGCCCTCGGCGGGCTTCTCGCCCTCCTTGGCGGCGGCTTCGGCCTGGGCCGCGGCCTCGGCGGCCTCCGCTTCCTGCTCCTCGCGGCCGAACACCTCGCCCTTGAACACCCACACCTTGACGCCGATGACGCCGTAGGTCGTCTGCGCCTCGGCCGTGCCGTAGTCGATGTCGGCGCGGAACGTGTGCAGCGGGATGCGCCCCTCGCGCGTCCACTCCGAGCGCGAGATCTCGGCGCCGTTCAGGCGGCCGGCGATCCGCACTTTCACGCCGAGGGCGCCGCTCCGCATCGTGTTCGTGACCGCGCGCTTCATGGCGCGGCGGAACATCACGCGCTTCTCGATCTGCTGCGCGATGCTCTCGGCGACGAGTGTCGCGTCGAGCTCGGGCTTCCTGATCTCCGCGATGTTGAGGCGGACGTCCGCGACCGCCATCTTCATGAGCTTCGCTACTTCGACGCGGAGCTTCTCGATGTCCTCGCCCTTGCGGCCGATCACGACGCCCGGCCGGGCCGTGTGGATCGTGATGTTCGCCTTGCGCGCCGCGCGCTCGATGTGAATCCTGCTGACCGACGCGTCGGTCAGCTTCGAGCGCAGGAACTCGCGCACCCGCCAGTCGGACAGGATGTACGACGGGAAGCTCTTCGTGTCGGCGTACCAGCGCGACGTCCAGTCGCGCGTGATGCCGAGACGGATGCCGATCGGATTTACTTTCTGGCCCATTGCCCGTCCTTACCGCGCCTTGTCGGCGACGGTGATCCTGATGTGGCTCAGCCGCTTCACGATGCGGTTGCCGCGGCCCTTGGCGCGCGCGTGGAACCGCTTCATCACCGGCGCCGCGTCGACCTCGATGCGCGCCACCTTCAGCTCGTCGATGTCCGCCTCGTGGTTGTGCTCGGCGTTCGCGATCGCCGACTCCAGCACCTTGCGCACCAGCTTCGCGCCCTTCTTCGGCGTGTAGGCCAGCACCGCGAGCGCGTCGCCCACGGGCTGGCCGCGCACCATGTCCGCCACCAGGCGGCACTTCTGCGGGGAGATGCGCGCGTGGCGCAGGACGGCTGATACCTGCATCGCCTTACTCCGCGACCGCCTCGACCTTCTTGGCCGAGGAGTGGCTCTTGAAAATCCGCGTCGGCGCGAACTCGCCGAGCTTGTGGCCGACCATGTTCTCGGTGACGAGAACCGGCACGTGCTGGCGGCCGTTGTGCACGGCGATCGTGAGCCCGACCATGTCCGGCAGGATCATCGAGCGCCGCGACCAGGTCTTGATCGGGCGGCGGTCGTTCTTGTCCCGCGCCACCTGCACCTTCTTCGCGAGGTGCAGGTCCACGAACGGGCCCTTCTTCAGCGAACGTGACATGTCTTCTCCCGTTCCTTACTTCCGCCGCCGCACGATGAATGCGTCGGTGCGCTTGTTCTTGCGCGTCTTCTTGCCCTTCGTGTGCCAGCCCCACGGCGAAACCGGGTGCGGGTTGCCCTGGCCGGAGCGGCCCTCGCCGCCGCCGTGCGGGTGGTCGACCGGGTTCATCACGACGCCGCGCACCGTCGGGCGGATGCCGCGCCAGCGCTTGGCGCCGGCCTTGCCGTAGCTGCGGAGGTTGTGCTCGTCGTTGCCGATCTCGCCGATCGTGGCTCGGCAGTCGACGCTGACCTTGCGCGTCTCGCCGGACTTCAGGCGGAGGATCGCATTGCCCGCCTCGCGGCCCGAGTACTGCGCGCTCGAGCCTGCGGCGCGCGCGAGCTGCCCGCCCTTGCCGGGCTTCAGCTCGATGTTGTGCACCAGCGAGCCGATCGGGATGCTGCGCAGCTGCATCGTGTTGCCCGCGCGGATCGGCGAGTCGGCGCCCGACTGGAGCTCGTCACCGACGACGACCCCCTTCGGCGCGAGGATGTAGCGGCGCTCGCCGTCCTTGTAGAGCAGCAGCGCGATGTACGAGGAGCGGTTCGGGTCGTACTCGAGGCGCTCGACCTTCGCGACGATGCCGTCCTTGTCGCGGTGGAAGTCGATCATGCGGTAGTTGTGCTTGTGGCCCGAGCCCTTGTGGCGGGTCGTCAGACGGCCGACGTTGTTGCGACCGCCGGTCGACTTGTGGCCGACCACGAGGCCGCGCACGGGGCCGCCGCGGTGCAGGTGCGAGCGGTCCGGCCGCAGCTGGAAGCGCGTTCCGGGAGAGGTCGGCTTGAGTTGTTTCATGGCCATGTGGCGTTACTCCGGGCGCCGCGCTTCACGCGCGCTCGCCGCCTCCCATGTCGATGTGCTGGCCCGCGATGAGCCGCACGTAGGCCTTCTTCCAGTCCTGCCGGCGGCCGAGCGAGCGTCCGAAGCGCTTCTCCTTGCCGGGCAGGTTCACGACGCGCACCGCCTCGACCTTCACCTCGAACAGGTACTCGACGGCGGCTCGGATCTCCGGCTTCGTCGCGTCGCGGCGGACGCGGAACACGTAGGCGTTGCCCTCGCCGTTGACGCGCGCGCTCTTCTCCGAGACGTGCGGCGCGATCACGACGGTCGCGAGGCGGTCCTTCGAATGCGCGCTCATGCCAGCCTCTCCTCGAGCATCTTCAGCGCGCCCACGGTCGCGAGCACCTTGGGGTAGCGCGCGAGCGAGAGCGGGTCGAGGCTCGCGACGGTGCGCACGTCGACTTTCGCGAGGTTGCGCGAGGCGAGGTGCAGCTTCTCGTCGTAGGCCTCGATCAGGATCAGGACGTGGTCGAGCCCGAGCTCGGCGAGCTTGCCCACCAGCATCTTCGTCTTCGGCGCCTCGAGCTCGAGGCTGCCGGTCACGACGAGGCGCTCCTGCCGCGCGAGCTCGGAGAGCATCGAGCGGATCGCGCCGCGGTACATCTTGCGGTTCACCTTCTGCGCGAAGCTCCGCGGCTTCGCGGCGAAGGCACGGCCGCCGCCGACCCAGAGCGGGCTGCGGATCGAGCCCGCGCGCGCCTGGCCCGTGCCCTTCTGGCGCCAGGGCTTCTTGCCGCCGCCGCGCACCTCGGCCTTCGTCAGCTGCGCCTTGGTCCCGGCGCGGCCCGCGGCCGTGTAGGCGACGAGCACCTGGTGCACCAGCGGCTCGTTGAACTCGCGGCCGAACGTGGCGTCGCTGAGCTCGATCTCGGAGCCCTTGGCTCCCCCGTTCACCAGCTTCAACTTCATGGTGAGTAGCCCCCGGTCACTTCTTCGCCGGGCCGACGGACTTGCGGCGCAGCTGTGCCGCAGCCTTCACCGACGGCCGGACGACGACGCGGCCGCCCGGGGCGCCCGGCACGGAGCCGCTGACCAGCAGCAGGTTCCGCTCGAGGTCCACCTGGACGACCTTAAGGTTTTCATTGGTGCGCTTCGCGTTGCCCATGCGGCCTGCCATGCGCTTGCCCGGGAACACGCGGCCCGGCGTCTGGCGCTGGCCTATGGAGCCCGGCGAGCGGTGCACGACGGAGGCGCCGTGGCTCGCGTAGCCGCCGGCGAAGCCGTGGCGCTTCATGACGCCGGCATAGCCCTTGCCGATCGAGGTGCCCGTGACGTCCACGACCTGGCCGGCCTTGAACAGGTCCACCTTCAGCTCGGCGCCCGTCTTGAGGTCCGCGCCCTCGCCCTCGGCGAGGCGGAACTCGACGAGCTTTTCGCCCGGCAGGACGCCCGGCTTGGCGTAATGGCCGGCGACCGGCTTCGTGAGCCGGGAGGCGCGGCGGGTGCCGAAAGAGACCTGGACGGCGCGATAGCCGTCGGCCTTCGAGTCCTTTACCTGCACGATGCGATTCGGCAGGGCCTCGATGACCGTCACCGGCTGGGCGTCGCCCGCGTCGGTGAAAACCCGAGTCATGCCGGCCTTGCGGCCGACCAGACCTATGGTCATGTTTTATATCCTTTTTTCACCGCGACGGCTGCAATTGGCCGCCGCTGTCGAAACAGCCGGGAAACCCCGGCCCCGCAAAAAGCCGCCCAGTATAGCGGCCCGAAAAATCAGTTCAACTTGATCTGCACGTCCACGCCCGCCGGCAGCTCGAGGCGCATCAGCGCGTCCACGGTCTTGTCCGTCGGATTCAGGATGTCCATGAGCCGCTTGTGCGTGCGGATCTCGAACTGGTCGCGCGCGTCCTTGTCGGCGTGCGGCGAGACCAGCACGGTGAAGCGCTCGATCTTGGTCGGCAGCGGCACGGGCCCGCGCACGGTCGCGCCGGTGCGGCGCGCCGTCTCGACGATCTCGCGCGCCGAGGTGTCGATCAGCTTGTGATCGAAGGCCTTCAGGCGGATACGGATGTTCTGGCTCGTCGGCATCGATCGCTCCTTACTTCAGGACCTTGGACACGACGCCGGCGCCGACGGTGCGGCCGCCCTCGCGGATCGCGAACCTGAGGCCCTCTTCCATGGCGATCGGAGCGATCAGCTCCACCACCATCTTGATG
>Ga0075434_100001414_pt1 | contig 20162 bp, 20 predicted proteins | sample RhiMethybrSRZTD3_FD_75298 | JGI IMG/M metagenome (GOLD analysis project Ga0075434, IMG submission 75298) | Populus rhizosphere microbial communities from Tennessee, USA - Rhizosphere MetaG P. TD hybrid SRZTD3 | ecosystem: Host-associated > Plants > Roots > Rhizosphere > Soil | place: USA... | reverse complement strand
TTCACGCGGTCGAGCTCGTCGGTGCGCTGACGGGCCTCTTCGTTCACCGTCTCGAGCTCTTCGTTCGTCGGTGGAGCTCCTCGTTCATCGTCTCGAGCTCCGGGTGGGACGTCTGGAGCTCCTCCTCGAGGCGCGTCGACCGGGTGACGTCGGTCAAAGTGATCGTCGTCCCCGGCAAGGACCGTCCCGTGCGAAGAACGGCACACCTGGATATGAGGCGGACGGGCGCGCCCGCCTCGATATCCATGGACCGAGGTCATCTCGGACTGTTTCCCGACGGGAACCGCCGGGAAAACAATCACGACACGATATGAGGACGGTCATCGATCCTGGCCGTTCCGGTCGGGGGTGGGCCGCTCCGTGGATCTGGAGGTCGAACGCATGAGATTCCCCGTGACGGCGGCGGCACCCGGGCGCGCGCGGCACTGGGCGGACGGCGTGATCGATCTCGACCCCGACGTTCAGGCCACCGTGATGTTGCTGCTCTCGGAGCTCGTCGCGAACAGCGTCCGTCACAGCGGAAGCGCACCCGACGACGAGGTGGATGTCTTGATCCGACAGACGAAGGACGGCGTGCACGTCGAGGTGCGCGACCCAGGCCCCGGCAACGGGATCGAGCCGAGCGACGCGCTCGATCATTCGGGGCTTCGGATCGTCGAGTCGCTCTCCGACCGCTGGGGGGTCCGGCATGACCCCACGACGGTGTGGTTCGACGTGGATGAGCGATGGAGCGACGGGGAGATGACCGCCCGGAGGCCGTGATGCTCGGCTCGTCCTCGCTGCGTCTCCACGGCCGTGCTGGCCGAGATGATCCGCCGCCAACTGATGGATCTGCGCGACGATCACGAGCGAACCGGGGGATCGGACGGTCTTCCATCTGGACGCGATGGCCGGATCGCTCCCAACTGGCGCGGTATCCATCCGCCTGTTCCTTGGAGCCTCACCGCCGGGCGGTGCGCCCCCGACGGTCACCCCGTCTTGGACGGGCGTCGATGGCGGAACGCGAACCTCGGTCCTCGTCCCCAGCCGGCCGAGTTTCCCTGCCGAGCCATCGGGGTACCGCGGAAGCATTGCGGCACAGCAAGGGGGCACGATGACGGATGAGCCGCGGCGACGGGCGTGGTTCGACGCGTTCGCGTCGGCGACGGCCCGGTGGGCGGGGCACGCAGGGGCGTTCGCGATCGCGTTCGCCGTCGTGCTGTTCTGGGCGCTCTGCGGACCGATCTTCGGGTTCTCGAACACGTGGCAGCTCGTGATCAACACGGCGACCACGGTCCTCACGTTCCTGATGGTGTTCCTGATCCAGAACTCGCTCAACCGCGACTCGATGGCGCTCCACCTGAAGCTCGACGAGCTCCTGCGGGCGACCAACGAGGCACGCGACGCGCTGATCGGGTCGGAACGGCTCTCCGAGAAGGAGATCGAGAAGCTCGAACGGCAGGAGGAGCTCGTCGCGCATGCCGAGCGCGAGCACGCCGAGTCCCACATGACGAACGGCCGTTCCGGCGACTAGATGTCTCCGCCGGTCGCCGGCCGGTCGAAGCGTTTGTCCACACAGGCGCCGGGTATCAGCGGTTCATGCTCGTCCTCGGTATCAATGCGGCCTTCCACGACCCGTCCGCCGCACTCGTCCGGGACGGTCTGGTGGTTGCGGCCGCCGAGGAAGAGCGCTTCAACCGACGCAAGCACGGGAAAACACCCGTCCCCTTCTCCGCATGGGAAGTGCCGGAGCGATCGGCGGCGTGGTGCTTGCGCGAGGCGGGCGTGCGGCCGGAGGACCTGACGGCCGTCGCGTACTCCTACGACCCCAGCCTCGCGTCCCCGGTCGGTGACGACGTCACGGCGGACCTCTGGGAAGGACTGCGCACGCTGTACACGCAGCGGGCGCCGCTGTTCCTGCGCACGGCGCTGCCCGGCCTGGATCCGGCGATCGTCCGGTTCGTGCCGCATCACCTGGCGCACGCGGCATCGGCGTACCACGCGGCGCCCGCGGAACGCTCGAGCGTGCTCGTCCTCGACGGGCGCGGCGAGAAGACGTCGTACCTCGCCGGCCGGTGGGACGGGCGATCCCTCGACGTGCTCGCGACCGAGCCGCTCCCGAACTCGCTCGGGATCGTGTACGAGGAGGTGACACAGCACCTGGGGTTCCGCCGCGCCTCGGATGAATACAAAGTGATGGCGCTCGCCGCCTACGGTGAGCCGGCGTACCTGACGGAGCTGCGCGATGCCGTCCGCGTCACCGACGACGGCCACTTCTCCGTCTCGCCCATCGATTGGGGAACGCTCGTCAAGGCCCGCGCCGAAGACGAACCATGGACCAGCGAACACGCCGACCTCGCCGCGACCGTTCAGACACGTCTGGAAGAGGTGCTGCTGCGGCTCGTGGCCTGGTTGCATCGCTCGACCGGCGACGACGTCCTCACGATGGCCGGCGGCGTCGCGCTGAACTGCGTCGCGAACTCGCGGCTCGTCCGCGAGGGGCCGTTCGACGAGATCTGGGTCCAGCCGGCCGCCGGCGACTCGGGCACCGCGCTCGGAGCCGCGATGCACGTCGCGCACGCGCTCGGCGACACCGTCGAGCCGATGCCGGGCGCCGCGCTCGGACGAGGCTGGGACGACGCGGAGATCGAGGCCGCGCTGCGGACCGCTCGGGTCCCCTACTCGCGACCCGCCGATCTGCCCGACGCCGTCGGGGAAGAGCTCGCCGCCGACCGCGTCGTGGCGTGGTTCCAGGGCCGGAGCGAGTTCGGACCGCGCGCCCTCGGGAAGCGGAGCCTCCTCGCGGACCCGACGCACCCGGACAACCTGGAACGGCTGAACGACATCAAGGGGCGGGAACAGTTCCGTCCGGTCGCGCCGATGGTGTTGTGCGAACGCGCCGGCGACATCTTCGACGGGCCGCTCCCGAGCCCGTACATGTTGTTCACGCACCGCGTCCGTGACGGCTGGCACGACCGCATCCCGGCCGCCGTGCACGTCGACGGCACCGCACGGATCCAGACGGTCGACCGGGACGACGAGCCGCTCGTCGCGCGGATGCTCGAGTCGTTCGAGCGACGCACGGGCGTGCCCGTCGTGATCAACACGAGCCTCAACACGGCCGGCCGGCCCATGGTCGACGAGCCGCGCGATGCCCTCGAGTGTTTCGGCTCGTCACCCGTCGATGTCTTGGCGATCGGTCCCTTCCTGGTCCGCCGAGGGGATCTCGCGATCGGAACCGCCTGATGGCGTCGTTCGACGTCGTCATCGCCACGATCGGTCGACCGACGCTCGAGCCGCTCCTGGCATCCCTCGTCGCCGAGGAGGGGAGCGAGCTCCGGCGCGTGCTCGTCGTCGACGACCGCCGCCACGCGGACCGGCCGCTCGTGTCGCCGTCGGACGAGCTGATGCTCCCCGGCGTCGAGATCCTCCGCGGCCGGGCCGCGGGCCCGGCCGCGGCACGCAACGTCGGATGGCGCGCGGCGTCGGCCGACTGGGTCGCGTTCCTCGATGACGACGTCTCGATCCCGGACGGCTGGGTCGCGGCCTGCGCCGCCGATCTCGACGAACTGGAGGACGACGTCGCCGCCAGCCAGGGCGGCATCGTGGTGCCGCTCCCGGCGGAGCGCCCGGCGACCGACTCGGAACGCAACGTCGCGTGCCTGGAGGGCGCCCGATGGGCGACCGCAGACATGGCGTACCGTCGCGGAGCGCTCGAGCGTCTGGGCGGGTTCGACGAGCGCTTCCCGAGGGCGTACCGAGAGGACTCGGACCTCGCGCTCCGAGCCATCGACGCCGGGTATCGGATCGTCGAGGGACGCCGGTCCGTCCTGCACCCTGTGCGTCCCGCCGACCGGTGGGTGAGCGTCCGGCTCCAGCGCGGGAACGCCGACGACGCGCTGATGCGTGCGCTCCACGGCGGCGACTGGCGGCGACGTGCCGGCGCCGCCAGGGGCAGCCTCCCGGCGCATGTCGCAACGGTCGGTCTCGGCGTGAGCGCGATCATCGGCGTCGCGATGCGCGTGCGATCGGTCGCGGCGATCGCCGGTGCGGCGTGCCTCGCCGCGACCGTTGCGTTCGCATCGCGGCGGATCGCGCCCGGTCCGCGCGACCGGCGCGAGATCCTGACGATGCTCGGCACGAGCGCCGTCATCCCGTGGGCCGCCGTCGGCCATCGCCTGGCCGGAGAGGTCAGAGCCCGACGCCTCCGCGGGCGTTCCACACGTCCCTTGTCCGCGGAGGCCGTCGAGCCGGTGAGCGTGTGACATGCGGATCCTGGTCTGGCACGTGCACGGGTCGTGGACGACGTCGCTCGTCCAGGGACCGCACGAGTACCTGATCCCGGTGGTGCCCGGCCGCGGCCCGGAGGGCCGCGGCCGGGCACGCACCTGGGACTGGCCCGCGAGGGCGATCGAGGTCACGCGCGAGGACGTACAGGATCACGACGTCGACGTCGTGATCCTGCAGCGCCCCGAGGAGCTCTTCGACCTCGCGGAGACCTGGCTCGGCGGCCGGCGACCCGGTCGCGACGTCCCGGCGATCTATGTCGAGCACAACGCGCCGCAGGGCAGGATCGCCGACCTGCGTCACCCGGCCGCGGACCGCCCCGACATCACCGTCGCGCACGTCACGCACTTCAACGCCCTGTTCTGGGACACGGGCGCGGCGCCGACGCGCGTGATCGAGCACGGCATCGTCGACCCGGGATATCGCTACCGGGGCGACCTCGCATGCGCCGCCGTCGCGATCAACGAACCCGTCCGGCGCGGGCGCGTCACCGGGACCGATCTGCTCGACCGCTTCCGCTCGGTCGTCGACGTCGACCTGTTCGGCATGGACGTCGAGCGTCTCGGTGGGGTCGAGGATCCGCCGCAGTCGGTGTTCCATGACGAGCTCGCCCGCCGACGCGTGTACCTGCACCCGATCAGGTGGACGTCGCTCGGACTGACGCTCCTTGAGGCGATGCACCTCGGCATGCCGGTCGTCGCCCTGTCCACGACGGAGGTTCCCGAGGCCGTGCCGCCAGAGGCCGGCGTGGTCTCGAACCGCCTCGACGTGCTCGACGAGGCGTTGACGCGCTTGATCCGCGAGCCGGAGGAGGCGCGGCGGCTCGGCAAGGCCGGGCGCGAGGTCGCGCTCGAGCGCTACGGCCTCGACCGCTTCCTGCGCGACTGGGACCGCACGCTCGAGGAGGTGGCCGCGTGAGCGACCGCCCGATCGTGCTCAGCCTCCGCGCGTTGGGGCTCGGCGACCTGCTGACCGCGATCCCCGCGCTCCGCGGCGTGGCGGACGCGTTCCCCGAACACCGCAAGGTCCTGGCCGCGCCGCGTTCGCTCGCGGCACTCGCCGTCATGAGCGGAGCGGTCGACGAGATCATCGACACGCGGGAGCTCGGGGCGATCGCGATCGATGGGCCCGTCGACGTCGCGGTCAACGTTCACGGACGAGGCCCGGAGAGCCATCGGTCGCTGTGCGCGCTGCGACCTCGACGTCTGATCGCGTTCGAGCACCCGGACGTCGACGCGTCGACGGGATCGCCGCGGTGGCGACGCGACGAGCACGAGGTGGCACGCTGGTGCCGCCTCCTGTCCGAGGTCGGGATCGATGCGGACCCTCGCCGGCTGGATCTCCCGCATCCCGCTCCCCCCGTCCGCTTCGACGTCACCGATGCCACCGTCGTGCATCCCGGTGCCGCGAGCGCGGCGCGCCGATGGCCCGCGGCGCGTTGGGCCGCCGTCGCGCGCGCGGAGGTCGCGGCCGGCCACCGCGTGCTCGTGACCGGAACGGCCCGGGAACGACCGCTCGCGACCGCGATCGCGGACGCCGCCCGGCTCGACCCCTCCTCGGTGCTCGCCGGGCGAACGTCGGTGACGGACCTGGCCGCGATCGTTGCGAACGCAGGCATCGTGCTGTCGGGTGACACCGGCATCGCGCACCTCGCCGTCGCGTTCGCGACACCATCCGTCACGCTGTTCGGGCCGACCGACCCGGCGCACTGGGGCCCGTCGGTCGATCGTCAGGAGCACCGCGTCGTGTGGAACGGGACGACGGGTGATCCGCACGGTGACCACGTCGATCCGGGCCTCCTCCGGATCGGGGTCCTCGACGTGTTGGACGCGGTTCACGACCTGCGGGCCGCGCGGCGGCCGGCCGAGATCCTCGAGGCCGCCTCGTGACCCGGCGGATCGCGCTGATCAGCGAGCACGCGTCGCCGCTCGGCGTCCTCGGGGGCGTCGACAGCGGAGGGCAGAACGTCTACGTCGGCGAGGTCGCGAAGCACCTCGCGGCGTTCGGCTACGACGTCGACGTCTTCACCCGTCGCGACAACGAGCTCTTGCCCGACATCGCGCCGTGGGTGAACGGTGTCCGGATCGTCCACGTCCCCGCGGGACCCCCGCGCCACGTCCCGAAGGAGGAGCTCCTGCCCGCGATGGAGGAGTTCACGGAGCGGGTGCTGCGGTTCTGTCGCCGTCGCCGCGCGCCATACGACCTGATCCACGCGAACTTCTTCATGTCGGCACTCGTCGCCGCCGAGGTCAAGCGGCGGCTCGGAACACCCTTCGTCGTGACGTTCCACGCGCTCGGGAAGGTCCGCCGGGAGCATCAAGGCGACGCCGACCGGTTCCCCGCCGAACGGATCGACATCGAGCAGCGCGTCGTGGCCGAGGCCGATCACGTCATCGCAGAGTGCCCCCAGGACGAGGAGGACCTGATCCGCCTGTACAACGCGGACCCCGCGAGGATCAGCGTGATCCCGGGCGGCGTCGACCCGAACGACTTCTGGCCGATGACCAAATCGCTCGCCCGCGCGACGCTCGGCTTCGCTCCCGACGAGCACGTGATCCTCCAGCTCGGCCGGATCGTGCCGCGGAAGGGGGTCGAGACCGTGATCCGCGGCTTCGCCGAGCTCCGGAGGCATCACGGGATGAAGGCTCGGCTCGTCGTCGTGGGGGGCGACGCCGACGTTCCGGACCCGGCGCTCACCCCCGAGATCGGGCGCCTGATACCGATCGCGGCCGAGGAGGGCGTCGAGCGCGACGTGACGTTCACCGGACGGCGCCCGCACGACCAGCTGAAGCACTTCTACAGCGCCGCGGACGTGTTCGTGACGACGCCGTGGTACGAGCCGTTCGGCATCACTCCCCTCGAGGCCATGGCCTGCGGCACGCCGGTCGTCGGCGCGAACGTCGGCGGGATCAAGTTCACGGTTCGCGACGGTGAGACCGGGTACCTGGTCCCGCCAGGCGACCACCCGGCGGTCGCGGAGCGGATCGCGCATCTCCTCCACCACCGACGGCTCCGAGATGTGCTCGGGGAGAACGGCGTCCGGCGGGTGACCGACCTGTTCACCTGGCAGCACGTCACGGGCTCGATCGCGGCGCTCTACGAGCGCGTCGTCGCGCGCCAGACGGCCCGTCCGGGGTCGGCCGAGCTGAACGCCGCGATCGACGACGGCTTCGATCGCGCGGTGATCGCCCTCCGCGCGACCCAGGGTCTGCTGCGGAGCTCGCTGCTCGAAGCCGTCGACGCGATCTCCTCGACGTTCGCGTCGGGCGGCCGGCTCCTCGTGTGCGGGAACGGCGGCAGCGCCGCCGACGCGCAGCACCTCGTGGGCGAGCTCGTCGGTCGCTTCCGTCGCGACGACCGGCCGGCGCTTCCCGCGATCGCGCTGCCGGCCGACACGGTGGTGCTGACGGCCTGGTCGAACGACGTCGGCTACGACACGGCGTTCGCTCGGCAGGTCGAGGCCTTCGGTGCGCCGGGGGACGCGCTGCTCGTGCTCAGCACGAGCGGCCGGTCGCCGAACGTCCTTCGCGCGCTCCGGACCGCGAGCGAACGCGGGCTTCGGACGATCGCGTTCTTGGGCCGGGGTGGCGGCGAGGCGCGGGCGCTCTCCGAGATCCCGATCGTGGTGCCGTCCGAGGACACCCAACGGATCCAGGAGGTCCACGGGGTCCTGATCCATCTCGTGTGTGAGCTCATCGAGGCACGCTTGTTCGACGGTCTCCGCGTCGTCGGCGACCCCGTGGCGATCGCGTCGGCCGGCCCGGACGAAGGCGCTCCGATCGGTCGGACCGGGAGCGAAGCATGAGCGAGCGCGCCGCGCCGACCGCGACCGCCGACCGCGGCGCCGACCTCCATGGTGCGATCGCGCTCGTCACCGGCGGCGGGCGCGGCCTCGGCGAGGCGACGTGCCGTCGCCTCGCCGAGGCCGGCGCGACCGTGATCGCCGCCGACGTCGACCTCGACAGCGCCCGAGCGGTCGCCGAACGTCTGTCCGACGAGGGCTGGGCCGTCGACGCCGAACGCCTCGACGTCGCCGACGACATCGTGGCGACCGGCGCGGTGCGGTCGATCCTGGATCGCTACGGACGGATCGACGCGCTCGTCAACAACGCGGGCGTCGACGTGACCGCCCCGTTCGAGGAGCTGACGAATTCGGATTGGGATCGCGTCCTCGGCGTGAACCTTCGTGGTCCGATCATGCTCTGCCGCGTCGTGTTCCCGGCGATGCGGCAGCACGGCGGAGGTCACATCGTCAACGTCGTCTCGACCGCGGCGAAGCGCGCGTGGCCGAACGCGTCGGCGTACCACACCAGCAAGTGGGGGCTCCTCGGCTTCAGCCATTCGCTGCACGTCGAGGGCCGCCCGCTCGGCATCAAGGTGACCGCCGTCGTCGCCGGCGGGATGCGCACGCCGTTCCTGCTCGACCGGTTCCCGGATATCGACGTCGAGACGCTGCAGGACCCCGCGAACGTCGCGGCCGCGATCCACTTCGCGCTCTCGCAACCCGCGGAGACGGTCGTGCCGGAACTGATGGTGATCCCCATGGGCGAGACGTCGTGGCCGTGACCGGCGGCCGCCCGGCCGCCTTCCTGGACAAGGACGGGACGCTCGTCGACGACGTTCCGTACAACGTCGACCCCGACCTCGTCCGCCTCACCCGTGGCGCGGGCTCGGCGGTCCGCGCCCTCGGCGACGCCGGCTACCTCGTCGTCGTCGTCTCGAACCAGTCGGGGGTGGCCGACGGCCGGTTCGATCTGCACGCGCTGCGTGCGGTCCAGCGACACATCGAACGGATGCTCGCCGCGCACGGCGCACGGATCGACGCCTGGTTCTCGTGCCCGCACGCGGCGAGGAGCGGATGTGCATGCCGCAAGCCCGCCGCCGGCATGCTGCTGCGCGCGGCCGACGAGCTCGGCATCGACCTCGGACGATCGTGGCTCGTGGGCGACATCCTCGACGACGTCGAGGCCGGTCACCGGGCCGGGTGCCGGACCGTCCTCCTGGATGCGGGCAACGAGACCGAGTGGCGCCGCTCGCCGATCCGGACGCCCGACCACCGCGCGCGAGACCTTCGGAAGGCCGCGTCCTTGATCCTCGCCGCGGGTCGGGCGGCCGCGCGTGCCGAGCCCACCCTCGAGGCGGCGCGATGACCGCGCCGGCGCTCGAGGTGATGCACGGGATCGACGTCCTGGTGATCGGCGACGCGATGCTCGACCGCTACCTCCTTGGCTCGAGCGAGCGCCTCTGCCAGGAGGCGCCCGTCCCGGTCGTCGACGTGGCGCACACCGAACGCCTCCCTGGCGGCGCCGCGAACGTCGCGCGGAACGTCCGGGCGCTCGGCGGTCGCGCGCGGCTCGTCGCGCTCACCGGCGCCGACGCCCGTGCGGCGACCCTGCGCGATCGTCTCCACGATGCGGGCGTCGACGTGGAGACGCTCGTCGCGTCGCCGCGACGCACCACCCTCACGAAGACGAGGCTCGTGTCCGACGAGCATCTGCTCCTCCGCGCCGACGACGGGTCGACCGACGAAGCATCGGCGGCCGACGAGGCCGCCGTCATCGCCGCTGTCCGTCGTTCGTGGCCGACGTGCCGGGCGGTCCTCGTGGCCGACTACGGCTACGGGACGATGACCGACGGCGTGATCGGCACGCTCGCGGTGCTCCATCGTCGCGACCCCCGCGTCGTCACGATCGATGCGAAGGACGTCCGTCGGTACCGCGACGTCGGCGTCACGGCGTCGAAGCCGAACGCGGCGCAGGCGATGCGGGTCGTCGGGTGGCCGCCCTCGGGCGTCGACCGCGCCGAGCACCTGATCGCACGGGCGGATGCCCTCTTCGATGCGACCGGGGCGGATCTCGTCGCGACGACCTTGGACCACGACGGCGCCGTCGCGCTTGAGCGCGGCCGCCCCCCCTACCGCACGTACGCGCGACCGACGCGCGCGGCGACGACGAGCGGCGCGGGCGACACGTTCGCGGCCGCGCTGACGCTCGCGCTCGCCGGCGGCGCGGAGACGCCGGCCGCCGTCGAGATCGCGTCTGCCGCCGCCGCGATCGTCGTCGGCAAGGAGCGGACGGCTACGTGCTCGGTGGACGAGCTCCGGGTCGCGCTCGGGCGGACGGACAAGGTCGTCGACGCGGTGCTGGCGCGCGCGCGGATCGACGTCGAACGCGAACGCGGCCGTCGGATCGTCTTCACGAACGGCTGCTTCGACCTGCTCCATCGCGGGCACGCGACGTACCTGAGCCGGGCGAAATCGCTCGGCGACCTCCTCGTCGTCGGCGTGAACGACGACGACAGCATGCGCCGGATCAAGGGCGCGGATCGGCCGATCAACCCGCTCGAGGACCGCTGCGAGCTGCTGTCGGCGTTGTCGGCGGTCGACCTCGTCGTGCCGTTCTCGGAGCGGACGCCCGAACGCGTGATCGCCGAGATCCGGCCGGACGTCTTCGTGAAGGGCGGCGACTACACCGTCGACATGCTCCCCGAGGCCGCCCTCGTCGAGCAGCTCGGCGGGATCGTGCGGATCCTCCCGTACGTCGAAGAGCGATCGACCACCCGGCTGATCGAGCGGATCCGCGGCGGTGTCGACGAGCGATCGGCGGTCGGACCGTGACGCCGGGCTGGGACGAGGCCCGGAACGTCCTCGCGGTGCGGCTCGACGCGATCGGCGACGTGCTCATGACGACGCCGGCGATCCGCGCGTTGCGCGGATCGCCGGCGCACCGCTCCGTGACCCTGCTGACGTCGTCCGCCGGCGCCGAGGTCGGGCGGCTCGTCCCGGAGATCGACGCCGTGATCGCGTACGACGCGCCCTGGATGAAGTCGAGCCCCGACCGCCCCGACCCGCGGCACGACCTCGAGACGATCGACCGGCTGCAGGCGCTCGGGTTCGACGCGGCGGTGATCTTCACGGTGTACGACCAGGATCCGCTCCCGGCCGCGTTCCTCTGCGTGCTCGCCGGCATCCCGTTGCGGCTCGCACACACGCATGCGAAGCCGTACCACCTGCTCACCGATCCCGTCGACGACCCCGAGCCGGAGCGCTTCGTGCGACACGAGGTCCGGCGGCAGCTCGACCTCGTCGCGCACGTCGGTGCTCTCACGCGGGACGAGCACCTGTCGCTCCACGTTCGCGACGGCGCCGTCGCACGCGTCCGGCGCCGGCTCGCCGCATCCGGCCTCGACGGTCAGCGACCCTGGTTCCTGCTGCATCCGGGCGCGACGGCGCCGTCCCGCCGCTACCCCACCGAGAGCTTCGCCGCCGCCGCGCGGCAGCTCCGCTCGGTGCACGGCTGGCGCGTCGTGGTGACCGGTTCTGGACGCGACCGCGACGCCGTCGAGACGATCGCCCGCTCGGTCCCCGACGCGATCTCGCTCGTCGGCGAGCTCGATCTCGAGGACCTGGCCGCCGCGATCGCGCTCGCGCCGCTCCTCATCGCGAACAACAGCGCGCCCGCGCACATCGCCGCGGCGGTCGGCACGCCGGTCGTCGATCTGTACGCGCTGACGAACCCACAGCACACACCATGGCTCGTCCCAGCCCGCGTCCTGTCCCACGACGTGCCGTGCCGCTCCTGTCACGCGAGCGTCTGCCCCGAAGGCCACCACGACTGCCTCCGGCGCGTGCCGGGGGAGGCGGTCGTCGAAGCGGCGCTCGAGCTCGCGGCGGCGTCGCCTCGTCCGCGCGGCACCTCGATCGCCTCCGAACCGGCGGGGGCGGCGTGACGCGGGTCGGTGTCCTCGGGCGGGGCGCCGGTTAGCGGCCTGCGTTCCCGGTTCTGGATCTCTGGACGGGAGCATGGAGACGGCCGGGACGCGGAAGCGTCCCGGCCGTCTCGTCGTTCTCGTCTTGCAGTTACGCGTTCCGGAGCGCCCGGATCAACTCACCCTTGCCCATCTTCGAACGACCCGGGATCTTCCTGCGCTTCGCCTCTTCGTAGAGCTGCGGACGCGTCCGGTCGTCGAGGCTGCGACCGGCCCTCCCACCCCGCTTCCGTGAAGCGGCGGCGTTGCGCGACAGATCACGTCGCGTCTCGCGCGGGAGGTGCGCGATCGTCCGGCGGCGCTTCGCCGCGGCCGTCGCCTTCTTGATGTTCCGTCTCGCGGCCTTGACTTGCTTGGTCGTCGCCATGGCAGTACCTCCTTCCATCCGGCTCCATCAGCACCTACCCGCAACATCGGCGCGGTACGCGTTGGTGTGTCCGCATCCACCACCCGGGAAACGGTCCGTGCGTTCGTGTTGCTCAGCGCGGTCCTCGTCTGCGTGATCGCGCTCGCGACGGCCACGGTGGTGCTCCTGGCGGTGGGCGTGCGCGTTCGCGTCGCCGCGGCGCTCGTCGGTCCGGTGCTGGCCGCGCTCGTCTCCGCGTTCGCGGGGGTCGTGGCGACGCGGCTCTGGAGCGTCCCCGTGGAGTCGATCTGGGACGCCGGCACGGTCCTGACCGCCTCCGCGCTCGTGATCTCCCTCGCGCGTCCGCGGTGGAACCCGGTCGCCCAGGCGTTCGCCGGCATCGCGATCGGGTCGTCGCTCGTCTACCTCGCGTTCGGCGCGATCGTGACGTTCGCGAGCGGGCTCTCCGCGATCGCGAGCATCGCGTCCGGGCTGCTCCTGATCCTGGAAGCGGCGGCGCTCACGCTGTCGGACTCGTTCGCGTTCGAGAGCGTCGACGTGCTGTGCACGCCGCACCCGGTCGAGCGCCCGTTCGGGCTCAACCCGCTCTACCGGCCGATGGTCTCGCTCCAGGTCGCCGCGTACAACGAGCCGCCGGACATGTTGATCGAGACGATCAGGTCGCTCGAGGCGATCGACTACCCGAACTTCGAGGTCGTCGTGATCGACAACAACACGAAGGATCCGGCCGTCTGGCAGCCCGTCGCGGACTACTGCGAAGGACGGAACCGCGTCCGGTTCGTGCACGTCGACGACTGGCCCGGCTACACGTCCGGAGCATTGAACCTCGTCCTCGCCGAGTACACGCACCCCGACGCGGAACTGATCGGCGTGATCGACGCCGATTACCTGGTGGACCCGTCGTACCTGTCCTCGGTCGTCGGCTACTTCCACGACCCGGATCCTGGCCGCCGCCGGCTGGCTGTCGCTCTCGTGGACGGTCGCCTACGCATCGATCCAGGGTCTGTTCCGCAAGGAGGGGGCGTTCCTGCGGACGCCGAAGGTCGAAGACCGCAAAGGCGTCCTGACCGCGGTGTGGACCGCCAGGACCGAATCGCTGATCGCGCTCCCGCTCTAGGGGGCCGGTGCGGCGGTCGCGATGAGCGGCCTGGGGAACCCGCTGCTCGTCGCGCTCTTCGGTGGCAGGGCGCCGTCTACGCCTCGAGCCCGTACATGGCCTGGCTGAACCAGCACACCGAGCTGATCGCTCAGCTCGAGCGGCGCCGCCGCTCCGAGTACATGCGTGATCGCGTCGGGCGGGCCGCGCCGATGGTCGCCGTCGGGACGATGCTCGCGGGCGTGGCCGTCGCCGCCGTCCTGATCTACGGCGGCAGCCACCCCGGGCCGAACGCGACGAACCCGTTCGACATCCGGCAGGCCACCGGCGCGACCTCGAGCGTGCCGCCCGTGGTCGCGCCGGTGATCCCGTCGTCCTCGGGGACCGTCGTACCGGTCACCCCGTCTCCGACGGTCGCGCCTTCGCCGTCCGTCCCGCCGTCGTCGTCGGTCACGCCGTCCAGCTCACCGTCCGCGTCGCCGACCGTCGTGCCGTCGACCTCGATCCCGCCGACGACGTCGATCGCTCCGGCGGCGTCCAGCCCCGCGACGCCGTAAGCGTTTCGCGCGGCCGCCGGCCGGGTACGTCGAGCCCGTGGCGATCACGAGCGAGCAGATGTGGGACGCGCCGGCGTTACCGCCGGCGCCGGAGGACGCGTTCGTCTTCGGCGAGCCGTTCGATCCCAACCGGCTCCCATACCGTGTCGACTTGCCTCGGACGCTCCGACGGGCGACCCACCGGTTCTTCGAGGAGCGAGACCCCGACCGGCCGGTCGGCGTGACCCTCGCGAAGGTCATCGGCGTGGTCGTGGTGCTCGTCGGCATCGCGATGGTGACGTTCGGCATGATCGCCGCGTTGGGGGTATGGACGATCAGGGCGGTGCTCGGCTGACACCCGACGGCACCGTGACGTGAGGTGAGTTCGATGCCGCAGCAAGCATGGTCGAAGAAGCGGGAACGACAGTACGAGCACATCAAGGAGGGGCTCGAACGCTCCGGCCGGAGCGAGGACACGGCCGAGGAGATCGCCGCCCGGACCGTCAACAAGGAGCGGGCTCGCACCGGCGAGGCGAAGGAGTCCTCGAGGCTCTCCCGCACGGACATCTCCTCCGGCCGCCGCGGCGGTCTCCGCTCACACGGCGGACCGCGGGGCAGGACGAGGGATCAGCTCTACGAGGAGGCCAAGGATCTCAACATCCGCGGCCGGTCGACGATGAACAAGGCGCAGCTCGAGCGGGCGGTCGACCGGAAGTCCGGCCGTCCCGCGGGCTGACGGAGGTGAGACGGATGGCAGGTACGAAGTCGCAAGCGAAGGGCAAGGCGAACAAGGCGGTCGGCGGCGTGAAGAAGGGCGTCGGCCGCGTGACGAAGAACCGGTCGCTGCAGGCCAAGGGCGCGACCCAGAAGGCGAAGGGCTCCGTCCAGGACGCGGCCGGGAAGGCCCGGCGCAAGCTCTCGAAGTAAGTCAGAAGGAGTTACTCGACCGCGCCGGGCGTCGTCGTGTGCCGCGCGAGGTACGCGGCGGCCTCGGCCCGGCGAGCCACCTCCTGCTTCGACATGATGCTCGAGACGTGGATCTTCACGGTCTTTTCGGCCAGGTCACGTTCGTCGCCGATCTCGCGGTTCGTCTTCCCTCCGCGACGAGGCCGAGGGGGAAACGTTCAAGGACCCCGATCCAGCTGATCGACTTCTCATCGCCTTGAACGCGGCACGGCCCGCGATCGCGGGAGGTGCCGCTACGAGGAGATCGGCTCGAGCACGAAGACCGGGATCCCACGCTCCGTTTTCGTCTGGTACGTGGCGTAATCGGGCCATGTCTCGACCGCACGATCCCACCACACGCGCTTCTCCTCGCCGTCGACCTCACGCGCCGTGTAGTCCCGCTTGACGTCGCGGTCCTGGAGCTCGACGTGCGGGTTCTTCTTCAGGTTGTGGTACCAGACCGGGTGCTGCGGGGCGCCACCGAGCGAGGCGACGACCGCATACACACCGTCGTGCTCGACACGCATCAGCGGCGTCTTCCGGATCTTGCCGGTCTTGGCGCCCACGGAGGTGAGGACGATCACCGGCCGTCCACGGAGGTCACCGCCCTCGGCGCCATCCGTCGCCTCGTAGAGCTCCGCTTGCGTGCGCGCCCAGGACGACGGACTGGGTTCGTAGTCACCTTCGAGTGGCATCTCCCGATGCTACCGGCCGATGCGAACTGGCCGTGCCGACCGGATGGCGGAGACGACAGGATTCGAACCTGTGAGGGAGCTCAACACCCCCTAACCGCTTAGCAGGCGGCTGCTTTCGGCCACTCAGCCACGTCTCCACCGCCCATCCTAGCGAGGCACGGCCGCCGGTAGGCTCGGCGCGTGCCGGACGTGGTCGTCGTGGGCGGTGGGATCATCGGAGCGGCGTGCGCCGAGGAGCTCACGCGGCGCGGGGCGTCCGTCGCGCTGATCGAACGCGACGAGCTCGCGTCGGGCGCCTCCGGCCGGAACCAAGGGCTCTGGGTCCCACCCGAAGACGCCGCGCTCCAGCTGATGGCCGCGCGCTCGCTCCTTCGGTACCTCGCCGTCGCGGAGGAAGCGCCGCTGCCGGTGTGGATCGATCCGCGTCCCGTCGGCACCGTGTACGTGGCGATCGACGACGACGCCCTCCCCTCCACCGAGGCGATGATCCGGCGCGTCGGCACGACCGAGCCGCACATCGAGGAGCTCGACGATGCTGCCCTGGCGGAGCTCGAACCAGAGATCGCTCGAGGGGTCGCCCGCGCCTGGCTCGTGCACGCCGGGCACCGGCTCGACCCGGCGGCGCTCACCGTCGCGCTCGCGCTCCTCGCGGCCTCGCGCGGCGCGACGATCCGGCACCACCTGTCCGTCCGGGCGCTCCGGACCGACGGCGACCGCGTCACCGGGGTCGTGACCGACGAGGGCGCGATCGATGCCGACGAGGTGGTCGTCGCCGCGGGGCCGTGGTCGCCGGCGTTGCTCGACCCGATCGGGGTCCGGCTCCCCGTGACCGGCGTCCGCGGATGGCTCGTCCGCGTCCATCCGTCCGAGCCACTCGTCCGCCACCTGATCCGGACGGTCGAGCGATCGCCGGATCGGATCGAGCGTCCCACCGCGGGCGAGGTCGCGAGCGGAGGACTCCCGATGAGCGACGACTACGGGTCCGTCGTGCATCCGCACGTCGACGGGACCGCGCTGATCGGCTCCTCACGAGCCGCGTGGCTCACGCCCGAGCCGGAGGATCCCGAGGTCCCTCGAAGGATCCTCACCGAAGCGCTCCGCGTGATCCCGCGGCTCGCGGAGGCGCCCGTCGTGTCGTCGTGGTGGGGTCTCCGGCCGATGACGCCGGACGATCGGCCGTTGATCGGCCGGGCTCGGGACGGACTCGTCGTCGCGACGGGCCACGGGAGCGAGGGCGTGATCAACGGGGCGGGGACCGCGGAGCTGGTGGCTGCGACGATCCTCGAACACGAGCCGCCGTTCGGGCCCTTCCCGTTCGATCCCTTCCGGTTCGACGCGGACTAACGCGAGAGCCGGCCCGCCGCTCCGAGCAGCTCGAGCGTCCGGTCGACGGGGAGCGCGAACAGGGTGTTCCCGTCGCGGCCGGTCATCGTCCGCGACGCGAGGAGGGCGTTCACGACGGCCTCCTCGGTCGCCTCGACCGTCGCGCGGAACACGGCCGAGAGGATCCGTCCGGCCGCGGACCCGTCGGGGACCGCGGCCGGCGCATACGGCGCGCCGTCGCGCGGGACGCGGTTCGCGGTCGAGAACGCGATGAGCTGCTCGCCGCTCGTGTTCGACGCGTGGGAGCCGCCGCGCGACAGCCCCATCCCGGCGCGCTCCGCGACGCGACGGAGCTGATGCGGCAGCAACGGCGCGTCCGTCGCGACGATGACGATGCACGACCCCTCGGTGTGCTCGATCGGCATGTCGTCGCGGAGCCGTTCGCCGACGCGGACGCCGTCGATCAGCAGGTTCTGGCGGTCGCCGTGGTTCGTCATGACGAGGACGCCGACCGTGGAGCCGCCCGCCTCGGGCTCGAGGGCCCGCGACGCCGTCCCGATCCCGCCCTTGAAGTCGTAACACTGCATGCCGGTCCCTGAGCCGACGCATCCCTCCTCGACGGCGCCGGATGCGGCGGCGTCGAGCGCCCCCCACACGTCGTCGTCGGAGATCGGCTCGGCGAGGACGTTCGACAGGAAGGAGTCGTCGCACTCCGTGACGCAGGGCATCACGGCCTCGCCGGCGTCGCCGTCCTGCCTCGCGATCCACCGGACCGTCGCGTCGTACGCCTTGCCGATCAGCATCGACGACGTGAGCACGATCGGGGAGTCGAGCGTCCCCCAGTCGCGGATCGTGTTGATCCCGATCAGCTCGCCGTAGCCGTTCAGGATGTGCGTCGCCGCGTAGACCGGCTCGAGCCAGGGGCGACCCTCGTGCGGCATGATCGCCGTGACGCCCGTCCGGACGGCGTCGGGAGCACCGTCATCGCCTCGGATCACCGTCCGGTGGCCGACCCGGACGCCCGCGACGTCCGTGATCGCGTTGAGAGGCCCCGGCGTCCCGCGACCGATCGTGATGCCCAGGTCACGGGCACGTCGGTTCGGCATGGCCCGCTACCATACCCAGCGTGGGGATCCTCGGCCTCGGAGTGTCGTTCCGTCGCGCGCCGGTCGACCTGTTGGAGCGCTTGGCGTTCGACGATGCCGACCTGACGAAGGCCTACCACCACGCCGCCGACCTCGAGGGCCTCGACGAGGTCGTCGTGCTGTCGACGTGCAACCGCGTCGAGGTCTACGGCAGCGTCGCCTCGTACCACGCCGGGTTCCTCGCGTTGAAGCGGGTGCTCCTCGACACGCGCCACGTCGATCCGGACGCGATCGCGGATCCGCTCTACGCGCACTGGGACGGCGACGCGGCCGAGCATCTGTTCGCGGTGGCCTCCGGGCTCGATTCGATGGTGCTCGGCGAGACGCAGATCCAGCGACAGGTGCGCGACGCGTACCGGCGGGCCGAGGCCGAAGGCGTCGCGGGGCCCGCGCTCGGCTCGGTCTTCCACGCCGCGACGAGGGCCGGCCGGCGCGTGCGGAGTGAGACCACGCTGGGAGCGGCGCCCGACGCGTACGTGTCGCTCGCGGCCGACCTGGCCGACGGCGCGCTCGGGGGGCTCGAGGGCCGCCCGACCGTGGTGATCGGCGCCGGCACGATGGCCGAGCTCGCCGTCCACCACCTCCGTCGTCGCGGCGCGGGTCCGATCCGGATCCTGAACCGATCCCTCGAACGGGCGCGGATGCTCGCCGGACGGACCGGGACCGACCACGGAGGTCTCGAAGGCGTCCCCGAGGCGCTCGCGCGCGCCGACCTGATCGTGTCGGCGACCGGCGCGGCCGGCCACGTGATCGCTCGGGACGACCTGCGGCGGGCGGCGGCCGGCCGCGCCGGTCGCCCCCTGGTCGTGCTCGACCTGGCGGTTCCCCGCGACGTCGAACCGGGTACCGACGTCGACACGGTGGAGGTCTTCGACATCCTGGCGCTCCGTGCACGGATCGGCGATCGGTCGCCCGAGACCGCCGGCGAGGTCGCTCGCGCCGAGGCGCTCGTCGCCGACGAGGTGCGGCGGTGGCGGATCCGGCGGCGCGGCGACGAGCTGGCGCCGCTGATCCGCGCGATCCTGGAGCGTGGGGACGCCGTCGTGCGGGCGGAGCTCGATCGGTGGGCGTCCGCGCTCGCGTCGCTCGAGCCCCACGAGCGTGAGGCGGTCGAGGCGCTCGCACGGGGCGTGGCCGCGAAGCTGCTCCATGACCCGATCGTCGGGCTCAAGGAGCACGCGGACCCCGCTCGCGCGCACGGGAAGCTCCTGGCCGATCTGTTCGGCCTCGACCCCGACGCGTGACGTCGTGGCCGCCCTGCGGATCGGGACGCGTCGGTCGGATCTCGCGCTCGCGCAGGCCGGCGAGGTCCGACTGCTGCTGAAGGAGATCGGCGTCGAGGCGCAGCTCGTGCCGCTGTCGACGACCGGCGACGAGGGAGGCTCGGCGGACGCGTCCACGGCCGGGCTCAAGGGCCTGTGGATCGACACGATCGTGTCGGGACTCCGCGACGGCGAGATCGACCTCGCCGTCCACTCCGCGAAGGACCTCCCGGCCGAGGACGACGACGATCTCGTGATCGGCGCGGTGCCGCGGCGAGCCGACCCCCGCGACGTGATCGTGACGCGCGCCGAGGGCGGGCTCAAGGCCGGGATGTGGGTGGGCACGTCCTCGATCCGGCGCCGCTCGCAGCTGCTCGCGGCGTTCCCGGGTGTCCAGGTCGCGCACCTTCGCGGGAACGTCCCGACGCGGCTGCGGAAGCTCGCCGGCGGCGAGGTCGACGCGGTGATCCTCGCGGCCGCAGGCCTCGACCGGTTGCGTCTCCGGCCCAGGCACGCTCGGGCGCTGAGCGTGGGCGCGATGGTGCCGGCGCCGGGGCAGGGGTCGCTCGCGGTCCAGTGCAGGACGGCGGATCGCGAGGTCAGGGCGATGCTGTCGACGCTCGACCATCGAGCGTCCGGCGTCGCGCTCGAGACCGAGCGCGCGCTCGTGCGGACGATCGGCGGCGGCTGCGACCTCCCGCTCGGCGCGATCGCGGCCGTGAAGGGCGATCAGGTCCGGCTCGCCGCCGTCGTCGGCTCG
>Ga0075434_100001413_pt1 | contig 20175 bp, 22 predicted proteins | sample RhiMethybrSRZTD3_FD_75298 | JGI IMG/M metagenome (GOLD analysis project Ga0075434, IMG submission 75298) | Populus rhizosphere microbial communities from Tennessee, USA - Rhizosphere MetaG P. TD hybrid SRZTD3 | ecosystem: Host-associated > Plants > Roots > Rhizosphere > Soil | place: USA... | reverse complement strand
GCCGCCGATCACCCAGAGCACGATCGCGGCGATGATCCAGCCGTCACCCAGCGAGTACTGCGAGTCGTGCAGCGCGAGCCACACGCCGAAGACGATCGCGAGCAGGCTGCCGATCGGCCACAGGATGGCGGCCGCGGGCGCAAGCCGAAGCGCCGTCGCCGAATGACGGTTGCTCCGCTGGGCCAGCGCGATGGCGAGAAGGAGACCTGCCGCGGTCACCATCGTGAACGCCGACGTCACATGCAGGAACAGCAGGGTCGAATACCCCATCCGCGCCTACCGTACATGATGCCGTCCACGGCGAGGACGGCCCGCGTGGCTAGGCGGCCCGGCGCTTGGCCCGGTAGAGCGACTGGTCGGCCTCGGCGATGGCGGCGTCGATCGAGCCGTCCGTCGTCGAGTGCACGGCGACGCCGACGCGGGCGCCGCGCACCGGGTCGAGCATGGCCGCGATCCGATCGGCGGTCTCCGGCGTCGTCAGCGCCAGGAACTCGTCGCCGCCGAAGCGGGCCACGAACCCATCCCTGCCGACGAGGCGGCGCAGCTCCTGGCCGGTGCGCAGGATCGCGCTGTCGCCGGCGTCGTGCCCGTCGCGGTCGTTGATCGTCTTCAGGCCGTCGACGTCGCAGGTGACCACGCCGATCGCACCGGTGTTCAGGCTGCGCCGGCGCACCTCCTCGAAGAAGGCGCGGCGGTTGGGGAGGCCGGTCAGCGGATCGGACAGGGCGACGCGGCGGAGGCGGCTGGCGAAGTGGCCGACCAGACTCGCGATGAAGAGGTAGGTGGCGCTGCGCAGGACGACCGAGATCAGTCCTCCGGTCGCGGAGCTCGGGGCCACCGTCAGGACGAAGACCGCCTGCATCGCCATGATGGCGCCGACGACGGCGACCGCGATGCGGGCGCCGAACCAGAGCGCGACGATCGCGATCGGCCAGAGATAGAGGGTGGCGATGCCGTAGCTCTGCGAGGTCGGCACGGAGAACTGGACCGACGCGACCAGGCCGACGAGGATCGCGACCAGGGCGGCGATCGCCGGCGGTGAATCGACGGTGCGGAGGCCCCTGGGCATTGTGTGCCCGTAGTCGTCCGCACGGGGGCGGCGTGCATCCCCCGTTCGTGCGATAGGGGGATAAGGCAGTTCGGGGAGGCGGGCCCGGGCGGCCGGGATGCGACCGCCCAGGCCCGTCGTTCGGCTAGTGGTGCCTGTGCGCCGCGGCCGCGAAGAACCACGGGCCGCGGGGCGAGCCGACGCCCGTCTCGTCGTCGTAGCCCCGGACGCTGTGCAGCGTCGAGGACTGGACGTCGACGGTCTGGAGCCGGAACAGCTTGCCCTCCGCCGCGTTCAGGAAGTTCGCGAAGTCGGTGCGCACCTGGGCGACCGGCTTGCGGGGGGCAACGATGTCATGCAGGGCACCCGACCCCAGCATGCGGTAGTAGAGCGGGTTGATGAACCCGAGGTGCCGGTGCGCCCGCTGGTTCGCGACCGCCACCACGCCGGCCAGGAGCGGCGACGACAGGCTGGTGCCGCCGATCCGGTATTGCGCCCAGAACGTCCCGTGCGGGAAGGCCTGGGTCTCGCCCACCTCGAAGCCCGTGTTCGGGTCGCCCGGCATCGAGATGTCGGGGACGGCGCGCATCGGGGTGCTGCCGTAGTACTGCGAGATGCTCGCGGGCACACGGCCCTTCTGGTAGAACGGCTGCTCGTAGAGCACGCTGGTGCCGCCGCCGCCGCCCGAGTTGTAGTCACCCGGAGGCGTGGGATCCCAGAGTCCGTCGGTCAGTGTCGAGTACGCGTTCTGCCAGCCGTACTCGTTCAGCCACTGGCCGCGGCGGCCGATCAGCACGCTCGTGCCGCCGACCCCGGTCACCCATGGAACGTCCGCCGGGAACTCGACCGTCTTGGACGCGAGGTCGGTGCCGCCGGCGGTGTGGTCGCCGTCGTCGCCGGAGGAGAAGTTGACGGTGATGCCCGTCAGCGCCGCCTCGAGCGAGAACTGGTTGTAGAAGTCCACGTAGGCCTGGCCGAGCAGGCTGATGTCGTCCGTCCCGTCGGTCCAGGAGTTCGTGATGACGTTCGCGACGTGGTTGTCGATCGTCGCCGCCCAGGCGTTGTCGAGCCCGCTCAGGCAGTCGGACGCGCCGACGAAGACGACCTTCGCGCCGGGCGCCATGGCGTGGACGGCCTCGACGTCGAGCGTCTCCTCGCCGTACCAGCCCTGCGCGCCGCACAGGTTGACCTGGTCGAACCCGTTCTTGCCGGGGATGATCTGGCGGAACTGGCCCGGCTTGAACCTCGGCTGATGGTGGACGCGGTTGTAGATCTGGGCGTCCTTGAGGATCGTCGGAGCCGCGTAGGCATCCGTGATCGCGACCGTCGTGCCGCGGCCGTCGATGCCGTGGGCGATCAGGCCGGACTCGCCGTAGGCGCCCTGGTACTGCTGCGGGCCGTAACCGCAGACGACGTACGGCTCAGGGTGGCCGTAGGCCTTCGGCTTGTTCGTGGCCATCTTCTGGCCGTAGTAGCGCGAGCACGGCTGCACGCCGTAGCGGGCGCCAGGGGGCGGGCCCGGCTCGGTGGCGGCCGGCTGCTTCAGGGCCGAGCCCTGGTCGATGCCGATGATGCCGGCGATCGCGCCGGTCACCGCCGCCGGCGTGGCGGCCGGCAGGGAGAGCGGCGTCGCGTTCGAGCGCAGCGTCGCCCCCTTGTACCGGTACTCGTGCAGGGTCGTCCCGAAGACGTGCTCGACCCGCGCGGCCGTGCCGGTCGCCTGGATGTACATGCCGCTGCGGAACGTCTTCGTGACGGCGAAGCCCTGCGACAGAAGCCACCGCTGCACGGCGGCGACTTGTGTCCGCGAAGGCGCGTAGCGTGCGTCGAACTGCGCGTTCGTGAGCCAGCGGCCGTAGGCCGCGCTCGCGGGTTCGGATACCGCTTGCAGCGTGCGCACGGCGCCGGCCTGGTCTCGCATGTGCAGGAGCACGCCGAATGCGACTTGCTGCGTCTTCGGCGTCGCGCCGACCGTCGCGGCGTGGCTCACCCAGCGCGGCGCGCTGCCGGCGAGCAGGTGCCGGGAAGGCGCCGACGCGGTGGCGGGCCCTGCCAGGACCGCCGTCGCAACGACGGCCGCCGCGGCGAGCAGCACCCGCCGGCTGCCATGGAATCCGGTACTCAAGTCCTACCCCCTCGAATCGTGGCTGCGCTCGCGGAAAGAGCGCCAAAACGGGTGGAGTATCCCCCGGAGTCGGATAACTCGTCAAGTTGCTGCCAGTTGCTGGCTCGATCGTGCCCCGCGGTGTGCGCCCCGATCGAGTACGCGGCGAGCACCGAGCCGACGAACACCTCGAACGGCGCCTGGTGCGGCGCCGCCACGGCGACCAGCAGGCCGCCGGCGGCCGTGATGACCACCACGGTCGCGATCGGCCGCCGCACCCGCCACGCGAGCGGCAAGGTGCAGCCGAGCGCGAGGCAGACCTGGAGCGGGCCGCGTTCTCCCCATGACGACGGGTCGGACGAGAGGAGCAGGTCGGCGACCGCGAGGAGTCCGAGGCCGACGGCGAGCGCCGCGTCCGCCGCGCGCCGGGCCCGCGCCGAGAGGAGCGCGTCGGCGACCGATCCGTCCATTGCCCCGCGGTACAAGCAGGTGCCGCGGCGCGCATCCGTCGCGCGGCCGATCCGAAGATCCGCCGTGCGGGGTCGCCTTCCTCGTCGTCTTCGGGCTGTGTCACCAGATCCGCCTGATGCGGTGGCGGCGGCAGCAGCCGGCCTAGCACCGAGGGCCCTCCGATCCACGTCTTTGGATCGCGTGGTACACACGGCTTGACTCGGCCGATGCAGACACGTCGCCCGCGGCCACCTAGCGTGACGGCATCTTGATTCGTCCACGGCAGGAAAGGAGCGGGACATGATGTCGATGAGTCGCGTGATCCGCTGCGCCGCCGGACTTGCGATCGTGCTCGCGATCTCGGCGCAGGTTGCGCAGGCGGCTCCGAATCACCTCACATCGAAGGGCGAGCAGGTCGGCCCGAAGCGCGGCCCGATGGTCTACACGCCGACCCTCCACCGCAACGAGCTCGTGCTCGGCGGCACCGTGCGCCAGCAGAAGGCCATCGTCCACGTCGTCGACCAGGGTGACGGGAGCGGCTTCGACTGGGGCGCCGCATCCGTCGGCGCCGCCTCGGTGGTCGCGATCGTGCTCGTCGCAGGTGGAGCCGCAGCCGGCGTTCGCAACCGCCGCCGGATCGCAATTCCGTAGCGGCGTCTCACACACGCGAGCGGGGCCGGTCATCCGGGCCTCGCTCGCCGTACGTGCGCGATGGAGGAGCAGCGGTCCAGCTGCCGGAACGAGCCTCGTCGGCACGAGGGATCTAACGCAGCACAACCGGTCGGCCGTGCGCGCGACTCCCTCCTCGCGCGATCGCTGAGCCGCCGTCGGCGCGGCCGGCCGGGCGGATGGTCGATACTGCGGCGATGAGTGGGCGGGTGACACGCGTCTCGATCGCTCCCGTGAAGTCGCTCGGGCTGAGCCATCCCGAGACCGTGGAGCTGACGCCCTCCGGCGTGGTCGGCGACCGCCGGTTCTGGATGATCACCGACGAGGGACGCCTCGTGAACGGCAAGCTGTGCCCGGAGCTCATGCAGATCCACACAACGTGGGACGAGGCGGCCGGCCGGCTCTCGCTGCGGTTCCCCGACGGGAGCGAGCTCGCCGGCGCCGTCGAGCTCGGCGACCCGGTGGAGGCGCAGCTCTACGGCGAGCCGCATCCCTCGCGCCGGGTGATCGGCCCGTGGCAGGACGCGCTCGTCCGCTTCGCCGGGTTCCCGCTGACGCTGCTGTGGTCGGAGCGCGGCGCGGTCGACCGTGGCTCGGATCGCGGCGGCTGGGTGTCGATCGTCTCGCGCGCGTCGCTCGAGCGCCTGGGCGATGAGGTCGGCCGGCAGCCGGTCGACGGCCGCCGCTTCCGGATGCTGTTCGAGATCGACGGCGTCGGCGCGCACGCGGAGGACGGCTGGATCGGCGACTGCGTCCGGATCGGCGCCGCCGTGGTACGGCCGCTGGGAGACGTCGGCCGCTGCGTCGTCACCAAGTGCGACCCCGACACCGGCACCTCCGACCTCGACACCCTCGGCGCGCTCGCCCGCTACCGGCGCGACGGCCAGACCGAGCCGCTGCCGTTCGGCGTCTACGGCGAGGTGGTCGAGCCCGGCCGCGTCAGCGTCGGCGACCCGGTGGGCGCAGCCGCCTAGACGCGCTCGGTCGCGAGGCGCAGGCCGAGCGCGACCAGCACCACGCCGCTGATCCGGTCGACCGCGTTCCGGACGCGGCCCGCCCGCAGGCGCTCGCCAAGCCGGGCGACGACGGCGGCGTAGGCCGTGAGCCAGCCGAAGGTGAGGGTGCAGAACAGGAGCCCGAGCCCGAGCAGCGTCCCCAGCGAGCCATGGCCGGCGTACTGGGGGAGCAGGCTGAGGAAGAAGGCGACCATCTTCGGGTTGGCCAGGTTGCTCAGGATGCCCTGGCCGTACGGGCTCGTGAGCCGGCGGTGTGCGCATGTGTCAGTTGGCGGGTGGTGGCGTCGCCGCGTCCCGAGGATCGAGCGCACTCCGAGGTAGATCAGGTAGGCGGCGCCCGCGATCCGCAGGGCGGCGAAGGCCGGCTGCGACGCGCGCAGCAGCGACGCGACGCCGACTGCGGTGGCGAACGCCCAGACGGCCTGGCCGCTGGCGACTCCCGCAGCGGTGAGGACGCCGGCGCGGCGGCCGCGGACGAGGGCGTTTCGGATCGTGAGCGCGGTGTCGGGCCCGGGCACGACGATCACGAGCACCGACACGGCGACGAATGCAGCGAGATGAGCCGTCAACCAGGCACCCCGGGAGCCACGATACTCGCATGGCTTGATGTTCAGTATACTGAACAGATGGACGGCTCGGTCGGCGACCTGCTCAGAACCCGGCGGCTTGCGCTGGGGCTCTCGCTGCGGCACGTCGCCCGGGCCGCGGACATCTCGCCGAGCTACCTGGTGGCGCTCGAGCACGGGCGCAACCCGACCACCGGCAGGCCCCCGATGCCCTCGCCGCCCGTGCTCGCGGCGCTCGGACGCGTGCTGGGCATCGGCCGCTCGGCCCTGCTCGAGCTGGCGGCGCCGCCGTCGCACTCGCCGCACGCCTTGCTCTACCAGACCGGGTCGGGGCCCCGTTCTCCGGGAGAGGCGGCACGCCTGCTGTTCGGCGACGCGGTCGACCGGTGGGTCGAAGTCGGGCGCCCGTCTGCCCCGGATCGCGCGCTGGCGGAGCTCGAGGCGCTCCTCGCCGAGCATCGACCGGCCGCGGGCGCGGGACGCCTGGGCCTGATCTTCGGCGCGGGCCTGCGGCCACGTCGTCGCGACCTCCCGTCGCTCATCGCCGCCGAGGCGACGTGGGAGGCCGACGTTGCGGGCGCCTGCCGGCGCGCGCTCGGCGTCGAGCCCGTGGCGAACGTCTGCGTCTACCGCGACGCCGATATTCGGCACCGCACCGGTGGGGCGGACCCGCTCGCATCCGCGCTCGAGCTCGTGCGGACGCATCCGCTCGTCGCCGTAGACGACCGCGGCGCCGGGATCACGACCGGCCCGGCCGCGATCGAGCGGATGCTTGCCGGTGTCGCCCCGGCCGAAACGGAGGCCGGCACCTGGCGGGAGCTCGCACACGCCGCGGCGATCGGGCTCGCCGGCGAGCGGCCGTGAGCACGTCGTCGTCGACGACGGCTGATCGGCAGGCGCGGCGGGGCGTCCCGGATTCGCTCGCGGGCGCGGCCATGATCGTGGGCACGAGCGCGAGCATCCAGGTCGCGGCTGCGCTCGCCCACGGCCTGTTCGCGACCCTCGGGCCGGCGGGGACGTCGGCCCTCCGGTTCACCCTCGGGGCTGCGATCCTCTTCGCCGTCGTCCGGCCCGGGATCCGCGGCCGGGACGGGGAGACGTGGTGGGCGATCGCACGCTACGGCGTCTCGCTGGCCGCGCTCAACCTGACCTTCTTCGAGGCCATCCAGCGGCTGCCCATGGGGATCGCGGTGACGTTCGCGTTCCTGGCCCCGCTCGGCATGGCCCTGGCAGGGTCGCGGCGTCACGAGGACGTCGCGTTTGCGCTGCTCGCCGGTGCCGGCGTGCTCCTGCTGAGCGGTATCGGCCGGCCGGGGTCGGGTCTAGGGATCGCCTTCGCGATCGCGGCCGGCGGTGCCTGGGCGAGCGTCGCCTATGCAGGGCGCACGGTCGGTGCGCGTACGTCCAGGCTCGATGGGCTGGCCCTCGCGTTGCCGATCGCCGCTGCCGTCACGCTGCCGTTCGGCGTCTTCCGGTTCGGGGCGATCGACGCACACGCACTCGGCCTCGGCGTGGTGATCGCCGTCGGCGGCCTGATCCTCCCGTTTGCGCTCGAGCTCGAGGGGCTGCGCCGGCTCGAGCCGCGGGTCGTCGCCGTGATCTACAGCCTCGATCCGGCGATCGCCGGCCTGGTCGGGTTCGCGGCGCTCGGGCAGACCCCGACCCCCGTGCAGCTCCTCGGCATGGGGGCCGTCGTCGTCGCGAGCATCGGCGCGGTCTGGAACTCGGCACCCCGGCCGGTTTGACTTGTTCTTCTCTTGTTGCCTTCTTCGCAACTTGCGTGGATAACGGAGTGAGTGTGGCCGGCGGGTACCCGTTCGGCTGAGACGTTCGGTTGCAAGAGGAGGGCAAGTGAGACGGCTAGGCAAGACGCGCGTTGCTGTTGCCGCTGCGCTCGCTGTGGCAGGTGCGATGTTGGTTGCGCCGACAGCGGAGGCGGCGGTCGTGACGCAGACCCCGCTGGTTGGCTACCAGCCCAACAACACGGTCCGCGACATGATCGTGGTGGGGAACACGGCGTACATCGGTGGGAGCTTCACCGCGCTGACCTCGGCGAACGGGGCGACGACGGTCACGCGGAATCACGTCGCGGCGATCGACATGACCACGGGCAACGTGCTGCCGTGGAACCCGAACGTGAACGGCACCGTGTACACGATCCTTCCCGCAGGGAACAACGTGTACCTCGGCGGCTCCTTCACGACGGTGGGCGGGGCGACGCACAAGAACATCGCCGAGGTGAACAACACGAACGGGGCGGTCGTGACCGCGTTCGCCAACACGTCGCGGCCGAACAAGGCCGTGCGCGCGCTGGTCATCGCAAACGGCAACCTCTACGTCGGCGGGGCGTTCACCAGCCCGCGGTCGTTCCTGATGGAGGTCAACGCCACCAACAACACCTACATCCCGACGTGGGCACCGGTCGTCGACGCCGAGGTGCGTGCGCTCGCGACCGACACCAGCCAGACCCGGATCGTGGAGGGCGGCTTCCAGCAGTGCCCGACGGGTTCCGGCTGTGACGGCCGCATCGGCATCGGCGCGGTCAACACGACGGACGGCTCGTTCGTGCCGTTCGCCTACAGCGGCCCGCCGACGTTCATCCCGCCCCCGGGCTTCCCGTATCGCCCGTTCCAGGTGATCCAGATGACGCAGGACGGGAACACCCTGTTCGCGTCGGGCACGGGCAACGGCGGCACCGCCCTCAGCCTCAACATGGAGGACGGAACGCTGAACTGGCAGGCCGGCTTCAACGGCAACGTCGTCGGCATCGGTGTCACCGACGGGGTCGTCTACGCAGGCGGCCACTACAGCGACTACTGCGGGCCGGTCCCCGGCAACAACTTCTTCTGCGTCGGTCGGCCTGGGTCGGCCGCGCGGTCGAAGCTCGCGGCCTTCGATGAGGCCACCGGTGCGCTGGAGCCGTGGGCGCCCACCGTCAACACCGCTCTCGGCATCGAGGCGGTCGGCGCCGACCTTGGTCGCGTCGCGGTCGGCGGTGAGTTCACGCGGATCTCCGGCGTGAACGTCAACCACTTCGCGCGGTTCCAGGAGTAACCGCCCGGCGTAGGTGACACGTGCCCCCGTCCCTCTTGTGAGAGGGGCGGGGGCGCGTGCATGGACCGGCTCAGAATTCACGCTCGTCCGACGATTAGCCGGTCACATGGAATCCGACGAGACTCACCCGCCGCTCGACCCGGCTGTGGCAGCGACGCTCGCGACCAGCGACGTCCTGCGCCGCATCGCCGGGACGGCGTCGATCCACCTGTACGAGCTGCGGTATGCGAAGGACGGGTCGTACGAGTGCACCGCCTTCATCGGCGAAGGACTGGCAAGCCTGCTCGGCCCGATCCCCGATGGTGTGGACGAGGAGGCGGCGTGGGAGGAGGCCGTCCACCCCGAGGACGCCCCGTCCTACCGCGCGTTCGGCGAGGCGCTCCGTCGCGGCGAGTCGTCGGAGATCGAGTATCGGCTCGTCGGGTTCGACGGCGTGACCCGGTGGGTGTGGGAGCGAGCCCGGCCGCGCGTCCAGGACGGTGTGGTCTGGGTGGATGGCGTCGTCGCCGACGTCACCGAGCGCCGCCGTGCGGCCGACGAGCTCCAGGAGGCGCGCGCGCGCCTCGAACACCTGGCCTATCACGACAGCCTGACCGACCTGCCCAACCGCGCCGCGTTCCACGAGCAGCTGGTGACGGCGATCGCGGACGCCGGCCGTGCCGGCCGCAGCCTGGCGGTGCTCTACATCGACCTCGACGACTTCAAGCTCGTGAACGACGGATTCGGGCACGCCGTCGGCGACGAGCTGCTCGTGCACTGCGCGGAGCGGCTGCGCGCGGCCTGCCGCCGGGGCGACCTGGTCGCCCGCCAGGGCGGCGACGAGTTCCTCATCCTCGTACGCGATTCGGACAGCGACGAGCACGCGCGGCGCGCGGCCGAGACGGTCGCCGTGTCGGTGCGCGAGACGCTGAGCCGCGATTTCCTCGTCGCCGGTGTGAGCGCTTACATCACGCCCAGCATCGGCGTGAGCCTGTTCCCGGAGGACGGGGCCACCGCCGAGGAGCTCCTGAAGAAGGCGGACATTGCGCTGTATGCGGCCAAGAACGCCGGTCGCGACAGCCACCGCTACTACCGCCGGCCGGAGCGGGACTCCGGATACGACCTGACGATCGCGACGGAGCTTCGAGACGCCATCAGGCGCGACGAGCTCACCCTGCACTACCAGCCCCTCGTCGAGCTGGAGGACGGGCGGATCGTCGGGGCGGAGGCGCTCTTGCGGTGGAACCACCCCGCCCGCGGGCTGATCGCGCCAGGGCAGTTCCTTCCGGTGGCCGAGCGCAGCGGCCTCATCCGGCCGATGACGACGTGGGTCGTCGGGCGCGCGTGCGACCAGGCTCGCAGGTGGCGAAGCGACGGGCGCGATCTGCGCGTGTCGGTCAACCTGCCGGCGGCGTACTGGGAACCGCAGGCCATCCGCCAGACCCTGGCCACGATCGATCGGTTCGGGCTCGACGCGAATCGGCTGACCCTCGAGATCACCGAGCAGGCGGCCATGGGCGACGCCGCCGAGGACGAGACGACGCTGACGCTCGTGCACTCCCGCGGCCTGGGCCTCGCGATCGACGACTTCGGCACCGGCTACTCGTCCCTCGGCCGGTTGCGCCGGATCCGGCCGACCCTGATCAAGATCGACCGCTCGTTCATCTCCGATCTCCCGGACGACCGGGATGCGGCGGTGCTCGTGCAGACCATGGTCACGATGGCGATGAAGCTGGGGATCACCTGCCTGGCGGAGGGGATCGAGACAAACGCCCAGCTGGCGTTTCTGCGCGACAACGGCTGTGCGCTGGGTCAAGGGTTCCTCTACAGCAAGCCGGTGGATCCCTGCGCATTCGACCGCCTGCTCGCGGGCGACGGTCGCGCCCCCATCCGCCGGGCCGCCTGACGCTGGTCAATCGAGCGCTCGCGCCGCGAACGCCTCGATCCCGTCGATCAGCGTCTCGAACCGGGCCGAGCGCAGGAGATCGAACGAATGCTGCGCCCCGGGGAGCTCGATCCACACCACCGGCCGGTGGGACACCTCGCCCAATCGCTCCGCCAGCGCCGCCGCCCGCGCCGTCGGCACGAGCGTGTCCTGGGATCCGTGCGCGATCAGGAAGGGAGGCGCGTCGGGGTGCACGTACTCCGCCGGCGAGGAGGGCGGCCCGGCCGGCCGCGCGCGCACCGGCCCGTAGTAGCCGTACAGGCCCACGTATGCCGAGACGGAGGTGTCGGCGTCCTCGAACCCGGGCTGGAACGCGGGATCGTTGGCCGTCAGCGCCGCGATTGCGCCCAGGTGCGCCCCCGCGCTGCTCCCGGCGAGGATCACCCGGCCGGGGTCGGCCCCGTGCTCGTCGGCATGCGCGCGCGCCCAGGCGACGACGCGTTTCGCGTCGATCACGAAGTCGGGGAACGTCGCGGCGGGGCGGACGCGGTAGTTCGCCGAGATGCACAGCCACCCCCGCCGGGCGAAGCGCAGGAGGAGCGGTCGTCCCTCCCTGCTCTTGCCGCCGCCCGTGTACCCGCCGCCGTGAAAATGGATCAGGATCGGGGCGCTGTCGGCGAGGCCGGCCCGGCGCCGGTAGACGTCGAGCGTGGTGCGCCTGCCCGCGTCGCCGTAGGAGATGTTCGAGATCCGCTCGACGTCGTGATGGAGGAACGGCAGCGGCGCCCACAGGATCCGGGCCGGGTGCGCCCCGACGGGCGCGTCGACCGCTGCGGCCACGGCCCGGCCCGCACCCAGGCTGCGCCGGACGAGCACGACCGCCGCGCACGGTGAGACGAGGGCGATCGCGACGCCGGCCCACGACCCGGCCGAGCCCACGTCGCCCTGCCCGACGGCGAGGGCCGTATCGGCGACCACCCAGTAGACCGCGAGCAGCGGCCACTCGTTGATGACGCAGGTCACGATCCAGCTCAGCCGTCCCAGCCGGCCGGATCGCGCCAACGGCCGCACCGAGAGGAGCATCGGCACCGCCGCGATGACGACGCCGATCAGGTATCCGACGGGCATCCCGCAGACGGTACCGGCATGCGCCGGCCGTCGAGCAGGGCCGGCCCGAGCGCCGCCCAGGCGTCGCCGTAGCAGGCTTCGCCAGCCTTCTGCCGGCCGGGCGCACATCGCCGCCGGCGCGACGAACGCCCGCGATCCGGCCGTGGCGCGGCGCGGCTACATGCTCACCATCCAGCTCGGCCGGACGATCCCCCTCAGGGTCCGAGCCCCGTACGTGCACATGCTGGGGCGGACCAGGGGGTCTTCGTCGACGAGAACTTCCTGACCCTGTACTAGCCGCTCCCGTCCTTCTGCCACACCGACACGTGGCTCGTGCTCTCGGCGGTGAAGGGGCTCCGCTCCCAGTCGCTCCAGCGGTCGCGCAGTGACATCCCGCCGAGGCGGGCCATCAGGTCGAGCTCGGACGGCCACACGTAGCGGAACGGCACCGAGAGCGAGTCGAAGCCGCCGTCCTCGTTGCGCCAGTAGTGGTGCGAGACCATGCCCTGGCCGACCACGTCGTACTCGTCGAAGCCCAGGCGGTCGGGCGTGACCGTGAAGGGGACGGCAGTCTGGCCGGGCGGGAGCCGGCGCAGGTCCGGGACGCCGACCTCGATCACGAAGTGCCCGCCCCGCGGCAGGTGCGCGCCGACGTTCTGGAAGCACGCGACCTGGGCGTCCTGTGTGGTCAGGTTGTTGATCGTGTTGTAGACGAGGTAGGCGACCGTGAACGCGCCCTCGACGCGCGTCGTCGCGAAGTCGCCGATCGTGACGCCGATCGACTCTCCGCCGGGCTTTGCCCGCAGCCGGGCGACCATCGCCTCGGACAGGTCGATGCCGTGCACGCGGACGCCGCGCTGGGCCAGCGGCACGGCGATGCGGCCCGTGCCGATGCCGAGCTCGAGGGCGGCGCCGCCGCCTGCCAGCTCGGCCAGCAGGTCGACGACCGGCACGATCGCCGAGGCGGCGAACATGCTGTCGGAGGGGTCGTCGTAGCGAGCCGCGACGTCCTCACCGAAGTAGTTCTCGGGCATGCCACACTCTAGGCCGACACCCGACCATGGAGGCATCGCATGAGCTCCCCGGCCCCGGTCTTCGATCTCGACGACATGCAGTTCAGCCCCACCGCCTGGCTCTTCGAGGGCGCGAAGCGCGGCGGCGCCGGCGTCTCGATGTTCATCGTCCGCACCCCGCCCGGGGGCGGCGTCGACCTGCACGTGCACCCGTACCACGAGACCTTCCTGATGCTCGAGGGCGAGGGCCGCTGGACGGCGGGCGACGACGTCGTCGAGCTGCGCCCGAACCAGATGCTGGTCGTGCCGCCGGAGACGCCGCACGGCTTCCGCAACACCGGCGACGGGCCGCTCCTGGTGGTGTCGGTGCACGAGTCCGGCACACTCCAGCAGACGTTCCTCGGAGAGGAGCCTGCCTGATGGACTACGCGGGGTTCATCCGGAAGCTCGAGCTGCCGGCCGGGTACGCGGCGCCGGCCGAGCTCGTCTACGAGAACCTGGTCGCACGGGCGCTGACCCGTGCGGACCTCGCCGAGGACGTCCGCGGGATCAACGCGAGCATCGCGCTGATCCAGCGCACCCGCGGGGGCGGCTGGCCGGAGGGGCCCGTGACCGAGGACTTCAACTTCGTCGACCTCGTCTGGCACGAGCAGGAGTTCCGCGAAGGGACGTCGTTCTCGTACGCCGTGTACGACCGAGACGGCGCCTATCTCGGCTGTGCCTACCTGTATCCGATGGGACGGCGCACGCCGCTCTCCGAGGCGCTGCTCGGCAACGACGTCGACGTCAGCTGGTGGGTGACACCCGACGCGTACGCGCGCGGCGAGTACGCGACGCTCTACCGGGCGCTGCGCCACTGGGTGTCGGCCGAGTTCCCGTTCCAGGCGCCGCACTATTCGAACGCCGAGATCCCGCCCGCCGGTGCTTGACCTCGTCGTCCGCGGCGGCCGGGTCGTGACCGCGCACGAGGACTACGTCGCCGACGTCGGCGTGGCCGGCGAGGCGATCGCTGCGATCGGGTCCGGCCTGCGCGGCGCCCGCGAGATCGATGCCGCCGGCAAGCTCGTGATCCCCGGGGCGATCGACGGGCACGTGCACATGCGCACCGAGCGGCCGGTCTCGGTCTACGACGACGACTGGGACAGCGGCACGATCGCCGCGGCGTTCGGCGGCGTCACCGCAATCGTCGACCAGGCCCAGGTCGAACCGGGACTGACGCTGGCGGATGGGGTCGAGGCGCGGCTGGCGGCGGCCGCCGGAAAGGCGGTGATCGACTACGGCCTGCACGTCAACCTGCGCGAGCCGAACATCGAGCGCGTCTCCGAGTTCGCGGCGCTGGCGGCGCGGGGGATGCCGAGCTTCAAGTTCTACATGACCTACGACACCTACAAGGTGCCCGACGACGTGCTCTTCGCCGGCATGCAGGAGGTCGCGCGGCTCGGTGGCCTTGCGATCGTGCACGCCGAGAACGACGTCATGATCGCCGAGCTCGAGCGCCAGAACGCGGCCGCCGGCCGGGCCGGCGCGCGGGCGAACGCGGCGGCGCGGCCGCCCGAGCTCGAGGCGGAGGCGGTCTACCGGTGCCTGGCGATGGCCCAGGTGGCGGGCGCGCGCACGCTGATCTTCCACGTCACTGCGGCCGAGGCCGTGCGTGAGATCGCAGCGGCGAAGGCGCGCGGGCAGGCCGTCTTCGGGGAGGCCGTCCTGCCCTACCTGATGCTGACGATCGACGCGGCCGACGAGCCGGTCAGCGGCACCGCGCTCGACATCGGCCCGCCGCTGCGCGACGAGATGCACCGCCGCTCGCTCTGGGAGGGCCTCGCCAGCGGCGCGCTCGACATCATCTCGACCGACCACGGCCCGCGCCGGCGCGTCCACGCTCCGGACGGGACGGTCACGACGCCGCCGGGCACCTCGGGGGTCGAGGTGCGTCTGGCGCTCGCCTACACCTTCGGCGTCCGCGCCGGGTACTTCTCGCCGAACCGGTGGGTCGAGGTCTGCTGCACCCGCCCCGCCGAGGTCTTCGGGCTCACGCGGAAGGGCCGCATCCTGCCGGGCTACAACGCCGACCTGGTCGTCTTCGACCCCGAGCGGCGGGTGACGCTGTCCCCCGCCAACCTGCACTCGAACATCGACCACTCGACGTACGAGGGCGTCGAGGTCGTCGGCTATCCGGCCGTCACGATCGGACGTGGCGAGGTGCTGGTGGCCGACGGAGAGCTGCAGGTCGCGCCCGGTCGCGGACGCTTCGTCGAACGCAGCTACGCCTAGCGGTCAGTCCGGCGAGAGGGGCGGGCCGAGCAGCGTCATGTCGTGCCGCTCGAAGCACGCGGCCACTGTCGCGCGGTCGGGCGCGCCGTTGCGCGCGAGCGGCCCGAGCTCCTCGTAGAACCGGTGTCCTCCGCCGGGGGTGTAGACGACCACGATCTGCGCCGGCTCAGCCGTAAGGTTCAGGAACGCGTGCGGGACGCCGGAGGGCAGGTACGCGAACCCGCCCGGCTCGCAGGTGAACGTCTCGTCGCCGATCCGCACCTTGAAGCGGCCGGACAGGACGTGGATCGCCTCCTCCTGGCGGTGGTGCACGTGCAGGGGCGGCCCGCCGTGCGGCGCCACCTCGACGATGAAGTAGTCGAACGCGCCTCCGGTCTCGTCTCCCGTGAGCTTGAACACCAGGTCGCGCCCCGGTCCGGACTGGAGCCGCAGGCCGTCGTCAGGGCCGAGCACCTTGTGCGGCAGGGGAGTCATCCGGAGCCTCCGGGTAAGATGCTTCCTTCTAAAAGCAAATAAGTATTACCACATGAAAGGATCTCTTGTCAAGGATGCCGTCCGAACGATCGGAGCCTCCCGAGCCGGCCCCCTTCACCGACGACGAGTTCCGGGCCTGGCGAGGCTTCCTGCGCCTCCATCGCACCATCACCGACGAGCTCAACCGACGGCTGCTCGCGGAGCACGACCTGCCGCTGCTCCACTATGGCGTCCTGATCACACTGATCACCGTGCCGGAGCGGCGGATGCGCATGACCGACGTCGCCGAGCGGGTGCTTGTCAGCCCGAGCGGCATGACCCGCGCGGTGGCGAAGCTGGCCGGCGACGGTCTGGTCGAGCGGACACAGGACACGGGCGACCGGCGCAGCTTCCTCGTGACGCTCACCCCGCGTGGCGTGCGGCGTCTGCGCAAGGCGCAGGAGACGCACCACGCGTGCGTGCGCGAGCTGCTCTTCAGCGGCCTGGGCACGAAGGACGTGCGGCGGCTGGCGGCCCTGTTCGACCCGCCGGCCGACTAGGCCTGCGGCAGCTTCTTGGCGCCACGCTTCGTGACGGGGTTCGACGGCGGCGGCACCACCGGCCCGATGTCGCCGTCGGGCGCCTCGTCGAGGTCGACGATCACGGGCGCGTGGTCGCTCGGCCCCTTGCCCTTGCGCGCCTGACGGTCGATCCACGCCGCCTTGACGCGGGCGGCGACCGGGTCGCCTGCCAGGACGAGGTCGATGCGCATGCCGAGGTCCTGGTGGAACATCCCGGCGCGGTAGTCCCAGTAGCTGAAGACGCGCTCGCCGGGCCAGCGGTCGCGAACGACGTCGTGCAGCCCGACGGCCATCAGCTCGGCCAGCGCCTCGCGCTCGCGCGGCGTCACGTGCGTCTGGCCGATGTAGGCGTCCGGGTCGAACACGTCCGCGTCGGTGGGGGCGATGTTCATGTCGCCGCAGACGACCGTCGCCGGGCCTGCGGCCGCGACCACGGCGCGGAGGGCCGTCAGCCACGCGAGCTTGTACTCGTAGTGGTCCGACTCGGGCACGCGGCCGTTCGGCACGTAGACCGAGTGGACGCGGACGCCGTCGCAGGTGGCGGCGATCGCCCGCGCCTCCGGGTGCGGGAACCCGGGGGCGTCGGCCAGGCCGGTCGTCACGTCGGCCAGGCCCACCCGCGAGAGGATCGCAACCCCGTTCCACGCGGTCTCGCCGTGGGCCGCGAACTCGTAGCCGCGGGCGGCGAGCTCGTCGCCGAGCAGGTCGCTCAGCGCGTCGTCGGCGAGCTTTGTTTCCTGCAGGCACACCACGTCGGGCCGGCGCTCGTCCAGCCACGGCACGAGCCGGGGCATGCGCTGCTTGATGGAGTTGACGTTCCAGGTCGCGATGCGCACGGGCTACACCGTACCGGAGCATGGCCGCGTGGCCGGTGGATCAGGCGGGCAGCCGCTCCGGCAGGCCGAACCGGGCGAAGCGCCCGTCGCCGGGGAAGGCGGTCACCTCGGCGATCCGCTCGCCGCGGAGTGTGAGCACGTCGATCACGCCCGCCTCGAAGTCGCCCCGCTCCGCGTCCCAGATATAGCAGCCGACCGCCAGCTGCCCGTTGGCCCGGGTCGGCAGGTGGCGCCAGCGCAGCTTGAAGGGCGACCTCGTGAGCCAGGCGGCGATCTCGTCCAGGCCGTCGAGCCAGTTGCTCGTCGGCGGCATCGACCAGGCGGCGTCCTCGGTCAGGAGGGCGACGACCCCGTCCACGTCGGCGTGCTCGATCGCCTCGATGTACGCGGCCACGAGCGCGCGGCTGCGCTCATCGCCGAGCTCGCGCAGCGTCGCCTGCTGGCTGCGCTCCGGGGCGCGCTCACGGATGGTCTCCCGCGCCCGCTGGAGCGCGCTGTTCACGGACGGGACGCTCGTCTCGAGCAGGGTGGCCGACTCGCGGGCCGAGAAGTCGAGCACGTCGCGCAGCAGGAACACGGCGCGCTGGCGCGGCGGCAGGTGCTGGAGGACGGCGACGAACGCGAGCTCGAGCGTCTCGCGCTCCTCGTAGCGCGCGCCCGGCGACGGAGCCGTCGCGACCGCGTCCTCGGGATACGCCTCGATCCAGACGGTCTCGGCCAGCGGGACGCCGTCCGACGAGCTCGTTCCGGTCGCCGGCCCGTAGTCGCGCGGCAGGAGGCGGCCGGGCCGTCGCTGCACGAGCTGCAGGCAGGCGTTGGTCGCGATCGTGTAGAGCCAGGTGCGCAGCGAGCTCCGGCCCTGGAAGCGGCCGATCCCGCGCCATGCGCGCAGGAGCGCGTCCTGCATCGCGTCGTCCGCGTCCTCCAGCGATCCGAGCATGCGGTAGCAGTGGGCGTGGAGGCTGCGGCGGTGCGGGTCGACCAGCTCGCCGTAGGCGCGGTCGTCTCCGCCGCAGGCCCGGCCGAGCAGCTCGGCCTCGGCCGGGGTGAGGAATGTGGTTGTGGTGCTCATCTACAAGGTGAGATCGCGGCGCCCGCGCGAACTCATCGGTCGGCGGGCGATGAGTTTCGGTCCGGCGGGTGATCGAACTTGTCGACTGAACCAATACCGGAAAGGAGCGCCGAGATGCTGCGCCCGATCTTCAACCTGCGAGCCCAGCCGGAGCCGACCCGCCCGGCCCGTGACGTGATCATCGCGGCCCGGCGCCGCGCCGCGCGCGACACGCTGCGGAACTGGGACTAGCCGCGCGACGGCCGCCGGAGGCGGGAGCCCCCGGCGGCCGTTCGTTCACAGCGCGCGGTGGTAGTGGACGAGCCGCGCGGATTCGGGCGGGCCCTGGACCGCGATCTCGCGTACCGGGCCGATGCCGCGGATGTACGCCTTCTCGTCGATCACGCCGGGTTCGAGTCGCGACCACTCGATGGTGAGCGCCGCCCGGTCGGTGGACGCGAAGGGCACCGACACCTGCGCGTGCATGTCGACGAGCCAGTACTGATCCTCGGCGTTCCCCCGCGCGTATTCCTGCCGGTGGGCGTCGCCCACCGCGGGATGCGCGGTCATGAAGATGCCCGGGCGTGCGCCGGCGCGGCCCGCCTGCCACGACCCTGACGTGTCGACCTGGCCGTTCGGCCCGTAGGCCTTCGTCTGCTCGCCGAAGTACCAGACGTTGCCGGCAGCATCCTGGGCGTAGTAGTCGCGGGTCGCCTCCAGGGTACGGCCGCCGCCGGTTGCGACATCGCTCACGACCGTGGTCGCGACACCCAGGATCGTCTTCGTCCGCGCGGTGGCCCGTACGACGTCGGTTTGCCTCACCCCGTCCTTCATGCCCTGATAGACCCAGACCGAGCCGGGTGTCAGCGGCAGGTACGGGTTGGTGATCGTCCGCGCCCAGCCGCGAGTGGGCTGGGCGTGACCGGTGGACGCAGTCAGGCCGACGGCTGCGCACGTCGCGATCACGGCGACGGCAACAGCTGCGAGGCGTGTGCGGCGCATCATGAGAGAGCTCCTTCCTCGTTGACGCCGCGACCGTAGGTGGGGTGCGTGAAGCGACCGTGAAAATGTCGGGTCGGATTCCGGCAGCCTGCGGCGATCGCGCCTAGCATCGTTTTCAGGAGGTCGTCGTGAGAGTTCTGGTCGTCGAGGATGCGCCGAAGCTGCGCCTGATCCTGGAGTCGCGCCTTCGCGGTGAGGGGTACGCGGTCGACGGGGCGGCGACCGGCATGGAGGCCGTGCGCTCGGCGCTCGCGGACCCCTACGACGCGATCGTGCTCGACCTGCGTCTGCCCGACGTCGACGGGGTCGAGGTCTGCACACGGCTGCGCCAGGTGGGTTGCTGGTCGCCGATCCTGATGTTGACTGCGCGCGACGGGGTCGACGACCGCGTCCGCGGCCTCGACGTCGGCGCCGACGACTACCTGACGAAGCCGTTCGCGTTTCCCGAGCTCTTCGCCCGCGTCCGCGCCCTCGTCCGCCGGGGCGTCGCCGAGCGGCCGTCCGAGCTCGTCAGCGGTGACCTCGCCCTCGACCCCGGGGAGCGCACCGTCTTCCGCGCCGGCCACCGGATCGACCTGACCGTGCGCGAGTTCGCGTTGCTCGAGTATCTGATGCGCCATCCGGGCGTCGCGATCGGCCGCGACCGGTTGATCACCCACGTCTGGGACGGCCGCTACCAGGGTGACTCGAACATCGTCGACGTCAACATCCGAGGCATCCGCGGGAAGATCGACCGGCCGTTCGCCCGTCACAGCATCGAAACCGTCCGCGGCGTGGGGTATCGGTTTGTCGGTTAGAGCGCGCCTGACGCTGGTGTTCGCCGCGGCGATGACCGTCGTGCTGCTGGGTGCCGCCGCATTCGTCTACGCCAAGGTTCGCGACGACCTGCGCTCGTCCGTGGACATGGGCCTGCGCTCGCGCGCACAGGTGATCGTCGCGAACGCCGCCCGGCCGGCGGCGCGAATCGGCGGAGGCGCCGGCCGGCACCACCTGATCGACGCCGACGAGGCGTTCGCGCAGGTGCTGACGACCGGCGGGAGCGTCGCCGAGTCGACCCCGGCCGTGCGCCGCGCGCCGCTCGTGCCGGCGA
>Ga0075434_100001412_pt1 | contig 20176 bp, 16 predicted proteins | sample RhiMethybrSRZTD3_FD_75298 | JGI IMG/M metagenome (GOLD analysis project Ga0075434, IMG submission 75298) | Populus rhizosphere microbial communities from Tennessee, USA - Rhizosphere MetaG P. TD hybrid SRZTD3 | ecosystem: Host-associated > Plants > Roots > Rhizosphere > Soil | place: USA... | reverse complement strand
ACGTAGCCGAGGCTGTACTGCGCGCGGATCTGCGACAGGATCTTCTCGTAGGCCTGATCGATCTGTTTCATGTCGGTCGGGAAGAACGCATCGCCGCCGCTTTCACCGGCGATCTGCGTGAGACGCTGCCGCTGCTCGGCGCGCACGCCGCTCTGTTGGTTCTGCAGAAAGCCAACCGAGTACACCGTCACATCGGACGCGCGGATCAGCGTCATGACATCCGCGAACCGGATCGCGCTGGTGGTGTCGCCGCCGTCAGTGAAGATGACGAGGATCTTGCGGCCCTGGAGATCGGAGGCGCCATCGAGGTAAACGCCGAGTGCGTCGTACATCGCCGTGAACCCGCCCGGCTTGCGCGCGCGGATGCGCTCGACGAGTCGCGGGAAATCCTGCTGGCCGTACTTGGCCACGCGCACCTCGGTGTCGAAATCGACCAGCGTGATGTCCTTGGCGTCGGGCAGCGTATTCAGGAAGCGAACGGCGGCCGAACGCGAGAGGTTGATGTCGGCGCCCATGCTGCCGCTGGTGTCGAACAGCAGCCCGATGTGCAGTTCCGGCGCCGCATCGGCGGCCTCGCCCCGCGCGAAGTATTCGATGGTCTGCTTGGCGCCGTCCTCGAAGACGTCAATCTCGTTGGAGGTGAGATCGGTCAGGTAGTTCGATCGCCGATCGGTGACGGTGACGTTCACGCTGACGAGGTCGGTTCGGGCGCGAAACGTCGGCTTCTGTGCTGCAGTCGCCGCGACACAGACGATCACCGCGACGAGACCTGGCAGCAGCGTGTTGCGCATTTCGACGATTCCCGACGTTTTCCGATCATAAGCCCGGGATCGGCCGGGCCCAGGCCCGCCGCGGGGGCCCTAGGGCCGAGGCGTATAATAGGGGTTTGGCGTTTATGTGTAGGGTTTTCCCCGTGGCAGCGGGCTGTCGGGCATGAGGTGCCTGGCCGCCTGCCAGACTGAACTGGCCATCCGGATGCTCGACGAGATCCTGCTGCCCAGCTTCGAAGTCGAGTTCATCGTCGAGAGCAAACCACTCGCCCGCCGCCTCCACGACAGCGGGTTGAACGTCATCTACGGCGATCTGCGCCGCACCGATACCTACGTCAAAGCCGACCTCTCCCCGGGCACGTGCGTCGTCGTCGAAGACAACGGACGCAAGAGTCTGAAAAAGGTGCTCGAGGCGATCTGGGATGCCGGGGGAACACTGGTCTACGTGCTCGGCGTCGGCACCTCGCACACACGCGAACGCGAAGAAGACCTCAAAGCGCAGTTCCCCGAGTTGAATTACCTGGCGCTCTCGGAACTGTTCGGCGGACCGCTCCTCACCGAGTTCAGTCGATCGCTCACCCGGCTCAAGGTGCAGCAGTATCAGCGGTTCTTCAACGACGCCGACAACGTTCTCATCCTCCTCCACAACGATCCCGATCCCGATGCCATGGCCAGCGGCCTGGCGCTGCGCACGCTGCTCCACCGCAACCGCCAGACGGCGGTGATCGCGGCGTTGCAAGGCGTCACGCGACCGGAGAACCTGCGGATGATGAACCTGCTCGACATCAACGTCGAGATCATCACGCTGGAGGAGGTGGAGGCCTTCGATCGGATCGCGATGGTCGATGTGCAGCCGCACTATTTCGGCGGTGCCATCGATCGCGTCGGCCTGGTGATCGATCATCACCCCGAGCAGCCGGGCTACACCGCCGTCTACAAGGACATCCGCGTCGACTACGGATCGACGTCGACGATCCTCACCGAGCATCTGCGCGCCACCGACATGAACATCTCGGAGCGCGTCGCCACCGCGATGCTCTACGCGATCAAGTCGGACACGCTGTTCTTCAACCGTCAGGCCAATCGCGTCGATATCGAGGCGTTCTCGTATCTCTACCCGCTCGCCGACGCGACGCTGATCCGGAAGATGGAGGGCGCGGAAATCACGATGGACCGCCTCGAGTACGTGCTCAAGGCGAAGCAGCACGGGCGGCTGTCGGAGCAAGTGTTCTGTACGTTCCTCGGGAACTCGCCGCGCGAGGACTTCATCCCCTACGTCGCCGACTTCTACCTGCAGCTCGAGAACGTGCAGTGGACGATCGTCTCGGGCATCGTCAACGACGTGCTGATCATGTCGGTGCGCAATCTCGGCTACTCGCGCAACGCCGGCGAGTTCGTGCGCAAGTACTTCAACGACATCGGCAACGCCGGCGGCCATCGAGCGATGGCCAAAGCGGTGGTGCCGATCACAGCTTTCAAAGAGAAGTTCGGCAACCTCGACGCCGAACAGTTCACCCAAAAGGTCCTCAGCCTCGCGCTCGAATTCCTCCACGAGCACGCCGCGGACAAGAAGCTCGTCAAAGCGTAGTTCCGAGTCATCCGAGTCATTTCAGCGTAAATAGCGCGAGATCGATTGCGTCGCCCATCGCTTTGTAGCCGGCATCGCCCGGGTGGAGATGGTCGCCCGAGTCGTACGCCGGGTTGAACTTGGTCGGTGCGGCGGGATCGCGCGTGGCCTTGTCGAAGTCGACGACGCCGTCGTACGCGCCGCTGGTGCGAATCCAGTCATTGAGCGCCTGACGCTTGGCCTCGCCCTCCGGTGAGAAGTACGCCGCGCCTTCATAGGGCGTCAGCGTGGCGCCGTAAATCTTCAGTCCACGGGCGTGCGCGCGTTCGATCAGCTGTTTGTGACCGTTGATCAGATCCTGTGCGCTTGGCGTCGGGTTACTGCGCGCGATGCCGATGTCGTTGATGCCTTCCATCACGACGACGTGGGTCACGCCGGTCTGCAGCAGCACGTCGCGATCGAAGCGGGCCAGCGCACTGACGCCGGCGCCGTCTCCCAGGACACGGTTGCCGCTGATGCCGGCATTGAGCACCGCGAACGCCGGGCCCTTGCGCGCGGCGAGTCGACGCGCGAGCTGATCGGGCCAGCGCGCGTTCATGTCGGCGGTGGAGCGCGCGCCGTCGGTGATCGAATCGCCGAACGCGACGATGGCGCCGCTGTTCTGCGGCACCGTCACCTCGACGCGCGCGATCATGAACCACGCGCCCGCACGGGTGCCGAGCGCCGGCGCCGTCTCACCCGAGTGGTTGCCGGTCTGCGAAACGTAGTTGGTCTGCGACGCACCGTTGTGCGTTGTCACCGGCGACGCATCGAGGCCGAGGTCCTTCGGCACGTACAAGTCGATGACGAGGTCCGAGAGCGGCGGCAACATCAGATCAACCGGATCGCTCACCGCTGTGGCTCCGGCAAGAATCGTGAAGCTGTCGGAGCCACCCACGGTCAGCGGCTTGGCCGACGCTGCGGCGATCGTGTTGTCCTTGTCGCGCAGCGCCACATGCGCCGCACCGATGTCGATCGGCGCCGTGCCGAAGGCATTGCTCAGGACCACGCGAATGCGGCTGCCGCCGATGCTGGTGTGTACGATCTGGCGGATCGTCTGATTGGTCAGCGTCACCGGCGGCGCGAATCCGCCGCGGCCGCCGCCCGGCGGTCCCGCTGGTGGCGCGGTGGGCGCGGGTCCGCTCGCAGCCGGCGTCCCCGACGGAGCCGGCGCGGGTTGCGCGGCCGGTGTCGGCGCTGGCGGACCGCCTGGTCCCAGACCTCGGCCCGCCGCAGGCTGGGGTCGCGACACCAGCGCCGTCGCCCACGTGGCTACCCAATGCTCGTTCTTCTTGCTCTGCGCGAACGCGGGCGCCGCAACCAGCACAACGAGTGCACACACCCACAAACGTTTCATGGCCGCCATAGTCATCTCCAGGCTGTGCATTCTACCCGGGGCGGTTTGGGTATACGAAGTGCTGATTGCTGAATGCGGATTGCAGATTCATTGACCGCGTGCTGAACGAGGAGTGCTGAATATTTTCAATTGCGCAGTATTCAGCAGTCAGACGTCATCAATCGAGCACTGATTCAGCAGTCTGCATTCAGCAGTCTGCGCTACTCGGCTATCACTGCTGTGCCGCCCTTCGGGCGTCGCATGATCAGCACCAGCGGAATCATCACCAGGAAGATCGCGCCGAGCAGACGGAACAGCATCACGAAGGCCACCATCGATGCCTCGCGAAACAACATGCCGTGCAGCACTTCGTAGGCGCGATTCGCCGCGGTGACGGCGTCGGAGCCCGCGGCAATGAAGCCGTTCGTGATCTGCGTCAGCAGCGACTGTGTGGTTTGGTTGTAGATGCTGATGTGCTCGCCAAGCACGGTCGCGGTCGTTTGACGCTGCCGCTGCAGAATCGTGCCGGTGACGGCGATGCCGATGCTGCCGCCGATGTTGCGCATCAGATTGAACAGGCTGGTCGCATATCCCATGCGCTCCTGCGCTATGGTCGCCATCGACACCGTCGTCAGCGGCACGAACAGCAGCGCCATGCCGGATCCTTGAATGAACTGCGGCCAGAACAGATCCCAGTAGCCTGCCTGTAGATTAAGCTGTCCCATCCACAACAGAGTGAGGCCGCCAATCGTCAAGCCAACGGCCAACAGCTTGCGCGCATCAAGCTTGCCGGTGAGCACGCCGACGACCGGCATCATGATCAGCGAGCCGATCCCGCGAGGCACCATCGCCTCGCCCGCTTGCAGCGACGGATACCCGAACAGCGTCTGCAGCATGATCGGCAGCAGCACCAGGCTGCCGTACAGCACGAAGCCGAGCACGGTCATCAGGAACACGCCGACTGCGTACGATCGATCCTTGAAGAGTCGCAGATCGACGAGCGGGTTCTTCGATCGCAGCTGCTGCACGATCAGCGCGGTAAGCGCAACCGCCGACATGATCGACAGCGTGAGAATCACGCGCGACGAGAACCAGTCATCCTGCTGACCCTTGTCGAGCACGTACTGCAGCGCGCCGATGCCGACGACCAGCATGCCCATGCCCCAGTAGTCGATGCCGCGGGACTCGCGGCGCAGATACGGCGGATCGAACACGAACAGGCGCGTCATGATCAGCGAGGCGATGCCAAACGGGATGTTGATGTAGAACACCCATCGCCACGTGTAATTCTCGGTCAGCCAGCCGCCGACGACCGGACCGAGAATCGGCGCCACGACCACGCCGAGCCCCCAGAAGCCCATGGCCCGGCCGCGCTCTTCAGGCTTGAACGATTCGAGCAACACCGCTTGAGAGAGCGGCTGCAGCGCACCGCCGGTGGCGCCCTGAATAATGCGGAAGATCACGAGCGAGGGCAGGTTCGGCGCCAGTCCACACAGCACCGACGCCACGGTGAAGCCGGCGGTCGACGCCATCAGCAATCGCTTGCGACCGAGCGTCGACGCCAGCCAGCCGGTGAGCGGCAGGATGATGGCGTTGGCCACGAGGTACGACGTCAGCGCCCACGTCGCTTCTTCGGTGGTCGCCGCCATGCTGCTCGCGATGTGCGGCAGCGACACGTTCACCACGGTGGTGTCGAGCACCTCCATGAAGGTGGCGAACATCACCGCGAGGGCGACGATCCACGGATTGACCTTTGTGCTCACTCGTTTTCTCTAGGCGGGTCTCAAGACCCGCCTCTACGAAGTGGTCTATCTCGTGTACACAATCGGCGTGACCGACATGCCGGGGCGCAGCAGATGCTCCGGATCCTGACCGGCGTCGAGCACGATCCTCACCGGCACGCGCTGGACGACCTTGACGAAGTTGCCGCTCGCGTTCTCGGGCGGCAGCAGGCTGAACCTCGCACCAGTAGCCGGAGCGATCGTCTCGACCTTTCCAGAGAAGTGCTTGCCTCCGTACGCATCGACATCGACGTCCACCTTCTGTCCAGCGCGCATGTGCTCGAGCTGCGTCTCCTTGAAATTGGCTGTGATCCACACCTGCTCGAGCGAGATGATCGTCATCGTCGGCTGACCAGGCTGAATCACTTGTCCCGGCTGCACCGTCTTGCGGCTGACGGTGCCCTTGAAGGGCGCCTTGATCGTCGTGTATTCGAGATTCAGCTCCGCCTGCTTCACGGTTGCCTCGGCCTGCTTCACCCGCGCTTCCGCGGACGAGGCGCGCGCCCGTATCACCGCCATCTGCTCAGGGGCCGTTCCCGCGGACCTCAATTCCGCGGCCGCAACCGCTTGTCCTCCGTGCGCCGACACGAGCCGGCTCTCCGCGCCCTTGATCGCCGCGTCGGCTTCCTGCACTTGTGCACCGGCGGAATCCGCTGCCGCCTTCGACGACTCCGCCTGTGCGACCGCTGCGTCGAACTGCTGCTGCGCGATTTCATCCTTGGCCAGCAGCCCCTTGAAACGCTCGACGTCCTTGGCGTCCTTGGCGGCGGTGGCGTCGAGCTCGCGCTTGCGCGCCTGGGCCGTCGACAGTCGGGCCTTGGCCGCCTCGAGACCATGCTGCGCCTCGACGATCCCCGCGGCAGCACGATCGACGCCGCCCTTTGCCGCGGCCACATTGTTGTCGGTCTCCGTCGACGTAATCGGCACGTTCGCCTTCGCCACCGCCAGCTCCGCCTGCGCATTGGCGAGCTCGGCGCGCGCCCGATCGAGTGCCACTTGATAGTCGCGCGGATCGATGTCGACGAGTACGGCGCCGGTGTCGACCTGCTGGTTATCGCCAACTGGCACGCGCAGAATGGCCCCGCCGACACGCGACGCAATCGGCGTCACATACGCGTCGACCTGCGCATCGTCGGTCGACTCTCGCCCGCGTGTCAGCCAGAACCACACGCCGATGACGATCAGCGCCAGCAGGACCACGCCGCCGATGATTCGAAGCCGTGACGCTGTCAATTCGCCCCTCCGAGATACTTTTCGATCGCCTCTTCGACGGTGCCGAGCGCGCGGCCGAGCACGGCCTTCGAGAGGTTGTAGCTGAACATGGCGTTGATGTACTGCTCGTTGGCCAGCGCGACCGCTTCCTGCGCCTGGATCACTTCGATGTTATTGGCCACGCCGGCAGCAAATCGATCGCGGGCCTGCGTGAGCTGCTGCGCGGACAGCTCCCGTCCACGCGTCGCGGCCTGGAGCTGCTCGGACGTGGCCTGCAGATCCAGGAAGGCCGATCGCACCTCGTAATAGACCTGCGCTTTCATGTCGTCGAGCTCGGTTCGCCGGTTGTTGCGATCGACGGTCGCCTGCACGACGTGACCTTGGGTCTTGCCGCCGTTGAAAATCGGAATGTTGAGGGTGCCAGTCACGGCGAACGTCGACAGGGCCGATGCGGCCGTCAGTCCGATGGCGCCGTAATCCGCGCTCACCGACACCGACGGCAGACGCTCGGACACCGCCGCACGCCGGCTCGACTCGGCCGCTTCGACACGCTCTTTGGCCGCCAGATAGTCGGGCCGCTCGCGGTAGGCGCGGTCGAGCGCCTGCTCCAGCGTGATCTCCGGAACGGGCACCGGAGGAATCTGATTGGACAGCGTAATCTCCTGTCCGATTGGCAGGCCCATCACTCGCGCGAGCTGCAGCTTTGCCTTCTCGAACGCAGCCTGCGCCGCCGTGGCGCGCTGACTCTCGGTGCTCACACGCACCTCTGCCCGCACCACGTCGATGCCGGCGACGATGCCGCTGCGCCGCATATCTTCGGCCTGGGCCTGGAGCGCCTGCGCCGTCTCGAGCTGCGCACGCGCGGTCGTCGCACGCGCTTGCGCCGCCAGACCTTCGAGATACAAGTCGGCAGCGACGAGTACGACCAGCTCGCGCGCGCTGCGATACGAGTGTTGAACCGCGCTCAGCTCATGCGACTCAGCGCGGATCTTATGAAGCGCCTCGAGGTCGAACACCGATTGCTCGACGAACAGGCGCGCGTCGAAGACGTTGTACGGACCGACCACCGACGGGATGCTGACGCCGAGCGAGAACCGGTTCAGCGGAAAGCCGTAGGCTTGAAGGTTGGTCTCGCGTCGCGTCTCGGTGATCGACGCCTTCACGTCGGGCAGCATTTCGCTGAGCGCGATCCATCGCGCGCCCCCGGCGCGGTTCACGGCCTCCTCCGCCTGGAGGACGCCGAGGTTGTGCTGCAGCGCCTGCTTGATCGCTTGCGCGATTGAGACTGGAACCGGCTCCGCGTTCACGGTGCCCGTCGGCACGCCCCCCATCAGCGGGCTGTTGATCGGCAGCGACGGGACGGACAGCCGGTTCTGCGCAGCCGCCGCGCACGGCAGCGCCAGCACGAGCGCGGCTCCGAACCCGGCGTACACGGGTCGCAAACATCGGTGGAGTGTCACGTTCGACAAGGCCTCATAGAAGAATCACGGTCGATCGGCGACCGTAAGAACACGCGCGCGTGGGGTCAGGAAGAGAGTGAAGGCTGCGGCGGGTCCCAGATCTGTACCTTAATCCAGCGCTCACGAGAGTGGCAATCCAGGGCAGCCGCTCACTATGATTGGTCGTCACATGTCCACCATCTTGCAAACAGTCCCGGTCGGCGAGCGCGTCGGCATTGCGTTCTCAGGCGGCCTCGACACCAGCGCCGCACTCCATTGGATGCGCGCGAAGGGCGCCATTCCGTACGCGTATACCGCCAACCTCGGACAGCCCGACGAGCCCGACTACGACGCGATTCCGAAGAAGGCGCTGCTCTACGGCGCCGAGCGCGCGCGTCTCATCGACTGCCGGGCGCAGCTGGTGGAGCAAGGCATCGCGGCGCTGCAATGCGGCGCGTTTCACATCACGACCGCCGGGGTGCCCTACTTCAACACCACGCCGCTCGGCCGCGCGGTCACGGGGACGATGCTCGTCCTGGCGATGAAGGACGATGACGTCAACATCTGGGGCGACGGCAGCACGTTCAAGGGCAACGACATCGAACGCTTCTATCGCTACGGCCTGCTGGCAAACCCCTCGCTGCGCATCTACAAGCCGTGGCTCGATCAACGCTTCATCGACGAGCTCGGCGGACGCAAAGAGATGTCGGAGTACATGCACCGCGCCGGGCTCGCCTATCGCATGAGCGTCGAGAAGGCCTACTCCACCGATTCGAACATCCTGGGCGCGACGCACGAAGCCAAAGATCTCGAACACTTGAACAGCGGCATCACGATCGTCGAGCCGATCATGGGCGTCGCCTCGTGGCGTGCCGACGTCGTCGTGAAGTCCGAAGAGGTGACGCTGACCTTCGAGGAAGGGACGCCAACCGCGATCAACGGTCACCATTTCGGCGACCCGGTGGCGTTGATCACCGAAGCCAATCGCATCGGTGGCCGGCACGGGCTCGGGATGAGCGACCAGATCGAGAACCGGATCATCGAGGCGAAGAGTCGAGGCATCTATGAAGCGCCGGGCATGGCGCTCCTCTTCATTGGATACGAGCGCCTCGTCACTGGCATTCACAACGAGGACACGATCGACGACTACCGCGACAGCGGTCGTCGGCTCGGCCGACTGCTCTACCAGGGCCGCTGGTTCGATCCGCAGGCGATGAAGCTGCGAGAGTCGGCACAGCGATGGGTGGCGCGTCCGATCAGCGGCGAGGTGGTGCTCGAGCTGCGGCGCGGCAACGACTACTCGATCCTCGACACGCGCAGCCCCAATCTCACCTACAAGCCCGAACGGCTCACGATGGAGAAAGGCGAGTCGGCATTCACGCCGCAGGATCGCATCGGTCAACTCACGATGCGCAACCTCGACATCGCCGACACGCGCGACAAGCTGCTCACCTATACGCGCAGCGGGCTGCTCGCGCCGAGCGAGGGCACGGCGCTTCCGCACTTGCTGGACGAGGCGAAACCCAAACGGTAGGGCGCCGCCCTTTTGGGCGGCGTGGGGCGCGGCGCTTCGCGCCGCGTGGGGCTCGCGCTGCGCGCGAGTGGGACGCGCTCCGTTGGAGCGTGTCGGAACCTCGAACCTCACCGATGCGAAGCATCGGCCCGACGCGGTCCGCAGGACCGCGCCCCACCGGCGGCAAAGCCGCCGGCCCGACGAGTCGCAATTGCGACTCGCCCCACAAGCCGCCCGAATGTGTCTGTGGTGTGTCGCCACCCTCGAACGGCCCGGTTTCATTCGTGCACAACGCACGAGCTGCCGATAGGCAGATGTATACCGGCTTATGTCCTCGTTCACGGGTCTCCACAACTGTCGTCACGTGCCGCGCGTCGCCGCCGCGCTGCTGATCGTGTGCTGTTGGGCGGTCGCGCCCGCGAGTGCGCAGGACGTCACAGAGGTCACACTGAAGGGCGCATTTCTGTTCAACTTCGTGCGGTTCGCCACCTGGCCGGCGGGTTCACTTCCCTCGTCGCCGACGCTGTCGGCGTGCATCATCGGCGATCGCGCTGTCGGTGAGGCGTTCACGAAGGTCGTCACCGGACGGCCCCTCGATGGACGCGCGGTGGTGGTGTCGATCGTGGAGCCAGGACTCGCGCTGCCGATTTGTCAGGTGCTCTACATCTCGGGACTGCCGCGCACCCAGGTGGCTCAGATCATCGCGGCAAACCGCGACACGGCCGTGCTCACCGTCAGCGATCTCGACGGCTTCGCCGGCATGGGGGGGATCGTCGAAGTATTCGTCGACACCGGCAAGATGAAATTCCGCATCAACCCAAACTCGGTGAAGCGCTCGCGGGTGCAAATCAGCTCGCGGCTGATGGTGCTCGCCGAGCTCGTGCAGGATGGCCCGCGTGCGGCTGAACCCGCCGGCGGAGCGGTGCGCGCGTTCACGCCAGCGCGGCCGAACAAATCACTGTTCCGGTTTGCCGTGCAGGGCGCCGAGTGGGCGAGTGACGTCCTCTCGTGGGAGCGGCATTGAGATGAACCGATTCCTTGCCCGTCACGTCGTGATTGCCGCTGTCGCGCTCAGTACGCTGACCGTTCGACCCGTCGGCGCGCAGTCGCTGCCCGATCTTCCGATCGAGGACTTGTTAACGCTCGACGCCGGCCGTGTCTTCGGTGCGTCCGAGCGCAGCCAGCCGGTGACCGAAGCGCCGACCTCGGTGTCGTTCATCACGGCCGAGGACATCGAGCGGTTCGGATATCGAACGCTTGCCGACATTCTCAACGGCGTTCGCGGCATGTATGTCAGCGACGATCGCAACTTCAGCCTGCTCGGCGCCCGCGGCTTCGGCAAGCCCGGCGACTACAACAGCCGCATCCTCTTGCTCGTCAACGGCCACCGCGTCAACGACAACGTCTTCGGGCAGGCCGAGATCGGTGCTGAGTTCGGTCTCGATCCGGCGACGTTCGAACGCGTCGAGATCATTCGTGGTCCGGCATCGTCGTTGTACGGCGACAGCGCGTTCTTCGGCGTCGTCAACGTCATCACGAAGACCGGATCGAACATCGACGGGGCGTCTGCCACATATCAGACCGGGTCGTACGGCACCCACATGGTCCGAGGCACCGTCGGCCGCCGGCTCTCAGACAAAGTGGACTTCGCGCTGTCGAGCACTGTCGAGCAGTCCGACGGCATTGAGCGCTTGTACTTCCCCGCCTTCGACGCGCCAGCGACGAACAACGGCGTCGCTGAAGGGCTCGACGGTCAAAAGTTCGCGCAGCACTACGGTCGACTGAAGGTCGGGGCCTTTACGCTCACCGGTTCCTATGGAGCGCGAAAGAAGTACGTGCCGACGGCGTCGTTCACGACCATTTTCAACGAGCAAATCGACAAGGAGCAGACCAACGACCGGCATGGGATGGCCGACCTGCAGTACGACCGTACGGTCGGTGAGACCCGAGTGGCGCTGCGAGGTTCGTACGACCGGTTCACGTACGATGGCTACTACCCGTTCGACGGCACGGCGTTCGGTATCACTAAGTACGTCGGTCACGACTCGGTCGACGGTGCGCGGTGGACGGCATCGGGCCGCCTCACACGCCGCCTTCCCCTGCACCAGGTGATGGCGTTCGGTGGTGAGGTCATCGACAACATCCGCCAGACGCAGACGTCGCAGTTCGAGCCGTCGCTGGTCGGGCCCTTCACTGCCGATCGATCGTCGGTGCAGCGAGCCGTCTTCGTGCAGGACGAGCTCAAGGTGGGTCGCCACGTCATCTTCAACGGCGGGTTGCGGTACGACGGCTACCAGACCTTCGATCGCGTCACGCCGCGTACGGCGCTCATCCTGATGCCGTCGCCGCACCAGTCGTTCAAGTATCTCTACGGCCGCGCGTTCCGTGCGCCAAGCGCATACGAACGACACGAGTTCTATTTCGGCGGCGAGGTGAACAACCTCCGGCCCGAGTCGATCGACACGCACGAATTCGTGTGGGAGCGGTATACCGGCGATTGGCTGCGCACGTCGGTATCGGGGTACCGTTACAACGCCGACAACCTGATTACCCTCACGGGCAGCAGCGATCCCGCGGCGTTCCTCGGGGTTACGTACGTCAACGAGGGCCAGGTCAGTGCGAAGGGGCTCGAGCTCGAAGCCCAGATGCGGCTGTGGCGGCGAATCGAAGCGCACATGAGCTATGCGCTGCAGGAAGCGACCGATCGCACGACCGGCCGTCCGCTGACGAACTCGCCGCGACAGATGCTGAAGGGGCGCGCGACCGCTCCCCTGTTCGGGAAAGGTTCGTCCCTGGGCATCGAAGTGCTGGGCATCGGCAGTCGTGAGACGATCGCCGGTAATCGAGTTGATGCCGCGACGACCGTTGACGTGACAGCGATCAAACCGCTCGGCCGATCCTTCGAGCTCGTTGGCAACCTGCGCAACCTGTTCGACGTCGACTACGCCATCCCCGGCGGAAGTCAGTGGGTGCAGGACACCATCCCGCAGAACCGGCGTACGTTCCGGGTTGGCGTGCGGATCAAGGTCCATTAGTCGCCTACGCGACCGCACGTAATCCGAGCGATCCGCGTCGGGCGTTTCGATCAGCGCGTCGCTGAGTCCGGCTGCTCTCCAGAGATCCCCGCAAGCAGGTCGCCAGGCATCAGACCACTTTCATGCAAGCCGCAGGGAGGAACTCCGGCTCGAGTCCATCTAGGAGCGTTGCCAAGTGTGGGTACGTCCCGGACAGCATAAGCTGTTCGAACTCCAGGAAGTCCATGATGTAGGGGGCCACTGGCCCGAAATAGTCGATATGCGGACCGACCGGCCTGAACGGAAAGCCGAAGTACGTCAACAGTCGATGCAGGCTGCGCTCGGTCGCCACGAGCCAGTGCGTGAAACCGGCGCGCTTCGAAAACTGATAGAGCGCGCGATACATCATCGGGATGACGACGGTTCTATTCGCAGGCCCCTCTGCAAGCCGTCGACTCATGCAGAGGCGCGACACTTCGGCGATTCGGTTCGTCGGGCGATGCACCTCCGCCTGATGCGCCGCGAAGATCTCGCAATGACGAAACAGCGGCAGCCCCAGCACACTGGCCTGTATCAGTCGTGAGGTCGCGAGCAGATGGCCCTCTCGATCGACGATGCCTAGATGAAGTGAATAGCGATCGAATTCGTCCTGCTCGAGCCGGTCCGGATATTTCCCCGCATCAAAAAACTGGCGCTCGACACAGTACACTTGATAGCGAAGACGATAGCTCTCGAGCAGAAGCGAGGAAACACTGTCAATCAGCAGCCCCTTGAGGTCGGATCGCGCATCGAGCATCTGATGGAGAAGGTCCGAATCGGTTTGGTTGAATGTCCGCCGCCGCGCCTCGCCGACGCGATTGCCTACAGACTCTTTCATCAGAGTGACCACCTTGGAATGGAACTGCTCACCGCCTCCCCGATTGTCGCCATATGCGCTCGTGCGCAGTGTGGCTGTTGCACAACGAAATGTGTCTGGTATGTGTCAGGCGCGACCACGTGGGCGAGCGCGACAGGCGGCGCCGCCCGACGCCACGCTGGCGGAACGGCAGGAGTCCTAGGAAGCGTGCACGGTTACTGGAGTTTCCCCCGCCGCTTTTTCAGCAGTTCCTCAAGCCCCTGCCGCGTCATCGGCCCTCTCAGCTGCGAAACCGCCTGCGTCAGATAGCCGTTGTCGAACACGAGCGCTTGATCGGCGAACACGCGCTCGAGCGCTCGCCATGGCAATGCAGGGAAACGATGGTGAATGCCGTGGTAGTTGAAGTTCAGAATCACTACCGAAATCCATCGGGGCAACCGCAGATTGTATCCGTGGAGTCGCTCACCGAGCGGCGAGCCGTAGTGATACAGATAGTCCAAAAAGGAGATGAGGAACCCTCGAATCAAGAAGTGAATGGCAAGTATCCACCAGTACTGTCCGTACAGCACTGCAGAGGCGACGATGCTCACGAGAATGAGGCAGGCGTCGATTCTGATCGATCTGAAGTGGTAGGGCGAACGAAAGACCCGGCGAACTACCTGGCTCGCCATCGGATCTGCCCCGAAAGCTTTGGTGAGTATCGATTCAGCGATGTGTCTGGGCAGCCAGCACACCATCGGCACAATCATTTCCGCTGCGTACAACCCGCCTAGCAAAAAGCAGTAGTAGCCAAACGCGAACGATCGCCGCCCGGCGACGGTTAGCGCGTCGTCGTACACCTCGACGTGTTCATCCAGCGTCCGATTCACACTGTGATGGGTCACGTGAGCGATGGCGACGAAATCAAACGGGGCACCGAAAGCGATCCCGACAATTCGCCCAAGAAGATCGTTGATCGAGATGCCAATCACCGGCAGCCGTGTGGTGGGCGCGAGCGACCGATGGATGGCCTCGTGAAGCACGGCGAAGAGACCGTTGCTGGTGCACGAGATCGCGACGACAATCCAGACGATCCCACTTGGGGGAAGCGAGAGCAGGGGCAACACAAACAAGCCGAACACATTGAGCGCGAGATGGGCGGCGCAAAGCGCGTAGTTGAGTGGGTAGTTGACGGCGACGGCACGAATGACACGGTCGGCCGTCTGATCGTGAGCGCTCGACATAAGAGTGCGCCTACGTCACGAATGCGCAGTACCGGTGGTCAGTCCGCAAAGCGCAACCATGTACCCAGGGAACGCGACATTGCGACGGCCCAACCGGCTCATGATTCCCGGCCAGACATTGAACTCCTCGACTACCAGGTTCGCGGGATAGGCGCGAACGTAAGGGACACGGATCACAGGAGTGAACCCTGCCTTTCCCATTAGCGCCGATAGTGTAGCCCCGTTGTAAAAGGCGACGTGCTCAGGAACCACCTGAAAGGCCGGCCAACGGCGACCAAGCAACCGCCGGAAGATGCTGTCGACATCTGGTGTGGCCGCGATCAGATTCCCGCCTGGTCGCAAGCGCTGTCGCAGTTTTCGAAGGTACTCCACGGGCCGGTGGACGTGCTCAATCACACTGACCAGGATGATGCAATCGAACAGTTCCCCGTCCGGAATGGTGTCGAGATTTCCCTGGTAGACGCGGTCCGCTCGGTCCTTCGCGCTGTGAACGGCTCCGGAGAAGTCGATGCCAACGCGACAGTCAAAATACGGCTTCGCCTCATCCAGGAGGAATCCGTATCCGCATCCGACCTCGAGAAGTGAGCCGCCCGTAAGCTTTCGCCTTTTGAGCTGCCCGAGGAACCGACGGAAGGAATACCGCAGCGACATCTCCTGCTGGCGGTAGCTGGTATAGCCAAGGTCTCCGTTCTCGAAGTACCTGTCGTCTTCGTAAAACCTCAGCATTGCTGCTTCGTTCAGACGAGGCGACAGATAGGACATCCCACACGCCAGACACCGAACGACGCGGTATGGCGAGAGGTCGTAGACGAGACTGACGTCGCCGGCTTCGCAAACCGGACATGCCGCAGACTCCAACTCGGAAGATACCGGGTGGTACGTCACGCCCCGCCTATCAGGTGAAGAAACTTTCGCTCGTAGTCGACAGATAGAGCTTCACGGAACTCGAAGTACGGAATGGCGTGGACGACAGCAGGGAAATGCCTGTTGAACAGAGATGACCACTGCGCCTGAATTCTTGCCCTCAGTCCGGGTTCGACGGCGGCTTGCAGCTGAACACGAAGGCGCAGCCGGCGCCCTTGCGCCGTCGCATTGAATTGGCCGGTCGTCGTTGCTGCCAACGCTGGATCGGAATAGAGGACCGTGCGCAAAAACTCCATGCGGACGGTCGTACGCGCGACTGTCAACGACTGCTTGGTCCGGCCGGCCACCGCGATCAGCGGATAGGTCAAGGCGGGGACGTACGCCTCGTGATTCAAGGCGCGAAGAATTCCGCTGACTCGCCGGTGCGACAGAACATATCCGCAATCGCCTGTCTGATACCGGACGAGCGGCATGGCCATGTCGGGATCCAGCGTTGTGAAGGCGAATGCTCCCACACCGGCTCCAAGCTCCGGCGTGGGCATCACTTCGACAAACCAGCGCCGCGGATCATAGTGGCCAATCATCGGCAGCGTCTCTATGGGTCCGAACAGCGCCTCACGCACACGATCATCCGACGCCGCCAGCCGCCGCAGGCGCACCACATCATGGGTTTCGAAGCACAAGTTGAATCCCAGTTCGGCTGCGCCCATCGAACCGAGGATGTGTGTTGAAGGATGCGGTCGATTCAGATCGACGTGCAGGAGCGAAGCGAGGTACTGCCGGTAGGTTTCCGGGAACCATTCGCCTCCCATGATGAACTGAACGGGCCAATTGCTCCACCGCATGCCCGCGCTGCAGCCGTCCTCGAGCAGCTTCTTGAGGAAGTAGACGTCACTCGTCACAACGAACTGGCGGTAGTAGGGTTTGAGCGCCTTCAGCAAGGCCAGGGCTTTGTCGCTGCGAACGGAGAGGTTGATTCCAGGCAGGGATGTTGGAATCGTGACCCCCATCGCACATGTGTTGATCACGAATGTCTTTTTGTCCCTCGTGTGGAATAGGTGGTCGAGGAGCCGATCCGTGGAGCGGATCATCGATTGAGTGCCCCTCCGATTGATCATTCCCAGCGAGAACGACGACGCAGTCAAACCGGAGCTGGTGATAAGCGTCTCGATGTCATCGAGCGAACCGGCAACGACAAGGTCGCCGAGCTGATGTGAGGCAAAGACGTCGCTTTTCTCAATGATCGGAACGACCGCTCTGAAGGTTTCGATGTCGTCCACATGCCGCGGTCGGATCCCGCGAGCGGCAAGGAGTCGCTTGTAGAACGGCACGATCGCCGCCGCCCGGCGAAACTGTTCCAAGGCCAGTTCCTGCGACCGCAACACCGCCGGTGAGCGGTCAGCCTCTGATTCGCCGATCAATGATCGAAGGTCGCGGATGGACTGCATTCGGCTACGGGCGCGTCTTGCGGTCACGGAGGACACACTTAGAGGGCGGCTCGGACACGATCGGCGAAGTCCGGCCCGACTGTCGCGCCCTGCGCCAACTGCACGTGCACGATAACGAAGCCGGTCTCGATCGGTGTGACGCGAAACGTCGCCAGCAGTTCGGTCACCATCACACCACTCCCACACACGCGGCCGGATAGAACTGCGGCTCGAGGCCATCCAGGAAGAACGTCGTCATGTGCGGCCGCACCCCGGACACGAGGATCTGCTCGAATTCGTGGAAATCCATGATGTACGGGGCCACGGGTCCGAAGTAGTCGATGTACGGACCGACTGGCCTGAACGGAAAGCCAAAGTTCGTCAACAACCGGTGCATGCCCCGTTCCGTGGCGACGAGCCAGTGCGTGAACCCGGCGCGCTTGGAGAATTGATAGAGTCCTCGATACATCGTCGGGATGACCGCCGCGCGATCCATGCGTCGCTCGCCGACGTCACGGCTCATGCACAGCCGCGACACTTCGGCAAATCGATTCGTCGGACAATACACTTCGCTCTCGTGGGCCGCGAAGATCTCACAACGACGAAACAGCGGCAGTCCCAGCACGCTGCTCTGTATCAGGCGTGACGTGGCTCTGAGCTTGCCGTCACTATCGACGACGCCGAGATGGAGTGAGTAACGATCGAACTCGTCACGCTCGAGCCGATCGGCATAGTGCGCCGGGTCGAGGAATCCGCGTTCGACGCAGTACACCTGATAGCGAAGCCGATAGCTTTCGTCCATGAGGACGGGATCCTCATCGATCAGCATCGCCGTAAGAGCGGTCCGCGACGGGAAGGGTTCGATACGTGCGGGGGCCCTCGGCTCGAACAGAACCTGACGTTCGATGCGCCCGTGACGAACTGTGCGACCGTTTGCCACCTGTGACCGCCTTGGGAATTCGCGGGCTCCACCGCGAAGCCCGATTTTCGTCAGACCGCAAGCCGAAAGGGCGGTTTTTGCACGTCGGATTGTTTCTCGCGTGTGTCAGAGGGCTTTTGTTTCTGAATTGGGTCAGCGGAGAGGAAGAGCTGCGGTCCGCGCGCTCAGTGCGCGCTCGGTGCGAGCGTGCGCCGAACGAGCTGCTCGCCGCTTGCCCCGACGACCGGCTCGATGAACTGACGATAGGTGTCTTCGTAGGCGCGTTCGGCGAGCTCCGACACGCTCATCACTCGATCGGACCCTTCGTCGTAGGCACCGCCGAGATCGTACGGTCCGACCGCGTTGTGCCCGGGCTGCACGAGATAGACCGAGTCGAAGAACATGCGCGTTGCTTCGATCGCGTCGCGGAGGGCCACGGCCTCGGCGGCAGCCTGGAAATCGCCGCAGCGTCCGCGCATATCGACGCGCGCGGCACGCAGGCGATGCGGCGCCGCCGCGGTGGCCACGCCGCTGATGATCACCACCTGACGCACGCCGGCCGCGGCCACTTCCTCGAGCAACCGCTGCAACGCGCCAGGCCGATCACAGACCCGATGTGTTTCGCCACGCCAGAAACTGTCGGACGCGAACGTGAGCAAATGCGGATCGCTGACCAACGGCGGCGTGAGTCCAGCCGCGATCATGTCGAGCGCGTGATCGCGTCCGACGCCGGTGAGATCGAGCACTTCCGAGCGCCGATCGATGCCGACGCGCGGCGCGAGGAAATCCTGCCGATACGGATCGGTCAGCAGCGCGGCGACGATATCGCGACGCGCATCGAGATCGGTGGCCACGAGCAGCAGCTCGCGAAACCCAGGTTGGCCGAGGTTCTCGATCAGCACTTCGGAGAACCGTCGTCCGACCGCCGATCGCCCCGGACGAGCCAGGGGCGCGGCGCCGCGAATGAGCTCCCACAACGCGTCGGCGAAGCGCTCGGTGGCGGCCCGGGCATCGAGCGGAGCGCCCGCAATCCGCCACCACCACGCACCGTGCATGCGACGGCTCCCGGCAACGCGACCGGCCACGAACGCGCTCACCGCAAGCACACCGATGATTGCCGCGAGCGCGATCGTCGCCGCGCGCGGCACCAGCGTCGGCAGTCCGGTGCTGGAGAACGCGTTCTGCAGCCACGTTGAAAATGCCGCGATGATCGACGCGCCCTGGCTCACCTGCAGCATCTCGAGGAAAAAGCCGATCAGAAACACGAGCAGACCGGCGAGCAGCACGAGCAGCGGGATCAAGAGAATCGCCAGCAGCACGACGCCGAGCCATGCGACCAGGTGCAGTGGTCGACGCCAACCGTACATCGCCGTCACGCTGCGCGAGCGCCAGATGCCATCGGCGTCCCAGAGACGCGCGCTGCCATCGATCGCCGCCAGCGCCGCACCGCCCGCACCGACGCCATGGCCGGCAACGAGATCGATCTTCACGCCGGCTTCTTGCAGCGCCCGCAGCGCTCCGGCATGGTATGCGCCGTGGGCGCCTGTCCCCGTCAGAACCAACGCCGTGCGACGTTCGGGGGAATAGGGCGGCACAGAGGAAGAGTCAGGCCTCGTCGTGGATAGTGGTCAGCTTGACGAGATCGAACCTGCGGGTGCCGCTCGGGGTCGTCACGGTAATCTCGTCCCCCTCCTCTTTGTTGAGGATGGCTCTGCCGATCGGCGAGGAGGTTGAAATGAGCCCGCGCTCGGCGTCGGACTCTTCGGGCATCACCAGCTGGTAGGTCAGCGTGTCGCCGGTCGACGACTTGAGCTCCACCGTCGAGCCGAAGCCGGCCTTGCCGTGCGGAATGCGGTCGAGATTCATCAGCGCGATCTCGCCGACCCGCTTCTTCAACATCGCAATCCGCGCGTTGACGATGTCCTGCCGATCCTTGGCGGCTTTGTATTCCGCGTTCTCGCGCAGATCGCCCAGCTCGCGTGCGCGCTGAATCTCCTTCGGCAGATCTACTTTCAGCTCGCGTTCGAGCGCAGCGATCTCGTCGTGGAAACGCTTCAGAATCCGCTCTTTCATCAGTGAATTCAGACTGTAGCATATTGGTGGTGAAGACCATCACCAGCCGCCACAATCCGATCGTCAGCCGCTTCCGCAGCCTGACCGACGCGCCCGATCCGACGGGGACGCATCTCCTGCTCGATGGCGCCCACCTCGTCCGC
>Ga0075434_100001410_pt1 | contig 20186 bp, 13 predicted proteins | sample RhiMethybrSRZTD3_FD_75298 | JGI IMG/M metagenome (GOLD analysis project Ga0075434, IMG submission 75298) | Populus rhizosphere microbial communities from Tennessee, USA - Rhizosphere MetaG P. TD hybrid SRZTD3 | ecosystem: Host-associated > Plants > Roots > Rhizosphere > Soil | place: USA... | reverse complement strand
CGCTGGCGCGGCTACGGCCCGCACATGTGGGGGCTCACGGCGTGCGACGGCCCGCTCGACGCCAAGCTCACGATCGACGGCCACGAGCGCGAGTTCCACACCTACGCCGCGCGCGGCGCCTCGTTCACGCACGTGGTCGACGACGGCACGGTGGCCCCGACCGCCGCCGGCGGCTCGATCCCGTTCGCGCCCGAGATCACGATCCCGACGCTCATGGCCATGCGCGCCAACTACGGCGACCACCTGTTCGGCAAGTACGGCTTCGTCGACGCCTTCAACCGCTCGCTCGACGTCACGGCCAACGTGACCGCCGGCACCGTGGTGCGCGACGTCGGCTGGTTCGACACCGATTATCTTGGCATCGACCAGGGACCGATTCTGGCGATGGCGGAGAACTTTCGCACCGGGCTCGTGTGGGAAACCATGCGGCGCAATCCCTACATCGTGAAGGGGCTGCGCGAGGCGGGCTTCACCGGCGGCTGGCTGGATCGCCTGGGGGCGCAGAAGTGAAGGTCGGAATCGCATTCGGCCAACAAGGTCTAGACCCTGTACGCCGACTGTTCTTGTTCGGATTCGCGATGGCGCTTCTTTCCGGCTGCGCCGGCGGCTCCCACGACCGCGTCACGCTGCGCTTCTGGGCCATGGGGCGCGAGGGCGAGGTGGTGCAGGAACTGGTGCGCGACTTCGAGCGCGAGAATCCCAAGGTGCGCGTCATCGTGCAGCAGATCCCGTGGTCGTCGGCGCACGAGAAGCTGCTCACCGCCTACGTCGGCCGCTCGTGGCCCGACGTCGCCCAGCTCGGCAACACCTGGGTGTCGGAGTTCGCCGCGCTCAAGTCGCTCGAGCCGCTCGACACGCTGGCGCACCAGAGCCTGATCGCGCGCGACGCCGACTTCGGCGGCGTGTGGGACACCAATGTCATCGACGGCAAGCTCTACGGTATTCCGTGGTACGTCGACACAAGGGTTTTGTTCTATCGCCGAGACCTGTTGAAAGCAGCCGGCTACGACTCCATCCCGCAGAGCTGGGACGGCTGGCGCGCCGCCATGGCCGCGATCAAGCGCCGGGCCGGCCAGGACCGCTACGCCATCTTCCTGCCCACGAACGAGTGGAACCAGCCGGCCATCTTCGGCCTGCAGTCCGGCTCGACACTCCTCGCCGACGACGACACGCGCGGCGACTTCGAGGGCCCGCCGTTCCGCCGCGCCTTCGACTTCTACCTGGGGCTCTATCGCGACGGCTACGCGCCGCCCGTCAACAACGTCGGCATCGCCAACGTCTACCAGGAGTTCGAGCGCGGCACGTTCGCCATGTACATCACCGGACCGTGGAACGTGGGCGAGTTCCGCAATCGCCTGGCGCCGACCACGCCATGGGCGACCGCCCCGCTGCCCGGCCCGCAGGGCGCCGCCTCGGGCGTCTCGCTCGCCGGCGGCTCGAGCCTCGTTCTCTATCGCGAGTCCAAGCACAAGGCCGAGGCCTGGAAGCTGATCGAGTACCTGTCGCGCACCGAGAGCCAGGTGCGCTTCTCGCACCTGAGCGGCGACCTGCCGGCGCGCCGCGCGGCGTGGCGCGATTCGTCGCTCGTCGGCGACCCGGCGCTGCGCGCCTTCGAGACCCAGCTCACGCGCGTGGTGCCCACGCCCAAGATCCCCGAGTGGGAGGAGATCGCCACGCGCCTTCTCGAGCAGTCGGAGCGCGCCATCCGCGGCGCCGCCCCGCCCGAGACCGCACTCGCCGCCCTCGACCGCGACGTCAACAACATCCTCGAGAAGCGCCGCTGGCTCGTCGAGCGCGAGCGCCAGCGCGCCGGAACGGCGGCGCGATGAAGGAATCGATCGAGGCCCGCCAGGCGCGCGCCGGACGCCTGTTCGTCGCCCCCGCGCTCACGCTCATCGCCGTCTTCTTCTTCGTGCCGGTGATCGGCGGGCTCGTCCTGAGCGTCACCGACTTCGACATCTACGCCATCGGCTCGCCCGACACGGCGCGCTTCGTCGGCCTGCGCAACTACGCCGACCTGCTCGCCAATCCCGTGTTCTGGAAGGCGGTGTGGAACACGTTCTACTTCGTGTTCGTGGGCGGGCCGCTGTCGGTGCTCGTCTCGCTCGTCGCCGCGCTCGCCATCCACTCGCGCCTCACGCGCCTGCCCTCGATCTGGCGCACGGTGTACTTCCTGCCCGTGGTGACCACGCTCGTGGCCGTGGCCGTCATCTGGCGCTACCTCTATCACCCGCGCTACGGGCTCCTGAACTACGGGCTGGGCGCGTTCGGCATCCCGCCCATCGACTGGCTGGGCGATCCGCACTGGGCCATGCCGGCGGTCATCCTGCTCGCCGTGTGGCGCACCTTCGGGCTCAACATGCTCATCTTCCTCGCCGGCCTGCAGAGCATTCCCGAAGAGCTGTACGAGGCCGCGCACCTCGACGGCGCCAACGACTGGGGGCGCTTCGTCCACATCACGCTGCCGGGCCTGGCGCCCGTGACCCTGTTCGTCGCCATCACGACCATGCTCGGCTTCTTCCAGCTGTTCGCCGAGCCCTACGTGATGACGCAGGGCGGACCGCTCAAAGCCACGACCACCATCGTGCTCCTCATGTACGAGCAGGGCTTCCGCTGGTGGCGCATGGGCATGGCGGCGGCGATCGCTTTCGTCCTCTTCCTCATCATGCTGGCGGGGACGCTGATCCAGCTCCGGGTCACGCGGGAGCGCGCGCGATGAAGCGCGCGCTGGCGCTCGCCGGCTGGAACGCGCTCCTGCTCGCGGGCGCGCTGCTCACGCTCATCCCGCTGCTGTGGATGGTGTCGGCCTCGCTCATGCCCACGGGCGAGGCCAACACCTTCCCGCCGCGCCTGCTCCCGAGCGTGGCCACCTGGGAGCACTACCAGACGCTGTTCACGCACCTGAGCGTGCTGCGCAACTTCCGCAACAGCGCCATCGTCGCGGTGTCGGCGACGCTGCTCTCCATCCTCATCAACGCGCTGGCCGGCTACGCCTTCGCCAAGCTGCGCTTCGGCGGACGCGACCGCGTGTTCGGCTTCCTGCTCACCGCGCTCATCATCCCGGCGCAGGTGGGCATGCTGCCGCTGTTCCTGCTGCTCAAGACCATGGGGCTCGTGAATACGCTCGTGGGTGCCATCGTTCCCTTCCTGGCCAGCGTGTTCGGCATCTTCCTGGTGCGCCAGTACGCGCTCGGCATCCCCGACGAGCTGCTCGACGCGGCGCGCGTCGACGGGGCGGGGGAGTGGCGCATCTTCCGCACCGTCGTGCTACCGCTGCTCGCACCCATCCTCGTGACCTTCGCCACGTTCACGTTCCTGAGCGCGTGGAACGACTTCCTGTGGCCGCTCATCGTGCTGAGCGACGACGCCAAGTACACGCTGCCGGTGGCGCTCGCCAGCCTGTCGGGCGAGCACGTGCAGGACACCGAGCTCATGATGGCGGGCTCGGTGGTGACGGTGCTGCCGGTGATCCTCGTCTTCCTCGCCCTCCAGAGGTACTACATCCGCGGCGTGATGATGGGCAGCGTGAAGGGTTGAGCGTGCGCAGACTCTGGCTCGCCTCGCTCTTGGCCCTCGCCTCGCCCGCCGCGGCGGCGCCGATCCTGGTCGACGGCTTCGAGGCCGTGGACGGCTGGTCGGCGCGCCCGGCCGACGGCGTCGAGCTGCACCTTTCGACCGAGCCCGGCCTCTACGGCAACGCGCTCCGCCTCGACTTCAATTTCCTGAAGGGCGGCGGCTACGCGGTCGCGCACAAGGATCTGTCGCTCGACCTGCCGGCCAACTATCGCTTCCGCTTCCGCCTGCGGGGCGCGACGACCCCCGAGAACCTCGAGTTCAAGCTCATCGACTCGAGCGGCGCCAACGTGTGGTGGTCGAACCAGCGCGACTTCAAGTTGCCCGCGACCTGGGACTCGGTGACGCTCAAGAAGCGCCACATCGGCTTCGCCTGGGGGCCGGCGGGCGGCGGGGACATTCATCACGTCGCGGCCATCGAGTTCGCGATCACGGCCGGCACCGGCGGGCAGGGCACGGTGTGGCTCGATCAGCTCACGCTCGAGCCCTTGCCGCCGGCCGACGCCACGCCGCCCAAGCCCACGGCCAAGGCCTCGTCCGTGGGGCTCGGCACCCCCGCGGCGACGCTCGACGGGGACCCGGCGACCGGATGGCGACCCGATCCCGGAGACCGCCGCCCCTGGCTCGAGCTGGATCTGGGTCAGGTGCGCGAGTTCGGCGGGCTCGTCGTCGACTGGCAGGGGCGCGACGGAGCCCCGTACGACGTTCAGGTGTCGGAGGACGGGTCCGCGTGGCGCACGGTGCGCCACGTCCTCGGCGCGCGGACCCGCGACTACCTGTACCTGCCCGAGTCGGAGACTCGCTTCCTCCGCATCCGCAAGGGCGCGGACACGCGGCCGCTGACCGAGATCTCGATCCAGCCGCTGGCCTGGTCGTCGTCGCTGGAATCGTTCTATCAATCGATCGCCGCCGACGCTCCGCGCGGCTCGTACCCGCGCGGCATCACCGGCCAGCAATCCTATTGGACCGTGGTCGGCCAGGATCGCGCGCGCGAGGAGGGCTTGCTCGGCGAGGACGGCGCGCTCGAGACGGGGAAGCGCTCGTACTCGATCGAGCCGTTCCTCTACGCCGCCGACTCGCTGCACACCTGGGCCGATGCGGTGGCGTCGCGTTCGCTCGACTCGGACATCTTCCCGATTCCCACCGTGCGCCAGACCTGGGGCGACTTCGAGCTGACGACCACCGCCTTCGGCGCCGGCAAGCCCGAGGCGTCGTCCATCTATCTGCGCTACCGCGTGCGCAACCGGCGCGACGAGCCGCGCAGCGCCACGTTCTTTCTCGCCGTACGGCCGTTCCAGGTCAATCCGCCGACCCAGCTCCTGAACACGCCGGGCGGCACCGCGCCCATCCGATCGCTCGAGTTCCGGCGCAACACGATCAAGGTGAACGGCGATCGCGGATTCACGTTCCTGACCCTGCCGAAGATGTTCGGAGCCGCCCCGTTCGACGAGGGGGACATCACCGAGTACCTGCGGCGCGGACAGGTTCCGCCGCACGACGAGATCACCGACGCGTTCGAGCACGCCTCGGGAGCGCTCGCCTACGCGCTCGATCTGGCGCCCGGCGACAGCGCCGAGATCGACCTGGTGGTGCCGCTCAACCAGCCGCCGGCGGCGCGCACCGACATGGATGGGGCACGGGAGGTCGCGGCGGCGCTGGCGCGCGAGCGCCTGGCGTGGAGCGAGCGCGACCTGCGCGTGACCGTCGAGGGCCCGTTCGCCGCCCAGGACGAGTTACAGACTATGCGCGCGCAGCTCGGCTACATCCTCGTCAATCGCGACTCGGCGGGCATCCAGCCCGGCTCGCGCTCCTACGAGCGCTCGTGGATCCGCGACGGGGCGCTGACCTCGACCGCCTTGCTGCGGCTCGGGCAGGCCGACGTGGTGAAGGAATTCATCGAGTGGTTCGCGCCCTATCTCTATCCCGAGGGCAAGGTGCCGTGCTGCGTCGACTATCGCGGCTCGGATCCGGTGCCCGAGCACGACTCGAGCGGCGAGTTCATCTATCTCGTGGCCGAGTACCTGCGCTACACCGGCGACCGCGAGCTGGCCGAGCGCATGTGGCCGGCGGTGGCGCGGGCGGCGGGGTATCTCGACTCGTTGCGGCAGACGCGGCGCACGGCGGAGTGGCGCACGCCGGCGAACGCGCCGTTCTTCGGCTTGCTGCCGCCGTCGATCAGCCACGAGGGCTACTCGGCCAAGCCCATGCACTCGTACTGGGACGATCTGTTCGCGCTCCGCGGATTCAAGGACGCGACGTACTTGGCGGAGGCGCTGGGCCGCCCGGCGGAGGCGCGGCGCTGGGCCGGCGTGCGCGACGAGTTCGCGCACGAGCTGTCGGCCTCGATCCGCGCCGCGATGGGGGCGCGCCAGATCGACTACATCCCGGGCGCGGCGGACCTCGGCGACTTCGACGCCACCTCGACGACCATCGCTCTCGATCCCGTGCAGGCCGGCGCTGCGGTGCCCGACACGGCGCTCCGCGCCACGTTCGAGAAGTACTGGAAGTTCTTCGTCGAGCGGCGAGCCAGCAAGACGTGGGACGCGTTCACGCCTTACGAGATCCGCAACGTGGGCGCGTTCGTGCGCCTCGGCTGGCGCGACCGAGTGCAGGAGGCGCTGCAGTTCTTCATGGAGTACCGGCGCCCGGCGGGATGGAAGCAGTGGGCCGAGGTCGTGTGGCGCGACGCGCGGTCGCCGCACTTCATCGGCGACATGCCGCACACCTGGGTGGGCTCGGACTACGTGCGCTCGCTATTGGATTGCTTCGCCTACGAGCGTGAGGCGGACAGCACCTTGGTGCTGGGCGCGGGCGTCCCGTGGGAGTGGGTGATCGACGCGCCCGGTGTGCGCATCGGCGGCTTGCCGACGCCCTACGGGAAGCTGAGCTACACGATGCGGGCCGTGGGGCGGGGCGTCGATGTTCTGATCGAGCCCGGACTTCGCGTGCCGCCGGGCGGGATCGTCGTCTCGCCGCCCTCGCAGCGCAAGTTCCGGCGCGCCATGGTCAACGGTGCCGCGACGCCCCTCTCGGCGGCGGGGGAGATCACCGTCCGCAGCCTGCCCGCCGCGATTCAATTCGCGCCCTGAATCTGCGATCTACGTAGGCCCAAGTAGGTAGTCATACCTAGAACTGTCGCCGACGAGTGAAAACACTCCTGATTTCGTTTGACGCTCCGATTCCCGTGTCGTTGACTCATTGCGCTCAGACGACGGAGCTCTCCCTGCTTCGCTGAGCGCCACGATTCGATCCCACCCCGGAAATGTCACGCCACGGATGACTCCCCGTTCCAATGGAGTCGATCGGAGCTCGATATGAGAGTCAAGGTTGTCCATCGACGCGCCGCGAGCGCGAATTCCCAACCTCTGATCGTGTTCGCCAACGTGATCCTTCGCTCGGCCAGCGGAAAGTCCGCGGTAGCCGCCGGTCCGACCATGAGTCCGCGGAACATCCGTGAGTATCTGCCGACGAAGGGCACGCTCGAGGAAGGACGGCGATTGCTCGGCGATCTGGGCTTCCAGATTAACATGGTCGCGCCGACGCACATCACCATCGCCGCCGGTCCGGAGCAATTCGAGAAGGTCTTCCGGGCTCGACTCAAGAGGCAGGAGGCGCCCTACTTCCAGGCCCCCCGGCCGGACAAGCGACGCCAGGCGATGCAGTCGTTCTTCGTCGCGGACGGGCCGCTGCGCATCCCCTCCGTCTTGCAGAAGGTCGTCGAGGCCGTCGAGCTTCCCGGCCCGATCACGTACTACGTCACGGCCACGCCGCCCGCCCTGTCCTACGACCATCTCGAGGTGCCGGACGACGTCGCGCGCGACATGGACGCGCTCAAGGCGCATGCGCGCGGCGTGACCGGAGCGGGGATCGCCCTGGCCATGGTGGACAGCGGCTTCATGACCCCGATGCATCCCTACTACTCCGGACGGGGCTACAACCTTCAGCCGCTGGTCCCCGATCCGTCGGATCCGAATCCCAACGTCGACGAGGTCGGTCACGGAACCGGGATCTCGGCCTGTGCTCTGGCCGTGGCCCCAGGAGTGACCTACACGGTCTACAAGATCTACTCGACCAACTTCACGGCCGCGTTCTCCAGGGCGGTGGCGGCGAATCCCGCCATCATCACGTGCAGCTGGGGCGTTCCGGTCAACACGGCGCTTCGCATGGCGATCAACAACGCCGTCGCCAACGGCATCGTGGTGTGCTTCGCCTGCGGGAATGGAGGACCGGTCGGTTGGCCCGGGAGCGAGCCCGCGGTGGTGTCGGTGGGAGGTGGATTCATCGCCGACGACGACTCGGTGCAAGCCTCGACGTACGCGAGCAGCGGCACGAGCGCCAACAACCCCGGCCGGCAAGTGCCCGACCTGTGCGGCATCGTCGGCCAGGCGCCCAAGGGCATCTTCATCGCCCTACCCACCCAGCCGGATTCGCTCTTCGACAATTCGCTCGGAGGCGCGGGATATCCGAACATGGACGAAACGGCTACCGACGACGGGTGGCTGGTGGCCAGCGGAACCTCGAGCGCGTCACCCATGGTGGCGGCGACGGCCGCTCTCGTCATGCAAGCGGATCCGACGATGCTAGGAAATCCGTCGGGCGTCCGCGCTGCTCTCGTGCAGTCCTGCCGGGACATCGTGAGCGGATCGAGCGCCAGTGGCGAAGGAGCGGGATCGGGCGCCGATCTCGCCACCGGCGCCGGGCTCGTGCAGGCCTATCGGGCGATCCGGGCAACGGACATTTGGATCAAGGACAATCCCAGCAGCGACATCGGACTCGTTCCCACCCACTCCCGTCGTCCGGCTTGGCCGCCCCATGCCCACTGGGTCTCTCCCGACGTCAAGGTGTTTCCCAGCGCTCTGGGCAGCGTTTCGGCCGACTTCGATCCGACACCGGAGGACGGACCCGTCTTCAACCTCGACAACTTCGTCTACGTGCGCGTGCGCAATCGGGGTCCTCAAACCACCGGTGCGGTCAACGTGAGGCTCTATTACGCCGATCCGTCGACCAATCTGGTCTTCCCCACGGACTGGAACGACGGACAGTCCGGCATCCCGGGGAGCGGCAGCATAAGCGTCGGCGGCGCCGGCGGCAATCTTCAGACTGTCCCGAGCATTCCCGCCAACGGTGACATCGTCGTGCCGCTGCCGTACGTCTGGCGGCCGCCCGATCCGACCACGGCCACGCAAACGCAGACCCTCCCCGACGGCCGAACCACGGGCCACTTCTGCTTGCTGGCCAGGTTGGAGAGCGCCGACGACCCGATCATCGTCACCGGAGGAGGTCAGACGAGCGTCATCCAGGACAACAACATCGGCATGAAGAACGTCCAGGTCTATTCCGCCCCTCCCGGGCACATGTTCCTGTTCAGTTTCTACATGAGCTGCCCGGCGAAGCGGAATCATGGCTCTCCATGCGGACTGCTATTCGATCTGAGCCGCCTGCCCCGGACCGCGCGCGTCAAGGCGGTCGTGGATCCACGCTTCACGAAGGGCGCGCGCCTCGTAAACGGCTCGCGCAGGGAGAAAGAGCTGACTCTCAAGGTGGGGAAGAGACTGGCCGGGCTCGCCGAGGTCAGCCTGCCTCCGAGCAAGAGAGTTCTCGTTCGGGTGGCGGTGGCCATGCCGTCCACGGTCAAGCCGGGGGACTACGCGTTCTCGGCCATTCAATTCACCGATCGAGAGGCCACGGGAGGGGTGGAACTCGTGGCTCGGGTCCAGACGGGTTCCTGAGGCGCGGCAAGACCGACGGGGTAAGGCGCGGCGTCGCTTCGCACCTTGATCCTCTTTCGTAGAGGCGAATGCTCGTTTCGCTTCCAAGCTCTACGGAGGATCGAGTCATGAAGAGCGCCGCGCTCTCTACCCTGGTCGGATGCTTCCTCCTCGCGGCAGGCTTCGCGCGGCTTGGCGAGCCCGCGATAGCGCTCGACCGACGCGTCGTGCGCGCGCAGCAGGTTGTGCGACGCGATCGGCGTCTCCCTCACGCTCTGATGCCCCGGCGCGTGCGTCCCGTGCAGGTATCCAGCATCCGTGATCACCCACGGCTCGTTGATCGTCGCCCACATCGGCACGCGATCGCCCAGCGCGCGAAACATGACCTCGGCGTAGTCGGCGAACCTCAGATCGAGCCGGGACTGCGCGTGCCGCCGGGCGGGATCGTCGTCTCGCCACCCACGCAGCGCAAGTTCCGGCGCGCCACGGTCAACGGTGCCGCGACGCCGCTCTCGGCGGCGGGGGAGATCACCGTCCGCAGCCTGCCCGCCGCCATTCACTTCGCTCCGTGATCACGGATAGAAGCTGATTCCGATCTGCAGCTGGGTCATGTCGAAGCGCACGGCCTTTTCGATCGCGTGGCGACTGTCATCGAAGACATTTCCGCCGTCGACCACTCGCAAGTCGAAGTCGATATCGCGATGGGTATACCCCACATTCACACCGTAGCGACTTCCGAGACTCAAGTGAGAGGAGAAAAACCAGTCGAATCCAACCTTGCCCGTGGCGCCCACACCCCAGACTCTGGCCTCGCGGCCAAAAGTGCCCTGGCGATTCGTCGAAATCCCCGTGCTCGTGAAGGTGTCGTCATCGGTGTACTTTCCGCGCAAGTAGTAACCACCGCCGGAAAGAAACAGGAGCGCCTTTCCTTCGGTCTTGGGATAGAAGACGTAGGAGGCGCCGAGCTGCGCCGTGTAACCACTGTTGGTGTCGTTGTCCGTCACGATCACGGTATCAGCCGGATCGCTTTCGATGCCGTCCTCGACCCTCTTTTCCCCACTCGCGGAAACGTAGGCATCGAGCTGGAGCGCCGATCGCTTGGAGAAGTGACGACGGGCGATGAACGAGGCCGCGTTGTCGTTAAACAGCTCGGCGGCAAACTCGAACGCCCATTGGCCCGATCCGAGTGGATTCTCGGCGGCGCGAGCTGGGGTGATCGTCGTCGCTACAAGGAGCACCGCAACGGAAAGGGAGACACGCCATCGCATTCGGATCACAAGGCCTCCTCGAGTTAGGGAGAACCCACCATAGAGGATGTCCCCTGGGTCCGCCATGACTGAAGGAAGCGATGCGGAGCCCGCCTGATGTTGCCCCGCATCGCTGGCCTCATTGCGGGATTCTCACGGCTCACCACGAATGCGGCGCGGGAGCAAACCACACACAGAGCGTGCCATTGGCATTGGCCAGGTACTCGGCCCGAAAGATATCGAAATCGTACCCATTGGTCGTCCCGTCTTCGTTGAAGTCCGTCTCCTGCGCTGATGGATTATTCAGATAGTTATTACGGAAGTAGTTCAAATCGAATCCATCCGTATACTCCGTCTGCCCCGTCACATGGGAAGTGACGCAGTCGGTCGAACGCCCCTTGATCTGCGCCAAAAGGATCAGATTGCACCCAAAGCCGCTGACGGCTGAGGCGTACACCTTCACGCTCCCGGAATTGTCGAAACCTGACATACGCGCGTCGATTACGACTTGGCCGGAGGAGTTGGTCTGTTGCTGGATGCGCTTGTATCCCAGGCCACAATTGTTGACTGTGGGTGACACTTGTTCTCCGAACGGAATGATCGCCGTGTCTGTGAAGTCGATGACCACCCATGAATTTGCGACTGGCTGCGACAGGTCATTGCGGACCGTGACGACGAACCCGTTCCCGACGCGTGCCCCGCTCGCCGTGCCCACGATAATGGGTTCGACCGAGCAATTCTGTGGGCACGGGTTGTTGAAGGTACAGGAGTTGCATTGGGCGAGCGCGTAGGACGCGACGCCAATCATGAGGGTCAGAACGGAAGACCAAAGAAGAAGAGCACGTGAGCCACGCATGGGTGTCCTCCTTCGACGGGATTGTTCGATTTCCATGGTTTGACGTTCCGCCGGGTGTGGTCGGAAGTCCGAGGAGTCTGGGGAAGGAAGTGGCGGCTCCCGGAAGCGAGCGCCACGGAAAAAGCGTATGGGTCGGAATCGATCGCGGTCAATTGTATTGGGTTCGAACAGATCACAAGAATGACCGCGTACGTGGGAGTACGTAAGGCGATCACCGGCCCGATGCAGCTCGATTTGCAAGTTCGAGAGCTGAGATCAGTCGTTCGCGACTGACCCCTCCCGTGATGTTCGGGAAAGACAGGGCATACTGGAAGCAAGTGGCCGCCTCGCGTGGATAGCCGAACCCGTAGTAATTGCCACCGAGATTGAAATAGAAGGTCGATTCTCCACCGATGCCTCCGGTCGCTCGCATCATGTCCAGAGGGGCGGGAGGCGGTGTCACGCGAGCACCGAAAGGACTCTGCTTCATCGGATTTTGATAAATCTTGATCTCGGAGCCCCCGCTGTATCCCGGCTCGAAGGACATGACGTTCGTCCAATGGGTGTCCAACCAGTTGTAGAGAGCATTCTGATTGGGGAATCGGTCAGGCTCTCGTCGGTAGCGCTCACGAACTGCGCCTGCTGTCACCCAGACGTCCGCATCCCCATAGAGACGTGGGTCGTAGTAGACGGCCGTTCGTTCGGGCGCTACTTGAAAAATAGGGATAGGAACAAGCCAGTAGCGCGAAGGGGGGTGATCGGGGTGTTCGCGGATCTGTTGGAGATCCTCCTCGGTTGGTACAGTGAGAGGGCTTAGGAGCGTCGGGCCATATGGCTCGACCACGCACATGGATCCGTCGGGGATGTGCTGGTTTATCCACTGTTTGGCGAGCTGGCTAGGATCGATCTGCTGACGCCCAAGTACGTATCGCCACCGAGGCACATCGCTCGCTGCGAACCCGAGAACTCCTAGGGCAAGTACAGGGACGGCGAGTCTCCTAGGGAGTTTCTGAAACGCCCAGACAATCGCGGCTGCGGCGAAGATCGTCGCGACGGGAACCACCGGCATGAGGTAACGGTCAGCCTTTAGCGCCCATCCCGCAACCGTGACCCAGAATGCGAGGATCAGCGCGCCCCCAAGGACCGCCCACATCGCGCGTCTTAGGATGGCGAACATCACAAGGCCGGCGATCGCGAGAGTGCCGAGGACCCATCCCAATAGGACCGTGAACCAGGATCGGAGATAGAACTGCCAAGCGAACCCGGCCTCGGATCCGAAATGTCCGAGTCGAAGGTGCATACGCTCGGCGGCGAGATCACGCAAAGCCTCCGAAGAATCCAGCAACACAAAGGGAGACGTCACGAAGAAAGCAACTAAAGCTGCGAGTGTGGCGAGAAACAGGTTGATGACTGCCCCTCGAACGGTCTTGGCGCGAGTCGCCAAGGCGATTCCAATTGGTATGAGGCCGAGAAAGCCGGGGTATTTCATCGAGGCGGCGAGTCCGACGACGGCACCGGCCAGAAGCGTGGTTCTCTTGCCGCCGCGATCTGCGAGGACGACAGACAGGGCTAGGCTCACGGTCACAAGGAGAGTGAGCGGAATGTCGACCTCTATCATCTGCGACTTTTGGATAAGCAGCGGGTTCAGCGCCACAAGCGTGGCGGCCAACAGGGCCACAGGCCGGCCGCCGGCGCGGCGGCCCAACGCATAGACGGGCACGGCGGCGAGAGCACCAAGGAGCGCCGTCAACGCTCGACTCGCGAGATAGAACGCGGTCGGATCACCTAGGTAGAGAGCGCTTATCTCCATAGATGAATGTCCCGTCAGCCCGAGCCAGGCGCGGACAATCATCAGGACCACTAGGTTCATGTAGATGTAGAGAGTCGGGTAGCGAAAGAAATGGGGATTGAGATCAAGATGAGAACCGGGGGCGAGCCCGGACATGGTCCAAGCAGTCTTGAGGGGATATGCTTCTTCCAGAGTCGCTGGGAGGCCCCAATGGATGCCGGCAAGGCGAACCACCAGCGCAACGATGAATGTGCCGGCCACCACGACCCTCTCCGTGGCAGCGACAGGCGCAGGCGCGACAGGCTTCGCGCGGCGAGTCGGCTTGGGCATGGCTACCCGATCACACCCCGATAGAACTCGAAGCTCGCCTTGGGCGTGCGCTTCTGCGTAGCGAAGTCCACGTGTGCGAGCCCGAAGCGCGGGTCGTACGAGCCCCACTCGTAGTTGTCGAGCAGCGACCAGGCGAAGTAGCCGCGGAGGTCCACGCCGTCGGCGATCGCGCCCGACGCTTCGGCCAGATGATCACGGTAGTACTGGATACGGAGAGTGTCGTTGAAAGGTGCGACGTCAGGAAACGCCGCCCCGTTCTCCGTGACGTACAGAGGAATCGCGCCGTAACGATCGCGCACCCAGCGCAGCATGCGGCGGAAGCTCGGCGCGTGAACTTCCCAGCCCAGGGTCGTGTACGTCGCACCCGGCACCTTCACGTGGCTCGCGCGCTCGATCAGCGCTGACGGGTCATCGCGCATCACGCCGCGGCGGTAGTAGTTGAGCCCCAAGTAGTCGGTCGGCTGCATGATGAGCTTGAAGTCGGCTTCGTCGAACCGCGGCCACGCCTCGCCGTACATCTCCGCCAGCTCCACCGGATACCGCCCGAAGTACAAGGGATCCAAGAACTGCCGATTCATGTAGGCGTCGGACCGCTCGGTCGCCGCCAGATCGGCCTCGGATTCGCTCGCCGGATCCTTGGGCTCGAGATTGATCACGATCCCGATGCGCTGCTTGGCGAGCCCGCGATAGCGCTCGACCGCCGCGCCGTGTGCGCGCAGCAGGTTATGCGACGCGATCGGCGTCTCCCTCACGCTCTGATGCCCCGGCGCGTGCGTGCCGTGCAGGTATCCGGCATCCGTGATCACCCACGGCTCGTTGATCGTCGCCCACATCGGCACGCGGTCGCCGAGCGCGCGAAACATGACCTCGGCGTAGTCGGCGAACCACGAGGCGACGTCGCGATTCACCCACCCGCCCAGATCATCGAGATCCGCCGGCAGATCCCAGTGGTACAGCGTGATCAGGGGCGCGATGCCGCGCTCAAGCAGCTCGTCGACCAGGCGCTCGTAGAACGCCAAGCCAGGGCGATTCACGCGCCCGCGTCCCTCGGGCATCACCCGCGCCCACGCCACGCTGAACCGATAGGCACCCACGCCGAGCCGCGACAACAGCTCCAAGTCTTCGCGCCACCGCCGGTAGTGATCGCAGGCCACGTCGCCGTTGGGCAGCCCGCGCGCGTGCGTGAACCGATGCCAGATGTTGGGCCCGGCGCCGTCGGCGAGCGGCGAGCCCTCGATCTGGTACGCGGACGTGGCCGCGCCCCACAGGAAGTCTTTGGGGAATGAAGCCAAGCTACCGGCGCGTGGGCGCCGAAGCTGCGCGGCCGCTCGAGAAGTAGGCGTCCTTGAGTCGCGCGGCGAGCTCGGCGCGGCGATCGTGCAGCCGGCGCAGCGGGCGCGGCGCGTGGCGCGCCAGCGCGTACGACGTGAGCAGAGGCAACCCGATCGTCGCGTCCGCGTACACGATCACCGTGCCCGGAAGCTGGTCGGGATCGATCTTGCCCCAGCTCACCGCCTCGGCCGGCGTGGCACCCGACAAACCGCCGGTGTCGGAGCGCGCGTCGGTCACCGCCAGGAAATAGTCGTGGCCCTTCTCGGAGATGCCGAGCACTTCTTGAATTTGCGGCTCGGTCTGGAGCAGGAAGTTCTTGGGGCTGCCACCGCCCAGGATCCACACCGCGCTCTTGCCGCCGCGCGACTTGGCGTCCCACACGATGGCCGCGGTCTCGTTGACGTCGGCGTTCACGTCGAGCAGCAGCTTGTTGCCCTCGAGCGCCTTGGCGGCCACGTTCATGCCGATCGACGAGTCGCCGGGCGACGACGTGTAGATGGGCACGCCGTACTCCCACGCCGCGGCGAGCAGCGAGCGGTGCGACAAGCCCAGCGCCTCCTCGCGCCCGCGCACGTACTTGCCGCACAAATTGTGGAACTCCGCCGTGCTCATGGCCCGCTGGAACTCCGGCCCGGCGATCAGCTCGCGGAAGAAGGCGTCCGTGTCGAGCAGCACCTGGTAGTCGAAGAGCACGTCGTAGATGCGCACCACGCCTTGCTCGCGCAGCTCGACGTCGTCGACCTGGAAGCTGCCGCGGTGCATCGAGAGCCCGAGCCCGAAGTGGGTGTCGTGGTACAGATTCGCGCCTGTCGACACGATCCAGTCGACGAAGCCCGCGCGCATCAGGGGAATGAGGGCGCTCATGCCGAGCCCGGCGGGCGTCAGCGCGCCGGTGATCGACAAAGCCACCGTGACGTCCGGCTCGAGCATGCGCTCGACCAGGAGTCGCGCCCCTTCGCGCAGGCGCGCGCCGTTGTAGGCGAGGAACGCCTGGTCGACGAGATCGGCGGCGGTTTCCTTGCCCGTGATGGCCGGCGGATCGATGCGCGGACCGCGCAGATGCGGATTCTGGTTCGCCATAAGACGGCAGTGTAGGGGCGCGGGCCGGGGGGTCACAAGGAATGTTAGAGTGTCGCACCCGTGACCACTCCCTCCGCGAGATTCGTCGGGGAATTCGCCGCTCTCGGCACCGCCGTGTGCTGGGCCGCCTCGTCCAATCTGTTCACCGCCGCCGGGCGGCGCATGGGCTCGCTCACCTTGAACCGGCTGCGGCTCGTCGCCGGCGCGATCCTCCTCGTCACCACGCTGTGGATCGTGAAGGGCTCGCCGTGGCCGACGTGGGCGACGGCCTTCCAGATCGAAACACTCGCGCTCTCCGGGCTCGTCGGCTTCGTGTTCGGCGACATCTACAACTTCCGCTCGATGGTGATCCTGGGGCCGGGACGCTCGTCGCTGCTCGCCTCGACCGCGCCCCTGTTCACCGTGGCGCTCGGCTGGGCGTTCCTGCACGAGAAGCCGGGACCGTTCGCGCTCCTCGGGCTCGCGCTCACGCTCGGCGGCGTGGCGTGGGTGATCCGCTCGCACGGCTTCGAGGATCCGCCGCACCACGAGGGCTCGACGTGGATGGGCATCGTCGCCGGCATCCTGGGCGCCGCGGGGCAGGCGGGCGGCTTGGTGCTGTCGCGGGCCGCGGTGCAGAGCGGCATCGATCCTCTGTCCGGCACGGTGATCCGCATCGTCACCTCGGCGGCGGCGATCTGGATGTGGACGCTGGCGCGTGGCGAAGGGCCGCGCACGCTGGCGGCGCTCGCCGACCGGCGCGCCTCGCTCTTCATGCTGGGCGGAACGATCTGCGGGCCGCTCCTCGGGGTCACGCTCTCGCTGCTGGCACTCGTCTACATCGACGCCGGCGTGGCGGCGTCGATCACGGCGTTCTTCCCCGTGCTCGCCATCCTCATCGCCTCGCGATTCCATCACGAGCGGATCACCACGGGCACCATCCTGGGCGCCCTGGTGGCGGTCACCGGAGTCGTGGTTCTCTTCCTCCGTGGCTGACGAGCTCCTGGTCTACGACGGCGACTGCGACTTCTGTCGCCTGTGGGTCGAGCGCTGGCGCGCGCGCACCGGCGAGCGCGTGGCCTACGAGCCGTTCCAGAAGGCGGCGAAGCGCTTCCCCGAGCGGCCGCTCGAGCGCTTCCAGCGCTCGGTGCAATACCTCGACGCGCGCGGCACATGGTACGAGGGCGCGCAGGCGGTGTTTCGGTTGACGGGCCTGGGCTGGCTCTATCGGCTGGTCGGGGCGCCGAGCGAGATCGTCTACCGCTGGATCGCCGATCATCGCCCGCTGGCGATGCGCTGGACGAAGCTCCTGTGGGGCCGGCACGTCGTCCCGCCGGGCGAGGCGCGCACGACGTGGCTCTTCCTTCGGGTCCTCGGGCTCGTGTATCTCGCCGCGTTCCTCTCGTTGTGGCCGCAGCTGCTCGGGCTGTTCGGCGCCCAGGGCGTGGTCCCGGTCACCAACTTCATGCGCTCGACGCAAGAGCAGATCGGTGGCGCCGCGTTCTGGGCCATGCCGTCGGTGCTGTGGCTGGGAGCGGGGGACGGCGCGCTGCGCCTCGTGTGCGGAGTCGGCGTCGCCTGCGCCGGGCTGCTGGCCGTCGGCGCGCTGCCGGCGGTCGGCGCGATCGGCGCGTGGGCGTGCTACCTGTCGCTCACCTCGGTCGGCGGACCGTTCCTGTGGTTCCAGTGGGATGCTCTGCTGCTCGAGGTCGGCTTCCTGGCGCTGTTCCTCGCGCCCTGGCGCGTTTGGTCACGACCCGGCGCCGATCCACCGCGGCGCATCGCCCTCTGGCTCGGGCGCTGGCTGCTCTTTCGTTTCCTGATCGCCTCGGCCGCGGTCAAGCTGTCGAGCGGCGATCCCTCGTGGCACGCGCTCACCGCGCTCCGCTACCACTACGAGACGCAGCCCATCCCGCCGCCGCTCGCCTGGTATTTCCACCATCTGCCGGCGTGGTTCCAAACCGTGAGCGTGATCTTCATGTTCACGGTCGAAGGGGGGCTCCCATTCTTGCTGTTCGCCCCGCGACGCGTGCGCTTCCTCGCGCTCGCCGTCATCCTCACGCTCCAGACGCTCATCTTCGTCACCGGCAACTTCGGCTTCTTCAACCTGCTCACGCTTGCGCTCTGCGTCCTGTGGCTCGACGACGGCATCCTGGGCGGCCCACGCGCGCCGGCGCACCGCACGAACCCCGTGGCCCGCTGGGCCGTGCGCGCCGTGGCCGTCGCCGTCCTCCTGCTCGGCATCCCGCCGTTCATCTCGGCGCTCGATCCGGTGGGCCGCTGGCCGCGGCAGGTGATGATCGCCGAGCAGCTCGCGGCACCATGGCGCGTCGCCAACGGCTACGGCCTGTTCGCCATCATGACCACGACGCGCGCCGAGATCATGGTCGAGGGCAGCAGCGACGGTCGCACGTGGGAGCCCTACGCCTTCCGCTACAAGCCCGGCGATCCCAAGCGACCGCCGCCGTTCCTCGGCCCGCACATGCCGCGTCTCGACTGGCAGATGTGGTTCGCGGCGCTCGACGGCGTGCGGGCCACGCCGTGGTTCCTCTCGTTCTGTCAGCGCCTGCTCGAGGGCTCGCCCAGCGTGCGCGGCCTCCTGGCCGCCGCGCCCGCGCAGCCCCCGCGCTTCGTGCGCGCGCGCCTCGATCGCTATCGCTTCACCACGCCCGACGAGCGCCATCTCACCGGCGCCTGGTGGCACGTGGACCCCATCGGCCTCTACTGTCCGCCGCTCACGCTGGAAGGCGGACAGCTCACGCTCGCGCCGCTCGATTCGTTGTAGACTGGCCCGCGACCCTTCCGGAGGCCCCGTGAGCAGCGACCTCTACGACGTCAAGCCACACATCCGAGCCAACGCCCACATCAAGTCGATGGAGGAGTACGAGCGCCTCTACCGGCAGAGCCTCGACGACCCGAGCGGCTTCTGGGGCGAGCAGGCGAAGGTCGTCGACTGGTTCCATCCCTGGACCCAGGTGTTCGACGCCGACTACGACGAAGTGGACTTCGCGTGGTTCTCGGGCGCGCGGCTCAACGTGAGCTACAACTGCATCGATCGCCATCTCGCCACGCGCGGCGACCAGACGGCGATCACCTGGGTCGCGGACGAGCCCGGCGTCTACAAGCACATCACCTACCGCGAGCTGAAGCACGAGGTCTGCCGGCTGGCCAACGTACTGCTGCGCCACGGCGTGAAGCGCGGCGATCGCGTCTGCATCTACATGCCCATGATCCCCGAGACCGTCTACGCCATGCTGGCGTGCACGCGCATCGGGGCCGTGCACTCGGTGGTGTTCGGCGGCTTCAGCGCCGAGTCGCTGGGCGATCGCATCGTCGACGCCGGCTGCAAGGTGCTGATCACCGCCAACGAGGGGCTGCGCGGCGGCAAGAAGATTCCGCTCAAGGCCATCGTCGACGAGGCCATCGAGGGGCTCACGCCGGTCGAGACCGTGCTCGTGGCGCGGCGCACCGATCACGAGCCGAAGATGAAGCCGGGGCGCGACCTGTGGCTCGACGAAGAGTGCAAGATGCAGCGCTCCACCTGCACCGCCGAGTGGATGGGAGCCGAGGATCCGCTGTTCGTCCTCTATACCTCCGGGAGCACCGGCCGGCCGAAGGGGCTCCTCCATACGACGGGCGGCTATCTGGTCTACGCCGCCTTCACCCACAGGCTCGTCTTCGACTACCATCCCGGCGATATCTATTTCTGCGCCGCCGACATCGGCTGGATCACGGGGCACAGCTACATCGTGTACGGGCCCCTGGCCAACGGGGCGACCACCATCCTCTTCGAGTCCACGCCCACGTATCCGGATCCGGGCCGCTACTGGCGCATCGCGGACGAGCTGGGCGTGAATGTGCTCTACACGGCCCCCACGGCGCTGCGCGCCCTGGCGCAGGCCGGCAGCGAGTGGGTGAGGCGCTATCGCCGCGACTCGCTCCGGATCCTGGGCTCGGTGGGCGAGCCCATCAACCCGGAGATCTGGCGCTGGTACCACGACGTCGTGGGCGAGGGACGCTGCGCGGTCGTCGACACCTGGTGGCAGACCGAGACCGGCGGCATCCTCATCACGCCGCTTCCGGGGGCCACCCCCACGAAGCCGGGCTCGGCTACGCTGCCCTTCTTCGGCATCCGCCCCGTGGTCGTCGACCCGGCCGACGGCCGAGTGCTCGAGGGGAACGGCGTCAAGGGCGCGCTGTGCCTGTCCGCGCCCTGGCCCGGCCAGGCGCGCAGCGTGCTCGGCGACCACAAGCGCTTTCGCGAGACCTATTTCAAGCAGTATCCGGGCCGCTACTTCACGGGCGACGGGGTG
>Ga0075434_100001409_pt1 | contig 20193 bp, 13 predicted proteins | sample RhiMethybrSRZTD3_FD_75298 | JGI IMG/M metagenome (GOLD analysis project Ga0075434, IMG submission 75298) | Populus rhizosphere microbial communities from Tennessee, USA - Rhizosphere MetaG P. TD hybrid SRZTD3 | ecosystem: Host-associated > Plants > Roots > Rhizosphere > Soil | place: USA... | reverse complement strand
AGGGGCATTCTCGATCAATCCTTCGGGCATGGCGCCAGATCCCACCCCACCTGCGCCTGCGCCGGCACCCGCACCAACACCAACACCAACACCGACGCCAGTGCCGGGCGGGTCGGTGCTGTCTGGATTCGACTGTAGTCCTCTCACGCTGTCCGTTCAGGGACGCGCAAACTGCGCCGTAACGGTTTCGTCGGCAGTGACGGCGGCTGTCAGCGTCGTGCTGTCCGCCAACAATTCGCAGGTGGACGTACCCTCGTCGATCATCATTTCGCCGCTTGCGAACGCGGCGTATTTCATTGTCGACCCATCGCGCCTTTCGACTTCAGCCAACGTCGTGATTTCCGCGACGGTGGGAGCGGAGACCAGGCGGATCACCTTGAGTATCACGGGCCCGACCGGCGGCTCTCCTCCGCCGCCGGCGCCCTCTACTGGGCAGGGCACCTATACGTGCACCAACGACACGTTTTCGATGACCGCGGACATTACGCTGCGTAACGACGACAGCGTGGTGCTTGTCGGTACGGAAAGCCGCCACTGCACGCTCGCCGGTAACGGCCACCGGTTCATCGTCGCGGACAAGTGGAGCGGCCGGATGAAAATGGACTACGTCGACGTCACCGACGTCGGCACAGCGTCACTGCCGATCCTTGGCGGCGTAGGCGCCGATCAACCCGCGATCCTCGGAGGATCAGGGATCATCGACATTCAACATTCAACGTTCCGGCGTTCCGGCGGCTTCAACATCATGAGCTACGACAACGTGTCGGTCGTGTTCAGCCGAAACGTCTACAACGAAGACAATCGGGTCTCGGTGGACGCCAACGTGTTCAATGCGCGTCCCTTCTTCAAGGAAGGGGGATCCTCGACCGCCTCGAAGTTCATGCAAGGCAACCGGGTGTTCAGATCGTGGGCCGAGCTCGGCTCGCCGAACTGGACGTTTGGCGCGGCGGCAAACTGCACGAGTACGTGTGACGCAGACGGCAACATCATGATAGGTCCGCGCGTCGGTTTTTCATTGAGCGGCCCGGGTGGTTATGCCTCGTACAACTACTCGCACATCACACTCGATGTGACCGCGGACTGGCCGGTGTGGTCGCAGGTCGCAAACGTGGGAAGGGTGGCTCAAGGTTCCGTTGCGGCGAACAATGTGATTCGCTCGGGCCATTGGGTCGCACAGGCCATCGACGGCGAGCTGCGCAACAACGTGCTGCTCGAACTGCATCCTCACGAGTTCGTTCGCATCGGCAGCGGCGGAAAAATCCATCACAACATCCTGCTTTCGCTGTACCCGGGGATCGACCGCTATACATCAGCCTCACGCCTTCCGAACGGCGACGCGGCGTTCGGGCTCGTGCAAAGCGGCAACTCGCTTTCGATCTATAACAACACGCTTGACCTTCGGGGCTCGGCCGTCGTGTCCGTTCTCGTCGCGATCGATGGCGCAATGGTGAACTCGTTCCGCAATAACGTTGCGTATCGGCTCAATTTGACTGCGGCCAATTGCCCTTCCGGTGTGGGTTGCACGAGTGCTGTCGGCGGCGCGGTCGACTACGCCGATCCGGTGACGACCGCCACTGCACGTGCCGCGTACATGGACTACAACAGCTTCTATTACGACCCGGCGAGTCCGCGGCGGGTCACCTACAACATCGGCGTGACGGGCAAGTCGCTCTGCCAGGCCGGATTCGGAGGCCATGACCTCGGGACCTGTCCGAACGGAAGCGTCGATCCGCAATTCAGAGGTCCTCTTCCGATCGCGACAGGCAAGACCGGTATGCCGTCAGTGGATGATTCGGGATTTCCGTTCAACGATGGGGACATCCTGAGCGGCACGTACAGTGTCAGTCAGTTGCTCGCGTATTTCCGCTGGATCTATGCACCCGGCGCCGGCAGTCCTCTCGTGGGCGCCCAGGATCCCCAGGACGGCAGCGGCAATATCGGCGCGGTCCAGGCCGGCGACGTGCCCGCGGCGGCGCCCACTATCGTCGCGACCAATAAGCGCCCCATGGTGTACGCGGGACCGTCGTTCTCAGTTGGCAGCAGCACGTCGACGGTCATGCTGTCCGGGTATGCGGCGGACGATGGGCTTCCGTCACGCAGCCTTGCGGTGAGATGGTCGGTTGTCAGCGGACCCGGAACGGTCACATTTGGCAATTCGAACGCGGCGATTACGACCGCCGCGTTCAGCGCTGCCGGGATCTACACGCTGCGCCTCACGGCGGAAGACGGCGCGCTCACGTCGAACGCTGATGTCCAGATCGGCGTTGGCGCGGCCGTCCCATCGACGTGGCGGAGCACGTCTTTACTTGCCGCGCCGTTGAACGTCAGGATTGTGCACTAAGCCGCGTCCTGGCGCGCTCGCTGTACCGGATTGAAGCAGAAATTCCCGACAAAGTCCTGAAAGAAGCAGACTTTTGTACTCCCAAACGTAGCTCATGCTGGAGGGCGAGCCATCGAAGGCGATTGCGAGGCAATTTACCTGCGGAAAGCGCCCCTTGCACAGGCTGCCTGAATTGACCCGCGGAATGAGAATTGCCGCTGGAGGGCTGGCCTTGGGCCTTTCCACAGGAGCCATTCAGGATGCTGCCATTCCTTCGACCGGTGTGCCTGTCCACTGCTTTGGTGCTTCTCGCGTCTGCGGTCGCCTGGGCGCAGGAATCCGGCGCGAACGACCCGAGGCGAGACGACGGATTTGTTGTCAACGCAGTGACCGCATCCGGCACGTACTTCGCGCAATCCGTTCCACAGGACGCGAGCGTGTTCGAGGACGTCTTTCTGGGATCGGGTGAATCCGTTTCGGGTGCGGTTGATCTCCAGTGGAGGAGAACGCGCCGGAAGTCTCTCTTCTCCCTGGGCTCGACTTCTATCTACGGAAATCGATTCCAGCAAATTAAGCGCTCGAATTGGAGCAGCGAAGCATCGAATAGCTGGAATGAGATTGCATCAGTGCTCGCCACCCGTGCGTTCGGGCATTGGAGAATTACTGGAGCTGCCGACGGAGCGGTGATGAATTTCGATGAAGCCATGTTTGCCACAACGGCTTCATCGCGCGTAGTCGGGGTTTCCTCGGACTTCCACACAGCGGCGGGCGCCCTGCTGAACCCGGCGACAGCGGCAGCAGATGGGTTTCAGACCGACCCGACAACGGTCCGGTTTCTCTTTGGCCGCAGGGTTGCCAGCGCAGGCGGATCCGGCGACCTGGTCTACGCACCATCTCAGCGGCTGCAGATCGGTTTCAACGCCGGCGTCGCACAGATCCGTCACCTGAATGATGGTACTGACGTCATCGGATTTGATTATCTGCAGGCCAATTCCGCTGCGAGCGGCGGTTACGTCACCTACGCACCTTCGCGGTGGACTCAGATGGGTTTTGAAGCAAAGGGCGCGTACTCTGACAGTACCTTCGGGAAGACCACCGGTGCCTCTGGTTCATTCAGCTTTCAAAAAATGGCGCGGAAGTATTGGTTCGCAAGCGGCTCAATCGGCGGAGGGTGGACCGACGGCACATCGCGTTTCCGAACGATTGTGTACAGCGGCGGCGCGGGATTCAGTTCGAGAGCCCACACATTCTTCGGCTACTACAACCGCGATATCAGCGAGCTGTATGTGCCGGCGTTGGGCCCCGATTCTGCGTTCTTCAGTACGCTCAACTTCTCCTGGTTCTGGACTCCGCGCCGCTCGCTATGGTATTCGAAGGCCACGTACTCTCATTATCGAGACCAGCCACCGGCTGGTATTCCGGCGCCGACGAGCTGGAGAATGTTGGAGACGTTCGGCCGCCAGATTGGACGTCACTCTCTGATAAACGCCGAGTACTCGATTGGCAAGACGGGCGCGCGGCGTTATATCCACGAGGGCAAACACTTCCAGCTCGAGGAAAACGCGGCCCGCGTGTCGTTCTCCTGGTCTCCGCGGCCTTTTGACCGCCCACGCTGAGAGCACGGGCGTCGTCTAGACCATGTGCGGCATCGTCGGCAGCCTGAACTACTCCGCGACCGTCTCCGATGATGGCGACATCGTGTGCCGGATGCGAGATGCAATTCAGCATCGCGGTCCGGACGCATTCGGTCTCTATCAGAGTCCGGACCGCCGCGTCGTACTCGGACATCGGCGCCTGAGCATCGTCGATCTCAGCGACGCCGGCCGTCAGCCGATGTCCAACGAAGACGGCTCGGTGTGGATTACGTTCAACGGCGAGATCTACAACCACGCGTCGTACCGTGAGCCGCTGATCGCCAAGGGCCATCGGTTTCGCTCCCACTCCGACACGGAGGCGATTCTCCACCTCTACGAAGAACACGGTCCCGCCTGCGTGACGCGGCTCGACGGCATGTTCGCGCTCGTCATCTGGGACGAAGCGAGGCAGCGGCTGTTCGCCGCGCGAGACAGACTTGGAAAAAAGCCGCTGTACTACACGAACGCCGGCGGCCGATTTCTCTTTGCCTCTGAAATCAAAGCGCTCCTGCAGCATCCGGACGTGCGGCGCGACGTCGATCTCGAGGCGCTCGATTACTTCCTGACCTTCTCGAACACGCCGGCTCCGCTCACGCTCTTTCGCAACATCTTCAAGCTGCCCGCCGCGCACATCCTGCTGTGCGACTCGAACGGAAACATCAGAACGGAGCGGTACTGGTCGCCTCTCGACGGGCCGGCGTGGCCCGCCGCCAACGGGCAGGAGAGCGTCGAGCGTGTGCGCGAGCTGCTCACACGTTCCGTGAAGAAGCGGCTGATGAGCGACGTGCCAATCGGCGCCTTTCTGAGCGGGGGAATCGATTCCAGCACGAACGTCGCGCTCATGAGCCAGCTGACGTCGGAGCCGCTTCGCACCTTTTCGATCGGTTTCGAAGGGTTTGGCGAGTCCGAAAACTTCCACGACCTTCCCTACGCGCGCAGGATCGCGAAGCAGTTCGGCTGCAATCATCAGGAGGTCACCGTCACCGCGCAGGACTGTCAGAGCTCCATCCCCGACCTCGTGTTTCATCAGGACGAGCCGATCGGCGATCCCGCGTGCCTGCCGATGCACTTCGTCTCGCGAGCGGCCAAACAGCACGGTGTCACGGTGGTCCTGGTGGGCGAGGGCAGCGATGAAGTCTTCGGCGGGTACGAAGACATGGAACGGCTCTCGAGAAGCTTCGCCACGAAATGGCGACGCCTTCAGGCGCTTCCCACGCCTGTTCGGAGCGCGCTGTACGGGATCGCCCGCGCCGGCGGTATGGCTGATGGCCGTCTCGACGTCCTGAGGCGATCGGCCTCCGACGAACCGTTCTACTGGGGCCTCGATGTCGTGTTCTCGGAATCGGAAAAGGAGCGGCTCTATCGGGGCGGCGCTCGCGCGAGCCTCGGTGCGGGCGCTTCGTCGGTCGTACGCGACTACTACAGCGAACTGGCGGCGCAGCGGCCGAATGCCGACTTCCTGCAACAGATGTCGTACGTCGAATTGTCCAACCGGCTCCCCGAGCTTCTGTTGATGCGCGTCGACAAATTCTCGATGGCCCACTCACTGGAGGCGCGAGCTCCGTTTCTCGATCACGAACTGGTGTCGTACGCGCTGAGCCTGCCGCAGCAATCGAAGATTGCGCCAGGGCAGACCAAGAAGGTCTTGAAGCAGGCCGTCTCCGGACTCCTTCCGGCAGACGTCATCAACCGCCGGAAGCAGGGGTTTCGCGTTCCGCTTCCCGCATGGCTCGCCGGACCGCTGTCGGGCTGGGCCGAAGAGCGCTTGTTTTCGAAAGCCGCGCGCGAGCTCGACTTTCTGGACTTCGATTACATTCGCCGCTTGTGGCAGCAGCACACGGAGGGTACGCAGGACCAGAGCTTCGATCTCTGGTGCCTGATCAACGTATTCAGCTGGTACGAGTGCTGGTTTGCCTGACACGGTTCTGTTCGTCGTCGACGGCCTTGGCCTCAGCGGCAAGACCCGGACGATGGTGTACCTCGCGTCGCATCTCGACCGCGCGCGGTTCCGGGCGGAGGTGTGCACGTTCAGCGATGAACAGAGCGTGCTCTGGAACCACCTGTCTGAACGTCAGATCCCGACTCACACCATTGTGTGCCGCGACGGGCTTGACGTGGGCGCCATTGTTCGCGTCGGCAAACTGATTCGAGCGACCGGCGCTACCGTCGTCCACTGCTATAACCCGAGGCCGATTCTGTACGGAGGTCTCGCGGCCGCGGCTCTCGGTGTGCGCGCGCGGGTCGGCTCGCTCAGCGCGTTTGCATGTCAGGTTCCCGATCGCACCTACGGTTTCCTGCCGCAGCCGCTCACCACGGCATCGCGACGAAATGTTCTGCGGAATCGTCTATCAGCGCGGCTGATGTGCTGCCTCGCGACCGTGTCGCCTTCGCTCGGCGCGAGATTCTGCGATTACAACGGGATTCCGCCCAGCAAGCTTCGCGTCGTGCCCTATGGCGCCGATTTGTCGGCTGTCGATCGCGTGACACGCGAGCAGGCCGCCAGGCTCCGGCTTCAGATGGGATTTCTGCCCGAGCACATCGTGATCGGCAGTGTCGGACGGCTGGTCGAGCAGAAGGACTACCCGACGCAGCTCAAGGCATTTGCCACCGCAGCGGCTCGCGTTCCTGGTCTTCGCATGGTGCTCGCGGGCGACGGACCGCTGGCCGAATCGCTGCGGCAGATGACCCGCGATCTGGGAGTTGAAGGTCGCGTCGTCTTTCTCGGTCACTGGAGCGAGGTGCCTGCGCTCCTCCGGGGCCTCGATATTTTTGTGCTCGCGTCGAAGTTCGAACCCTTTGGCGTTGCGATTCTCGAAGCGAAGGCCGCCGGCACGGCGATCGTTGCGACGGCTGTCAACGAAATTCCTGAAATCATCGACGACCGGGTCAGCGGACTGCTCTCGCCGGCCGGAGACCCCGATAGGATGGCAGATGCATTTGTCACGCTGGCGACCGATCCGGACCTGCGGGCCAGGCTCGGGTGCCGCGCGCGCGTCGAGGCGGAACAGCGACACAGCCTTGATGCCGTCGTCAGCGCATATCAGCAGCTCTATGCTTCGTGTTTGAATTGAGACTCTTATGTCGGCCATTTTCGGGATCGTAGGACCACATGCCGGCGATGCCGGCGCTGAACGCGATTTCGCGGCGATGTCAGCCGCGCTTCGGGCCCGCGGTCCCGACGGCGTAGACGGATACAGCGACGGCGCCGCACCGGCCAGGCTCGGATTCGGCTTCCTTCGTACCGCTCCAGCGGAAGCCAGCCCCCGAGTGCTGGCCAACGAGGACCAGTCCTTGGTGATGGTCTGCGATGGCCACGTGTTCAACACAGCCGAGCTCCGCTCCTGGCTGGAAAGCAGGGGGCACCGCATCGGTGGCGTGCATTCGGCCGAGCTGCTCCTGCATTTGTACGAGGAAGAAGGGGCGGCCGGCTGGCGGAGGGCGGATGCCCAGTTCGCGCTCGCGATTTGGGATCGCCGCCGCAAACAGCTCACGCTGGGCCGCGATTTTCTCGGGGTACGCGCGGTCTATTACTGGAACGACGGAGGAACGGTCGTCTTCGCGTCAGAAATCAAAGGCATCGTGTCCCATTCGCTGATCGCCCGCGAAGTGGATCTCACTGCGGTGTCCGACTTTCTCACCTTCACCAGCGTTCCGGGGCCGAGAACCCTGTTCCGCGGCATCAGCAAACTCGCGCCGGCAAGCGCGGCGACCTTCGACGGCAGTGGAGGAGTCCAGATCCATCGCTACTGGGATTTGCTTCGCGAACCTGTGCCCGAGACCTTCGATGATGCCTATTACATCGAGCGCGTACGGGCGCTGCACAGCCAGTCGGTGGCGCGGCGTCGCGTGGAAGGGCCGATTGCATCGCTGCTGAGCGGCGGGAACGATTCGAGCGCGAACGCATCGCTGCTCGCGCGTTTCGGATCGGCGCCGCTTCACACCTTCACCGTCGGCCTCGCCGACCTGGAGGGAAACGAAAAGTACAACGACCTCGAGTACGCGAGGCGCGTCGCGCAGTTCATTCATTCCGAGCACCATGAGGAGTTGTTGTCGACCGGCGATTTCCTGAAGACCATTCCGCTGACCATCGATGCGATGGACGATCTCGTCTCGGAGCCGTCGAGCGTGTTTCTCTATCACGCGCTCCGTATGGCGAAAGATCGAGGCCTGCGGGTCGTCGTGACCGGTGAGGCAAACGACGAGCTGTGCTGCGGGCATGGCGGAATGATCAACATCCGCGACGGTTACTATCGCCGCTGGCTGCCGCTCATGCAGCGCCCGCGGTGGGTCCGCGGTCTGATGGCGTCCGTCGTTCCGCTGTTTTCACCCAGACGGAAGGACATCCTCGAGCGCGCCGCTGCGGACGAAGAATACTTCTGGACCTACGAAACGGCATGGATGGACTCGAACAAGCAGGACATCCTTGCGGCGGGCGTTCCCGCCGTGCGCGCGTCGCGCATCGTCGCCGAAACCAGGAGACGCTTCAACGCCAGCGGGCACGGCAAGAGCGACTATCTCTTCTACGTCATCTACGCGATGATGCAGGATTTCTATTTCTCGAATCTGATGCTCGCCAAGCTCGATCTGCTCGCCGCGGCGGTCGGCGTCGAGCCTCGCTGTCCGTACACGGAGCCCGAGTACGCGCACTTCGTGTTCAACGTGCCCGCGCGCCTGAAAACGAGAGACGGACTGGTGAAGTACTTCTTCAAGAAGGCGATCGAAGGCGTGCTCCCTGACGAAATCATCTATCGCCCCAAACAGGGGTTCAGAACACCCGTTGTGGAACTCTTCCAGGGCCCACTTGGCGACTGGGCCGAGCCGATTCTGCTCGAATCGGGGCTGACCCGCGAGGGCGTCCTGCGCCGCACACATCTCGAGGAAACGCTCAGAAAACACCGCGCAGGAGAACGCGACTACGCGAACCGTCTCTGGACGGTCATGACACTGAATCTGTGGCACGAGCGGTGGGTGAAGCAGACGACACAGGCCTCGCCGGTCTCTCCGCCGCCCCTCACCACGGTTGTGTGAAGGTCAGCGGCCGGCAACGCGGCGAGCGGCGAAATCGATCGACGTCGAGCACAGTTCCTCCGGCGCATAGCGGCTGAATTCCGGCGCAACCGGCAGCGTCGGAAGAAGCGTCAGCAGCTTCTCCTTCGGCCTGTATCGCGACAGCACGATCTCGAGCTGTTCCGCGCGGGCGATCTCGAGAAAATCAACCGGACGCAACCGGTTCTGGTACAGCATTTCGTTGTTCCAGAATTGCCAGTCGCGATCCGAATACTTCAAATAGTTCATCGGCGTAATCGATCGGTCGAAGTACGCGTAGTGGTCGCCGCAGTTGGCGCTGTGTATCGCAACGCCTCCAGCCTTGAGAATGCGCCGCGACTCCGCGAAGATGCCATGAAGCGCATCGGGGGTGACATGCTCGAGGACGCTGTTTGAAAACACCACGTCCACACTCGCCGGCGGCAGTTCCGTGCGGGAGGCGTCAGCCGGGGCGTGGTAGTCGATGCCGAACGTGCGGAGTGCCTCGTACGTATCAGCGGAGCCGCGCAGGGCGGTGTATCGCCGCTCGACGTCTGCGCGCGTGGCCCCGGTGACGCCGGCAATCTGGGCCAGATGGAGGCCGAGCCGCTCGATAGCTCGACGCGTCAGCGCCAGGTTCAAGTGCCGGTTCAGATCGTACGTGTGGCAGGTTCGCGCCCCGGCAAGCGCGAAGCAGAGAGGGAAGACCGGAAACCACCCGGTGCCGACTTCCACCATCTGTGCTCCAGCGATGGGCACCTGCAACTCGCGCAGCTCGCCCGCAAGCACCACCCAGTCGTCGATCACCTTCGAGTCGACCGCGTTCTCCACGTTGCGCAGCTCGCCGAAGGTCCGCTGCAGCCGGTCGTTGACTCGCGTTCCTCCAGGAATTACGCCGAGCGCTTTCTGAACGATGCCTTTGATACGCCAGTTCATCGATTCGGCCGTGGCGCTATTGTGCGCCCGGCGCGACACGGTGTGGTTCGAAAGGTAGGGAAGGACTGGGTCAGCTTCGGAGGCTACGGTCTGGCTGTCCGGGTCCAGATGCCTTGCGGTTCAGTGGTGACCCACCGCCAGAAGCCGACGAGCAGGGCGAGGTTCATCCCCGCGAACAGTGTCGTCAGCCGCAGGCACTTGGAGGCGACTCCCGAACTGGTGATACGCGTTCCTGCGCCGGCAATCAGGTACAAACCGACTTGCGCCGCCAGCAGCAAGTCATACGGATGACGGCTCGCGAGGAGAGCGCTCGAGGCGAAGGTGCCGATCAGCAGGAACGGGCATACCCAGCGCGCGATCTTGTGCGAAAAGTAGGTAAACGAAATCCAGCCGCGCATCGGATCCAGCAGCGTCCAGAGCAACGGCACGCTCTGGAATCCACCGGTTCCAATACGGGTGCGGCGCTTGAACTCCGAGTCGATGCCTTCCGGCGTCTCCTCGAACGCCAATGCATCCGCGTCGTATTCAATCGAGCAACCGGTTCGAAGCCGCGTCAGCAGCGGAATCACGAAATCATCGATGAGCGTATTGCGGCGAATGCCCGCGTACAGGTCCCTGCGAATGGCGTAGATCGCACCGTTTGCGCCAAGCAGCGCACCGAGCCGGCTTTCGCAATTCTTGAGGAACGTCTCGTACTTCCAATACAGACCATCGACGTTGGTGCCCGTCACGGGATCCGTCAACACCAGCCGTCCACAGACGACGCCAACCTGAGGCATCTGGAACCATCGCACGAGTTTTCGTACCGCCGTCGAGTCCATGTTCGTGTTTGCATCCGACAACACGACGATGGCGCCGCGGAGCTCGCGGAAGGCGGCGTTCAGCACAGCCGCTTTGCCCTGCCGCGTCGGATAATCGAGAAGGCGCACTCGAGGGTCGGGGATGCGCGCGACAATCGCATTCGTCTGGTCGGTGCTGCCGTCCGACGCGATGACGATTTCGAGTTTCGATGCGGGGTAATCGAGCTGCAGCGCGTTGGCGATGCGATCCCCTATGACCGCGTCCTCGTTGTAGGCCGCAATGAGCACCGACACGAACGGCAGCTCGTCGTCGGCGAGTTGAACAGGAGCAATCCGTTTCACGCCGAAGAGGTGCGCGCACAGCCAGATGGCGAACGGATAGATCGCGTACGAATAGATCAGCCCCGCGAGCGATGCCCAGAACACGACCTCCGCGGCGAACTCGAGACGTGAGATGTACATGACGAAGACGCGCGGAGAGGAGCAAACGACCGTCCACAGGGATGATCAATCGCGATCCTGGCAAACTGCTTATCGTTCTAGCAGTTACGAGGTGAGAGCAGTCGACGCCGCGAGCCCGCGGATCGCTGAAGTCTTAAGGCGGGATGACTTTAGTCGCCGCTGGTCCTCGGAAGGCTGAACCGCAACCAGTAATACGGCAGTTTCACAAATTCAGAGCCGACTGTCCGCCATCCCCGGCGGTTCGCCCACCATGTTCCCGGACGTGGCGTGGCTGGTGTCGCCGGGACCGGTTCAACGCCCACGGCGACGCGCTCGTGGTCGAGAAAGCGCCTGAGCGTCCAGAGCGTACGGCGGGTGTGGTAAGGGGACGTCACGGCGAGGATCGATTGCAGGCGATGTGTCCGGGCATAGCCGCTGACGGCGTCCGCCTCGTCCGACGTGCCGCGCACGGTTCCAGGCAGGACCAGGATTCGGGCCGCCGGAACACCCGTGTCTTCGAGGATCAGAACTGCCTGCTCCACGGATGTCAGATTTCGCTGAAGTCGAGGCGACCACCGGCGCCGCTGGCCGTCGTTGGTCAGCAGGACGAGAGGACTCCTCCCCTCGTGAAAGATAGCGGCGGCGTGGCGCAACCGCTCGGCGTAGACATCGCCCCCCGCGAGGACGAGCAGTGCGTCAGCGTGCGGGAGCGGTTCCGACACGACCAGCGCCGTGGCGCCGATGGCTGAAAGGGCCCATAAAACGAAGCAGCCAAAGAGGATGCGGCGAATTGTCGTCCGGGCGGTTAGTTGCATTTACTGATGAAAATTCACCTGGGGCGGGAATTCTGTCTACCTAATGGATGACTTTTTCCGATCCGGATCACTTGATCTTGTTTAAGTCCATGAGGGAGAACCAGTTGGTGGCGCCCCACCGAGCGGCCAGCAGATTGCTCGATAAACCCCGTTTCATGACAGCTGAGCGATCGGCACAGCACGAAGCGTTCCTCGCTGCCGGGCGGTGGTTGCCCGGGTATTGCGCCAAGAGGCTCCGGGACGGCGTGCGTGCCCGCCCGTCGCGGGTCTGGGTGACCATCGCCGATCACTTCGAGCCGTGGTGGCGGCGCCCCGATGCCGGCACCGCGCTCCAACGCGTGCGTCGCTGGACCCGGTCGTGGCCGCGTATTGCCGCACGCCATTGCGACAGCATCGGTGGCCCCGCCGTCTACACGTTTTTCTACCCTGAGGAGCAGTACGAGCCGAGCGCCCTCGACGAACTGGCCGGTCTGTCGCGCGACGGTATCGCCGATGTCGAAGTGCATCTTCACCACGACGGGGATACCGAAGCAGGTTTCCTCGATCGCGTGGGCCGTTTTGTCCACCGGCTCCACGACACTCACGGGTTGCTTCGAAAAGAACAAGGCGAGCTTCGCTTCGGATTCATTCACGGCAACTGGGCGCTCGACAACTCGCTTCCCGACGGTCGGTTCTGCGGACTGAACAACGAGATCAGTCTTCTGAAGCAGCTCGGATGCTACGCAGACTTCACGCTGCCGTCAGCGCCATCTCCGGCGCAGACGCGAATCGTGAACACGATTTACTGGGCCACGGACGATCCGGCCAGGCCGAAGTCACACGACACGGGCGTGCCCGTGACCGCCGGCGGAGCCGTCGCAGGCGATCTGATGATGATCCCGGGTCCGTTGACGCTCAACGCGCGCGAGTGGACGCGGCCGAACGTCCCCAAGCTCGAATGCGGTGAGCTGGCCGGCAACTGCCTGCCGACGCGGCACCGGGTTCATTTGTGGTTCAAGGTTGCGCCTCGCATCGGCGGCGACATGTTCATCAAGTTGTTCGCGCACGGAGCGCCCGAGAAGAATGCGATTCCCCTGCTCGAGGAAGGTGGACTGGATCGAACGTTCGAGTATCTGACATCCGAGGCGGCTGAAACGGGCGCCAGGATTTTCTTCGTCACCGCATACGAGATGTGGCGTGCCATCGACGCCGTGAGACGTGGGGCCGATCCAGCGTTCGAGCTGGAGCGCTTCCGGGCGGACGGCAACACTCGCAGCGCCTGCGCGTCATGAACATCTATCCCGCGATCCTCGATTCGGTGCTGCTGCCGGCCTACGATCGGGCACGCGGCCGCGCGTACGTCCACCGGTCGAAGTTGCTGCGAGACAGCCAGTGGTGGGATGGCGAACGCGTCCGGCAGTTCCAGTGGGACGAGCTGAAGCGCCTGCTCGCGCATGTATTCGAATCGGTGCCGTATCTGCGGCAGAAATACGAGTCCGCAGGGATCGGGCCGCACGATATTCGAAGCTGGGAGGACTTCCGGCGATTGCCGCCGCTGACGCGCGAAGAAGTCAATGCGCACGGTGCCGAGCTCTGTTCGACCACGTATCAGGGCAGGCTGCTGCCGCATGCGACTGGTGGTTCGTCTGGGACGCCCACCCGATTCTTCCGAACCTACGAGAGTTATGACTGGCGGACTGCAGCCAAAGACCGCGTGTATTCGTGGTCCGGTTGGCGTCTGGGCGAACGTTCCGTCTACCTGTGGGGCGCTCCCGTCGGTCACCACTCGAAACGAGAGCTGTGGAAGACCCGCGCCTTCGAGCATGTTCAGCGACAGCTCATCATCAACACCTTCTCCCAAACGGACGCGCTCTGGCGAGAGGTGTACCGGAAGATTCTCAGGTTCCGTCCGGTGCTCATCGTCGGCTACGTCTCCAGTCTCGAGCAGTTCGCCGCATTTCTACAAAAGGAGCGCCTCGCGTTACCGAAAGTGCGCTCCGTCATCGCGGCCGCAGAGCCGCTGTTCCCGGCGGTACGGACCGCGATCGAAGCCGCGTTTGGAGCACCGGTCTACAACTCGTATGGATCCCGTGAGTTCATGTCCATCGCCGGCGAATGCGAGCAGCGTCAAGGCCTGCACATCAATGGCGAGAACCTCGTGGTCGAGACGCGAAATGGACAGTCCGACGAACCATCCGAACTCCTGGTGACCGATCTTCACAATTACGGGATGCCGTTCGTTCGGTACGCAACCGGAGACCTCGGGACCATTTCGGCGATGCGCTGCCCGTGCGGCCGCGGCCTGCCGATGCTCGAGTCGATTGAGGGTCGCGTCCTCGACACGCTGAGGACTGCTGACGGGCGTACGGTGCCCGGCGAGTTCTTTCCTCACCTGCTGAAGGAAGTTCCCGAGTTCGCGCAGTATCGAGTCGAACAACGGACGCTCGACCATGTCGTGATTTCCGCGGTGCTGAACCAGCCGCTGTCGGAACGGAGCGCGGCATTGCTGCGCGACGAAATCGGGAAGGTGTTTGGCGCCGCAACCCGCTGGGAACTGCAGCCGGTCAGCGAGATTCCAGCGCTGCGGTCCGGCAAGCGACGCGTAACCGTCGGCTTGGGGGCGTAGGTATCGATGGTGATCGCCCACGTGATCGACAGCATGGACGTCGGCGGCGCAGAGGCCGTTGTCGCGGCGTTGTGTCGCCTTCAGCGCGCTGCTGGTCACAGCGTGTCGGTCCACTGTCTTCACGAGAGGGGAGCCATCGGCGCGCAGTTGGAGCGCGAAGAGATACCGGTGCTCGTGCATGGACCTGCGGCGTCAGTGGTCCTTGTCTGGCGTTTATATCGCGCATTCAGACGAACGCACGCCGGCGTGGTGCATTGCCACAACAAGAGCGCCACTGTGCACGCGGCGGTCGCCGCGCGCCTGGCGGGCGCACGCGCGCTGGTGAGCACTCGACACGGGATGGCCGCGCTGCCATATCGCCTGCGGAAAGAGCTGAAGTTCTGGGTGATCGCCGCCCTTCTTTGCGACCGCGTCGTGGCTGTCTGCGATGTCGCCCGGCGCAACATGATGGCCGGCGCCAGAGCGGTCGCGCACAAGGTCGTGACGATCCGCAACGGCGCGTACCCGCCGGTCGAGCGCCCGGAAAGCTCTGTCGAGAAGCGCGGGTTCACGCTGGTGACCGTCGGCCGCCTGGCTCCCGCGAAGAGCTACGACACGCTCCTGCGAAGCGTCGCAGTGGCGCGCCGTCAGGTACCAGACCTGACGCTGTGGATGGTTGGCGACGGCGACCAAGCCGCGTCGCTGCGACGACTATCCGCCGAACTCGGTCTGGACGGTGCCGTGCAGTTCTGCGGCGCGTGCGCGGATGTCGGAAGCTGGCTGCGCGAGGCGGATGTCTTCGTGCTGTCGTCTGTCAGCGAAGGGCTGCCGATTTCCATCCTCGAAGCGATGGCGGTGGGTCTTCCTGCCATCGTCACCGACGTCGGCGGCATGCCCGAGGTCCTCAGCCTGTCGGGCGCGGGTACGACGGTGCCGGCACGAGATGTCGAGCTGCTCGCGTCCGCCATCATCGAGTTCGCGCGGCGCCGCGACGATTTGAAGGATTGGGGAGCGCGCGCCCGGTCGTGCTATACCCAGCACTTCACGCCCGAGCGGATGGCCGACCAGTATCTGGCGTTATATCAGACGTGCTTGAGCGCACGTGGTGGAGAGCTGTAGTGCCGTTCCTGATCTTTCTCGTCTACGTCGCCCTCGTCTATGTGTACCCGGGAGAAGTGTTCCCCCCGCTGGCCCCATATCGGATCACCTACTGGATCGGCATTTCAGGTCTGGTATTTGCGGCGATGTGGCTGGCCTTCAAGCGCTCGTCGCCGCTCGCGACCGTTCAGTTCTGGTTCCTTCTCGTGTTCACATGCATCGTCGTGATCTCGAGAATGCTCGGTGAGCGATGGTTCGGAGCCGTCATTCCGGCGATGAATTCGTTCGGTCCGTCGCTGGCGATGTTCATGTTGTGCGTTGCGGCCGTCGATTCCATTCCAAAGATGCGCGCGACGGCCATCTGCATCGGTTTGCTGTCGGTCGCGTTGGCGGCGCAGGGCATTGCCGCGTACCACTTCGGCTACAAGACGAACATGTTTCTGTTCGACCCGATCACGAAGGCTGAATACAGCGCCGCCGCGGACACGGTGGGGCCGGATCAGGCGGAGGAGGTGAGTCCCGAAAGCATCTCGGATACGCGGGATCAGCCGGACGAACTCGAGTACTCAGAGGCGTATCTGATGAAGAGAATTCGCGGTCTCGGTCTCCTTCACGATCCGAACGATCTCGCGCTGGGACTCGTGATGGCGCTGCCGCTCGTGTGGGCAGGATGGCGGCAACGGGCCATCGCGAGGAACCTGCTCCTTGTTCTTGTCCCGTCCGGCCTGCTGTTGTACGGACTGTATCTCACCCGCTCCAGGGGCGGCGCGCTGGCATTTCTCGTGACGATCTGCGCGGCCGCCTCCCGAAAGATTGGCCGTATTCCCGCGCTCCTGCTCTTTGTGGTTTTGATGTCCGGGGGCGTTGCGGCCAACCTGGCCACCGGACGCGCACTATCGTTGTCCGACGAGTCCGTGTCAGGCCGATTCGATGCATGGAGTGAAGGACTCCAGATGTTGAAGAGTCAGCCGCTGCTGGGCGTCGGGTACGGTCTGTTCAACGACCACCACGACTTGACCGCCCACAACTCTCTTGTTCTGTGCTTCGCCGAGACGGGACTCATCGGATACTTCTTCTGGTTTGGGCTGATCGTGATCACATTTATCCAACTCCACGGTCTGAAGAACCTGACAGGCACCGACCCGATCGACGCGCAGCTTCGACATTGGGCTTCCACCTTGCAGCTGTCGCTGATCGGGTTCATGACCGCCGCGATGTTCCTCTCGCGAACGTTCATTCCGATGCTCTATCTGCTGATTGGAATGGCGTTGGCGCTCACGCTGATTGCGCGTCACGCGGAGCGGCCGGTGTGGCTGCCGTCGTTTCCTCGACTTGGCTCTTTCGTCCTCGCAGCAGAGGTGGCGAGCATCGTACTGATTTACATTGTCGTGAGGCTCCGTCTCATCTGATACGCAGCGCGCCCGGCCGGGAACCGATACATGCAACCCAATAACGCCACGACGATCACTCGAAATTCATTCTGGTACGCGGTTGATGCCTCGGCCGCGACCGTCGTGATGCTTATCGCCTCCGTTCCAGTTGCCCGCGTGATGGGACCCGAGCTGCTGGGGCACTACATTTTTCTGGTCTTCATGACCACCATTGCGCAGCGCCTTGCCAATGTCGGCATCCCGGCGACCGCCGGTAAGTACATGGCGGAGTATCTGGCGAACCGGCAGCCAGGTATCGCCCGCGCGATCTTCAGTGCGACGCTGCGGTATCAGGTCCTCGTCGCGACCGTGGTCACGGCGGCTGCGTGTGTGCTGGTACGCGTGCTCGCACAACCTGGATTCGAGCTGGTGTCGTATCTCATCGTGCTGAGCATGTGGCCGAGCATGGTCAACAACATTCCGGCCCAGGCCAACGTCGCCGCAGAAAACCTGCGCGCGAATATTCCCGCCAGCGTCGTCAACTTTGTTTCCTACTCGACCCTCGTTGTCCTCACTCTTGTGCTGGGATGGGGGCTCGTTGGACTCGCGTGTGCCACCCTGGTGTCGCGGGCGCTCGAGGCCGCTGTGCGGTATTACGGCGTGCGCGAGTGGCTTCGCGGTGTCGCGCCGGTGCCCATTCCCACGGACCTCGGCCGCCGGATGTTCAGATTTTCGCAGCAGAACTTGTTGCTCCTCGCGCTGGGTCTGGTCGTATGGGATCGATCGGAGCTGCTGTTCCTGCGGTACTTCGCCGACGTCACGCAGGTCGCCTTTTACTCGCTCGCCTTCAGCATCACGAACCAGCTGCTGATGGCGCCGCGCGCATTCTCCACCTCGATCGGATACACCGTGCTGGCGCAGTACGGTCGCGACCGCAGTCGATTGGACGTGTTGATCCGAAACGCCACACGTTATGTGGCGTTGCTGGCGCTGCCGATGTTTCTCGGTTTGGCCGCTGTGTCACGCCCGTTGATCGGAACCGTCTATGGTCCGCGGTATATGGCGGTCGTGCCGGTGCTGTCGATCCTGAGCGTGTTTTCGATATCGAGAGCGTTTCAGACACATAGTGAAAGTCTCCTTCAGGCCACCGAGACACAGGGGTTCATGGTTCGGTGGCTGTTGTTCTCTGCGGTCCTCAACCTGCTGCTCGACTGGCTGTTCATACCAACCTACGGCGCGATAGGCGCGGCGATCGCCAATGGAATCGCCCAGAGCGTTGCCGTGGCAGGCGTGTGGGCGAAGGGTACGTCGTCGCTCCGCGTGACCCTGCCGACGCGTTTTCTCAAATCGGTCACTCTGGCGGCGGCAGTGATGGCGGCGGTCGTACTGCCGATCGGCGCGATGCTGCCGGTCGTGCCGGGACTGCTCCTGAGCGTGCCGACCGGTGTCTTCGTCTTCGGTGTGATGCTTCGATTGCTCAAGATCCTCGAGATTGAGGATCTGGTCCGCTTTCGGCAGTTGTCGCGGCGCTTGCCATTGCGGCTCAGGCCCACGATCGACGCCCTCATTCGTCTGCTCGTCCCCCCAACGATCGAGCAACGACTCGAGGCGGCAGGCGCGTCGTAAATCCGGACTGGCAGTCGGTCCATGCTCGAGCCCTTGATTCAGATGATCGGTGTGATTCTCGTCGGGATGGCGTTGCTGAGCGTTCTCGTCACGATGCTTCAGTATCCGTATGACGTTGACGGCGCTTCGTTCAGCGATCCCGAAGCGAAGCAGTACTACTCAGACGCGTATGAAGCCGCGCTCGCACCGAATGACGGCCGATTCGTTGAGGGCGAGGAGTATGTGCAGAAGGCGCGGGCACACGCTCAGGCCGCAGGAATTCCACGCATGGTCGAGTCGTTCGTGAAGGCATCCGGCGTGGAAGATGGCCGCGTCCTCGAGGTCGGCGCGGGAAGCGGCTTGCTGCAGGATGTCGTCCGACGCTACGTCGGAGTGGATGTGTCCTCACGCGCGCGACGGTTCTTTCACAAGCCGTTCCTCGAAGCGTCCGCCACAGCGCTTCCTTTCGAAAGCAACGCATTCGACGCAGTCTGGTCCATCTGGGTTCTCGAACACATCCCGAATCCGGAGCAGGCCCTCAACGAGATACGGCGGGTGGTGAAAGATGGCGGGCACATTCTGTTGCGGCCGGCGTGGAATTGCGATTCGTGGGCAGCCGAAGGTTACGAGGTGCGTCCGTACAGCGATTTCGGCTTCTGGGGAAAGCTTATCAAGGCGAGCATCCCACTCCGCGCGTCGCGATGGTACTCGCTGTTTCACAGCAGGCAGGTTCGCGTCCTGCGCACCATCCAGACCGCTCTCGGCGGCGGTCCATCTCGTCTCCATTTCCGGCGGTTGAAGCCAAGTTACGCCCGATACTGGGTGACCGATAGTGACGCAGTGGTGTCACTGGATTTCTTCGAGACGTATTTGTGGTTTGCGAGCAGGGGCGACTCGTGCGTCAATTGCCCCTCCCTCTCGGCGCTTCTGCTCGGACGTCCCGGACTGCGTGATGAAACCCTGGTGATTCAGGTACGGAAGAGCGAACGGCCTGCCGCCGGTCATAAACGGCGGCGTTCACCGCAAACGTCAAGTTCAGTGCTGTGACGTCCAGACGGGATCGACTGTCAAACGCGGCTGCGGGACTGGGCGTTACTCGTGTGCTCGAGGCTCTGACGTATCGCCCGTCGCTGATCGTGGTGAATTATCACCGCATCGCCGACGCGGACGCCTGTGAGTACGATCGCGGCGTCATCGACGCATCTCCTGAACAGTTCGATCAGCAGATTGCATTTCTCAAACGTACGTATGACGTTGTCGATCTCGACACTGCTCGCCGGTTTGCTGACCGTCGCACAAGGCCACGAAGGCCTCATGTGCTGGTGACCTTCGACGATGGGTACAGGGACGCGTACGACGCCGCATTGCCTATCTTGAAGAACCACGGCGTACCGGCCGTGTTTTTTCTCGCAACGGGCTTCGTCGGCACCAATCGAGTGCCATGGTGGGATCAAATCGCGTACCTCGTGAGGCGCACGCGCAACCGCGTCCTCGCTCTGTCATATCCAGCTTCAACACGCCTCGACTGCGGCTCACTGGGCCCGGAGATGACGATTCGGAGCCTG
>Ga0075434_100001407_pt1 | contig 20216 bp, 16 predicted proteins | sample RhiMethybrSRZTD3_FD_75298 | JGI IMG/M metagenome (GOLD analysis project Ga0075434, IMG submission 75298) | Populus rhizosphere microbial communities from Tennessee, USA - Rhizosphere MetaG P. TD hybrid SRZTD3 | ecosystem: Host-associated > Plants > Roots > Rhizosphere > Soil | place: USA... | reverse complement strand
GTATTGCACGTCACCATCTGGCGGCCGCCGAAGTTCTCGTCGTTGATTTTCCGCATCATGGTGACCATGACGCGCGCTCGCCGCTTCAGCGGCGTGTCGTCGGCGTATTTCGCCCAGTCGCCGCCGCTGTCATAGCTGTGGCAGTCGGTGCAGTTGAGGCCGAGCGACGATGAAAAGAACCCCATCGTCCCCATGAACTGATCGACGGGTATCCCCTTCAGCACCTGGATGTTCTTGAACACCTCTTCCGCCATCGGGGGGCGATCCGCCGGCGCCTGCGCGCCCGCGACGCAGAGGCCAATCATCCAGAGCGCCGCTGTTGTTCCGATCGCCAGTCTCATATCCAACCCTTCTTCGTGTGCTTCGTGACCTTCGTGCTTCGCGTGCTTCACTGTCTTCGTGACCTTCGTGTTCTAGAAATCGAGCTGCGCCCCGAAGCGCAGCTGCCGCCCATTGAGAATCTGCGTCACGTCCTTCCACGACGTTCCGTACGTCGTGTTCATCGCGAGCACCGTCGCCGCATTGAACAGGTTGTAGATGTCGAGACTCGGACGCAGCCGGCGCGTGCCGCCGAAGCGGAACGTGCGCGTCAACCGCAAATCGAGCTGCTGCGCGCGCGGCTCGAACAGCGAGTTGTCCGGAATCAGTGCGATGGTCCGATTCGCGTTGCACGTGGCCGCGCCAATGGCGCAATCCGAAAGATTGCGGCCAAGCGACGGCGTGATGGCGGCGTTGGCCACGACGTAATTCGCGGTAATCGGAATGCCCGAGCTGTTCTGGTAGACCGCGCTGGTCTGGATGTCATACGGGAGCGGGTAGACGACCAGCAACTTCACGTCGGTGGCTGCGCCCCACGGCCGTGCGGTGCGGCAGAAGTTCGGACGCGCATCCTGCGGCGAATCGACAACGACGCAGTTGTCGACGACGGTGCGGCCGATGCTGACGCCGCCGGAGAGCTGACCGCCGCGGCCGAAGCGCGCGTTGGTCGTCAGGTCCACGCCGTTGTAGACGCGTGTCTTGCGCCGGCCGAAGTCCTCAGCAGACTTGATCACGTTGTCCGACTGGCCGAAGAGAACCGGCTTGACGTCGAACAGTCCGCACAGCTGTTTTCCGCTGTTGGGCAGGCGGCTGTCGGTCGGCGCGGTCACACAGTACTCGTCGAAATCCGCCGGCGTCACCTTCAGGTTGTCGGTGACGGTCAGCGTCGTCTCGGCGTTGGGAATGCCGCTGCCGCCGGCATCGCCGACATACCACGTGCGGAAGTAGCCGACGCTGACGCCGAAGCCGGGCCGCAGCTCGTGCTGCAGCGAGACCGACCCCTGCCAGTTTGCATACTGGCGATTCCATCCGCTGAGGACGCCGGGGGCGTAACGCGCGCCGACCAGTTGCCCGAACGTCAGGTTGGACCACGGCCCGCACTCGCCGTTGGTAACGGGATTCCGCAATTCGCAATCAGGGACGTAATTGCGGTTCGCGTCGTTCCACGTGCGAGTCGTCGTCCGAGTCAGGTTGCTGGCAGGGTTGCCGGAGGCCGTGCGAATGATGTCCGGATAGCGGCCGAGCGACGCCTTGAGCGCCGTCTTGCCATCGCCGAACAGGTCGTACGCGGCGCCGAGGCGCGGGCTGATGTTCTGGTAGTTCGGAATGTTCTTCACCGGCTCGAAGCGGCGCTCCGGCACGTATTTGCCCGCGCCGAGCACCTGCAGCGGCGTCTGGCCCGTGGCATGGTTGTAACGCGCGCCGAGGTTCAGCGTCAGCCGATCGATCGTCCACTGATCCTGTGCGAAGAGCGACAGGTCCCTGGTCGTCTCCTGGAAATTCCAGGGCGCGTCGAGCAGCGTAACGAGGTTCGGCACGCCGTTGTTGAACCGGTAGTCGACCGCCGTCCCGTGCATGTCGGGATCGTTTCCAAGCATATCGATGTTGCCGATGGTGGTGTGACGGAACATCACCCCCGTCTTGAATTGATGCGTCCCGGTCACGTACGAAACCGCGAAACGGCCCTGATGCTGCCGGCGCGGCAGCGTCCGCGTCGCCACGTTGCCGTAAGTCAGGTTCAGCGCCTGATCGGTGATCCGGTAGAAGTTCGGGTTGTTCCATCCCTTGATGCGCGTGTCATCCTGGTTGTTGACCTGCGTCCCCTCGCCGCCTTCGATGAGCAGCCGGTTGGTTGCCGGACGGGTCCACGAGAGGCTTGCCGTGTAATTCGGATCGTAGTGATGTTCGCCGGCGGCCTCGGGCGTCAGCCGCGTGCCCGTCGTCAAAATGTTGAAGAGACAGTTGCAGTTCGGCTGATGCGACGTCGAGACGACGACCTTGTCTTTCTGCGAGACCTGCCACGTCACGCGGCCCGTGAGGTCGCGCGTGTAATCGTTGGTGAAGACGCGCTTGCTCGGGTCGGGCTGGTACAACATCGACTGCGGCTGCTTCAACGCGTTCCACTGGACGCCGTCAGCGTAGAGCTGGTTGACGCCCTCACGCGCGGACACGTAGAACCAGACCTTGCTCTGCTTGATCGGGCCACCAATCGCCAGGCCGGTTTCGCGGTACTTCTTGAGCGAGCCGACACGCTTCGGATCGAGATGGCGTGCAATCAGATCGTCGGTAATGTTGGTCGCCTCGAGGGCCGGACCTGAATACGCAAACTGCGACAGCCCCGAAAACTGGTTGCCGCCGTCGCGCGGCACCATTTTCAGCATCGTCCCGCCGAAGTCGGCTTCGGCATCGCCGCCGCTGGTCGCGGTGACTTCCTGGATGTTCAGCTGGCTGAAGACGAACACGCCGATCGTGATGCCGGGAATCTGCTGGTTGATGCCGTCGACGTAGGGCTGCGCCTCGGGCGCGCCATGAAGGCTGAAGCGCGTCTGCGTCCGATCGTTGCCGCCTGCGCTTCGCTCCGTCGAATTGGTGAGGCTGGCGCCGGGAAGCAGCGTGTTGAGCAACGCGAGCCGCCCCGTGCCAGGCAACGCCTCGAGCGTGTCCCGCTGCACCTGCATCTGCGCGCCCGAACTGCGGATATCCACGATGGGAGCCTCACCGGACACCGTCACCGTTTCCTGCAGCGCGCCGACGCTCAGCTCCGCATTGACCGTCGCGGTGAATTCGGCCGGCAGCTGAATACCCTCGCGCTTCAGCGTGTTGAAACCCTGAAGAGAGAAGGTGACCGTGTACGGACCCGGGCGCAGATCGACAACACGATACAGCCCGTTGGCGTCGGTCACCGCGGACTTCGAGCCCTCGATGAGCGCAGGGCTGCCGGCTTCAACCGTCACGCCCGGCAGGACGCCGCCCGACGAGTCACGCACAACGCCGGTGATGCTGCTCTGCGCGAACGCGGCGGCGGGAACGACTACGACAAGGACCGCTGTGACAAGACGCACAATTTTCATTTTTTCACCGGTGCGGATTCTGCCGCATAAATGCTTCTCACTGCCGCCGCCTCGCTCGCCGACGGGATCATCTCCATCAGGTCGGTGCTCGAGGGCAGAAGCGTCAATTTCAACTTGTCACGCCCCAGCCACGCCTGCGTGTACGCCTTCGAGTCGTCGATGACAACGGTAAGTTCCATCGTGTTCTGGTTGACGCGGTGGTAGCGCTCCTCGACTTTCAATTGATCGCTGTGCGGGTTGCCGGCGTTGTCCAGCCACGTGCGCTCGTCCGTGCCGTTGCTGTTGACGACAAACGTAGAGTCGTTCTGCCAGTGGCCTACGGAGTAGCCGTACCACCGGGGATCGGGATTGGTGGGCAGCTGACGGCCGTCGGTCCAGATGACGCGCCACCGCTTCTCGAACATGTAGAGGATCAGCACCTTGTTCGGCATCTGGACCACCTCGAAGGGGCGCAGCTCGAACAGCAGGTCTCGCGGAAAGCCGGAGGGATCGGCGAGAACCGAGAGTGGATCGTTGATCTGATCGGCCGGCACCATGCGCGCGCCGTCGCCCGAATGATGCGTCTTGCCCAGCGCGTCGCCCCACGGCGTCAGCGGCGAGGTCTGCATGCCGCGCGCGCCGATGCCACCGCCGCCGGCATCCCAGATGCCGCTGATGTCACGCGTCGGCGCCGGGCCCGCAGGCGTGGCCGCCGCCGCTGGACCCTGCGCACCGCCTGGGTTGTTCCACGGCAGGTTCTGCCCGAAGACGAGCGCAGAGAGCAACACCGTTGCGACCGTCACCGCCATCATTACGCGTCTCATGCCATTCCCCTTCGTGAGCTTCGTGTACGTCTTCGCGACCTTCGTGATCCTCGTGACCTTCGTACCTCAGAAATCGAATTGAGCGCCGACCCGCAGCAACCGGCCGCTGAGAATCTGGATCGCGTCCTTCCAGCTCGGGCCGTACGTCGTGTTCATGTTGATCACGTTGCTGGCGTTGAGCAGATTGTAGACGTCCAGGCTCGGACGAACGCGCCGCGTCCCGCCGAGGCCGAATACGCGCGAGAAGCGCAAATCCACCTGCTGCAGCCGCGGCTCGAAGAGCGAGGATGGCGGAATCAGGTCGATCGTGCGGTTCGCGTTGCACGTCGCGGCGCCAACCGCGCAGTCCGAGAGGTTGCGGCCGAGCGACGAGGAGATGGCCGCGTTGCTGACGACATAGCTCGCGGTAATCGGAATACCGGAACTGTTCTGATAAATGGCGCTCGTCGAGATGTCCCACGGCAGCGGATAGATGACCATCAGCTTGACCTGGGTGCCCGCGGACCAGGGCGGGGTGACCTTGCAGAAACCAGGACGCGCGTCCTGCGGCGAGTCGACGACGAGACAGTTGTTGGTGACCGTTCGTCCGGCGCTCAATCCGCCGGAGACCTGCCCGCGTGTGAGAAACCGCGCGTTCACCGTCGCGTCGAACCCGTTGTAGACGCGCGTCAGCTTGCCGCCCACATCGGAGGCTGGGCGCGCGAGGTTATCGCTCTGGCCGAACAGCGCAGGCCGCACGTCGTACAGGCCGCACAGGCGCTCACCGCTGTCCGGCAACCGGCTGTCGGTTGGAGCGGTGATGCAGTACTCGTTGAAATCAGACGGCGTAACACGCAGGTTGTCGGTCACCAGCAGACACGTTACGGTGTTGGTCAGGCCACTGCCGCCGCAGCGGCCGCCGTACCACGTGCGGTAGTAACCGACGTTCAAGCCGACGCCGGGCCGCAGCTCGTGCTGCAGCGAGATCGATGTCTGCCAGTTCTGGTACTGCTTGTTGAAGCCCGTCAGCGCGTTCGGCGAGTATTTCGTGCCGGCGGTCTGCTTGCCGAAGTTCAGATCCGACCATGGGCCGCACTCGCCGTTGGCGACCGGGTTCAGCAAATCGCAGTCCGGCACGTAGTTGCGGTTGGCGTCGCTCCACGTGCGGTTGGTCTGCCGCGACAGATTGTTCGCTGGATTTCCTGTCGCGACCTTGATGATTTCCGGATACTGACCGATCGACGCCTTCAGCGCTGTCTTGCCATTGCCGAACAGATCGTACGCAACGCCGAGCCGCGGATTCAGGTTCTGATAGTGCGGGATGTGATTCATTGCCGGCAGCCGCCGCTCGGGGACGAAGAAGCCGGCAGCGAGGACCTGCTCTGGCGTCGATGCGTCGATGTCGTTGAAGCGGACGCCGAGGTTCAGCGTCAGGCGTCGCGTCACACTCCACTGGTCTTGCGCGTACACGGCCAGATCCCACAACGTTTCGCGGAACGCCCAGGGCGCATCGAACAGCGTGATCTGGTTCGGAACGCCGTTGCTGAAGCGGTACGCGATGCCGGGGCCATTCAGATATTTGTTCTGCGCGTCGCCGCTCGCGCTCCCCTGGCTGGTGCGACGCAGGTTCGTGCCGATCTTGAAGCTGTGCTCGCCGGTGATATAGGAGAAGGCCAGGCGCTCCTGATACTGCCGCCGCGGGACCGATCGTGTCGCCGTCGGTGCTCCATACGAAAGGCTCAGGCCTTGATCGGTGATCCGGATGATTCGGTCGCTCCCCTGGTCGGTCCCGCTCAAGCCGCCCGCGCGCGTGTCGTTCTGATCGAGGTTCTGCGCCGAAATGCCCGCTTCGATCAGAATCCGGCTGCTGAGAGTGTTGGTCCAGGAGAACGCCGGGTTGTAGTTCGGATAGTAATGATGCTCGCCCGCCGCTTCCGGCGTCGTCCGTCCGCCGGTGAGGAGGTTGAACACGCAATTGCAGTTCGACTGGAACGAGCTCGAGAACGCCAGCCTGTTCTTCTGCGACGCCTGCCACGTCACACGTCCGCTGTAGTCCTTCTGATAATCGTTGGTGAAGGCAGGCCGGCTCCTGTCGGGCTCGTACAGATAGGACTGCGGCTGCTGCGCCTGGTTCCAGTAGACGCCGTCAGCAAACTGCTGCGTGACGCCTTCACGGGCGGCGACGAAGAACCAGAGCTTGTCGCGTTTGATCGGTCCACCGAGACCTTCGCCGGTGTCGCGGAATTTCTTCAGCGAGCCGACGCGGTTCGGGTCGAGGTGCCGGGCGATCAGCTCGGACGTGATGTTCTTCGCGGCGAGCTTCGGTCCCGAGTACGCCGCGGTCGCGATTCCCGAGAACTGGTTTCCGCCGTCCTTCGGGATCATGTTGATCTGCATGCCGCCGCTGTCGCGGTCCGCACCGACGCCGCTGGTCTCGACGACGACTTCCTGGATGTTGAGCTGGTTGTACACAAACACACCTTGTGTCGAGTTCGGGAGCTGCTGGTTCATCCCGTCCACATAGGGCTGTGCTTCGGGACCACCGTGCACGCTGTACCGTGTCTGTGTGCGATCGCTCGTCCCGCCGACGCCACGGTTGAATTCCTGCGTCAACGTCGCACCGGGAACGATGTCGGAGAGGATCGTGAGGCGGCCGGCGCCGGGCAGCGCCTCGATCGTCGATTTCTCGAACTGCGTCTGCGCGCGCGAGCTCTTGATGTCCACGACCGGCGCTTCGCCGGAAACCGTGACCGTTTCTTCGAGGGCGCCGACGGCGAGATCCGCGTTCACCGTCGCGGCAAATTCGGCCGGCAGGTTCAGGCCTTCACGCTTCAGCGTTCGAAAACCGGGAAGCGTGAACGTCACGGTGTAAATGCCCGGACGGAGATCGATGACCTTGTAGATCCCTTGCGCGTCGGTCACCGCCGTCCGCACACCTTCGATCAGGGCGGGGCTTGCGGCTTCCACCGTCACACCCGGCAGCACGCCGCCGGAGGCGTCGCGTACTACACCGGTGATGCTGCTCTGCGCCCGCGCGGCGACAGGGAGCAGCGACAACACCGATACCAACACAACACGCACCAGTCCCCGAGCGCGCATGAAAGCGACTCCCTTCGAATCCGCGGCGTTTACTTGTTGTTCGTCCTGTCGTTGATGTTCTTCCTGAAGTCCATCACCTCGGTCGGCGAACAAATCATCTCCATCATGTCGAAGTTCGCCGGCGCCAGTGTGAGCGGCATCTTGTTCCGCGGCGTCCACGGCCGCGTGTAGGTCCTCGGATCGTCGAGCGTCACGGTGAGCTCCATCAGGTCGTGATTGACGCGGTGATAGCGCTCCTCCACTTTCAGATCCGCGCTGTGCGGGTTGCCGGCGTTATCGAGCCACGTGCGTTCGTCGGTCCCGATGGTGTTGACGACGAACGTGGAGTCGTCTTCCCAGTGGCCCACGGAGTAGCCGTACCATCGCGGATCCGGATCCTTCGGCAGCGTCCGGCCGTCGGTCCACACGACGCGCCAGCGCTTCTCGAACATGTAGAGGATCAACACCTGGTTCATGGTCTGCACGACCTGGAACGGACGCGTCTCGTACAGCACCTGTCGAGGGAACCCGGTCGGATCGCAGACCGTCGAAAGCGGATCGTTGATGTCGTTCTCGTATACCGCGCGAGGCCCGTTGCCCGGCCTGTAGCTGGCGGCTTTCTGCCTGCCCCACTCAGTCCACGGCGCGCTCTCGTGGCCTGGTCCCGCGATGCCGGCGCCGCCCGCATCCCAGATGCCGCTGATGTCACGCTTCGGCGCGGGCGCGGCGTTCGTCTTCGGCGCGTTAATCGCGCTGTCCGGAAGACCTGCGCGGTTCCATTCCTGTGCATGCGCAACGACCGGCAGCGCGAGCCACGCGATGCATGACATGATCGCCAGGCGCGTCATGGCGCCGTCTCGCCGGGCAGCGGGCCCAGTTCGGCGCCGCCAGGAAGCGTCGTGCCGTCAGCGAGCACGACCTTCGTCAGACGTCCGATCGGCGCACCTGTCTTCACCGCCTGCAGCGACACCGCCACCTGATCGCCAACCTTGAAGGAGCTGCGCGACCATCCACGCTTGCTCATGTCCGTGGGATTGCTGACCTCCACGGCCCAGTTGCGCACTGTGCCCGTGTCGTCCTTCGCATCGAACTTGAGAAAGCAGTGCGGGTTCGCCCAGATGTACTCAGTGACCGTTCCCTTGAGCGTCACCTGTTTCGACGTGTCGAAGCTCGCCGCGCCATGGTGCGCAATGACGGGCGCAGACACAGAGACCATCAGCACGATCGCGATGAACCCTTTCACGCGTGTGCCTCCTTTGCCTGCTACTGCGCGGGCGGCACGGCGGCGGCGGGCGCCGGTCCCATGGCCGTCAGCGCGCGGCCGTCGGGAAGCGTCACCGAGCGAAGCCGGCCGATGGGCGCGCCGTTCTTCACCGGCTGCAGGTTGACGGTCACCATGTCGCCGACCTTGAAGGACGAGCGTGCCCATCCGCGCTTGGTCATGTCGGTGGGATTACTCACTTCGACGGCCCAGTTGCGAACCATGCCGGTCTCGTCCATCGCGTCGAACTTGAGGAAACAATGCGGGTTCGCCCAGATCCAGTCCGTCACGGTTCCCTTCAATGTGAGGTCTTTCGATGTGTCGAAGCTCGCCGTGCCGTGGTGCGCGGAAACGGAACCCGGGATGACGGAAAGGCTGAAGATAACGACGATGAAGCCGGCAAACCTGACTTTCACAGCAAACCTCCAGTGACCCCTCGACGTCCTTCGGTCGCTAGGGGTTGAAGTTGGCGATAAGGTAAAAAACGCCACCGCCAGAGTCAAACTATTTCCAGCTGTCGATCGCCTTCCGCTGCAGCGATTCGGGCGTCAATTCCGCGAGCTCGATGCGGATGCCGTTGAGGTCGGTGGCATTGGCCAGCCGCGCATGTGAAAAGGCGCTTGGCGCGCCGGGGTCGCTGGCGGTCACGCCGCTGGCGCGGAACATCCTGACCGCGTCCTCGATGTTGTCAACGGCAAGACCGAAGTGGCTGACGCCGGCCGGCCGCTGCGCGTTGGCTTCCTGAATCTCGATGAACGAGTTCTTGCTCACCTGCACGTACGCCGATACGAGTTTGCCATCGGGAGCGGTCTGGCGGAACGCCTCGCGGAATCCCATCTTCTGCGTGTAGTACGCGAGCGCGTCGGGCACGCTCGGCACCGCGATGCCGACGTGGTTCACGTACATCTCCGTGCGTTTCTGGGCGACGGCACTCTGCACCACGAGTCCGATGACGATTCCCGTAACGAGCGTCCCGATACGGCGCATGTCGTTGTCCTTTCAATAGACGGTTTCAGGCAGTGTTTGGCGTGGGAGTGCACGCTACTGCACTGACAGTTTGGCGTCAACCCGCTGGTGCCGTCGTTGCTCATTCACCGAGGCAGATTCTTTTTCAGAGAAGGAGCGATTCCCCATGCCTTCGCATCTGGGCTTGCGCCGGACAGTGCTCACCGTATTGCTTTCAATACTCGTGATCTTCTCGTCGGTGACGACCGTGCGTGCTCAGGGAAAGAAAACGACGTCGAGCACGAGCACGACGACGACGGGCAACTCAAGCTGGGAACAGGCGATTGCCGTGTTGCAGGCGCAAGTCGATCAGCAGGCCACGCTCATCGCGCAGCTGCAGGCTGCGCTGGCCGCCGAAACGACGGCGCGTCAGAGCACGGACACGACGCTGCAAAACGCCATCAGCAGCGAGGTCGCCGCGCGGCAGGCGGCAGTGAGCGCCGAGGCAACGGCGCGGCAGCAGGGCGACGCAGCGGTCGCAGGGTTGCAGGGTGGCCTCAACGCGGAAGTCCTGGCGCGCCAGCAGGGCGATCTGGAAACGCTCGCCGCGGCGAAGGCGTACGCCGATACCGCGGTCAATCCGACTACCCTCGCCGCGGCAAAGCAGTACACCGATACCGCCGTCGGCAATGAGGCCGCGGCCCGCCAGGCAGCGGACACGACGCTCCAGAGCAACATCACCAGTGAGGCGGCGGCGCGTCAGCAGGGTGATGCTGAGACGCTCGCGGCCGCGAAGCAGTATCCGGATGCGGCGATTGCGGTGGCGATTGGCATTGAATCCGCGGCGCGGCAGACGGCGGACACAACGCTCCAGAGCAACATCAACAGCGAGACGGCCGCGCGTCAACAGGGTGATCTGAACACGCTCGCCGCCGCAAAACAGTACACCGATACCGCGGTCGGGAATGAAGCGGCGGCTCGCCAGGCGGCGGACACGACGCTCCAGAACAACCTCAATAGCGAAGCATCCCTTCGCCTGCAGGGTGATGCCGATACACTGGCCGCCGCAAAGCAGTACCCCGATGCGGCGATCGCAATCGAAGCAGCGGCGCGGCAGGCGGCGGACACGTCGCTGCAGGGCGCCCTGAGTGCAGAGGTCGCGGCGCGCCAGGCGGCGGACACGACGCTCCAGAACAACATCAGCAGCGAAGGATCTGTTCGCCAGCAGGGTGATGCCAGCACATTGACCGCCGCCAATGCCTACACCGATGCGGCAATCGGCACCGAAACGTCGGCGCGCCAGACGGCCGACACGACGCTTCAGACCAACATCAACAACGAAGCGGCGGCGCGCCAGACCACCGACACGACGCTTCAGACCAATATCAACAACGAAGCGGCGGCGCGCCAGGCTGTCGATACGACGCTTCAGAACAAAATCGACAGCGAATCGGCCCTCCGCCACCAAGGCGACGCGAGCACACTGAGCGCGGCAAATTTCTACACCGACACTGCGTTCAGCAACGAGGCTGCGGCGAGGCTGGCCGCGGACACCGTGTTGCAGCACAACATCGACAACATCCAACTGACGGGTGGCGGCGGCGGTGGCGGCAACGGCACGGTGCCGCAGCAGCTGCTCGACCTGGCGCCGTACGTGAGCGTCAACATGAACACGATCAACGGCTTGCCCGGACCTCACGTCATCCTCACCGGCGTGAACCTGCATGTCCGCAACGGCCAGCCGAGCCAGTACGACGCGTGGCCGACGTTCGATACCGCGTCGTACCATGCCAACGGGCTTGGCAATCTTCTGGTCGGTTATAACGACGACGGGGCGCAGGGCGACATCACGCCGTATCGCAGCGGCTCGCACAACATCGTGATTGGCGACCTGCATCGCTTCACCGGCAACGGCGGATTCCTCAGCGGATGGGCGAACACCATCCAAGCGAACGCGACCGCGGTGTCCGGTTATTCGAACGGCGCCTCCGGATGGGCGGCGACCGTGAGCGGCGGACAGGCCAACTTCGCGGTCTCAGATCTCTCGCACGTGAGCGCCGGTTCCGAGAACAACGCAATCGGCTTCGCGTCGAGCGTGACGGGCGGGTTGCACAACGAGGCGGACGGAAACTTCTCGACGGTCACTGGCGGACATGTGAACCTGACCACCGGGTTCAGCTCGAACGTCAACGGCGGCGAGAACAACTGGGCGAAGGGCGACAGCTCGACCGTCAATGGTGGTCTCAATCAGACGGCGGAAGGCGATCACTCCACCGCGCCCTAGAACCGTTTCCGGTCGTTGGAACTTTCGGGTCGTTCAGGGGTCATCCCCGAACGACCCGAACCCCTTCTTTGAGTTAGACTCCAGCGGTCACCTGCGGACGTTTGCGGGCCGTGCGGCCCTGGAGGCAGCTATGCGACGTTTCTCTTTCAAATTACTCGGCCCGGCGTTGGCGCTCGCGATGGTCTGCGGCGCGTTGGTGTCCGCGCAGCAGCCGGCACAGGGCCAGCGGGCCGCGGGCGGCACCGGTGCGGCGCGCGCCTCGATGGCGGCACCGCTGTTCAAAGTGGAATGGGTGCAGCCGCAAGGGCAGACCGGCCAGGTGCCGATTGTCCAGGGGAACGTGGCCGACCCGAACGTCGAGGTGCACTGGTACGGCGAAGCGGCCAAGCATCTGCTCACCTCCGGCACGCCAGGCAGCGAGACAACGCCGTTCAGCGCCTGGTCAGGCGAGTGCGACGGCCCGTTTGCGATCACCTTCAAGCAGAAAAACAACATGATCGACATGTCGGGAGTCGGAAAAATCCGGTGGGTCGTCAAGACATCCGGTTTCCACGTGGTGCGTCCGGTTGTGAAGTTGGCCGACGGGACGATGCTCGTCGGCGATCACGCGGACCAGGCGGTGCCGATACTCACCATGCGCGAGTTCGCGCTCGCCGATGTCCGCTGGATCCGTCTCGACCCGATGCGCGTCGTCACCGTCAACGGCGGACGAGGCGCTGGGCCGGCGAACCCGAACAACGAGATCTGGGTCAACAACCCGGATCTGACGAAGGTCGATGAAATCGGCTTCGCGGATCTGATGCCCGGAAGCGGCCACGGAACCGGCGGCTACATCCACCTCGGCACGATTGAAGTCTTCGGCAAGGCCATCGCTCGCGCGACGACCACGGCCGCGAATGCCCGCTAGTAAATCTTCTTCGTCTGAATAAACGTTTCCGGAGTGCCGTCGGCGGGGTTGACGAAATGAATGTCCTTCGGATCCCGCCGCGGCGTATCGACGGCCAGAAACACGAGCGGCTCTTTGTCGAGCAGCGTAATGGCGTGAACGGTGTTCTTCTTGAAGAAGATCAGCTGCCCTTCCTTCGCCTCGAACCAGTCTTCATCGCCAATCCTGAACATCCCGCGGCCGGAGACGACGAGTAGGTATTCATCGCACGTCTTGTGATAGTGCGCGGGCACATCGACGTAGATGCGGAAGACGCGGCAGCTCGCCTCCTGCTCATCGGTCAACCGCGTGTCGACCAGCATCGTCTCCGCGCTCTCGGGAAACTTCTTCTTGATCGCGTTGATGTCGAACACTCCGCTCATGATTCAATCCTCAGCGACCGCGGACGCGAACCCGCCGAACCAGCAGGGCAACGCAGACCAGCGCCGCCGCGCCACTCACGATCATCCCCGCGAGCAGCGACCCCGAGTCCATCGTGAACTCGACGCGGTGGACGCCTGAGGGGACCACTACTCCCTGCAGCGAGACGTCGGTGCGAAACACGGGCGTGCCGGCGCCGTCGATTCTCGCGCGCCAGCCCGGATACGCATTCTCGCTCAGCACCAGAAAACCGCCGCCGTCGCTCGACACGCGGATGCGAATCTCTCCGTCGCCGATGCGATCGACGCGTACATCCGATGCGCCTGGCGTGAAATGCGAGACCGGCAGCGGGTTGGACGGATCCACGACCGCGGTCGTCCGCGGATCGAAGCTGCTGCCGTCAGGCAGACGCGACATCTTGATCGTGGCGATGGCGTTGTCGTCGAACATCGGCACAACCGCCGCTGCAAGCCACGCGCGTGGCAGCGCCCGCTGATTCTCAAAAACGGTCACATCTGTCTCGCCCTCGACCTCTTCGTCCCTGTCGCGATCTGTCTGCCGCGACGTCCGGAAATGCATCGCCTCGCGCCACCTGCCGCTCGCGTGAAGCCGGTGGTTGCGCTCGGGATCCTCCAGCTGATTGGCATTGACGATGACGTACTTGACGGCGAGCAGGTCAAGCGTCGCATCCTCATCTGCCAGAACACCCGGGCGCACTTCACCGTTGGTGCCCATTGTCGCGAGGCGCGACAGGCGATTGATCAGCATCGCGCCATAGCCGCCCGCAATGGGAATCTGCCAGACGCGCGCGAACGTGGCGGGCAGCACCTCGTCTACCTGCGTGCCGCCGATGGCGAGCGCGCGCGCGTGCGTAGGCTCCATCGCGCGTTCGATGGCGACCGCGTGAACGCTCGGCTGCGTCTCCTTGGCGGTGATCGCGTAGAACTCGATCCCGTCGCGCTTGATGTCGTACGGCAGCGCGCTGAGCAGATCGACGATCAGAACCGCCATCAGAACGGCGGGCGTCAGCCTGGACGGACGCATCACCATCCACACCGAAACGATGACTACCGCCAGCAGAATCGCGAACTGAATCCAGACACCGACGGTGGCGATCGACAGCAGTCCTGGGCCCGGCTCGCCATGTGGCCCCTCGAGCGGGAACGACGACGGAAACGCGTGAATGAGTATCGCGCCGGCGATCATCACGATCGCGAGCGCCGCCGCCGCCCGTGCCAGGATGCGCATCGACACCTGCCGCTGCTCTATCGCCGCCACGCCGAAGCCCGCGAGCACGCTGGCACCGAACGCAAACAGAAACAGATGTCGCGACAGATTCCTGAACCACGAATAGAGCGGGACGTAATAGGCGACGGTGACCAGTGGCGTCGCCGGCCCGAGCGCCATTCCCACGCCGACGAGGCTCGCGACCAGCCAGAACGCGGCACGCCAGTTGGAACGAAACCGGGTGACGCCGATTGGTGCGAGCAGGAGTGTGGCAAGGCCGACATAGGTCGGCAGCTCCGTCACCGGCTGGTGCAGGATCGTCGGGAAGACGAATGTAAACATCTGCGCACCGGTCAGTGACGGCCCGACGAATCTTGCGAAGGTGAGACCTTCGCTTCGCACCACCAGCGTCCGTGCTTCGACGAGGGGAAACGTCTTCACCGACGACAGAAGAATTCCGACGGCAAACAGTGCGCCGATGCTGGCCACCCTGCGCCACCAGCGCGCGTCGCCGAGCGCGCCTTCCCCATCCCGGTCTGCAATGAGGCTCGCGATCGCATATAGGCCCGCGCAGGACATCACGTAGAGAGCCGGCTGTGGATGACCGGCGAGGATGCAGCTCCCGACGGCAAAAGCGCCGATCGCTATCCAGCGGCCCGGGCGGTCCGCGCGGACGCGATCGATTGACAGCACGATCAGCGGCAGCCAGGCGATTGCGTGCACATGGTTGATGTGCCGCAGCCGCTCGAGCATCTCTTCCGACAGTCCGTACGCGAGCGCGGAATACAACGCGGCTGTCCTCGACTTCGCCGTGTTGAACACATACGCGTAGGTGAAGCACGCCGCGAGCAGCGGTCCCGACATGACCACGGCCGTCCACGACCGCAGCAGCTCACCGAAGATGACGTTGGGCAGATAGAAATCGAAGTTCGCGGGATCCGCCAGCACCGGCAGCCCGCTGAACTCGAAGCTTGACCACTTCCAGACGTGCGACAGAAAAATCGGCAGCCCGTTCTCGTAGAGATCGCTCTCAGCGAGATACAGCGGACGCAGGAAGAAACGGGAGAAGAGCCAGAAGAACAGCGCTGTGAGTGCGAGCAGCGACGGAAGGTGTCGGCGAATGGATCAGTGTACCATTGCCCGAGGTGCTGTCACGTCCCTTCCTCTCGATCGTCGTCCCTGCGTACAACGAGCAGGCGGTGATCGGCCGCTTCATCGACAGCGTCCATCGCGAACTGCCGTCCTTCAGCGTCACATGGGAGGCGATCATCGTCGACGATGGGAGCGCGGACGGGACCGCCGCGATCGCGCGGGACGCGGCACGATCGGATGAACGGATTCGCCTGATCGAAGCGCCGCATCTCGGCAAAGGCGCGGCCGTTCGACAGGGATTTCTCGCCGCCCGCGGCGAATGGGTGCTGATGGCCGACGCGGACCTGTCGATGCCCTGGAGCAATCTGACGCGTTTTCTGGCCGCCATATCGGAACGCGACGCGCCACAGGTGGTCATCGGATCGCGCGAAGCGCCCGGCGCGCAGCGCACCGGCGAAGCGTGGAGCCGGCGCATCAGCGGCCGTGTGTTCAACGCGGTCGTGCGCGTCTTTGCCGTGCCCGGCATCCGCGATTCGCAGTGCGGCTACAAGATGCTCAGCGCGGACGCCGTCACCGCGCTCGCGCCGCATCTGACCATCGACGGCTTCGCGTTCGACGTGCAGCTGTTATATCTGGCGCGCCTGGCGGGGTTCCGGGTTCAGGAGGTCGGCATCACCTGCCACTGCCGGCAGGACAGCCGCGTGCGCATGCGCGCGGGGATCGCGTCGGTGATCGATGTCATGCGGGTGAGGATGATGGGCCAGGCGCGCCGATTGCGCGAGGCCGGGGCTACTTCGTACAGCGGGCCGCCAGCCCACCCTGTGCCGGCGTCTTCTCGCGATACACATCGTGACAGTTCATGCACGCCGTAGTCACGGTGTCGGCGGCCTCGACGATCTTGTCCATGTCCTTCGACTGCCCCGCCTTGTAAGCGGCCATTCCGGCGTCGCGCAGCCCCCTCACGAACTGCTGCCAGTCGGCGTTCTGCACCGGCACCGGCTTGCCGTTCGAGCAGACGCGTCCAGGCACGGTAAGCAGGTTCGCGGACTCCGCCAGCGCGAGCCCGCTGTTCTCGATGGCCTGCCACCCACCATACATGCCGGCCAGCGGGTTCACGGATGATGTGCCGTCGGCGTCTTTCTTCACGGAGGAGGGATCCTGCGACTGTGCAGCAAAGATGACGTTGGAGTTCGGAAACAGAATCCCGCGCATCACCTGAAGGAGCGTCGCGTGTACCTGCTGGGCGGCGCCCCCTCGACCGCGCCCGGGTCCCTGCGCCGAAACGATTGCGCCACAGAGCAGCGCGAGACCGGCGACCACGATCAAAGTGAATGTCCGGGTGCGAATCTTCATCCCTTCCTCGTCACGAGCGCTTAGAGCAGCGGCTTCATCGTCCACTCTGAATCGTTGACGAGCGCGCTGTACGTTTCCGCCGGCAGCGACCGCTTCGCATACGTGCAGGCAACGACAAACAGCCCTTTTTCCTCGTTCCAGTCCGAACGCGTCACCGTGCATTCGAACATGGTCCTGCCGCCATCGGTTGAGAGCGACAGCAGCTCTCCCGGCTTGGGCAACGCGGGTACTTCGATTCGTTTCGTAAAGCGGACGGCGGAATTGTCAATCCGCCGGTCCGGTTCGTTTGGCGCGCGTACCGTCAAGGTCGGCACGCGCATATTCACTTCGATCTCGGTCGGCATCGACCCTCGTTTTATGCGGGCTTCACATTCTCCGCTCGCGGTCCTTTCGGCCCCTGGCCGACGTCGAACGTGACGCGCTGGCCTTCGCGCAGGTCATCGAACCGTGTGCCCTGGCACGCGGACTGATGGAAAAAATACTCGACCCCGTCCGGTGCGGCGATGAAACCAAATCCTTTGTCGGTGAGGCGTTTGATCGTCCCTGTCGTCGTGGCCATGAGCGCGTCCTTCTCGTTGCGGCACGTCTGCGAGCTGCAGCGGCGGCGTACAGCTACGCAGTATCGCATTTCGCCCGTCAAAAAGCGCGCCCGATCCTGCTCAGGTCTTGATGTTTGGCGCGCCGCGCGCTACACCTTAGATCGCCATGCGGGGCCGGTGCTCCTCAGCCGTCGCGCTCCTCGCGATAGTCCTCGCGATCGGTCTCAATCGGCAGGTTCAGCCCCCCGCGACAGCCCTACCTCATCCGATGGAACCGCGCGGCCTGGCTCGCCTCGGCGGCGCGGGCGACGCAACACCGGTCGCCATACCGCGCGTGAACCTCGACTCGATCGCAAGGGGCGGCACCTCGTTTCCCGCGCACGAGCAGCGTTCCCAGCCGGTTACGTCAGCGAGAGTCGAGGACCACTCGGCGGCGGGAACGGTTCCGGAACCTGTCGCGCCGCCCGCATCGGCTGAACAACGCGCGGCCAGTGAACCATCGCCCTCGCGCGTGCCTGAATTGATGTCCTGTCACCTCGACTCAGGTGGTCCATACGGGGCAGCCGAGGCGCTGCAGGAGTGCATCAGGCGCGCCCCGGCCTATTCGAGCATCGAGGTTCCACCCGGCATCTACGTGTTCTATCGTCAGGTCGTCGTCGCCACGCCGTTGACAATCCGAACCGCCGGAAGCGCAGGTACGTCGCTCTCGTGCGCGTTGACCCCTGATGCATGCGCGACCTTTGTGGCGGCTCCCGATTTCAGGGAACCGTGGGGCCTCATCCTCATTACGTCCACCAACAACGCGAGCCTGGAGCACATCGTCATCGACGGCGACCGGCAGGCGCGCATTGGCTCGCCATCGGCGCGAGCGTGCCTGGATGGGCGGAACACGTTTGGCTTCAACGCCTCCGTCCTGTACTGCGGACATTGCGGCGTCGCAGACGTCGTGTCGAGAAATGCGTTGTGCGGAACGGGAATGGCGTGGGTCGGCGCCAACGCCACGATTCAGAACAGTACGTTTCAGGCAAACGGCGACGGCGTGAGGAACAGTCTGTGGGCGGACGGCTTGACGGTGATCTATGCGCCGCAGTCGGAGATTTCCGGCAACCGGTTCATCGACAACACCGACGTCGCGCTGATCGTCGGGTACGGCGTGGCATCACGCATCGAACGCAACGTCGTGACGCAGCGCACGCAGGCGTCGTTTGCGGGGCTCATGCTGCACAATTTCAGCTCGAACGATCTGAGCACCGGAGGCGATTTCCGCGGCGCCGTCGTCGCGCACAACACCATCGACTGCGGACCGCAGCTCTGCGTGTTCGGCATACAGGTCGGACCGCGGCCATGGAATGCGAAGCTGATCATCGTCGGCGGCGAGCTGCACGACAACGAGGTACGCGGCGCGAAGATTGGCATCAACGTCGACGGCGCGGGCGTGTTCCGGGCACCCGTCGCGATCCACGGCAACCTCGTGTCGGCGGCATCAGAAGGCGAGTACTTCGCCGATTGCGCGCGGCCGATCGCCGCCGGCTCGATCAACATCTCGCCGACATCGGTTGTAGACCGCGGAAACGAGAATTCGCCGACCGGCGCATACCTGTCGGACCTGTGCCAGTTGTCCTCGTCTCTCGCGGCAGAAGATCAATAGCACGCTGACCATCAATCGATTGTCGCGGTGGCTCGCGATTGCCGGCGGCGGCGTTCTTGGATGGACGCTCCTGCTCGCCATCCGAGGATCCGGCTGGTCGCTGACGCTGCTTGGCCTGCGGCTGTCGTCGCGTGATCCGTTCCGATCGCTCGTGGCCGGCGCGCTGCTGGCGTCGACAGGCCTCGCGTTCCTTCGTTTCAAATCGCCAGGCGAACGGCGGCTGACTGTGTGGGCGGCGGCACTGGCGGCGCTGACGACGGTTGCCGGTCTTTCGTATGGAACCTACGTTGCGGCCGCGGCGGACACCTACGGATATGTGAGCCAGGCGGATCTCTGGGCCGAAGGTTCGCTCATTACCCCGATACCGCTGACATCCGAAGCACGCTGGCATGACGCGGCGTGGGCGATGACGCCGCTCGGCTACAGACCAGCCTTGCGCGATGGATTCATGGTGCCCGTTTATCCGATCGGGCTGCCATTGACGATGGCGGCGATGAAGCACGTGGCGGGCGACCGCGCCGTGTATTTCGTGGTGCCGCTGCTCGCCGGATTGGTGGTGTGGCTCACTTATCTGCTCGGTCGAACGCTTCACAGCGCCGAGGCGGGTCTGCTCGCCGCCTTCACGCTGGCTGCGAGCCCTGTGTTTCTGTTCTACCTGATGGTGCCGATGAGCGACGTGCCTGTGACCGCGTGGTGGATGAGTGCCGTGGTCCTCGCGTTGAAGCCCGAAAACAGATGGCGCCTCGTGATGTCCGGCCTGGTGACGGCTATCGCACTCCTCACGCGGCCAAATCTCGTCGCACTCGTTGCCCCCATGGCGGTGCTCGTCGCGCACGGCGCGTCCGATCGCCGGCGCACGTTTGCGCGCCTGCTGTCATGGGGCATTCCCGCGTCGTTCGGCGCGATTGGAGTCGCAATCGCAAACACGTTCCTGTACGGCTCGCCGCTGCAATCGGGATACGGCGCGGTCGGAACCCTCTATTCGCCGCGCTATACGTGGACGAATCTCGCGCAATTCGCGACGTGGATGGTGCGGACGCAGACGCCGTACGTCTTCCTCGGCGTCGCGGCCGCATCGTGGCACGTACGCTGGTGCGTCGCGTTTGCGCTGTGCGTTCTCGCGTCGTATCTCTGGTACCTGCCATTCGACAACTGGACGTATCTCCGGTTTCTACTGCCGGCGCTGCCGCTGCTGCTCGCGGTCGCCGCGGCGACGCTGCTGACGCTCATGGATCGCTTCCGCCTGCCGAACGGCGTCGTACCGGCTGCCGCACTGGTGCTGCTGTGCACCGGCCTGTGGCAGGGACGCGAA
>Ga0075434_100001402_pt1 | contig 20248 bp, 15 predicted proteins | sample RhiMethybrSRZTD3_FD_75298 | JGI IMG/M metagenome (GOLD analysis project Ga0075434, IMG submission 75298) | Populus rhizosphere microbial communities from Tennessee, USA - Rhizosphere MetaG P. TD hybrid SRZTD3 | ecosystem: Host-associated > Plants > Roots > Rhizosphere > Soil | place: USA... | reverse complement strand
CAACTGTCGACGGTCTCGAACTCACCGTCAGTGAGGCAACGCGCAAACGGCTCGCATCGGTCGGCATGGATCGATTTCTCGATCAGCTCGGAGCCGGCGATTACTTCGCGCTTCTCGCCTACCTTCCGCCTGACGATCCGGCGCTGGATCCGGTGTTGCGCAACATACGCGACCGCATCGCGGTCGAACGGGGCCGCGCCACGATGTTTGGCTACGGTCCGCGCTACCTGCACTCGACGGGACAGCTTCATAAAGGCGGGCCCAATACGGGCGTCTTCCTAATCGTCACCGCGCCAGCCCCTACCGATGTCCCGGTGCCGGACGCGCCGTACACGTTCGGCGTCCTCGAGCTGGCGCAAGCGCTGGGCGATTTTCAGTCGCTGGACCGTGCAAATCGCCGCGCCGCTCACGTGCATCTCCCCGATCGAACCCCGGCCTCGCTGGCCCGGCTCTCAGGATTGCTCGGAATTTCACACCGTCCTAACTGAAAACGCGCGAAAAACGTCATCGACCCGCCCTGTATACTGGGTATACTCCTGCCCGTGGCAACGGTTGCGATCCATTCCGTCCTCGCGCGAACGCAGGGCGCGCTCGAGCGGGGGCGCGGAGCCGAAGCAGCTCAACTGCTTGCCCCGATGCTTCGTCCTGGGGCGCTCGCCCGTGAGGATGAATTCGCCGTCCGTTCAGCGCTCGCCGAGGCCTGGCTGCTTCAGGACGACCTCGCACAAGCCGCCGCAACACTCGGCAGACCTCCGGATTCGCTTCGTGAACCGATCAGCGACGCGCAGCTGTCGATGTTGTGGCGTCTGCACGGACGCATCACGTACGCGCGCGGCGAACAGTCGCGCGCCATCGCACTCCACACGCGCGCGCTGAAGCACGCGGAGCTCGCGCACGACTCACGCCTGATCGGCCTCGCTCATTACGAGCTCGCGCTCTGTTACAAGCAGGTCGGCGACTCCGGAATCGTCCGCGAACACCTGACGGAAGCGGCCTCCGCGCTTCACGCCGCCGGCGACCGCCGTCATCTCGCACTCGTGCATTCGCTCTCTGCGGTGCTGCTCGCGCAGGCGGGCCGCGGCGAAGAAGCAACGGCCGCGCTGCGTCAGGGCGAACGGCTTGCCATGGCGATACAGGCGGAGGACGTGCTCGCCGGCATCGTGCACAACCAGGCGAACGTCGCCCTGATGCGACATCAGCACGATCAGGCACTGGCGCTCGCCGAGCGAAGCGTCGCCCTGCACGAAACGCTTGCGTCAGGGCACGGACTCGCCGTCGCGCTCGCTACGCTCGGGCAGATCTTCGTGCAGCTCGGCGATCTCGAGCGCGCGGAGAACATTCTCACGCGGACGCTGGAGGTCCGCAGTCCGGTTCAGTTCCACGAGACGACTGGCGCCGTCTTCGACACGCTCGCGCAGATCCACTTGATGCGCGGGTCGTACGAGCGCGCCGAAGAGTACCTCCGTCATGCGAGCGAAGCGTACGGCGCCTACGGCACGCAAACGATGCGCTGGTACGAGTGGTCGCTGAAGGTGCTCGGCGTCAAGCTCGCAATCCGCAGCGGGAAGTTCGACGAAGCGCTGGCCATGGCCGACGAGCTCGCGCGAACGCCGGGTGTCCCACCGGCGGAGTCGATTCAGGCGGATCTCGCCGGCTGCGAAGCGCTCGTCGCGGCGAACCGCATCAGCGAGGCGGAGCCGCGCGTGATCTCGTGCGAGGGGCGGCTCGATCCGCGGACGGCGCCGGCCAACTGGGGCGAGTTCCTGCGAATCCGCGGCGCGGTACACGAACGCTTGGGCCGTCATTCCGACGCGTACCACGACTTTGCGCAGAGCGTGAACGTCTTCGAGCTGCTGGGCGAGCGCTATCAGGCGGCGCTGAGCCAGCTCGCGCTCGGCTGCCTCGCCGTAGCGACCGGTGCACGATCCTCGGCCGAGCGTCATCTCGACGATGCGGCAACCGTCTTTCGCACACTAGGCGCACAACGCGATCTCGAAGAAGTCGATCAGGCGCGCGCGCGCCTCAGCGCGATCGGCGCAGCCGAGGTGACGTCATCACCTGCCGAGGCAGATGACGCGATCGTGCGGCGACTGGTGGACGCGTCCGTGCTGTCGGATCTGCTGGCGCGCGAGACCACTACGTCGCTGGTCGAAGCGACCGCAGCCGACGCCGCCGTCATCTTCGTGGTGCCGTCAGTCGGCGAAGTTCGTATCGTCGCAATGGCGGGCTGCGACCCGGGTGTCGCCCGTGCGCTCGCGCGCGCGGCGGCACAGGGCAATCGGGCATACGGTGAGGGCCTGCTGCTGACCGAACCGCTCGGCCGCGATCACGACGGCCCACGCTTCTGCACCATGGTTGCCGCGCATCGCCTGACGGAGGTCGCCACGCGCCGTTTCCGAATGTTCAGCACCGTCGCCAAACAGGGATTCGAGCTCTGCCGCGCGCGCGACCGGCGAGGTCACGCTGTCGAGCAGAGCGGCGCGCGGTCGCTCGAGCCGCTGCTTCCCGGATTCATCTGCGCGAGCGCCGCGATGAACCGCGTCGCCGACCAGATTCAGCGGCTCCAGGGACACGACCTCACCGTGCTGATCACCGGGGAAAGCGGCACCGGCAAGGATCTGGTCGCCCGCGCGATCCACGTCGGCTCGCCGCGCAGCGCGGCGATGTTCCTGCCGTACAACTGCACGACCACGCAGCGCGATCTCGCGGACAGTCAGTTGTTCGGCCATCGGCGCGGCAGCTTCACCGGCGCGATAACCGACCAGCAGGGGCTGATTCGAACCGCCGCTGGAGGGACGCTCTTCCTTGACGAAATCGGCGACCTGCCGCTCGATATCCAGCCGAAGCTGCTGCGGTTCCTCGAGCAGGGCGAGGTGATGCCTGTTGGCGAAACGCGGCCGCAGGCCGTGGACGTCCGCGTTCTTGCCGCAACCAATGCGGATCTCGAGCAGCGCGTCCAGGAAGGAAAGTTCCGGGAAGACTTGTACTATCGGCTCAGCGTCATCCGCATCCACGTGCCGCCGCTGCGCGAGCGGCGCGAAGAGATCCCCCATCTGAGCACGTACTTCCTGCGCGAAGCGCGCGAGCGGCTTGGCAAGCCGGACGTGCATCTCAGTTCCGTGACGCTGGATCTCTTCGACCGTTACTGGTGGCCTGGCAACGTCCGCCAGCTGCGCAACGAGGTCCAACGCGCGGTCGCCATGAGCCCACCCGGCGGCACCATCGAACCCGACCAGCTGTCCGCCGACCTCACGGCGCTGCCCCCGGTCGGTGGTGTCGCAGGCGGTCCGGCAGCGTCGCGGGGGAATGGGTCACGCAACCTCGCGACGGCTGTAGAGGAAGTGGAGCGCGAAGTCATCGGGAGCGCGCTCCGCCGCACAAGCGGCAATATCTCTGAAACTGCACGAGTTCTGGGACTTACCCGACGCGGGTTGTACCTGAAGATGCGGCGCTTGGGACTTGATGGCCCCGCGGCGGATATCTAGTAACCAGGTATCCACCTTGGTGGATATGAACTATCCACGCGGCGGTTGAACTTTGAGCGGGACAGTTGCAATTCCATCAATCTTTTCAGCGCGAAATGCCATTGTGCAAATTCCCGCCTGACACAAACGACACAGGCCCCCACATTGATACACATCAGCACACACCTTCACTTCAACCAGGGGGACCAACGTGACTCGCACAGCCACTGCCTCGCTGACGTCATCGACGGAAGGCAAACCGCGCATCGGCGCACGCCGGAAGGTCCGCGTTCCTGGCCGGCTGACGTGGCGCGATTCGTCGGGGACGCTCCGGTTCGTGTCGGTCGTCACCTGCGATGTGAGCGACCTCGATGTCTTCGTCGAGTGCCAGGTGCCGGCGTCGATTCCCCTCTATCGGCTCGTGCACTTCCAGATTGAGCGCGGCGCCGGCGAGTGCAGCGAACTGCCGACGGCGCTCAGAAGCGGCAAGGTGCTGTCAGCCGTGTACCGCGTGGGGGCATATCGCGCAAGCACGGGTACGCCGCACGGTTACGCGCTCCGCCTGCTCGTGGAGCCGACGCGGACGACGGTCGCTGCACCCATTCACGCGGTCGCGACGAATTAAGCCCCCTCCAGCCGACGCCGGCGCAAGGGGCATGCGCGGGCGAGGCGGTATACTGAGCGCCAAGTTCGAAGCTCCAAGCCCCAAGCTCCAGGGTCCAAGTTCCAAATCCGAAGGTTTGGTTTAGACCTTGGGCCTTGGATCTTGGAGCTTGGAACTTGGAGCTTCCATGGTCCAGACCCAATCCCTGCTGGCGGGAATCGCGCGGCTCGTGTCAGAGGAATCGTCTCTCGACACGACGCTGTCGCGGGCCGCGGTTCTCCTGCGCGACGCCATCCCCTTCGAGCGTTTGCACGTGCTGCGGCTCGATCGCTCGGACTCTGTGACGCTGTACCTCGTCCGCGCCTCCGGCGAGGTCGAAGTCACCGGCCACCTGATTGGCGACTCCGCCTCCGCGTCCGCGGACACGGTCGAGGGAACCGAACGTTCCAGATTGATCTGCACGGTGCGGCAAGGCTCACGAGTGAAAGGCGCCGTCTGGCTGACATCCGCGGAACCACGCGCCTTCACCGACCAACACCAGGATCTGCTCGAAGCCGTCGGCGACCTGATTACGCTGGCGCTCTACCACGACACGGTCCGGACGACGGAGCTGCGCCGCCGCGAACGGATCGACGCGCTCGTTCGACTGCTTCACACGGTCGCCGAAACGCTCGACATCCGGCAGATCTTCCCGCAGCTGTCCGAGACGGTGAAGGGGGCGCTGCCGCATGACATTCTGGCCCTCACGGCGTGGGCGGAAGACGGGCTTTCCTTCCATGTGTATGCACTGGCCGGCGCCGATATTCCCGACGAGTCATTCTGGGGTCCGACGCTGCTGACGCCCGTGGACCGCACGCTGCTCGATCGCAAGGCGTACATCATTCACGACGTCAACAGCGAGCTCGCAGCGGAGACCATACGCGGAAAGCTGCTTCGCATGCTCGGCGTCCGGTCGGCGCTGCGCGTCGCCATTCCGCTTGGCAGCGCGGTGTTCGGGTCGCTGTTCTTCCTGGCGCGCGACCCCGGACGCTTCTCGGACGAGGACGTGGACTTCGCACGGCGCGTCGCCGATCACCTTGCGCTCGCGCTGTCGCACCAGCATCTGGCGGAAGCCGAGCGCCGCGACGCCGCCGCCCGCGAAACCGCCGCGCGGCTCGAAGCACAGGTCGCGACGCTCACGCGCGAGCTCGAGGCGCGCACCGGTCAGCGGCGGGTTGTCGGCCACTCGCGTCAGTGGCAGGACGTGCTCGCGCACGCCACGCGCGTGGCGCAGGCGGAAACGACGGTACTGCTCACGGGGGAATCGGGGACCGGCAAAGAGGTTGTGGCGCGCTTCATTCACCATGCGTCGCGTCGCGGTCAGGGTCCGTTCATCGCCATCAACTGCGCGGCGCTGCCCGATCAGCTGCTCGAGTCGGAGCTGTTCGGCTATGAGCGTGGCGCATTCACCGGCGCCGTGGCCGCCAAACCGGGGCGGATCGAGCAGGCCAACGGCGGCGTGCTGTTTCTCGACGAAGTCGGAGAGATGGCGCTGACTGTCCAGGCGAAGCTGCTGCGTGTGCTCGAAGAGCGCGAGTTCCAGCGGCTCGGCGGCACGAAGCTGCATCACGCGGATATCCGGGTGATCGCCGCGACCAATCGCGACCTCCACGGGGCCATGCAGCGTGGGGAGTTCCGCGAGGACCTGTACTACCGCCTTGGTGTGTTCGAGATCGAGTTGCCCCCATTGCGGGCGCGCGCAGACGACGTTCTCGAGCTCGCCGACATGTTCCTGCGCGAGATTGGCGAAACGGTCGGCCGGCCGGCGGCCGGCTTCGAGCGGGAAGCCAGGCGCGACCTGCTTGCCTATCCCTGGCCGGGCAACGTGCGCGAGCTGCGCAACGCGATTGAGCGCGCCGTGATCCTCGCGGACGGCGGCCTCATTCGCAGCGAGCATCTGCCAGTGAGCGCGACCCGCAAGGCCCCCTCTTCCGGCGAGGCGGTGAATACGCCGCTGCCTGCCGGCGGGGTCAATCTCGACGCGCTCGAGCGATCGCTGGTCGTCAAAGCGCTCGCCCAGGCGAGGCACAACAAGACGCGCGCAGCCAAGCTGCTCGGCCTGACACGCGCGCAGCTCTATTCGCGGATCGAAAAATACGGTCTCGCCGAAACGGAATCCTGAGCGGACGTGCTCCCAATCGTTCGCCGCGTGCTGCTCACCACCGGCATCGTCGTCTTTCTTCTGATTCTCATCGGCGCGACATACCAGGGCGTCGCCACGGCGGTCGAGCGCCGCCGATATCCGCACCCGGGCCGGCTGATCGACGTCGGCAGCCACCAGTTGCATCTGTACTGTGTTGGACGAGGTTCGCCCACGGTCGTACTCGAGGCGCCGGCGACAGCGATGTCCGCGGCATGGGCGTGGGTGCAGGCCGACGTGGCAAGAATGACGCGCGTGTGCGCCTACGATCGAGCGGGCCTCGGATGGAGCGAAGCGGGCGACGCGCCGTTTGCGCCCCAGGCCGTCGCACCGGAGTTGAACGCGCTGCTCGCCAGGGCCGGAGAGCGCGGGCCGTTGGTCATCGCGGGCGCGGAGCTCGGCGCCGCACTGGCCACGCTCTACGCGGCGCGCTATCCCGACGACACCGCCGCGCTGATCCTCGTCAACCCGCCGGGCGCGTTCGATCGCCGCAATGCGTCGGCACCTTCAGCGGGTTTCGTCGCGCTCTCACCGTGGCTCGCGCGGACCGGTATGCTTCGGGCCACGCGCGCACTGTCAGCCAGCGCGCGGGAACTGCCGCAACCGGCGGCAGGCATTGTCCGCGCGTTCCTCAATCGTCCCGATCATCTGACGCGCGCCGCCGGCGAGCTCGCGCGCTGGGACGACACGGTGATGCTCAGCGAGAAAGCCGCGCTGCGGCGAGGGCTGCCGGTGACGCAGGTTGAAGTCGAAGGAGCCGATCGGATCGCGCTCCTCGCCAATCGCAGGAACGCGCAGGATGTAACCGAGGCAATCGACCGCGCCGTTCAGGACGTCAGGCGCGGTCGAGGGTAACTACCAACGTCCAGTGTCCAACTCCCAACTTCCAAGGAGACTGGTTATTCACCTTGGAAGTTGGAGATTGGGAGTTGGGGGTTGCGGCGTTATGACCGAACGCGAACGGTGATCGGAGCGGTCAGCCGCGTTGTGATATTTGCTCCCGGGCCGAGGTGGATTTCTTTCCCCTTTGTCGCCAGCACGACGCCGGTCCCGCCGGCGCCGCCGATGGCCGCGCCCTTCGCCGCACCGCCGCCGCCGCCGAGAATCGCGCCGAGCGCCGCGCCGGCGCCCGCGCCGATCGCGATCTTCTCCGCATCCTGCTTCTTCGTCGCCGCGGCTTCCTGAGCATAGCCCGACGTCTTGATGTCGTAGCTCTCGCCGTTGGCCCTCACGGCGTTGAATCGCATGGCGACTCGGGCACGACCCTTCACTCGTCCGGACCCTTCGGCGTCAGTGACAACGCCCGAGACTTCACTGCCCGCGGGAAGAGCGACCTGGCCATTGACCGTAACGGGCGAGCGCAGCGTCGCGCGAACGGGCTGTTCAACGTTGCTCGTATCAGATCCGACCGCCGACGCCAGCTGCAGGCGGAGCGTCGTCCCCGATGGAATCGTCACCTCGGTATAACGAGCCGCGGGCGCAACGGGGTCGGACGTGGCCGTCGAGATGGGCGCGTTGGTCGTGCTGCCACTTCCCGCCGCAGTGTCGGTCGCGGTCGTGTTTTCCGGGGCCTTGGGGCCGCCGCATGCGGCCAGGCCGAGGGCCAACACCATCGCACAGGCCAACTTCGTCATCGAAACCTCCACGTCATCCGTATCGCCTCCAGACATGATTGGAAGCTGGACGACAAAACGGGCGCCAAAATGGCCCGAATTCGTACTTCACGGCCTCAGCCCTGCGAAATCCCTGCCGCTTTGGATTCTGGTAGCTTTGGAGCATGCGGAAGCCCGTTTTTGCGCTCGCGTTCCTGGCCATCGCGGTGGTTCCCGCCGCCGGCCAGCGGCTGCCACCAACCGTCACACCCACGCACTATACCCTGTGGTTCGCGCCGGATCTTCAGACCGCGACGTTCCGCGGTCGCGAGACGATCGACGTCAGCGTCGTCAACCCGACGGCTTCGGTGACGCTCAACGCGGCCGAAATTCAGTTCGAGTCGGTGACGATGACCTCCGGCGGGCGCATGCAGACAGCGCGCGTGACGCTCGACGAGAAAAACGAAATGGCCACGATGACCGTCCCTCGACCGCTGGCAAAGGGGGCGGCGTCCATTCAGATCACGTACACCGGGATTCTCAACGACAAGCTTCGCGGCTTTTATTTGAGCAAGGCGAATGGCCGGCGCTACGCCGTGACACAGATGGAAGCCACCGATGCGCGGCGTGCCTTCCCCTCGTGGGACGAACCGGCGTACAAGGCGACGTTCGACGTCTCGCTGATGATCGACAACGGCGATACCGCGATCTCCAACGGCGCTCAGTTGTCGGACAAGCCAGGCCCCGATGCCGGCAAGCACACGCTGGTCTTTGCGAGAACGCCGAAGATGTCCACGTATCTCGTCGCGATGCTCGTCGGCGATTTCGTCTGCCGGAGCGGCACCGCGGACGCGATCGCCGTCCGCGTCTGCTCCACGCCCGACAAGCTGCCGTTGACGGGATTCGCGCTCGAAGCCGCCCAGCAGGAGCTGAAGTTCTACAACGAGTGGACGGGGATCAAGTATCAGTTCGGCAAGCTGGACATCATCGGGGTGCCCGACTTCGCCGCCGGCGCCATGGAGAACGCCGGCGCCATCACCTTCCGCGAAGAGTATCTCTTCGCCGATCCGCAGCGCGCCTCACTCGGCACCAAGAAGACCGTAGCCTCGATCATCTCCCACGAGATTGCGCATCAGTGGTTCGGCGATCTCGTGACGATGAAATGGTGGGACGACATCTGGCTGAACGAAGGATTTGCGACATGGATGGCGAACAAGCCGCTCGCCGGCTGGCACCCTGAATGGCAGGTGGACCTCGACGACGTCGAGGAAACGCAGGTTGCCGTCTCCACCGACGCGCTGCGGACGACGCGCCCGATTCGGACCAGCGTCGAGACCCCCGACGAAATCAACGAGGTGTTCGACGGCATCGCGTATCAGAAGACCGCGTCCGTGCTGCGCACGATCGAAAACTATGTCGGGCCGGAACTGTTCCGGAAAGGCGTTGCGGCGTACCTCAAGAAGTATTCCTTCGGCAACGCATCCGGCGAGGACTTCTGGACGGAGGTCGCACGAGCTACGGGCAAACCTGTTGACCGCATCATGAAGCCGTTCATCGAGCAGCCCGGCGTGCCGGTCGTGAAGGTTGAGGAGAGGTGCCAGGGAAACACGACCGACATCTCTTTGCACCAGGAACGATTCGCCGGCATGCCCGGCCCCTCGACGTCGCTCGGGGCACGTTCGCCGGCTCCAACCGCCGCAACGGTGTCGGCGGGCTCACCGGTTTGGGCGATTCCGGTGTGCTTCAAAACCGGCAGTGACATGCAGCAGTGCGCGCTGCTCGAGCAACGCGACCAGAAGGCGTCGCTGTCAAGCTGCTCGGCCAACGCGTTCGCAAACGCCAACGGCCGCGGCTACTACTTTTCGGAGTACCCGCCCGACCAGGTGCGCGCGCTTGCGCGAACAGCGCGCGGGGCGCTCGCACCGCCCGAGCGGCTGAGCCTGCTTGGCGACGAGTGGTGGATGGTTCGCGCCGGCCGACACGACATCGGCGTGTATCTCGATTCGGCGTCCTCGCTCGCCGCCGACGAAGCACCGTCGGTCATCGAGCAAATCGGACGAAGCCTCGGCTACACGCATGACAACGTCGTGCAGCCGAACGACGTGCCGCGGTTCGAGGACTGGGTGCGCCGGCGCTTCGCACCCGAGCTCACATCGCTCGGGCTGCCCGGCAACGCATCGGATCCCGACGACCGTCAAAGCCGGCGCGCCACCCTGTTGTACCTCGTGGGAGTCACCGGCAACTCTCCTGACGCGCAGCGCCAGGCACGCGAGCTCGCGTTGAAGTACATCGAGGATCCGGCGACTGTTCCGGGCACGCTCGCGTCAACGGTGCTGAATGTCGCGGCCGTTGGCGGCGACGCCATGCTGTACGACCGCTATGTCGCGCAGCTGCCGAAGCTGTCGGATAGACCCGAGGAGTACTACCGCTTCTTCAATGCGCTTCCGTCGTTCCGCGATCCGGCGCTCGTGCAACGGACGCTCCAGTTCGCGATCACGCCCGCCGTTCGCACGCAGGATACGTCCACCTTGATTGCCGGTCTGATGGGACAACCCTGGTCGCGCGACGCGGCGTGGTCGTTCGTCAAAGCGAACTGGGACACGCTGACCAAGCTGCTCGGCGTGTTCCAGGGGATTCCTCGGATCGCGGGTTCGGTTGCGGCCTTCTGCGAGCGCGACAAGAAAGCGGAGGTCGAACAATTCTTCAAGGAGCATCCCGTGACCGCCGCCGAGCGGACGCTGCGCCAGGCGTTCGAGCGGATCGATAACTGCGTCGCCGTGAAAGACCGTCAATCGGCCGCTGCCTCCGCCTGGCTCGCGACGGCAGAGCGTTGACGACTCGACCTTAATCAGCCGTCGCGCGCATGGCTGCGACACCGCCGGCTGAGCGGCTCAGCGCGTCGTCGGAGTGGGGGTGTTCGGCTGCGGCGGCGGCGCAGGCTGCGGCTTCGGCAGCGGCTTGCGCGGCAGCAGCGCATCCCGATTCGCGGCGTTGTAGACGAACGACGTGACGATGGCAGCCATCTGCATCATGTCGGCGCGCTGTACGCGATCGTACACGTCCATGTTCGAGTGATGCGTCCGCGAGTCGTACTCGAGCGGATCCTGGATGAACTGAAATCCCGGCAAACCGACGGCGTCGAAGGAGAGGTGATCGGTGCCGCCGGTATTGCGAATCGAAATGGTCCCCGCGCCCAGATCCTCGAAGGGCTTCAGCCAGGCCTGGAAGATCGGCCGCATCGCGTCGTTGCCCTGCAGATAGACGCCGCGGATCTTTCCTGACCCGTTGTCCACATTGAAATAGCCGGCCAGCTTGGCGTGCTCGGGCTTCAGCTTCATGTCCTCGCGCGCCGCGAAATGTTCCGTCACATACGCGCGCGAACCAAGAATGCCCTGCTCTTCCCCGCTCCAGAGCGCGAGCCGTACGGTCCGATCGAGACGCAGGTTCAGCGTCTTCAGGATGCGCATCACTTCGATCATCACCGCGCTGCCGGCGGCGTTGTCCGTTGCACCCGTGCCGCTGTGCCAGCTGTCGAGATGCGCGCCGATCATGACGACTTCGTCACGCTTGCGGCCACCGGGAATTTCGCCGACGACGTTCACGGAATCCATGCGGTCGTCGATGAACCGTGCTTCGACGTTGAACTCCAGCTTCACCGGAATCTTGTGATCGAGCAGACGTGCGATGCGGTTGTAGTGCTCCGGCGTCAACACGACCATCGGTGGCGGCACCGGATCCTTCGGATCGCGACTACCGCCGGCCTGCGCGAAGATCGTGCCTCCTTCGCTGCGGCCCGCCGCCGCGCGCACGACCACCGCCGCCCCTTCGTCCGAGAGAAACTTGTTCAGCGCGCGCTGGAACTGCTGGTTGGCGTTGCCACCCCCCGGCCCACCCTGCCGGCCTCCGCCGATCGCCGCCGCGCCCGGCGGACGCTGCCCGTTCTGGTTTGGATCCGGCGCCTGAGTAAGGGTCGCGAGGTCCGCGTCGGTCCGCCGCGTCCCAAGCGGCTGCAGGCTCATTTGCAGCTCGCGCCCCGGGCCCAGCAGCACGATCTTTCCCTTGAGCATCCCTTTGTACTTGGCAAAGTCCGCTTCGCTGGTGATGGCGACGATCATCGGCTCGCCAGCGACGGGACCGTTGGTGCCCGGCGAATACGCCAGCGGCGCGCCGATGAGCGGCACGGACTGCGGCTCGAGCATCTGTGCCGAGAAGCGCGTGTAGGTCCACCCACGGCCGAACGTGCCCCACTTCTCCTGGTGCGCGGCGATGCCCCACTCGCCGAGCTGCTTGACGACCCAATCGGCGGCGTTGAAGAAGCCGGGCGAGTTCGTCAGGCGCGATCCGCTGACGTCGGTAAGATAAAAAAGGTGCTCCATCACCTGCGAGTTCTGGAGCGCCTCCTGCCGGATCTTGTGGACGACATCAAGATCGACTGATTCCTGCGCGATGAGCGGCGTTGACGCCACCAGCGCGAGGAGCGCGGCGGCGAGAAGACGTTTCATTCAAGCCTCCGGTGCGGATGTGAATGCGCGTCGACGCGGGGGCTGATTATCGCTTACTCTCCCCCTCGACGCACTACATGCCAGGAGGAAGACCGTGAAAAACCTGATTCTCGCCACCCTCGCATGCGCGGGGTTCGGCATTGCTGTTTTCGCGGCTCAGCAGACGCAACAGGCGCCGCAGACGCCGCAGTTTCCGCTCGCAGCTCCGGCCGGCAGCGACAGCGGCGCCATCACGCGCGCCCCCGCTGGCGCCGTGAACCAGGGACCGTTCGACCCCGCCAATTGGAAGTACGGAGCGGCCTTCAATCCTCCGGCCGCATCCAGGATCTGGAATCCCGTGAAGCTGAAGATGATGCGCGGCGACAAGGTGACTGGCGGCACCGTGTTCAGCGCAACTGATCCGGCGATCTATTGCGCCATGGCGAACGCAGGGTACGACTTCATCTGGACCGAGATGCAGCACAGCGAGCGCGACTGGCAGGCGGTCGCGCGCATGTGGCGGACCTGCCCCAACGCCAAAGCCGTGCCCGGCGTGCGTGTCGCGTATGCCGACGAGCGCGAAATCCAGCACGCGCTCGACGCAGGAGCGCTCGTCATCGTTGTGCCAACAGTCGACTCGAAAGCGGAAGCCATCGAGGCTCGCAACTGGACCTACTTCCCACCGCTCGGGCGCCGCAGCAATGGGGGTGGCCAGGCATTCGACCCTGCGATGTGGGGCGGCGTTCCCGGCGGCTACCGCCAGACGATCAACGACAACATCGTTTTGATCGAGATGATCGAAACGCTCGAGGGACTCAAGGAGGCCGACGACATTGCAAAGGTCCCCGGCGTTACAGCGGTTTTCGCCGCCAGCGGCGACCTCGGGAACTTTTCAGGTTTCGCTCAGGGGACGCCCGACTACGAACGAGCGATCAACATCGTCCACGACGCGGCGATCAAGGCAGGCAAGCGGCTGTGCGGTCCCATCGCCTGGCGCGATCGCGCCGACTTTACCTGTTTCCAGGCAGGCACCGAGACCGCCGCGATTGCACGCGGTGTCGCCGCGGAACTCGGCCCGCTCGCCAACACTCAGGCAAAGCCGGAGGTCGGCCCGTTCGCGAAATAACTACTGACTGCCGCCGCGAAGCTGCTGGAGCTGGGTCTTCGCCTGCGCGTTCTGCGGGTCGAGCTCCACGGCCTTCTCGAGATCCCTGATCGCGGCCTGCTTGTCGCCCTTCGCGTTCTTCGCCTGCGCCATCGCGGCGTAGGTCGCCGCGGACTTCGGGAAGTACTCGAGGTTTGCCTGCAGGTATGCGATCGCGTCATCGGGCCGCTTCGCCGTCATGGCGCGGTTCGCGATTCCGACGAGCGCATTCTCGCGAAGGTCGTACTGCTGGCCGCCGTAGTACTTCGCGCGCAGCTCCTTGAACTTCGCGAGGCCGGCCGGGCCTCCCCCGTTCGTCTCGGCGTCGGTCACTTCATCGGCGATCGATCTCGGAATCGGCAGGCCGCGATGGCACGAGCTGCACAGGACGCGAACCGGTGCGCCCGGCTGGCCGTTGACCGACGTCGGCCCCGCGCCCGCGGGCTTGCCGACAATTGCGGGGAGCACAACGTTGATCGAATCCCGCAGGAGAATCATCTGGCGCGCGACCCGCTTCTCGCGCTTGTCGTCCGACGCGAAGTCGAACTTGCCGTCGCGCTGCACGTGACAGTAGTCACAGGTGATGCCGAGCGAATCGCCAAACGCGTTCATGAATTGCATGATGACCGCGCGCGACGTGTCCTTCGGCCAGACCTGCAGGTTGGTGAATCCGCCCGGCTGCTGCGGCGCCGCTCCGCCCTGCGCGGAAACGACAATCGAACCGGCCAGGAAGAGAAGGGTTCCGACGACGATTCCGTAAAAAGCACGCATCATGGCTGCACCTCGCTTCGGCTTGCGCATTCTAGCGGATTTCGCTTCAGCCAGCGGAGTCGAGGTACTCCAGCAGCGACTGCCATTGCGGTTCCGAGTCATCGCGAGGCGCGACGCCGCAGATCCACGTGGTATCGTCCCGCCGCCGTTTCCATACGACATCGACCGGCACGGCGAGAGCCGCCGCAGGCAGGACGAAGGTGAATGTTGCTGGGGGCTCGGCGCCGACCGCGCATTGCACCAGCAGGCGCGCGCCTCCGTCGCTGACATCCACCAGCCGGGCCGGCGGGTCTCGCACGACCAGGACTGAAATCGGCGTCATCACCGACTTGCGGTTCGATCGTCTGGTTGACGTAAATCCGTTGCGCTGCTCCGGACGATCGAGCATTCCCGCAATCGCGGCCAGCAGCGTCGCCGGCGATACCGGCTTGACGAGGTACTCCGCACCCAGGCGACGCGCGTCGGCTTCGATAACGGGATCGGCAAAGCTGGTGAGGACGATGGCTGGAATGGGGTTCGGGGCCATCACGATGATGTGCAGCCCGTTGTAGGTGTCGAGACGGATATCGGTAATCAGCAGATCCGGAGCGCTTGCCGCGAGAATGCGCATGGTGGTCGGCACATCGCTCGCAGTCAGCGTCTCGTATCCTTCGCGCGTGAGCAGCTGCGCGAGCTGGTCGCGGGTCGCACGGTCGTCGTCAACGATCAGAATCTTCTGCGGCATTGGGTCCCACGCAAGCGTCTATTTCGTGAACAGTCTCACGACGTGCCCGTGTTCCTTCTCCGCTAGATGAATCTGTTTCGGCTGAGCACACGAGAACGGTTGAACGGCGCCCGCGTCGGTTCGTCTTACCAGCGCAGCCCGCCGTATGCGCGCGGAAGTGTATCTCTAGTGGGGGCCGGTGCCAATTCGGGCAAGCGGTCAGCGCCGCCGTTGACGATCAACCGCGGACCTGCCGCAAAAAATACAGCGACCCGAGCGAAGGTCAAACTCGTGCAACCCGCCCGTGTGAAGGACGCAGTGCAGCCATCGCCGAAAAACGCGTACGCAAGAAGCCACCGGACGAGCCAATTCGCGTGCGGCGACCCTATCGGCGGCGCCGGAGACGAAACGCACTGGCGGCCAGACCCGATCCGAACAGGAGCAGACTGGTTGGCTCTGGAACGAGCGTTTGACCCGAACCGCCGCCAGAACCGGTACCGCCGCCGAAGTTCGGTTCCTCGAGATCAGTGCCGTACTGGAATGAAATGTTCGAAAACGACAAGTTTCCGTTGAATCCGCTCAACGTGAAGACGACAGAGTTCTTAATGAGCTCGTTGCCGCCCGTTACCGGAGCATTCCCTGTGGACGGGTTATCGCCGGCGGATGTGATGCCGTAATCCATCCCGTTGAGCGAGGCGTGGGAGTTGAGGTCGGGCCCATTGAAGTTCGGGCCGCCGAACAGGCCGAACCCGGCCGCCGATATTCCCCGCGTCGCGCCACCGGGGCCTGACAGGCCGGCTCCGTAGCCCCACTCACCGCCGACATTGCCGCCGCCATTGCTGCCGAACAGCACCGTGCTGCCGCTCGGCAGCACGGCGGAAACGGGCGTCAACGTTCCGCACGAGCAGCTGAAAAAGAGCGCCGTCAGAAGATCCGCTGGAACAAGGACATCGCCGCCGGTGTTCGTCAGCGTGATCTGAAGATTTCCGCTCCCGGCATCGTGAAACACGGCGGTTGCGCCCAGCGCTCCACTGGTGAAACCCCAGTTGAAGTCGGCGGCGCGCGCCGGCGTTGCGGCCAGAAGCAGCATTCCGGCAAGGCAGCAGATTATTCGTGGAAGAGTCCGTCGCACGTCGCCGCTCCTTTTTCGAGGATGGGGAGAGGGAAAAGTGCTGGCGGCCATGGCAAACGCCGAGCCGACGTTGACCGCCGGTAAATTGTTGAGTTATTTCGCTCCGTGGCTCTTGGGTGGGGATAGAGTCTGCTCCAGCCGCGCCTTTTGTCGCCACCAACATGACCCGTATCGGCCTTCAGCTATGGAATAAGCCTGGACTTGGCAGTGCCTCGTGGGTGTATATGACTGACCTATCAAGATGTTACATTCATCAGGCCTACGGCCGAGCGCTACACGTCGTTAGCACCCATTGGTGCCTGGTCATGGAAGGCGAAGTCGCCAAAATGACGAACTATCGTGGAGCAACCCGCGGGACATCGATGTCACTTTCCACACGGTCAGCGCCGATACGACGACTGTGATGATTCCCGTGATACCTCAATGGCTGCGGGCGTTTCTTCTTACGTCAGCGTTGACGATCGCCTGCGGCGGCAGCCCCGTCCAGCCAAGCAGCCAGACATCGGTACCCTCGCAGTCTGGCGGCACCACACCGGCGCCGGCAGGGTCGTCGGACGTGCGAGTGAATGACGAGCTGGGCGGACGCCAGCTCTTTCCGGCTGACAACTGGTGGAATCAGGATATTTCGAACGCACCCGTTGACGCTCGTTCGGACGCCTTCGTCGAATCGATTGGACGCACACGGGGCGCACACCCCGACTTCGGACCGCCTCCCTATGGCATCCCATACGTCGGCGTCGGCGGGACGCAGCCGCGGCTGCCGGTGTCATTCGTGTTGTACGGCGACGAGAGCGATGCGGGGTTTCGCGGCGAGACGGGTTATCCGATCCCCGACGCGGCGCGAACGCAGCCCAACTACATCGAAGGCGGCGTGCCCGGAGGCGGCACCGATGGTGACCGTCACCTGCTGATTGTCGACCGCGATCGATGGGCGTTGTTCGAGTTGTTTGCGGCCCAATGGAACGCCTCCCGGCAACGATGGGAGGCCGGCTCCGGCGCCGTATTCGATCTCTCATCGAATGCGAGAAGGCCCGACTCCTGGACGTCCGCCGACGCCGCGGGGCTGGCGATTCTCCCGGGCCTGGTCCGCTACGACGAAGCGGCACGCGGTCCTCTCCGTCATGCGCTCCGTGTCACCGTGCGCAGAACGAACGGTTACGTCTGGCCCGCATCGCATGCCGCCGGCAACACCAGCGGAGCGTTGCCGATGGGGGCGCGTTTGCGACTGAAGGCCTCGAAAGACCTCTCTCGATATCCGGCGTACCTCCAGAACATCTTTCGTGGAATGCAGACCTATGGATTGATCGTCGCCGACAACGGCTCGGACATGTACGTGACCGGCACGATGGACTCCCGGTGGAACAACTCCGAACTGAATCCGGCGTTCTCGACCGTTACGGCGGGAGACTTCGAGGTCGTTCAACTCGGCTGGCGATGACCCAGCGATCGCGCGAAGGCCTCGGGCATCGTGTGAGAATGTCATGAAATCGTGCGATTGCCGTCGCGGTGCCGTCGTGGCGTTGTTCAGATAATCCGCCATGAGCGTTAGAGCCGATGTGACCGCAGGCCAATCCAGAGAAACCAGCAGCGAAGTCGTCCCGGCAGCAGAACTGAACGAAGATCTGCGAGCGTCCGCGATTCGGTGGAGAGACTTGTACGAGGCGGCCGCACGGAGGTGCGCCCACCTCGAGGCGCAACTCAAATCCGCGAATTCCTATGCCACGCGGGCGACGTCGATCTTCCGGATGTCGTCGATGCCATAACGGACCATCGCGAAGCGCTCGAGGCCGTAGCCGACGCCGATCGCCGTGTGCACGCGCGGATCGGCGCCGAGATGGCTGACGATCCTGTCCGTGAAGACGCCCCACGCCATCACTTCTGCCCAGTGGCCGTCATCATCGACCTCGAGCTCCCAGGCCTGACTGCACATCGGGTACTTCGTCGGCACGATCTTCACCGCGCGGCTGGGCAGCATCACGTCGACCGCGTGCAGCGCCTGCGCGGTGACCTGCCACGGATCGAGGCGGCTGCGCTCGTCGAGGCAGAAGATCTCCGCCTGGTGGAACGCCTCGAGGTGCGTCGCGTCGAGTTCGCCGAGACGATAGGTCTTTCCTGCCGACCAGAGCCGCAGCGGCCGTCCTTCGTAGCGCGTCGTCAGCAGCAGCGGCAGCGTCAGGTCGTAACGAAGGATGCGGCGCTCGTCCACGCGATGCAGCTTGTCCTGTCCCACATAGAGCGCCTCGCCGACATCCTTCATCGCATCCGGAAAGTCGATGATCTCGGGAAGCTCGACCTCTTCGAAACCGACGTAGACGCTCCGCAGGAGCTCGAGGATCTTGCCGACAGGGTTCTCCGGCAGATCGGTGAGCTTCGGCCGCGCCAGCAGCTCGAGGATCTTTGCCGGAAAGTCCGATCGGATTTCTTCAGGGCGAATGCCGCGCTGTTCTGCCACTTCGATCTCCTTGCGCAACTTGTCGCGAATACGCTGCAGCCGCTTGCGGATGACGGACTCGTCAACGCCCGCCTCACGTGCGAGCCGCGCGGTTGTCCAGCGCCCGTGATATCGCCGATCGCACAGCACACGTTCGCCGGCGGTCAGCGTCAACAGTGCGCCGGCAAGGTGGCGCCGCTGCAGCTCGGTCCAGGTCGTCTCGTGCTCATCCAGCACGGGAACGTCGAGCATGTCGTCGAGCGGCAGGAACGTGACGCGTCGAGCGCGGCGCATATTGAGCGCGATCGTGATGACGATGCGCCGCAGCCAGCCGGCGAAGCTGCCCGGATCTTCGAGGTCGCCCAGCCGGCGAAAGGCGCGGAGGTACGCCTCCTGCGCGGCATCCTCGGCCAGCGCAGGGTCGCGCAGCACGCCTTTCGCGACCGCGTAGGCCATCGACTGCGTCTGCTGCACCAGACGGCCGAATGCCTCCAAATCGCCGGTTCGCGCGCGCAGAACGAGATCGTCGAGGCGAGTCACATCAGCTCTCTTGCCACTCACTGATAAGGACACTCGTGGCGCAGAAGTGTGACGCAGTCCGGCCGCAGGTGTCTATTGGATGGGATGTCTTCGCAAGTAGGCGCGCGCGAACGGACAGACAGCGATGATGCGCAGTCCGGCCGCTCGTGCTGCCTCGAGCGCGGCCTTCACGAGCGTCTCTCCGATGCGCCTGCCGCGCAATTCTTCGGGCACTTCAGTGTGAACGAGCGTCAACGTCCCGTGCGTCCGTTCATAAACGAGATACGCGACGCGGCCGTCGATGGTGAGCTCAAATCGCTTCAGCGCCTGGTTGTCGACGACGGCGTCCGTGTCTGATGTCGAATCGAGCACAGGAGGTATCATCCTCCATTCCCGCCGACGCCGAACGGGCGACCCGAGAGTTGGAGGAAGTACCATGCGTTTCACTCCACTTGTCGCCGCGATCCTCATCGTCATCTTTTCCGCTTCTGCCCTCGCTCAGGAGTGGATTGAATATTCCAGCCGCGTGGATCGGTTTACGGGTAATTTCCCGAGCCAGCCCGAGGTGAAGCAGACCACCTACCAGTCGCAGTACGGCGCCGACCTGCCGGCGCGCGTCTACAGCGCCAGTCAGGGACCGAGCCGTTACTCAGTGACCGTGGTCGACTACAGCCCGATTGAGAAGATCCTGACCGCGAAGGCGCAGACGTGTGCGATCCGCACGGAAGGGTGTTATGGAGGCACCGGGTTCTCAGGTGTGGGGCACTGGCGGCTCGATTATCAGGGCGCGATCGTCTACGCAACGTGGAAGTTCCTGCAACGCGACGCGAAGGTGACGCAGTTGGTGTGGAACACCGATTACGGGGTTGGCGGCCATCAACTCCGCCTGACGAACCGCGATGGCTCGCGCACCATGGCGGCGATCTACATGCACGTTCAGAAGCTGTACATCATCGAGGGGACGGTGCCCGCAGGGTATCCGGAGCCGGCGCTCTTTCAGCAGTCGTTCGGATGGCTCGACGAGCAGGGGCAGGAGCTGCGCTATCAGTCGCTGTACCACCACGCGTTCCCAGCGCCGCCACGAGGAGTCCCGCCGAACCAGGAGAACCCTGGCAACTGATACCTGATACCTATCAGCGAAGCGGGTATGCCGGGGGTGGGAATCGAACCCACACGACCCTTGTGAGGTCTCGGGATTTTAAGTCCCGTGCGTCTGCCAGTTTCGCCA
>Ga0075434_100001401_pt1 | contig 20257 bp, 14 predicted proteins | sample RhiMethybrSRZTD3_FD_75298 | JGI IMG/M metagenome (GOLD analysis project Ga0075434, IMG submission 75298) | Populus rhizosphere microbial communities from Tennessee, USA - Rhizosphere MetaG P. TD hybrid SRZTD3 | ecosystem: Host-associated > Plants > Roots > Rhizosphere > Soil | place: USA... | reverse complement strand
ATCTATGGTGCCCGGACCTCGCTGTTGATCGCGATACTGGCCACCCTCGCGGCCGTCGCCTTCGGCACCTGCGTCGGCGCCGTCGCGGGATTTTACGGCGGTCTCATCGACGACCTGCTGATGCGGGTCAGCGAGTTCTTTCAAACCATTCCCTCCTTCATCTTTGCCATTGTGCTGGTCGCCATCTTGGCGCCCTCGGGGATGAGCCTGGTGATCGCCATCGCCACGGTCAGCTGGCCGCCCATTGCCCGCGTGGTGCGGGGCGAGGTCCTGACCATCAAGGCGCGTGAATTCGTGCAGGCCGCCATCGTAGCCGGTCAGCGTGACATGCCCATTCTGGTGGGGCAGGTGCTGCCCAACGCGCTGTCGCCGCTCATCGTCACCGGTTCCTTGCTGGTGGCCAATGCCATCCTGATCGAATCGGCGCTCTCCTTCCTCGGTTTGGGTGCGCCGGACCTTATGAGCTGGGGCTTTCAGATCGGCGCCGGCCGCGCTTTCTTGCGCGACGCGTGGTGGCTGGTGACCGTGCCGGGGGTCGCAATCCTGCTCACGGTACTGGCGATCAATCTCGTCGGCGAAGGTGTGAACGACGCGCTCAACCCGAGGCTGCGCGATTTATGAGCGACAGCGTCCTCGCCATCGAGAACCTGACCGTGGCGCTGCCGCCCTGGGCGGATCGGGCGCACGCGGTCGACAACGTCGCGCTCGAGGTTCGGCGCCGGGAGATCCTATGCGTCGTGGGTGAATCGGGTTCGGGCAAGTCGGTGATGGCCAAGTCCATTCTGCGGCTGCTGCCCGAGCCCCACGTGCGCGTGACAGCCGGCCGCATCCTCTACGGCGGTGAGAACCTCTTGACGCTGCCGCTTTCCGGCATGCGCGCCATCCGCGGCGGACGCATTGCCATGATCTTTCAGGAGCCCATGGTGGCGCTCAACCCGCTCATGACGGTCGGCCGGCAGACCGACGAGATCGTCGAGGTGCATACGTCATTGACCCCCGCCGCGCGACGCCAGCGGGTAATCGAGGTGTTTGCCGACGTGCGCCTGCCTGAGCCCGAGCAACTTCTGAAGAGCTATCCGCACGAGCTCTCGGGTGGACAGCGCCAGCGCGTCATGATTGCCATGGCGCTTGCCTTGGAGCCGGCCCTGATCATCGCCGACGAACCAACCACCGCGCTCGACGTCACCACCCAGGCGCAAATTCTGCGCTTGCTCAAGGAGCTGCAGGCGCGCCACGGCACCGCCATCCTGTTCATCACCCATGACTTCGGCGTGGTGGCGGAGATCGCCGATCGCGTCGCGGTGATGCAGCAGGGCAAGCTCGTGGAGACGGGCGAGACGGCCGAAGTCCTGCTGCGGCCGCAGCATGCCTACACGCAAGCGCTGGTGGCCGCCGTGCCAAGCCTCAACCCGCGCAGGGGTGTCCCCCGCCCCTCTGCCGCGGCCTGCGAACGTCCGCTGCTCGCCGTGGCGGGACTGAGCAAGACCTACGCCGGGCGCGGCGGCGTCTTTGCATTGGCGCGGCGGCGAGTGCCCGCCGTTGCCGGCGTCAGCCTCGAGATCGGCAAAGGCGGTTCCTTGGCGCTCGTTGGGGAGTCGGGTTCCGGCAAGTCGACGCTCGCCCGCTGCATCGTTGGCCTCGAGCGCGCGGACCACGGCGCAATCCTGCTCGAAGGTCACGACGTAGCGCAGCTGTCGCGCGCCAGGCTCAGGCCCTTCCGCAAAGTCCTGCAGATGATCTTCCAGGATCCCTTCGCCTCGCTCAATCCGCGCTGGCGGGTGGGCGACATCATTGCCCAGGGTCCCATCGTCAACGGCACGCCGCGGCGCAAAGCGCATGCTGAAGCTGGCGAACTCCTGCGCCTGGTCGGCCTCGATCCCAAGGCCGCAAACCGCTATCCGCACGAGTTCTCGGGCGGGCAGCGCCAGCGCATCGGCATTGCCCGTGCGCTCGCCGTCAAGCCAAAGCTGATCATTGCGGATGAACCGGTCTCCGCGCTCGATGTGTCGGTGCAGAAGCAGGTGCTGGAGCTCCTGGACCAATTGCGGCGCGCTTTTGAGCTGTCGATGCTGTTTATCACCCATGATTTGCGGGTTGCGGCGCACGTCTGCGAAGAGATCGCGGTCATGAAGGATGGCACGATCGTCGAGCGGGGCGCCACGGCCGACGTCTTTGCCGCGCCCAAGCACGACTACACCAAAGCCCTGCTTGCGGCGGTGCCGGGGCGAGATTGGACCCGGGCGGGGCAATAGCAAATCCGAGTCGCGATTGGGCGGGGCTTTGCTCAAGCCAGGCGACGCGACAACCAGGCCGGCAAGGATGGCTGACAAAACTGATCGCGCGCAACCATCGGTTAGCGAAAGATTAGGCGGCGCCAGGTTGTGGGGCAATTTCGACACGAGTTCGAAGACGGTCGACGGCCGGTTTGGGGAGGGCCTAGCCGTGGAGGTGCTAGCGCATTGTCGCCGGCACCTCCGTGGCGTATGGCTGCGCTAGCCACAGAAAATCGTTACCGAGCGCGTGTGGTTTCTGCGACCCGCAGTTGAGGAAAATGTATTGGCAATAAAATTGATTCAAACTTAGGGGCAGTGTTGACCGCCCGTTAAAACATTATTGCACCTCGATGGATAATATCGACAAGCGTTCTCAATCCAAAGCGAACGCCATGGTTACAGAATTCCACGCATTGCATGCGGGCGAGCATATTTCGCGATATTTCCAAGATGTGAATGCGAGCCCCGGAAATGCCGCGCCTTTGCCACGTCATCCGCCAAGTCGCTTTGAACAGTTGAGGCGTGCGTGACGTCGCTGGCACAGCAGAACGGGGGTTCTGCAGCAACTGCCACCCAAGCGGCAAATCAATCTGGTCCGAACGCGCGGCTGCTTGTACTCGCTGTCAGAGAGGCGCTGCTCGGCTGTAACCATGGGGACCCAAAAAGTATGGCTAAAAAGTTCACGGTCTTGGCGAATGGGCAGGCCTTCACCGCATATCCCGGTGACCTGTTGCTTGACGCTGCTCTCCTGCAAGGAATCGAGCTGACGCACGATTGCCGGGCAGGCCAATGCGGCAGTTGTCTCGTGCGCGTGCTGGGGGGCGAATTCCTTGGCGGTGAAACGACCCAGCCGAACTTGATCCACGCCTGTAGGGCACGCGTGTTCTCAGATGCTCAAATTCGATATGACAAACTACCCCCACCGCGGCGAAACCTCGGCAAGCTTGTCCGCATCGAACCTTTGGCAGCAGATGTATTGGGGTTGACCATCAAGCTGAACGAAGCGAGCAACCACCTGCCAGGGCAGTACTATAGGTTCTCTTTTCGCGGATTTCCTGGCCGCTGCTATAGCCCGACTGCGCCTTTTGCCGGGCGGTCGAACAAAAAGATGCTGTGCCTGCACGTGAAGATCGTGCGCGATGGCGCGGTGAGCTCTAAGCTCGGTAACCTCATTCAGACAGGGCACGCCGTCAGCGTGGAAGGGCCTTTTGGCTCTGCCTTTTTGCGGCCTGGTGGGGAGCGCCGCCTGGTCCTCGCGGCGAGCGGAACCGGGTTTGCACCCGTGTGGGCAATTGCGGAAGCTTCCGTCCGCGTGCAACCGAATCGCCCGCTGCTGTTAGTTGTCGGGGCGCGCCGGCTCAACGCGCTTTACATGATACCCGCCCTGCAGCGGCTCGCCAGCTTTCCCGCGGCAACGTTGATTGTAGCGGTCGAAGAGGCGCAAACGGCATCACGTTACGCGCGCCAAGGAACGCCAATTCAACATCTGCCGCCCCTTGGCGGCTCCGATGTTGTCTATGCGGCAGGAGCCCCCGCGCTGGTGAGTGCGGTGGGCCAGGCCGCCGCAAGCGCAGGGGCAGAATTCTATGCCGATCCGTTTACCGCGAGCGGGAATTCGCGCCGCCCCCGGCTTGCACTGCGTCTACCGCAGGCCGGCAAAGGGCTGAAATCCCGGGTCGTGGACTGGCTCGTCAGACAGGCAAGAAGAGAAAAGGATCTGTGGCAATCGGACTGGGATCGCGAACCATTTCTAACCGCGCAGCCAGGCCATCGGGCCGCTGATCGCCGCGAGGGCCGGGCGGATAACTTTATTAGGCAGCTTGAGTCATGGAGACCTTGAGTTGCGATGACCCGGCAACGGAGGCGCTGCGGGAATGCGCGCAGCGTATGACCAGGATTGCGTGGTTCAGTGGCGCCATCAATCTGCTGACGTTGTCCGGCTCGATTTACATGCTGCAGGTGTATGACCGCGTCATCCCTAGTCGCAACATGTCGACGCTGGCGGGTCTGTCGATCATGCTGTTGGTGGCCTATTTGCTGCAAGGATATCTGGATGCCTTACGTAGCCGCATGCTGGCGCGTACTGCCGCGATTTTCGACATTTCGTTGCAAGGTTCGATCTACGATACCTTGGCGAGGTTACCCTTGCTTGGAACGCCAGCGGCACAAGCACGACAACCCGCTCTCGATATTGAAACTATACGTACATTCGTATCGGGGATGGGACCGACGGCATTGTTGGACATTCCCTGGACGCCTTTGTTTGCGGTGGTGCTCTTCCTCTTCCACCCCGCCATTGGCGGCACCGCACTATTAGGAGCGGCGTGCATCGTCGCGGTGACGGTTCTGACAGACAGGCGTTCTGCAGCGTCAATTGCCGAAGGGTCGCAATGGCTGGCGCAAAGGCAAGCATGGGCAGACAGCACGCAGCAGAACGCCGACGTCATCAGGGCGTTGGGGATGCTGCCGGCGCTGCGGACCCGCTGGTTGCACATTAATGCCCGGACGCTCCGCGAGCAGATTGTGACCATGGACATTCTCGCGCGCATGGGCGCTACCGGAAAGGTCATCCGCTATAGCCTACAATCTGCGATTCTTGGACTTGGTGCTTACCTGGTCCTCTGCGATCGGGCTACGGGCGGCGTCATGATCGCCTCGTCCATCATCGTGGGCCGCGCGCTGGCGCCGATCGAGATCGCACTCGGCACGTGGCGCCACTGGGTCGGCGCCCGCCAGGCTTTTGCCAGGCTACGCAGCACCCTGCGGCCTGCGATCCCACGTGCGCAGGGGACAACGCCTCTCCCCAGCAAGAGCCTGTCCGTCGCAAGCCTCGCCGTGGCGGCGCCCGGTGCTGCCCTGCCCATCCTCAAAGACATTACATTCGAGCTCCAAGCGGCCACGGGTCTGGCGATCGTTGGGCCTAGCGCATCTGGCAAGACAACGTTGGCGAAAGCGCTGGTGGGCATCTGGCCGGCCGCGCGTGGCCGCGTAATGCTAGACGGTTTGCCGCTAGAGCATTGGCCGGCCGACGAGCTTGGCCGCGGCTTGGGCTATCTCCCCCAGGATGTCTCGCTCTTCCACGGCAGTGTTGCGGAGAACATTGCGCGCTTCGATGTCACGGCGCCCCAATCGGCGATCGTGGAAGCGGCAATGTTGGCAGACGCCCATGCGATGATCATGCAGCTTCCGCAGGGCTATCACACCCCGATTGGCGAGAGCGGCGTGCGATTGTCGGCCGGTCAGCGACAGCGCGTTGGACTGGCTCGAGCGGCATTCGGCAATCCTTTCCTGGTCGTGCTGGACGAGCCCAATTCGAATCTCGACCAGGAAGGAGAATTGGCTCTCGACAATGCCGTGCGGGCATTGAAACAACGAGGCTCTATTGTGATCGTCATCTCACATCGACCAAAAGTGGTGCGCAATCTCGACTGGCTGCTGGTTCTGGTGCAAGGAAAGATGTTGGCCTTTGGCACGCATCGGCAGGTCAGTGCTCAGCTCGCTGATTTGAGCGCGCAAGGGCCGTTCTGCGAGCCGGCGGCGCAGGCCCCTGCTGGGCAAGCTTGAGTATGGATAGCCCAAGAATGCGCAAGACGACGTACGTGCGGGAGGCTGCCACAAACGGTCAATCGCGTCCGCTCGCGAACGGCCCCGCCACGCCGCCGAGCATGCGCAAGGAGCCTGTGGCAAACACGCCAACGGCGAAAGGGCTCAACGCCGTCTCGCGATCGCCCGCGTCGTCCCCGCAGCAAGTTGTCCAGCAGATTAGCAGGGATGGCATCAGTGCGCGACTTGGCTACGCCTACGACCGAGAAGTGGCGCGAGGTTTGCGCATTCTGCTTTTGGCCTGCTGCGTAGCTGGTACGCTCGCCTGGTTCGTTCCGCTTTCGGGGGCAGTGGCGATGTTGGGGACGCTCGTCAGCGGCGCTAATGCCCAGAAGATTCAGCATCCTGCGGGGGGAGTAATCGATCAAATCCTCGTAACTGATGGTGCGCACGTCAGCCGCGGCGACACCCTGATCCGTATGAACGAGGTCGTTGCCCAGTCGAATCTGGAAGTGCTCGAAAAGCAGCTCGACCAAGTACGCGCACGCCTGGCACGTCTTATCGGCGAGCGCGACGAGCTTCGGAGCCCCGATTGGCCACCCGAACTGCTGGCGCGAGCCACCTATACACATGTGGCGGACCTGATCGCATCCGAGCAGGCCCAGTTCGAGGCGCGCGGTAGCGCTTATACGAAGCAAATCGAGATCTTAAAGCAGCGAACGGCGCAGCTCGAGCAGGAGCGATCCGGCTACCAGTCACAAGCCGCCGCGAACGAAAAACAGTCCCAATATGTCGCTTTGGAACTGCAAGGCCTCGAAACCCTCTACAAGCAGCAACTCGTAGCGTTACCGCGACTTAGTGCGGTTGCCCGCGAGGCCGTGCGCCTCGAGGGCGAGCGCGGCCGGCTTACGGCCACGATCGCAGAGCACGCATCCAAGATCGAGGAGACGAGCCTTCAAATCAACGCCGCCGCGCAGGCGCGTCGCGTCGAGCTGACAAAGGAGATCACCGAAGCGCATAACAAGCAATCCGAGCTGATAGAGCGTCGGGTCACGGCGAGGGATGCCGCGGATCGCGTCGAGGTACGCGCGCCGCAGGCTGGAACGGTGCATCAGCTGGCGGTGCACACGCTGGGCGGCGTGGTGGCGCCCGGTGAGATGCTCATGTTGATCGCGCCAGACGATGGAGATTTTGTTGTCGAGGCGCGACTGCCGCCGAGGGACGTCGACCAGGTCTTCGTCGGCCAGGCCGCGACGATTCGCTTCTCGGCCTTCAACCGGGCAACGACCCCCGAATTGCACGGTACGCTCGCCTATGTCGCCCCGGACGTGGCTCGCGACGCCCAGTCGGAGGCAACCTATTACGCGGTTCGGATCGCTTTGGCAGCAAGCGAGCTACGCCGGCTGGGGAACGTCGCCCTGCGTCCCGGCATGCCTGCCGAGATTTTCCTCAAGACGGAAGGTCGCACGCTCGCGAGTTACCTTTTCAAGCCGCTCTCAGATCAGATGCATAGAGTGCTGCGCGAGCGCTAGTTCGACGCGAGCAGCAATAGGCATGGAGGGTGCTGCTCGCGCCTTTTTCGTCAAGGCCAACTAACCCCAGAAATGTTCGAAGCCAAAATGCGGGCCGCCCGATTCGCCGCCATGATGCCCGGCGGCGACATCGTGTTGTGTACCTGGGTCGAAGGGTGGGGTGAGTGCAATGTGTTTCGCGCCGTTAGCATTGGGCAACGGTGAGAATCCGGCAGTGTCGCCGTTCGTTGCTAAGGCTTTCAGAGCTGGATCGTTTTCAACAATGCCGACGATCGAGCGATGTATGGTATTGATCTGACCGGCGCTTTGCGGTGCCGATCCGGCCGCTTCTACTGCTCCGATCTCTTTGCCGAGTAGCGATACGATCTGCTGCACGTGGTGACCGGCGGCATCTTGGAACTGCTCGGGATGGGCGGTGAGAAGATCCGAGAGGCCTGTACGGGTGGCGTTGAGATCGGCGAGAATGCTCTGGCGGTTGCCGTCATTTTGCACCCCATCGTAGATGCCGCCGATGAGTTTTGTCGTGGCGTCATTGAAGACGGCACCGGCTTGAGCGAAGGATTCGAACTGTGCGGGTATGCCATTGCCGGTTGGAACCGGGGTGTCACCGATCCCGAGCATATTTCCAGCGACATCGGCCGCATTGGCCGCCAGCACATTGGCAGCGGCCTTTACTTCGCCGGCGTCACCCGTTTGCAGGCCGTGGATCAGGGCGCGCGAAGCAGTACCGTTGACGCCGTCCATCGCGAATTCATTATTGAAGCGTGCCGAGTAAAGCCCACCCTGCGCAATGGTGAATGCGTTCGCATTGCTGACATAGGCCCCTATGTCGTCAATGACCTGTTGCGTTTCGGTGCTATTGGCTCCAGCGCCCTGCGCCAAGACGCCGACAGCCCGGTCGCCGAGCTCAACGGCGTCGGCGGCGAACTTGCGCATAAAGGCCGTCTGCTCCGCGTTTCCCTGAAAGGGTGCGGGAGGTACGAGCAAGTCGGGAACCGGGGCGAAGCCGGCATGCCCGTGGCCGGTGGCGAGGGCGGCAAGTTGGTCGTCGCCCTGCACGATGTCGATCAGGTCTCTCTGCACATCATTGATGTATTTGGCCGCATAGGGATCGGTGCCGATCGACTTGATAGCCTGCATTTCCAGGTTGAGCTGGTCTGCGATGTTTTGCGCATGAATCGCCGCCTCGCCCTGGAACTGCTCTGGGTGTTTAGCGAGCAGGTTTTCAATGCCGTTTTGGATGGTTTGCAGGTCTTGCATTAGCGGTTGGCTATTGCGCGCACTTACGCCGCCGACGAGGGTGGAGGTCACCTCGTTAAAGACTGTGCCGATTTCCGCAAAATCGAGTTCTCCGGATTTTCTCTGCATATGTCTCTCCATTGGTAGGCCCGCACATCTTGCATCGCTCTAAAATGTGACGAACCCACGCCATTGGCGGTCAAATATCGTTGTGTGCTTCTTGCAGCAAAAGGCTAAATGCGTTTATTGGATATTCAATATTTCTATATCGGATATGAATTATACGCCGGACGGATTGAAATGGTCGTCTCATTAATTTCACATTCGTCACCGACAAAAAAACTTGAGCGAGGAGTTCGGTGCGCGCGGGCTCGGGTGCTCGGCCGAACGCGAGGACGTTGCGTCTGCTGCTGGGCGCTACATCCAAACGAGCGCCCAGATACAAGAGGGCTTCGGATGGCATTTGGGCTTCGGCCACGCACGGATTATGGCACTGCCGCGCTCCATCTCGTTCTGCTTGGTGCTTTCCTGGTCCTGCTGGCGAGCGGATTGCGGATTGCGTCCGACGACCCCGATGCAATGTGGTTGACGCGCCTGGATGCATTTTTGCCAGTGGAGCACCTTTGGTACCGGCATCTGGTGGCCGGGATCGTGTTGAGCTCGGCCTTGGTGGCTTACTTTGTTTACGTCAGCAAAGCCGGATTGCGCGCCCGCATGCGCTTCGACAAGGCGCGCCTCCTGTCGATTTGGCGGGGTGGCAAACCTCGAATTTCAGCCTGCAACGTCGCCGTCGTCTGGCTGCTGATCGGATCCCTATGGTTTGAGGTCGTTTCAGGTGTGGCGCTGTTTTTGGGCGGATCGCACGGCATCATTGCATTGCATCGTTGGGCCACTTGGGTGTGCCTCTTGTGCGTCGTTGCGCACGTGGCTCTGCACGCGATCTATGGCGGCCTGGCGCAGGTCTTGAGGATTTTTAGGCCCGACAGGCGGCGCGCCGCGGAGCCTGCCCCGGATTTGGCGGAATTGCTCGCCGAGCAGCTGCGACAGCGACATGCAAAAGGGTCGACCGAGGAAGTCGCCCGACGACGGAATGGCGCAACTTTGCTAGCGCATCCTCTTGCCACCGCGTTGGCGGCGGCGCTGGTCTTGGGGGGGCTAGCCTTTGGTTTGGAGGGTCTGACGCGGCCAGTGCTTAGGGTTGTCAAAATATCCAAAGCAGAGGCGCCGGCGATAGACGGTGACCTGTCGGACGCGGCCTGGAGTAAGGCCGTAGTGGCGACCGTCATGACGACACAGGGCGGCGATTTCGGCGGCACCCATCAGTCACGCGTCGAAATTCGAGCCTTGCATGATCATGAGTACGTTTACTTCGCGTTCACCTGGGAGGACCCGACGCGCTCGCTCAAACACCTGCCGCTAGTGAAGGGCGAAGACGGATGGCAGGTGGTTGCCTCACGCAGCGACCTAGCCGATGAGAGCGTTTACAATGAGGACAAATTCGCCGTGCTGTTGAGCCCCGCCGGCCTGCCATTGATTGGCGCGGCAATCCACCTTTCGGGCGCGCCCTTGACCGGCAGGCCAGCCGCGCCGAGTGGGCGTGGCATGCACTATACGTTGGACGGCAGCATCCTCGATGTTTGGCAATGGCGCGCGTCGCACGGCGGACCGAGCGGCCATATTGACAATTGTCATTTCGGTGGACTTGCCAATTCTGAAAGCAACGGCGAGGAGGATGCCCCTCACTATAATGGCGGTTTTGCCGTCGATCCGGGGCCGCCACGCTACGCTGCTAACTTCGTGACCGACGGTCGTGGATTGTCTGTCGTTCCCCGGCGGCTGCCCAAAGACCTGGTGGTGATGCGGCAGGCCATGGGCCGCATCTCCGATGCCACCAGCCAAAGTGAGAGCGAGGCCGCGCGCTGGTGGATGACGGTGTCGGAGTCGGTTGAGTACAGCGCGGCCGCAGATGCGGCGCTGCCGCCGGGAACCATAATCCCCGGGATCATCGTGCCCGATAGATACGAAATCAAGCAAGACGAGGTGCGAGGCTTCGGGCGCTGGGCGGCGGGGCGATGGACGTTAGAGCTAGTGCGGCACCTGAAAACGGGCAGCGCCTATGATGTCGAGATCGAGGACGGCGTACTGCTCTGGGTCGCAGCCTTCGATCATTCTGAAAAACGCCACACACGCCATTTGCGCCCCTTCCAACTGAAGCTTAGGTGACGGGCCGCGACAACATACGCAAACCAACCCTGCCAAAGGACGCTGGGCACAAGCGCCGCGGCGGTTCGTGGCAGCGGCATAGGTTTGCCGCATCCGGAAACGGCGCGTCGCAAGCCACGGCATCTTGAGGCGCAGCGGCGGCGCTGCATGCCCCATGCCGCTGGTCGCACTGAGCGTCAGCTGTTCGCCGGTCCTGTGCAGATCCCATAGTCGGCAGAGTTCACCAGCAGCGCCTTGCGCATTAGGACCTTTTCGCGCGCTCGTCGCCAGGGGTCAGGCTTGTGCGCCAATCGCCCCTTTTGCGGCCAAGGTTTTGCCCGCTCGTCGGCAGCTTTACAATGATCAGCACTCAAATGTTGCCTAAGTGATAGCCAAAAGCATTGCCTCGGCTCACTGTCTGCCGGTTACGCCGTGCTGGCGTGACGAAGAAACACAAAAAATGGAGGAAAACATGCAGCAAATTTTGGCTTTGACTGCAACCGTGCTTGCCCTCCTGGTTGTGGCGGGTGGAGCGTCGATCGCCCAGGACATCAACGACGAGCCCTTGCATGAGAAATGGGCGCCTACTGAATGGGGCCCCGATGATAAGGTGGGTGCGCCAAACCGAACTACGCCAGAGATGGTCCTGAAGGCGACAGGGTTGGTCAAAAAAGGCAAGGTCGCAACGCTCGGCAAGATTTACGCAGCTGACGCCCCGGCGTTTGGCACGAGGAGATGGAACTTATTCATCCCGATGAGTGGTCCTCCGGCGGGACCCCAGAAACTGGTTGGGAACGTCGAGTATGTGACGGCGGAACTGGGACAGATCGGTACACAATTTGACGGGCCGGGCCATATCGGCATCAACACATCGAAGGGGAGGTTCCACTACAATGGCCGTTTCATGCATGACAAAGGCATTGGCCCGTCCGGACTGGGTCCACTCGGGGTAGAGCACGTTGCGGAGGTTGGTTTCGTGTGCCGCGGCGTTCTTCTGGATGCGGTGGCGTTGCGCGGCGCGCAGCTTCCCGTGCCAAAGGAGAATAGTGCCAGCGATCCGGGTATCATCACGCCCAAGGACGTGGAGGAGATGGTCAAGCGGCAAGGCATTGCGCCCATCGCTGAAGGCGACTGCGTCTTCCTATACACGGGGCACGGCAACATTTGGCACCCGAAGGATTGGGATACCTATGATGCCGCCGAGAAAGCCAAGCGTGTGGCGCAGTTCAATGCGGGCGAGCCGGGCTTTGGCATTTCAGCTTGCGAGTATCTGGCCGAGCGCAAGGTGATCTTGACCGGTGCGGACACCTGGGCGGTGGAGGCGGTTGGCAAGGGCTTTGGCGGCGAGAACCCGCAGCCGTTCGAATGCCACATCAAGCTGCAGACCAAGCGCGGCATCTGGAACATGGAAAACCTGAACCTGAACCAACTCGTCGCCGACAAGGCCTATGAGTTCTTGTTTGTGTGGTCGCCGCTGAAGATGAAGGGCGCCACGGGATCGCCGGGAAATCCCGTCGCCCTCTATTAGCGCGCATCGGCGCCCACTTGCCTGCGCCTGGCGGAACGGGCCCGAGGGGGCCGAGCGCGAGCGTGCTCGGCCCGCAACCGCGCCGGCGCTGGCCCCGGACCGCGGCTCAAGTCTCCGCTTGCCCCAGGCCCGTCATGTCGACGGGGCGATGGTAGGGGCGATCCCCCAGGGCATCGACGCGCGCCCAGAACTGCGGACCGACCGCGAGACCCGTCGCATCCTTTTGTGCGGCCTGTCGCCAGATCGTCCAGGAGTCGGGGTGCAGACGGCTCGCCTCGGCGAAGTTGTGCGCGGCTTCCTCGCTACGCCCGCGCTTAAGGAGAGCTTGCGCAAGCCGGAAGTGCGCATGCGCCTGGGCAATGGCAGCGTCGGGAAGCCGCAGTCGCTGACGTGCGGCTGCTGCATCGTAAGCAAATTCGCTGGCCGATCCTTTCAGCACCCAGTCGCGCACGGCCGCGATATAGGTTTGCTTGCTGCGATTGCGCTCGGCGATGTGTTCGGGGGCCATTTGCAGGGTGCTGCGATCCATGCGCCGAAACGCGTCCGAGGACCCGGCATTTTCCGGCGGCCGCACCATCCGCCCCTGCTCGTCGATCCACGTGGCCTGCGGCACGTTCACCATATTGTAGAGGTCGGCGACGTGGTGATTGCGGTCGATCAGGCACGCAAACGTGGGTGCCGCCAATTCGATCCATGGCCGCGCCGCCTCGGGTTCGTCCATGGCGACGGTCACAACCGTGAAGTTGTTTTGCTGCAGGCTGGCATAGAGAGACTGCCACACGGGCAAGTCAGCTCTGCAGCCTCACCACGATGCCCAAGTCGCCAGGAGCACTTTCTTGCCGCGCTGCTCCGAGAGCGACCGCATCGTTCCCAAAAGATCGGGCAAGCTGAAGTCCGGCGCCGCGAGCGTCGTCAGCGAGCTAGAGCGATCGGCGGCACTGGTCCCGAGCACCCACAGGTCGCCGGCGTCAGCGCGCACGACCGGGTGTTGCATCCGGCGCCAGAAGGCGGCCGCATTGAAGACGTCACCGTCGACGAAGTCTGCCGCTTGCTCGCGCGGCACGGGCAAACAGATATCGCCGCGACAGAGGCCCTCCGGTTTCATGGACCAACCGGTTGCCGCCTCAAACTCGGCCGCGCCGATCCACAGGTCCTCGCCGTCGGCGCGTGCCTGGGCGCAAATCGTCTCGGATTGCTCGTTGAGTACAGTAATCATGCTAAGAGCCTCCGCCCTTGGGGGGAACTGTGCCTTTGAAAAGCCACAGATCGCGGCGCGAGGTCAATCTCTATTCAATTCCGCGCCGCAGCAGCCGGAAAAAAAATAGCGCCTGGACCCGCCGGCATGCCGTCCCTCGTTACGCGCCTCGCAGTCACGCCGAGCCCGCGTAGTCGCGGCTGGCAACAGGTTGCCTAACCGGCCCGGCGCCGCCTTGCCGGCGCCTTGCTCTTCTTGCGCGAGGCGGTTGCGGCGCGCACGGCGGCCGGCTTGCGCCCTTTGAGGCTGTTGCGCAGCGCAGCCATCAGATCGATCACATTGGAGGGTTGCTCGCGTTCGGCGGGAGTTTCGATTTGCTTGCCCGCAGCTTTGCGCTTCACCAGCTTGCGCAACGCCAGTTCGTATTCGTTCTTGAACTTCGAAGCATCGAAGTGCCCGGCCTTGCTGTCGAGGATGTAGCCTGCCAGCGAGACCATATCCTTCGATACGCGTGGAGTGGCAATCCCCTTGAAGACCTCGGTTTCGTCGCGAACCTCGTAATCGTAGCGCAAGGTCGTGCCGAGCATGCCCTTGCCCCACGGCTCGATGGCCAGGATGTGCTCGCGGTTCGCGAACACGATGCGCGCAAGCGCAACACGGCCCTTGTCCTGCATGGCATCACGGATCACGGCAAAGGCTTCCTCACTGGTCTTGCCGTCGGGTACGATATAATAGGGCCGCTCGTAATAGCGCTTGTCGATCTCTGTCTCGGGCACGAACGTGTCGATGTCGACGACATGGGTGCTTTCGATTTCGACCGCTTCGAGCTCTTCGGGCTCGATCTCGACGTACTTGCCATTGCCGAGTTCGTAGCCGCGACCCTTGTTGGCCTTGTCCACGACGCGCCCGGTCTCCGCATCCACCATTTGCTGCCGCAACCGGTTTCCGGTCTTGCGGTTGATCTGATGGAAGCGCGTCTTCTCGGACTGCGATGCGGCGGGATAAAGGGCCACCGCGCAGGTGACGAGCGACAGCTTGAGATGGCCTTTCCAGAACGCGCGACGCGCAGCCATGAGGTGAACTCCCAACCGACTGTCGGCCAACGCGGGGCAGCGAGTTTCGTTCCGAAATCAGGGCTTTGCGCGCCGGCCGAACAGGTGGGGCCGGCCGCGTGGTAAAGAGCTAAAACACCTGCCTCCCTGCCTAGGGGGGAAGACCACCCTTCAGCAAAACGCAAAGGCGCACGCCACAACCGTTAACCGACGATGCCGCGGGACTTGAGCGCCTCGACCTCGGCCGCTGTATAGCCTGCTTCGGCCAGGAGTTCGCGATTGTGCTGGCCAACCGAGGGTGCGCGCTGGGGCGCTACCTTGATCTCACCTTCGATATGAAACGGGCTCGAGACGGTGAGGCCGTCGCCATCAGCAAAGGGCACGAGCGCGCCGATGCGCTGGAACTGCAGATCGCTAGAACTCTCATCTGTCGAATGCACCGCCCCAAACGTTACGCCCGCCGCGTTCAGGATCGTGCGCCATTGCTCGAGGTCGCGTTGCGCGAACACGGCGTCCAGAATTTCCACGAAGGCGCCGGCGTTTTGCCGACGCGCCTCGCTGGTGGCAAAGCGGGCATCCTCGGCGAGCTGCGCGCAGTCGATGGCGCTCAGAAAATCCCGCAATTGCCGCTGCTCATTGAAGAGCGCCATAATAAACCAGCGTCCGTCGCGGCAGCGATAGTGGTTGGCGAGAGGGTTGGGCGCAACGGCTCGGGGTGGGCGAAGCGGCACGGTTTCGCCGCACAAGCGGCTCTGCACGAAGCAGGCGTTGGCCCAAAGACCGTTCTGCAGCAAGGAGGACTGCACCAGCCCCCCTTTGCCGGTCTTTTCCCGCCGATACAGCGCCGTGACGATGGCGGCGTAGAGTGCCGTGGCGCTGGGGTGATCTCCCATCCCCGGTACAGAACGTGCCGGGTCGGTGGTCGCGGTGGCCCGCACCATGTCCATCAGCCCCGTCCGTGCCCAATACGCCGTGGAGTCAAACCCCGTTCTGCCGGCTTCGTCGCCCTTTTCGCCGTAGGCGGAGAAGGAGGCGTAGATCAGGCGCGGGTTGAGCGGCAGCACGTCCTCGGCGCCGATTTTCAGGCGCTGGCGGACGGGCAAGGGAAAGTTGGTCACAAACACATCGGCGGCGCCAAGCAGCCGGTAGAGCACGGCAAGGCCGTCGGCATGTTTGAGGTCGATGGCCAGGCTGCGTTTGTTGCGCGAGGTCAACTGCCAGTAATAGTCGGTGGTCTTGCCGGGAACCGGTGAGGAGGCTCGCCACGGATCGCCGGTGCCCGGCGGTTCGATCTTGATCACCTCGGCGCCGAAGTCGGAAAGAATGGTCGCGGCGGCCGGCCCCGCGATCCAGCTGGCGCAGTCAATGACCTTGAGACCGGCAAACAGATGGTCCGTCATGTATTGCTTCCCTTGGCAGGCATGAAACGTCGAGGCAAAGCTACGCCCCCGCCGCACCGAGTTGTGCGTGAGGGCCAGCAGCTTTTGCGTGACCGGGGACGGGGGGCCCGCGGGCACCGGCCATCGGCGAAAGCGCGGTGGCAGGGTGGACGGCGGGCACTCCGGTGCTGGCGGCGCCAGCGGGGCAAGAGGCCGGGCGCGGCCGGGGTGCCGGGCTGCGCCGCCCCTGCTCCAGGGTCCTGCCGTGATCGTCACAAACGCCATGCCCTCCCACCGTCCTCACTATAGTATCGGCTGCTGCGAAAGGATGCAGCAATGATCCCCGCCTTTGGCCTGGCACCGCTTGGCTTTCTCGAGGTCCCACCGCCCGAGTTCATCGCGCTCGCCGCGGCGGCCGGTTTCGCCTCCGTCACGCTGCGCACACGGCCGGCGGTGCCGGGCGGTGCGGCATTTCCCATGCGCCTGGGGGATCCCCTGCTGCGGGCGTGCCGCCGACGGAGCGCCGAAACGGGGGTCGGCGTCAGCGCCATCGAGCAGGTCGGTCTCGCGCGAGCAACGGACGTTGCCCAGTTGCGAGGGATGTTGGAGGTCGGTGCCGAATTGGGGGCGAGGCACATCGTCTGCTCCGGTGATGACCCTGATCTTTCACGCGTTGCCGACCGCTTCGCGCAATTGTGTCGGCTGGCCGCGGAATTCGGGATGGAGGCCGACCTTGAGTTCATGCCGTTCCGCGCCCTGAAGACGCTGCCGCAGGCTGTTGCGGTTGTGGTGGCGAGCGGCGCCGGCAACGGTCGGGTTTGTCTCGACGCGCTGCACTTGATCCGCTCGGGGGGAAGCATTTCTGAGCTAGGCGCCGTCGATCCGCGCCACCTCGGGCCATTGCACCTGTGCGACGCACGCGCTGAGCCGCCGACCCCGGCCGAGCTCGCCGAGGAAGCCCGCGAGCACCGATTGCTCCCCGGTCACGGCGCGCTGCCGCTTGCACAGATCGTCGCGGCTTACCCTGAGCCCGTCCGATCGACGCAGAAATTCCGCTCGGTCAACAGTTTCCAGAGCTCGATGCAGCGCAACGCGCGCGGCTGATCGCCAGCGCGATGCGCGCGTTCTTGCTGGGTTGCCGACCCCCGCCGGACTAAATGGCGCGCGGCCAGAGACAGGCGAAAGGTGGCCCTAGGGCTTCGCTTCAATGCCGCCGGCCTTACCCACCACCTCCGCCCAACGCACAATATCGCTCTTGACCAAGTCCAGCATGCGCTCGCCGCCGCGGTCCTCGCGTTTCGGCAGCGTGCCACCGATTTCGGGAAACCGCTTTTGCACCAGCGGGTCGTCGAGGGCAGCAACGGTGGCCTCCCGCAGTTTGGCCAGGATCGGCGCGGGCAAGCCCTTGGGCGCGTAGAGACCGAGCCAACTCTCGATGATGAAGTCCGGTAAACCGCCTTCCCGCGAGGTCGGCACATCCGGCAATAGGGGTGTACGCTCGACGGCAGCGACGCCGAAGCCTCTGACCGAACCCGCCACAACGTGCTCGCGCGCCGAGGCGATCAACTCGCACGTCCCATCGATGGCGCCCGCGAGAATGTCGTTAATCGTCTGGCCAAAGCCGCGATAGACCACATAGGTAGGGTCCGCTCCGGCGAGCTGAAAAAAGAACAGACAGGTCAAGTGCGCCAACGAACCTGCACCGTTATGACCCATCTTCAGGTCTTTGCCTTTCGCCTTGGCGTAGGCGATGAACTCCTGCAGCGTTTGCGTGGGCAGGTCCTTGCGCACAACGATGAGATGCGGTGTCACCAGGTGAATACCGAGGTAGTCGAAGTCGCCGCGCGGGTCGTAGGGAAGCTTAGGGTTGGTTGACACCGCCGCGGCATGCGTCCCCATGTGGGCGAAGCCGATGGTATACCCGTCCGGCTTGGCATTCTTGCCACGCAAGGAGCCCGTCGCTCCGCCGGCACCCGCGACATTCTCGATAATAATCGTCTGACCGAGCAGCTTCGACATCGCTTCCGCCATGATGCGCGAGGAGACATCCGAGGCGCCGCCGGCCGCAAAGGGCACAATCAGCGTCAGGCTGCGCTCGGGCCAGGTCTGGGCCAGGCCGCTCGGCGTCGGCAAGCTTGCCAGCACGGCGGCCGCGAGCAGCGCCCGCCAGCCCCGGCGGGGGGCGCTGGAGCGGCGCGTAACAAGGCGGGGATAAAAGTGGAGCATTGCAAGTTCCTCCCTGGCATTGGGCGATTCTTGGCGCTCGCCTCGCCGCCATAATGCCTGGCCTAGCGCGCCAATCCAATCACCGCAGGCATCGGCTGGCTGCCGCCTGGGTGACAGCAAGCGTCGGCGAACTTAGAATTGGCGGGGATTGCGAGCCTCGAGGGAGACCGCTGATGCCCCTTACCGTTCGCCAGGTTGGGCCCTGCTTCGCCGCAGAGGTCACTGGCATCGACCTGACCAAGTCTTTGTCGGCGGAAGATATTGGCGCCATTCACGCGGGCATGGACCGCTACGCCGTCTTGATTTTTCACGAGCAGGACTTCAACGACGAGCAGCAACTGGCCTTCACGCAGAGCCTGGGCTCGATTGAGCTCGCCATCGGCACCAGCCTGCGTCGACCCGAGGAATATCGCCTACCCCCGACCTTTGCCGATGTTTCCAATCTTGATCAGGACAACAAACCCTTTGCCCGTGATGATCGTCGGCGCCTGTTCGGCATCGGCAATCGGCTGTGGCATTCGGACAGCTCCTTCAAGGCCGTCCCGGCGAAGTACTCGCTCTTGCATGCCCGCGTTATTCCGTCCAAGGGCGGCAATACCGAATTCGCCGATATGCGCGCGGCCTACGACGCCCTCGATCAGGACAGCAAGGAGCTCATCGATCCCCTGATCTGTGAGCACTCGCAGATGTATTCCCGCGCCAAACTCGGGTTTAGCGACTTCACAGCCGAGGAACGCGAGCGCTTCAAGCCGGTGCGCCAGCGCTTGGTGCGCACGCATCCGAGCACGGGGCGCAAATCGCTCTATCTTTCCTCGCACGCGGGCACCATCGTTGGTTGGCCGGAACCCGAGGCGAAAGCCTTGCTGATGGATTTGACGGAGGCCGCCACCCAACGCGAATTCGTCTACTCGCACGCCTGGCGGGTGGGCGACCTCGTCATGTGGGATAACCGCGCCACCATGCATCGGGCCCGACCGTTTCCGCATCATGAGCCGCGCGACGTGCGCCGCACGACGCTGATGGGAGAGGGGCCGACCGTCTCGCGACCGGCGCCCTGAGGCTTGCCTCAGCGGGTGGTCGCGCTCCCCGGCGCCCTGCCGCGGCCCTTCGCGGCGGCGGCGGGAAACGCCAAGCCGCGGCGCGCCCCGTGAAGGCTCGGGATTAGGCCGGACTGCGAGGGAACGGTGAGGGCTCACGCTGGAGCTTGCGTCGAGGGACATCAACGCCAACACTCAGCAGCTGCCCGTAGTGACCGCCGGCGTGCGCCGGGTCATGATCGGCAGCACAAGGCCCAGGGAGCAGTCACGTGATCGGAGCGCGGTCAATTGGTGCACTGGTTTGCGGCTGGTCGCTTTTGCTCGGCGCCTGCGAGGACCGCAACAAATATCAACCGCCGCCAGCACCGGAAGTCGGCGTGGCGAAGCCGCAGCAGCGTCCCGTCACCTTATACCTCGAACTCACGGGTAACACCTCGGCCTTCAACAAGGTCGAACTGGTGGCGCGGGTGCAGGGGTTTCTGGCTAAGGTCGGCTACAAGGACGGCGACCGGGTCGCCGCAGGCACAACGCTCTTTGAAATCGAGCGGGCACCCTATGAGACCAGCCTGCAGATTGCCGAGGCAAGCCGCGAGCAGCAGGCGGCCTTGCTGGTGCAGGCCGAGGCCGATCTTAGTCGCCAATTGGCCCTGCAGCAGCGCCAGGTCGCGAGCGAGGCGAGGCTCGATGAGAGCCGCTCCAAGCGCGATGCTACTGTCGCCGCCCTGGAACAGGCCAAAGGCCAGGTGCAGCAGGCGAAAATCAACCTCGGCTACACCGAGATCAAAGCCCCCTTTGCCGGGGTGGTGACGGCAAGGCTGGTCGATCCGGGCTCGCTGGTGGGGGCGAGCGGGCCCACCAAGTTGGCGACCATCGTGCAAGTCGACCCCATTTACGTGAACTTCAACGTCAACGAGCAGCAGGTCCTGCAGATCCGGGACCAATTGCGCAGCCAGGGACTGACCCTCAAGGATTTGGGGCCGATCCCCGTCGAAGTGGGGCTGCAGACGGAGACGGGCTTTCCGCACAAGGGCGTCATCAACTATATCGCGCC
>Ga0075434_100001400_pt1 | contig 20264 bp, 20 predicted proteins | sample RhiMethybrSRZTD3_FD_75298 | JGI IMG/M metagenome (GOLD analysis project Ga0075434, IMG submission 75298) | Populus rhizosphere microbial communities from Tennessee, USA - Rhizosphere MetaG P. TD hybrid SRZTD3 | ecosystem: Host-associated > Plants > Roots > Rhizosphere > Soil | place: USA... | reverse complement strand
CCCGCGTGCAGCGATCCGACGAAGTTCACGCCGACGTACGGCGCCCGAGCCCGGGTCGTCTCCTCGAGGAACACGAGCTGCTCCGACGGCGACGCGTCCCGCCCGCCGTACACCTTCGGCCAGTTGATCCCTGCGTACCCGGCGTCGTACAGGCGGCGCTGCCAGTCGGTGTCGAAGCGCCGCCGGCCCGCCCAGTCGTCCCAGCTCGGACGGCTCGGAAGCTCCGGCAGGGAGCGCTCGAGCCAGTTCCGCAGCTCGGCGCGGAACAGCTCGTCCGACTCGGAGTACCGGAGGTCCATGTGGCGGGAGTGTACGGGCTGAATCTGACGGGGCGTCAGGCGAGCAGCCCGGCCCGGAGCGATCCGACGGCGTCCGGCGCGAGCCCATGATGCTCGAGGTAGCCCTCGACCGAGCCGTGCTCGGCGCGCAGCCGGGAGAGCACCGAGAGCATCGTGGCGGCCTCGGCCGTGGCCAGCGCCCGGCCGTACGCGTCGAGCCGCACCTCCGCCGACGCGCCACGCGCCTCGGCACGTACGCGGTTGCGCTCGGCGAGCTCCGGCAGGACCCCCGCCGTGAACGCGTAATCGGCGGCGACCGTCTCGTCGGGGACGCCGAGCGCGCTCAGCACCACTGCCGCGACCAGGCCGGTGCGATCCTTCCCGGCTGCGCAGAAGAACACCGCGGGATGCCCATCGGCGTCGGCGATCAGCTCGACGACCGCGGCGATCCGGTCGCCGAACCGGTCGAGCATCATCACGTAGATCTCGTCGATCCCGCGTTCGGGCATGGGCGCTTCGTCGGGCCGACGGCGCGTCTCGTCGACGATCGGTCGATGGTGCACGACGATGCCGGCCTCGACGACCGGCCGGTGCGGATGCTCGTCGACCTCGTGGCCGGCCCGGAGGTCCACCGCCGTTCGCAGCCCGAGTGTCGCGACGACGTACCTGATGTCGGCATCGCTCAGCGACGCGAGCGAGTCGCTTCGGAACACGCGCCCGTGGCGCACCACATGCCCGTCGGCGGTGGCGTAGCCCCCCAGGTCCCGGAAGTTGGCGGGACCGTCGAGCGAGTGGTGGCGCGTCGTGCTCAGAGGTCCAGCTCGAGCATGCGGATGGCGTTGCCGCGCACGAGCTTGTGCACGACGTCGTCAGGGAGCCCGGCCATCAGCTCCTGCGCCACCTTCTTCGTGTGCGGCCACGTGGAGTCCGTGTGCGGGTAGTCGGTCTCGAACGTGGTGTTGTCGACACCCACCGTCTTGAGCGACTCGATGCCGTGCCGGTCGCGGAAGAAGCAGCCGAACACCTGGCGGTAGTAGTACGTGGACGGAGGCTCCGGCACGATGTCGCGCACGCCACCCCACGCACGGTGCTCGAGCCATACGTCGTCGGCGCGTTCGAGGATGTACGGGATCCAGCCGATCTGACCCTCGCTGTACGCGAGCTTCAGGTCGGGGAACCGCACGAGCACGCCCGAGAACAAGAAGTCTGTGAGCGACGACATGGCGTTGCCGAAGCTCAGCGTCGCCGCCACCGCGACCGGTGCGTCGGCGGAGGTCGCCGGCATCTTCGACGACGAGCCGATGTGCATGCACACGACCGTCCCCGTCTGCGCGCACGCGGCGAAGAACGGATCCCAGTCACCGCTGTGGATGCTCGGCAAGCCGAGCACCGCCGGGATCTCACTGAAGCAGACGGCGCGCGCGCCGCGAGACGCGTTGCGCCGCACCTCGGCCGCCGCCAGCTCGGCGTCCCAGAGCGGGATGATCGGCAGCGGGATCAGACGGCCGCCGCTGTCGGCGCACCACTCGTCGACCATCCAGTCGTTGTAGGCATAGACGCACGCTTCGGCGAGCTCGCGGTCTTTCGCATCCAGGAACGTCTGGCCGCAGAAGCGCGGGAAGCTGGGGAACGAGAGCGACGCCTCGACCCAGTTCAGCTCCATGTCGTCGACGCGCGCCTTCGGGTCGTAGCAGCCAGGTCGCATCTCGTCGTACGTCATCGGCGTCATGGTCATCTCGTCGCGGTCGAAGCCGACTGCGGCGACGTGCCGCTTGTGGATGTAGACGAGGTCCTCGTAGACCCAACAGTCGGCCTGCGGGCCGTCGGGATCAAAGGTCTGCTCGTACGTGCCGCCGCCGACGTGACGCATGGTCCCGATCCCGCGCCGCTCGACCCGGGGAGCCTTGTCGCGGTGCTTCGCGGGCAGCCATCGCTCCCACACGTGCGGCGGCTCGACTACGTGATCGTCGACGCTGACGATCTTCGGAAAGTCGTCCGGCACTGGCTCCTCCGTCGCCGCGTGATCTGACGGGTCGTCAGATCCTAGCCGCCACCCGTGGCTCCGAGGTCAGGCGCACGTCGTGTCGGTCGGCGGCGGCCGGAGGTCGACGAGATACGTGACGACGTGGTCGTCGACGCAGCGGTTGAACGCGGTGACGAAGGCCGTGTGCTGAGTGCCCTCGGCGGTGAGGAGCACGCCCGACGACAGCTCCTGTGCCAGGCCTTGCGCCCACTTCAGCGGCGTCGCGGGGTCGTTGGTCGTGCCGATGACGAGGATCGGAGGCGTGCCGTCGACGTGGATCGGCGCCTCGTTCGCCACCGGCGGCACCGGCCAGTACGCGCAGATGAGCCCGGCGTTGAGGAGCGCCACCCCGACGCGCGGGGCGGCCGCGCTGAATTGCGGCTCCGCGGCGGCGTAGGCGTCCGGCCCGCCCACCGACGGTCCGTCTCGACAGCCGATGGCCCAGAACGCAGGTTGCGACGAGTCGTAGCTGCCGTCCTTGCGGCGGCCCGTGTACTCGTCCGAGAGCGCGAGGAGCCGTGACCCGTCGCCGCGTGCCGCGCCCGCCAGCGCCTCCTCCAGCCGCGTATATCCCTCCTTGCCCGAATAGAGCCCCTGCGCGACGCCGAGGTCGAACTCGCCGCCGGTCAACGTCCGACCGTTGCCGCCCGGCACGGGCTGGGCGTCGACCTGCGCCGCGAGTCGATCGAACGCGCCCGCAGAGTCGCCGCCGTTGTAGAAGGAGCAGCTTCGGTTCGCCGAGCAGTCGGCGAGGAGTGCGTCGAGCGAACGCTCGAATCCGCCCGCCTGTTGGGCGCCGACCTCGACCGCGCTGAGGTTCGGGTCGATGGCGCCGTCGAGGACGAGCGCCCGCACGTTCTTCGGGAACAGCTTGGCGTAGAGCGTGCCGAGGTAGGTGCCGTACGAGTACCCCAGGTACGTGAGCTTCTTGTCGCCCACGGCCTGACGAATGCGATCCATGTCGCGGACACTGCTCTCGCTCGAGACGTACGGCAGCAGGTCGCCGCTGCGAGCCTCGCACGACTGGGCGAGCTGTTGGAGACGCGTGTCGAGGTCGGCCCGCTCAGCCGGCGTGTCGGGCGAGTAGTCGGCGGAGAACACGCCGTCGAGGTTGTCCTCGCACTTCACCGGGGCCGTGCCGCCGCTTCCACGCGGATCGAAGCCGACGACGTCGAAGCGCGACTTGATCTCGTCGGGGAGTAGCGGCGCGAAGTCCCGCGCGAACTGCACGCCCGAGGCGCCGGGACCGCCCGGGTTGACGAGCAGAGAGCCGATGCGCCTCTTCTTGTCGGTGGCACGCACGCGAAGCAGCGCGACCTTGAGCGTCTTGCCGTTGTCCGGGTGGTCGTAGTCGAGGGGCACCGTGAGCTTGGCGCACTCGTTGTTGCCGCCACAGCCCTTCCAGTCGAGCTTCGGTGCCGGCGCCTTCGGACGAGAGGCATTCGTCGCCGCGCCGGCAACAGGCGTGGTGGCCGAGACGCCGAGCGACGCGATCGCGACACAGAGCGCGGCGGAAAGAACGCGGCGAGGACGCACGACGTCGGAGCTTACGGCCCGAAGTTCACGTGAAGGCCGCGCCCTCGCTCGAGGAGGACGAGCTGGTCAACCGGAGATCGTGTGGACACCTCCACGATGCGGGAAGATGACGATGATGGGTCGCCTGGACGGAAAGGTGGCGCTGATCACCGGCGCCGCGGGCGGGATCGGCAGGGTCGCGGCCGAGCTGTTCGCCCGTGAAGGCGCTCGAATCGTCATCGCCGACGTCGTCGATGTCCATGGGAAGGCCGCCGTCGACGCGATCACCGACGCCGGCGGACACGCCGCGTTCGTCCACGCCGACGTCTCGGACCCGGAACAAGCGGATGCGATGGTCCGGTTCGCTCTCGACACGTTCGACGGTCTGCACGTCCTCTACAACAACGCCGGCATCCTCCCGCCCGACGATGCCGGCACCCTCGAGACGCCCGACGCCACGTGGGACCGAGTGATGGCCGTCAACCTCAAGGGTGTCTGGCTCGGCTGCAAGTACGGGATCCCGGCCCTGCTCGATTCGGGCGGCGGCGCGATCGTGAACGTGTCCTCGCTCGTCGCGCTCATGGGATCCGCTGTGCCCCAGATCGCGTACACCGCGAGCAAGGGCGGCGTGCTGGCGATGACCCGGGAGCTGGCGGTCGAGTACGCCCGGCGCGGGATCCGAGCGAACGTCTTGTGCCCGGGACCGATCGACACACCGCTCATGGCCGAGCTGATGGCCGATCCGCAGTGGGCGGCGCGGCGGCTCGTCCACATCCCGATGGGGCGGCCCGGTCAGGCGCAGGAGATCGCGCGTGCCGCCCTGTTCCTGGCCTGCGACGATTCGTCGTTCATGACCGGGGCGACGCTCGTCGTCGACGGCGGCATCACCGCCGCGTACGTGACACCCGAATGAGCAGGGAGAGAGATGAGCAGCCGGCTGGGGCTCGACGAACTTCGTGAACACATCGGCGCCGGCGACGTCGACACCGTGCTGGTCGCGTTTCCCGATCTTCAGGGTCGCCTCATGGGCAAACGCGTGACCGGGCACTACTTCCTCGACCACGTCGTGGACGGCGAGGGCATCGAGGCGTGCAACTACCTGCTCGCGGTGGACGTGGAGATGACGCCCGTGCCCGGATACCGGTTCGCCAATTGGGAGCAGGGCTACGGCGACATGAAGGCCGTCCCCGACTTCGCGACGCTGCGACCCGTCCCCTGGCTCGAGAAGACCGCGATCGTGCTGTGCGACCTCGTCGACGTAGAGACGGCGACCCCAGTCGAGGTGTCGCCCCGACGGATGCTCCAGCGTCAGGTCGAGCGCGCCGCCGCCGCCGGCTACACCGTCAAGTGCGGCTCGGAGCTCGAGTTCTTCCTGTTCCGAGACTCGTACGAGGAAGCTGCCGCCAAGGGCTACGCCGGCTTGCAGCCGCACTCACCGGTCATCGAGGACTACCACGTGCTTCAGACGACCCGGGACGAGTACCTGATCCGCGAGATCAGGAACGCGATGGACGAGTCCTCGGTCCCGGTCGAGTTCTCGAAGGGCGAAGCGGGCCGCGGACAGCACGAGATCAACCTCGAGTACGCCGACGCGCTCGAGATGGCCGACCGCCACGTGATCTACAAGAACGGCGCCAAGGAGATCGCGTCGCTTGCCGGCCGGTCGATCACGTTCATGGCGAAGTACTCGATGGAGGAGGTCGGCTCGTCCTGCCACGTGCACTCGAGCGTGTGGGACGGCGACGGCGCGACCTCGCTCATGTGGAGCGACGACGGGCAGGACCATCTCTCTGACGTGTTCCGGGGGTGGCTCGGCGGACTGCTGGCGACGGGCCGCGAGCTCGCGTGGCTCTTCGCGCCGAGCGTCAACTCGTACAAGCGCTATCAACCCGAGTCGTGGGCGCCGACCGCGCTGGCGTGGGGGCGCGACAACCGGACGTGCGGGTTCCGCGTCGTCGGCCACGGCGGGGGCTTCCGGGTCGAGTCCCGCCTGCCGGGCGCCGACGTGAACCCGTACCTCGCGTTCGCGGCGACGATCGCCGGCGGGCTCCACGGCATCGAGCACGGTCTCGATCCCGGCGCGCCGTACGAAGGGAACGCGTACACCGGCCGGGACCTGGAGCGCGTGCCCGAGACGTTGGTGGATGCCATCGGCGAGCTCGAGCGCAGTGAGGTCGCGGTCAAGGCGTTCGGGTCCGACGTGCACGAGCATCTCGTCAACACGGCGCGCCAGGAGTGGGCCGGCTTCAACCGCGTCGTGACCGACTGGGAGCGCCGCCGCAACTTCGAGCAATTTTGACTGAATGAGCACGCGGCCGTTGATCGCGGTGCCCGCGTACCCGGTGAAGGCGGGGCGGGTGCAGGGCTGGGAGAAGCCGGGCGTCGCCGCGCCTGCGCCGTACGTGGAGGCGCTGCAGCGCGCCGGTGGGCGCGAGGCGATTCTCATGCCGGTCGCGATCGACGACGCCGACGCCGCCGAGGTGCTCGAGCGCTTCGACGGGCTCTTGCTCATGGGCGGCGGAGACCTCCAGCCCGAGGAGTACGGCCAGGAGCGGCGCGACGAGATCTACGGCGTGATCCCGCACCGCGACCGGTTCGAGCTTGCTCTCGCGCGCGCTGCCGTCGACCGTGGCCTCCCGACGCTGGCGATCTGCCGCGGCCATCAGGTCCTCAACGTCGCGTTGGGCGGATCTCTCGACCAGCACATCACCGACCGCGACGGCGTCCTTCCCCACGGGAAGCCGGGTGTCCCGGGAGGGTCGAGCGTGCACGACATCGAGCTCGATCCCGGCTCCCGGTTGGCGACGGCGATGGGCGTCACGCACGCGTCGTGCTCGTCGCACCACCATCAGGCGGTCGAACACACGGGCGACGGGCTACGAGTCAGTGCCCGCGCCCCCGACGGCGTCATCGAAGGCATCGAGCTCGATGGCGACGGATGGATCGTCGGGGCGCAGTGGCACCCCGAGGACACCGCTGCCGACGACCCGGCCCAGCAGCGGCTGTTCGACACGTTCGTGCGCGAGGCGGCGCGCGGCTGACTGCACGTTTCAGGCCGGCACGATCACGCCGTGAACCGGCGGCGGTGCGTCACCTTCGCCGGCGAGCGACCGGACGAGCTCCTCGGCGTCGTCGAGCCCGGCGACCCGGCGCGGCAGATCAACGAAGGGATACCGGCCGGACGCGAGCAACGCGAGCGCGGCACGGTACGCATCCGAGTCGACGCCGAGCGCACCGACGATCCGGAGCTCCTTGAACACGATGTGATCGGGTTGGAACTCCCGCACCGGACCGCCGCGCGTCCCGGCCACGACGACCGTGCCTCCGGCGCGGGCGAGCGCGACGGCCTGTGTGAATGCCTCGGGCGCCTTGGCCGTGACGTCGACGACGACGTCGGCGAGGCCGCCGGTCGCGTCGCGCAGCGCACGCACCGGATCGATGTCCGCGACGTCGACTGACAGGTCGGCACCGAAGTCGCCGGCGAGGGCGAGCCGCTCCGCGTCGCGTTGCCCGCGGCCCGTGACCATCACGAACGCGGCACCGGCGTCCTTCGCCGCCGCGGCCGCCGACAGCCCCCGCACGCCCGGCCCGAGCACCGCGACGACGTCGCCGGCGCCGGTGGCGGGCAGCGCGACGGCCCAGCGCACACCGGCCCCGACGGGGTTGAAGAGCGTGGCGACGACGGGGTCGAGCACGGCCGGTATGCGGTGCACGATCGCGTCGGGCCCGAGGTACTGCGACTGCGCGTAACCGCCCCACAGTCCGGGAGGCTTGTCGACGGAGATGTACCCGTACATGTCGGCGAGGCCGTGACGCTCGCAGCGCTGATACGCCCCCGCGCGGCATGCGTCGCAGGCACGACACGACTGGAACACCTCGACCGCGACCCGATCGCCGGCGCCGACACCCCACCGTTGCGCGGCCACGTCGCCGATGCTCTCGAGCACACCTACGGTCTCGTGTCCAGGCACGAACGCGAACCCGCCGGCGAGGTGACCGGTGTACTGCTCGTGGTCCGTGCCGCACAGCCCGCACGCTTCGACGTCGAGCACTGCGTCGTCGTCCCCGTGGTCGGGGACCGCGAGCTCGCGCGCGACGAGCGTGCGGGGTTTCTCGAGCACCAACGCGCGCGCCGATCGGGTCGACACGCCGCGGAGGCTACCGAGGTCCCTTCACGCTCGTGTCGGCGTGCTCCAGCTCGAGCAGGAACTCCTTGCGCTCGGGGCCGCCGCCGTAGTTGCCCACGCCGCCGCTCGCGGGCACCACGCGGTGGCACGGGACGACGATCGCGACCGGGTTGGAGCCGACGGCGCCTCCGACGGCGCGAGCCGCGCTCGGCTTGCCGACCTGCGCAGCGAGCGCGCCGTACGTGGTGACGTGCCCGCTCGGGATGCGGGCGGTCGCCTCGAGCACCTGCCGCCGGAACCCGCTCGTCAGCGACCAGTCGATCACGAGGTCGAACGCCCGGCGCCGGCCCTCGAAGTACTCGTCGAGCTCGCGGCGAACCGGGTCGAGACGGACGGGCGATTCCACCACGCGGGGCGAGATGCGCTCGGCGAGGTCGTCGAGCACGTGGGTCGGGTCGAACGCCAGGCGCACCAGTCCCTGCGGCGTCACCGCCACGAGCAGGTCGCCCACCGGGGAGTCGACCGTCGACACGGCCACGTCGATGAGGCCCTCGCGGTCGGCGGCGGCGATGGCGGAGATGGTTGCGGCCTCGGCCTGGGTGTCAACGTCCACGGCGGCGCCGCGACGAAGCGCGGCCTCGATCTCGTCGAGCTCAAAGTTCGTCATCTGCGTACTCCTTTCGTAGGTTCGCGATCCCTTCGTGCACGTTCTGACGTGCCGCCGCCTCCGAGATGTCGAGAATGCGGCCGACCTGTCGGAACGGGAGGTCGGAGACGAAGCGCAGCACGACGGCGGCGCGCTGCTTCGGGGGGAGCTTCCCCACGGCTTCCCAGAGCCCGGGGTCGGGCAGCGTCACCGCCGGCGACGGCTTCTCCGGCAGGTCGGCGGTCGGCACTGGGCGCCGCGCCCGCCCGCGGTGGGAGTCGATCGCCTTGCGGTGCGCGATCGTGAGCACCCACGCCCGGAGGTTCGAGCCGTCTTCGAGCCGCGGGTAGGCCCGCAACGCGGCGGTGAACGTCTCCTGCAGGCAGTCGTCGGCGTCGTCGGACCCCACGGAGAACACGAGGAACCGGTAGACGGCGTCGCGATGCCGGTCGAGGAAAGTCTGGAACGGCGGCGGGCTCACACTCTTTTCAACGTCCGCCAGGCGCAGTTCGTGAGGTGGAAGCGCGAATTTCTGCTACTTCGTCGCCGTCGGCGCCACGGGTCCGCCGACGGCGTGTGTGATGGGCAGCGGGGTCGCGGCGAGCAGGAACTCGTGAACGCCGTCCGCCGCGCAGTCGGCGGCCAGGTCGTCGAGATGCCAGAGCTGGCCCTGGACGAGCCCCATATCGCGCAGGTCGATCATGTGAACCGGCAACAGCGCGGCGGGGTCCTCGGACGGCCACACCTCGAACACGAGCGTGTCGGTCGCGACCGCCGCGACCTGCTTGTCGTGCAGGTACTCGATCGCGCCGACGCCGAGCCCGGGGCTCGGATCGCTGAACCGTTGCCGGTCGCCGCGGCGCAGCCACTCCATCTGACCGGTGCGAACCAGAAGCACGTCCCCCGACTCGACGGTCACGCCTGCCTGCTCCTCGGCGGCGGCGAGGTCGTCGCCGTCGATGGCGTAGTTGTCGTCGAAGTAGTCGACGCCCTTGAGGCGGGCGATGTCGAGCAGGACGCCGCGCGTGACGATCGGCCCGTAGTGCTCGACGCCGAGCTCGGCGGCGCCGGCCTCCTGGGTGACTACGGAATCGGCCGTGTTGTTGTAGAGCAGCCCTTCGTATCCGACGTGCGCGAGCCCGTCCCAATGCGTCGCCGCTTGCACACCCATCTCGACGAGGTCGTCGCTGGTCGTGAAGTCGGCCGGGTCTCCGGTGAAGGGCGCGTTGGCCATGATCATCGTGCGCTTCGGGTTGATGCGACCCGGGATCACACCGGTCTGCGGCCCGTCCTCGTCGTAGGGAATCGACAGCGGGAAGCTCACACCTCGCCGCACGGCGGCGACGCCGCGCCGCACCGCTTCCGGAGTGATGAAGTTGAGCGTCCCCCGTTGGTCGTCGCCGCCCCACCGACCCCAGTTCGAGACCCGCTTCGCCAGCTGCTTCAGCTCGTCCGGCAGCGGCATGCGATCGCCTCGCTATTTCGCGGTGTACTGCTTGCGGAGCTCGTGCTTCAGGACCTTGCCGGTCGCGTTGCGCGGCAGCACGTCGACGATCTCCAGCTGCTCGGGGACCTTCTGGGTCATCAGCCCGGCTTGGCTGCAGAAGTCGAAGATGTCCTCGAGGTTCGGGGGCGCTTCCTTGTCGGCGGGAACGACGATCGCGCACGCGCGCTCCCCCGACGCGTCGTCCTGCAGCCCGATCACGGCGACGTCGCCGATCCCGGGGTGGGTGAACAGCAGGTCCTCGACTTCCTTGGCGCTGATGGTCTCGCCCTTGCGGATGATCACGTCCTTCAGCCGGCCCGTGATCGCGATGTAGCCGTCGGCATCCTGGACGCCGAGGTCGCCGGTACGGAACCAGCCGTCTCCGTCGAAGGCGTCGGGATCGAGCGACGAGTCCACGTACCCCCGGAACAGCATCGGGCCCTTGACGCGGATCTCGCCCTCCTCCCCCGGCTTCGCGACGGAGTCGTCGAGCCTGACGACCTTGACCTCGACGCCCGGTGTCGTGCGGCCCTCGGTCTCGGCGAGCTTCACGTCGGGATCCTCGACCGTCGACATGGCGAGGATCGGGCATTCCGTGAGCCCGTAACCGGACACCACGCCGACGCCGCCGAGCTCCTTTTTCACGTCGTAGTGCAGCTGGACCGGCTTGGCTGCTCCGCCGCCGGGGAACGCACGCGCGTTCGGGAACAGCCTCTCCCCCGGGTTCGCGCGTTGTGCCGCCAGGTACGCCATGTGGAACGGCGTGCCCGCACCGGCGAGGGTGACGCCTTCCCGTTGCAGCACCGGGATCGTCGTGGCGGGATCGAACGCCTCGATGACGACCGTCTTGAAGCCCACCATCATCGAGCTGAACAGCCAGCCGATCCCGCCGATGTGCGTGAACGGGAACACAAGCGCGCTCACATCATCCGGTTCGATCGCCAGCGCCTTCGTCATGCCGTACGCCGACGCCATGATCGTGCGGTCGGTGTGCTGCGCGCCCTTCGGATCGGCCGTCGTCCCCGACGTGTAGAACGCCCACCGCACCGGCGCGTCCTCCGGCGACGAGGGAGGCGGCGCAGCGGGCACAAGCGACGCGGGGTCGGCGTCGGGCAGCTTGCGGTCGACGATCAGCACGTCGAGCCCCGGCTGCGCGGCGGCGATCTCTCGAGCCATGCCCTCGTAGTCGAACCCCTTCCAGGTCGACGGGACGATCAGCAGCTTCGCGCCCGTCTGCTTCGTCACGAATCCGACTTCACGGTGGCGGTAGATCGGCAGGATGGGATTCTGGACCGCGCCGAGCCGCGAGAGCGCGCCGACCAGCACGAGCGACTCGATCCACGTCGGCAGTGCCCACGACACCGGCGTGGCCGCGCCGACGCCCAGCTCGGCGAGCCCGGCGGCCGCACGCTCGGCGGCGTCGCGGTACTCGCGGTAGGTCATCGTGCGCAGGTCCTCGTCGACCAGCATGGTCGTGTCGGGCGTCTGGGCGACGCGCCGCTCGATCAGCTCCCACAGGCTCCTGGCGTCCGTGATCATGGCTCCACCCTTCGCGTCAGGCGGTGATCCCGCCGTCCATCGACACGATGCTGCCCACCATGTAGCGGGCGTCGTCGGACGCGATGTACGCGATCAGGCCTGCGAGCTCCTCGGGCTCGGCGGCCCCGAGTGGCGATGTCACGCGAGCGAACTCCTTCATATTCACGCCTTCGGGCATCGTGAACCCGGCGATCATCGGCGTGTTCATCCCTCCGGGTGCGACTGCGTTCACCCGCACCCCTCGCCTCAGGTACTCGAGTGACAGCGCGCGAGTGAGATTGACGACACCGCCCTTGGAAGCGCAGTACGCCGCCGAGTAGGGCTGGCCCATGAGCCCGGCGTTCGACGCCACGTTCACGATGGCGCCCCCGCCGTCGAGCATGTGCGGCAACGCGGCCTGGCACATCAGGAACGTGCCGGTGAGGTTGACGCCGAGGATCGCCGACCAGCGCTCGTACGTCTCGTCGACGGTGTGCGCGAAGCCGCCGATCCCGGCGGAGTTCACGAGCACCTGGGGTCGGCCGAGGTCGGTGGCGAGCGCGTCCACGGTGCGCTTCACCGCGGCCGGATCCGTGACGTCGACCTGGTAGGCGCGCGCGCTGCCGTCGCGCTCACCGATCTCGGCGGCGGTCTTCTCGGCGGCGTCGACGGCGACGTCCAGCGCCGCGACCGCGGCGCCTTCGTCGGCGAAGCGCTGCGCGGTGGCCCGGCCGAGCCCGGAGCCGGCCCCGGTCACGACCGCGACACGATCGGTGAAGCGCGTCATATGCCCCTCTCTCGGCCGATGCACGGCCCCCGCCAGAATCTAACGCCCCGTCAGACCCGCGTCATGACGTCGGGTACGGTCACGAGCCGTGGCATCCGTGGGAACCCGCCCCCGCACGACGGCGGACTTGCTGCGCGCCGCGGCGGCCGCGCATCCCGATCGCGAAGCGTACGTGCACGGCGAGAAACGCGTCTCGTACGCCTGGCTGGACCGCGCCGCCGACGGGTTCGCCGCCACGCTCCTCGACCGCGGCGTGGCGCCGGGCGACGTCGTTTGCCTGCTACTGCCGTCGTCGATCAAGTTCGCGACCTGTTACCTCGGCGCACTGCGCGCCGGCGCGATCACGTCGGCGATCAACCTGCGACTCGGTCCCGGCGAGAAGGCGAGCATCCTCGAGCGCACCGCGCCGGCGGTCACGGTCGTCGGCGACGGCGTCGAGCTCCCCGACGGCATGGACGTGGGCGACGAGATCCGCGTCTCCGAGCTCGGCCACGCGTTCGGTGCCGAGCCGCCGCCCTCGCTCCCCGAGCTCGCGCCGACCGATGCCGCCTGCATCGTCTGGACGAGCGGGACCACCGGTCAGCCCAAGGGCGCGGTGTACGACCACACTGCGATGGAGGTCATCTCGCGCAACATCGGCGAGCTCACCCGACCTGGTGACCGCCGGCTCCTCGCGCTGCCCTTCCCGCACGTCGGCTACATGACCCGCATGTGGGACGAGCTCGCGAACGGCACCACGCTGGTGCTGGTGGGCGAGCCGTGGTCGGCCGAAGAGTCGCTGCGGCTCATCCGAGACGAGGGCATCACGATGGCCACGGGCGTGCCCACGCAGTGGTCGCTCGTCCTCGCGCATCCGGATGTCGAGCGGACCGACTTCTCCGGGCTGCGCGTCGGGGCGCTCGGGGGCGCATCGATCGCGCCCGACCTCGTGCGGCAGATCCGCAAGGTCCTGGGCTGCCCGGTCATCACGCGTTACACGAGCACCGAGGCGGGCGTGTGCACGAGCACCCTCGTCGACGACGACGCCGAGGTCGTCGCGACGACGGTCGGACGGCCAGCGCCCGAGGTGGACCTGCGCATCGTCGATCCCGCCGACGGGAACGAGCAGGCCGCGGGTGAGGTGGGCGAGGTGCGGTGCCGATCGGCGGCGATGATGCGCGGCTACTGGCGCGATCCCACGCGCACAGCGGAGGCCATCGACGCCGACGGCTGGCTGCACACGGGCGACCTCGGATTCGTAGGCGCCGACGGCAACCTGCGGATTGTGGGGCGGCTCAAGGAGATGTACATCCGCGGCGGGTACAACGTGTACCCGGCGGAAGTCGAGGCGGTGCTCGTCGAGCATCCGTCGGTCGCGCGTGCCGCCGTCGTCGGCGCGCCGGACCCCGTCCTCGGCGAGGTCGGCGTCGCGTTCGTCGTGCCGGCGCCGGGCTCGGCGCGGCCGACGCGCGATGCGTTGCGATCATGGTGCCGCGACCGCTTGGCGGACTACAAGGCGCCTGATCGCCTCGAGGTGATCGAAGAGCTGCCGCTCACCTCGATGCACAAGGTCGACAAACGCGCGTTAGTCGAGCGGGCAACGGAGGGGAAATGACCACGGAGTATGTGATTCAGCCCTTGGGAAGCGGTGACACGAGCGAGAAGCCGATCAAGCTCGGTGGGGCGCTGTTCACACTCGTCGAGCCGCACAAGGGCCACGAGGTCGAATACAACCGCTGGTACGAGCGCGACCACTTCTACGCCGGCTGCATGATCGGCGCGTGGACGGTGTCGGGGGGCCGCTTCGTCGCCACGCGCGCGTGCAAGGAGAAGCGGTACCCGTCCGACTCACCGATCACGCCCGACCCGATGGTCGGATCCTTTCTCGCGCTCTACTGGATCCTCGCCGGCCGCTTCGGAGAGTGGATGAAGTGGGGCACGGAGCAGGTGAACTGGCTCCACGCCAACAACCGGATGTTCGCAGAGCGCGAGCACATCCACACGCTCATGTACAAGTTCCTCGACGAGCAGCACGCGCGGCCGGACGGCGTGCCGGCCGAGCTCGCGCTCGACCACCACTTCCAGGGGCTCGTCGCCGTGATCGGCGAGGTCGCCGACGGGAAGACGCACGACGACGTGGTGGCGTGGTTCGGCGGCCGGTCCTGCCCGGCCGAGGTGATGACGGCGTTCACGCCCGTGCCGCTGTTCCAGGACGCGCCGAGCGATGTCCCGCGCAACGAGGAGACCGACCGCTTCCTCCAGCTCTACTTCCTCGACGAGGACCCGCTCGAGGTGTTCGACGACCGGTTCGGCGGGCTCGGCAAGGAGTTCGACGCCAGCGGCCTCGGCCGCATCCTGTTCGTCTCGCCCTTCCTCGCCACCGTCCCCGGCACCGACCGCTACACGGACGAGCTCTGGTAGCTGCGCGGTCAGCTCCTGGGCAGGTACGGGCAGTGGCGGCAACCGGAGTCGCAGCATTCGCCGCGCTCCCACAGATACGCCGCCGTCATCACGAACAACCCGGTCTCGGGATCGAGGTAGCCCGGCTCACCGTTGACGATTGCGTTCTCGTGGGCGGCGACGATCGCGTCGTACGCCGGCGTGGTCGGCGGCAGGCGGCTTCCGTGCGGGATGCGCAGCTCGTCGGGCAACGGTCCGGTCCCCACCGACCAACCGTTCAGACAGCGGCGCCCCGGAGACGCGGGAGCACCTTGCGCTCGAAGAGCTCGAGGCTCTCCCAGGCGACGTCGGGCGGGATCCCGCCCATGAGCGGGTGCAGGACCAGCGTCCCGAAGTCGCCGAGCTCCTCGGCCAGAGCGACGCACTCGTCCGGGGTCACGACGCGGTACACGCCGCTCTTGCGGACGTCGTCGACGTCCTTGGCGTGCACGTCGACCGCCGAACGCTGCCCCGGCGTCTGCCAGCTCTCGTACACCTGCGCCTCGTGCAGGGCGTGGGGGCCGATCTTCACCCACGCCGACTCCGGGTCCTCGGCGATGTGCACGAAGCCGGGGCCGGCGGGAAGGCTGATGAACCCCTGCTCGAAGCCGACCTTCGCGCACTCGTCGTTGTAGATCTCGGCCAGCTTCGGATCGCCGACAGCGGGGAACATCGGCAACCGCAAGCGCGCCGCGCGCCGCGCCGCGACCTCCGTCGACCCGCCGATCATCATCATCGGGTGCGGCTGGGTCAGCGGCTTCGGTGTCACCTGCACGGCCCGGCCGCGCCATTCGAACGGCTCACCGGTCCACGCCTTGCGCATGACGTCGACGTACTCCTCGAGCAGCTTGCCGCGCTGCTTGCGGTCGACGCCCGCCATCTCGAACTCCTCGTACCGGTAGCCGACGCCGGCGACGAAGCTGATCCGTCCCCCGCTGGCGAGGTCGAGCACGGCGAGCTCCTCCGCCAGGCGCACGGGATCGTGCAGAGGCACGAGGATGGCCGCGATGTTGATGCCGATGCGCCGGGTGCGGCCGGCGATCGCGGCCGCCATCGTCACGGGCGCAGGGATGTAGCCGTCGTCGGCGCCGTGGTGCTCGGAGAGCACCACGAAGTCGATCCCGCGCTCGTCACCCCATCGCGCCTGGTCGAGGCACGCGGCGTAGATCTCGGCGTGCGTTGTCGAGCCCCAGGTCGGGGCACGGAGGTCGTATCGGAGGCCGATCATCGCCATGGCGCGACTCCAGGGTCAGCGGGTGAGGTGCGGCCCGACCTCGGCGCCGAAGCGCTCGATCTGGTCGCACAACTCCTCGATCGAGCGCGACTGGAAGCGCACCTGGAGGTGTGACACACCCATCGCGCCGTACTCGTTCATCGACTCGGCCAGCTTCTCGGGCGGGCCGGTGATCGTCCCGCGCGCCACCTCCCAGTCGGGCTCACCGACGTACATCGCCTCGGTGATCACGCCGATCTCCGGCTCGGCCCCCGGGCGCACGTCGTCCCGTTGCGCTCGGAGGTACGCGATCGAGTCCGGCATCTTCTTGCGCGGCGTCCCCTGCGGGATCCAACCGTCACCACGCGCCGCGACCCGCCGGAGCGCGGGGCGGCTCGACCCGCCGATCCAGATCGGTGGGCGCGGCCGCTGGACCGGTCGCGGCCGCATGCCCACCTGGTCGTCGTCGGGGCCGGTGAACTCGTCGCCCCACGCATCTTTCACGCCGTCGACCGCGTCGTCGAGCAGTCGACCGCGGTCCGCGAACGACAGTCCCAGTGCGTCGAATTCTTTCTCGACGTGCCCGGCGCCCATCCCGAGGATCACGCGACCACCCGACAACGTGTCGAGCGTCGCGAACGCCTTGGCCGTCTGGAGCGGGTGCCGGTAGGGCCCGACGAACACGTTTGTCATGAGGCGGGTCCGGGTCGTCTGGCCCGCCAGGAACCCGAGCGTCGAGATGGGCTCGTACCACGTCGTCGACATCGCCGGCGCGAGCTGCCGAGGGATCGCGACGTGGTCGCAGACCGCGACGTAGAAGAACCCGGCGCGGTCGGCGGCTTGCGCGGCTCTGACCAGCTCAGGCACACCGGCGCCGTTCTCCCGCTCCCACGGCGCCGCCACCATCGTGCTGAGCGCGACCGTCGGAAGCTGGATCCCGAACACCAGCTTCCCGGCTGGGACGATCGTGACGACGTCGTCACTCACGACGGCCGGCTCTTCCGCCGCGCTCACCCGGGCCAGACGACGCTCTGGAGCTCCGAGTACGCGTGGAGTCCGAACGACCCGCCGTCGCGGCCGACCCCGCTGAGCTTCGTACCTCCGAACGGCGTCTCGTGGTTGCGCTGGATCGTGTTGATGCCGACGTTGCCGGCCCGCAGGCGACGCGCCACGCGCATCCCTCGCGCCGAGTCGCCCGTGAACACGTAGTCGTAGAGCCCGAAATCGCTGTCGTTGGCGAGGTGAATGGCTTCCTCGTCGTCATCGAAGGTCTCGGCAACGATCACAGGACCGAAGATCTCCTCCCGCGCCACCCGCATGTCACCGCGCACGTCGGCGAGCAATGTCGGCTCCACGAAGAAGCCGCGGTCGAGGTGCGACGGACGACCGCCGCCCACCGCAACCTCCGCGCCCTCGTCGGCGCCGGCGCGGATGTACCCCTCCACCCGCTCGCGATGGGCGCCGGTGATCAGCGGGCCGACGACGGTCTTCGGGTCGGTCGGATCGCCGACCGGGAGCAACGTCGCCATCTTGGCGAGACCTTCGACGAACTCCTGGTACCGCGACCGGTGCACGATGGCGCGCGTCGGCGCGGTGCAGATCTGCCCGGCGTGGAACGTCCAGACGGACCCGATGGCGGTGACGGCAGTCGTCAGGTCGGCGTCGTCGAGCACGATGCCCGCGCCTTTGCCGCCCAGCTCGAGGAGAAGGCGCTTCATCGTGCGGCCGCCGGCTTCGGCGATGCGGAGCCCCACCGCGGTGCTGCCGGTGAAGCTGATCATGTCGACGTCGCGCGACTCGACCAGCGCCTCGCCCGTCGCCGGGCTCGAGCCGGTCACGACGTTCACGACCCCGGGCGGGAAGCCGACCTCGTCGAGAATCCGCACGAGCTCGATCACCGCGAGCGGGTCCTGCGGCGCCGGTCGCACGATCACCGTGTTGCCCATCGCCAGGGCGGGCCCGATCTTGCCGGCCATGTTCACGATCGGGAAGTTGTACGGCGTGATGCAGGCGACCACGCCCATCGGTGCGCGCCGTGCCAGCGCACCCATGAGGCCGGCGGGTGCCATCGGCGTCGCCGGCATCTCCTGGGGCGCCAACGGGATGACACTCGGCTCGAGCGCACCGCGCGCGTACCGGTCGAACCGGCTGGCCGCCACCGGCACCTGCATCGCGCGCCCGACCGCCGTCGTGCACCCCGTTTCCGCGATCACCAGGGGGACGAAGTCCTCGAGCTTCTCGCGTACGCGGACGGCCGCCGCCGACAAGAGCTCGGCGCGGTGCTCGGGCGTCGTCTGCGACCACGTCTCGAACGCGTCGCGCGCGGCTCGTGCCGCGTCGTGCGCCTGCTGTACCGACGCCTCGGGGGCGACGCCGACCACTTCCTCCGTCGCCGGGTTGACGATCTCGTAGCCGCCGTCCCCGCCCGCGGCCCACTCGCCGCCGATGAGGAGCCGCTCGTCCCGCCGGTCCGTCGTCACGCTCACGTCGCTCTCCCCCGCTACGATCCCCAAGGTAGAACGTGTTCTCATTTCGTGTCCAACGGAGTGACCACTGTGGATCTCGGCCCCGTCGGCATCTGGACGTTCAGCCTCGACCTCCAGCCGGCGGCGCGTGCACGAGCAGTGGCAGCCGAGCTCGAGGAGCTCGGCTACGGCGCGATCTGGATCCCCGACGCCGTCGGCCGTGACCCGCTCGTGCACGCCGTGCTGCTCCTCTCGGGCACCGGGCGCATCACGATCGGCACGGGCATCGCCCAGATCTGGGGACGCGACCCGCTCTCGATGAACGCGGGCTGGAAGACCGTGACCGAGGCGTTCCCGGGCCGCTTCGTGCTCGGGCTGGGCGTCAGCCACCAGCCGATGGTCGAGGGTCTGCGCGGCCAGACGTACGAGCGACCGCTCGCGACGATGCGCGAGTACCTCGAACGGATGGACGCAGCGGTGTATCTGGCCGCCGAGCCCGCCGAGCCGCCGCGGCGTGTGCTGGCGGCGCTGGGCCCGAAGATGCTGACGCTGGCCGCCGAGCGCACTGACGGCGCACACCCGTACAACGTCCCACCCGAGCACACCGCGCGCGCCCGCGAGATCCTCGGCCCCGAGAAGCTGCTGGCGCCCGAACAGGCGGTCCTCCTCGAGACCGATCCGACCGAGGCGCGACGCATCGGCCGCGGGCACGTGGCGATCTACCGCGACCTCCCGAACTACATGAACAACCTGCGCCGGTTCGGCATCACTGACGACGACATCGCCGACGGCGGCAGCGATCGTCTCGTCGACACGCTGGTCGCGTGGGGCGATGTCGACGCGATCCGCGCCCGGGTGCGGGCGCACCTCGACGCCGGCGCCGACCACGTCGCCGTGCAGGTGTTGACGCCCGAGCGCGGCGCGTTGCCGCTCGACGAGTGGCGGGAGCTCGCGCCCGCTCTGCTCTCGGGTCCGGCCGCCTAAGGTCCGCGGGCGTGGCCGAGGACAAGGACGCGCGACCGACGTTCGACAGCTACGACGAGCGCGTCGCCGCCGGCCTCGTGCGGGCGCACGAGAAGGGCGAAGGACTGCCCGGCTATCTCGGCATTCGCCTGACCGAGACGTGGCCGGGCGGGATGCGCGCCGAGGTCGCCGTGCGCGACGACCTGCTCAACCCGTTCGGCAACCTGCACGGCGGCGTACTGGCCGCCTTGTGCGACCACGTGCTCGGTACCGTCTGCTATCCGGTGATCCCGCCCGGCGCGTGGGCGGCGACGACCGAGTTCAAGCTCAACTACCTGGCGCCGGTCACCGCCGGCTCGTTGTCGGCGGCCGCGCAGATCGTCTCCCTCACCAAGCGGACCGCCGTCGTGCGCATCGACGTGGACAACGACGGGCGCACCGTCTGCCTCGCCCAGGGCACCGTCCTCGTGATGCCGCCGAAGACCGAGCGTGGCGATGAGTTTCCGGGCTCCACGCGGTCATAGGTGGCATGACCACGTACCCAGGGGAGTCAGCCGAGTACCGGGCGGCGCGCGACCGGTTGCTCGAGCAAGAGATCGAGCTGCGCCGCGCCACGGAGGCCGTGGCCGAAACCCGGCGCCGCCTCCCACGCGGTGGGACCGTGCCGGCGGACTACGTCTTCCGCGGGCTCGGACCCGACGGCGCGCCCACTGAAGTGCGGTTGTCGGAGCTGTTCGCGCCGGGCAGGGACTCGCTCGCCATCTACAGCATGATGTTCCCCCGCTATCACGGCGACGACCGGCCCGGACCGCCGGGCGGGCAGAC
>Ga0075434_100001398_pt1 | contig 20271 bp, 12 predicted proteins | sample RhiMethybrSRZTD3_FD_75298 | JGI IMG/M metagenome (GOLD analysis project Ga0075434, IMG submission 75298) | Populus rhizosphere microbial communities from Tennessee, USA - Rhizosphere MetaG P. TD hybrid SRZTD3 | ecosystem: Host-associated > Plants > Roots > Rhizosphere > Soil | place: USA... | reverse complement strand
GCGGCCTCGATGCCTCGTTCGATTCGATTCGTGCGGCGGCGCGTCGAACCTTCAGCTCATAAATACAAAATTTATATCGAAAAGCTCCGCAATTTCAGTTTTGCGTTCTGTTCTTACAGAATCGTTGATCAATACAGTCGAGTTGTTCGACGTCGGCGCCTGTTTCGCTAGCTGTTCCATTCTGGCACGTCGCTTGCCGTAGAGCTGCACGGCAGCCCCCCAGCCTCGACTTACACAAAACCTGGAGCACAACGATGCGGCTTCTCACCCGTCGCACGGGATCGGTGTTGGTGTGTGCGTGCGCCTTGTGGATCGGTCTGCCGATCCCGGCAGCTGCGGGCAATTTCAAGCTCGCGTACTGGAACATCAAATCAGGCAAAGGCGACATCGCGCTTCCGGGCCACCCGGTCACGTTCGCCGACACCCCCAACTGCACCGACCAGACGCAGCCGCTCAACGCGTGGGGCATCAACCTGGTCCAGCAGGAGCTGGTCGACAAGGTCAAAAACGATCCCGAGGTCGTCGCGCTCGGCCTGGGCGAAGCGTGGCCGTGCGCAACGCCCGAGAACGTGCGGCTCGCGCTCGGCTGGCCGGCTCGCACGGGCGAACAGAACGGCGTCGCGATTATCGCGCGCTACGGTTTCGCGGGACCGGCGACGTGGACCCAGCTCGATACGTCGCTTACGCCGAACCCGTCCGACACGATGTGGGTGGTCAGGACGCCGGTCTGTCTCGACAGCGCGTGCACCGAAGCGATCAACGTGTTCACGGCGCACTGGGGCGGCGGTTCGCAAGAGTACGACATTCAGGCGCAGCAGACGCGCGACGCGCTCGCGGCCGCGATGCCAGCCGGCGTGCCGCACGTCTTGATCGGCGATCTGAATGTGTTCGAAGGCACAACGACCGTCTGCGGCCAATTCCCGCAGAACACCGCGCTCGACTACCTGCGGCAGGCGGGCTACACCGACGCATGGGTGTACGTGAACGGCGCGGCGGAAGGCTACACGGGCATGGCCAATCGCGCCGGCTGCGGTGTGCCCGAAGGCTACACGTGGAAGCGCATCGACTATGCGTGGTCCAAGAACATCCTGCCGCTGACGATGACGCGGTTCGGGATGAGGACGCCGGGCGACGGTTCGCCGTCCGATCACTACGGAATCATCGTCGAATATCCGCAGCCATCTTCGGGCGCCGACGTAACCGCGCCGACGGTATCGATCGCCGCGCCAGCGGCGAACGCGACCGTCGGCGGCAAGGTGAGCGTCAGCATCAACGCCAGCGACGATCGCGCCGTGTCGCGCGTCGATCTCCTCGTCGACGGCACCGTCGTCGGCAGCGCGAACACCTCGCCATATCGGATCGACTGGAACTCGACGGCGGTCGTCAACGGCGTTCACGTGCTGCAGGCTCGCGCCGTCGATGCCGCCGGCAACGTCGGAACGTCGGCGAACGTATCGGTGGCGGTCAACAACACGATCACAATCGCGCCGCCGCCGACGGCCGTCGCGGACGTGGTGCTCTACGCCTCGCACGCGACGACGATCGTCGGCACGTGGCAATCGACCGCCGACGCGACGGCTGCCGGCGGCGCGCGACTGTGGAATCCGAATGCCGGAGTGGCGAAGCTGACGACGGCACTGGCGTCGCCCGCGAACTACTTCGAGATGACGTTCAACGCGAGTGCGGCAACGCCGTACCGGCTGTGGATTCGCGGCAAAGCGGAATCGGATTCGTGGGCGAACGATTCTGTGTTCGTGCAGTTCAGCGGAACGGTGACGTCGACCGGCAGCGCCACGTACCGAATCGGCACGACGAGTGGCACGGAAATCAATCTCGAGGACTGCTCCGGCTGCGGGCTCTCCGGTTGGGGCTGGCAGGACAACGGATGGGGCGTCGGCGTCTTTGGACCGCTCCTGTATTTCGCGCAGACCGGAGCGCAGACGATCCGCATTCAGCCGCGCGAGGACGGACTGTCGATCGATCAGATCGTGCTGTCGCCGCAGACATTTCTGAACGCGGCGCCCGGCGCGCTGAAGAACGACACGACGATCCTTCCCGAATCCTCCGCTGTTGCGCCGCCGCCGCCACCGCCGCCGCCGCCACCACCGCCACCACCGCCGCCACCACCGCCGCCGCCGGCACCGGCGATCCAGACGTGCGGATCATCGACAGTCGTGCCCACGTGCTACGACGCCATCACCGATCTGGTTGTCCGGACGAAGCCGACCACCGCGGCGCCGGCCAGCGCCGGTCTGGCGATGACCGATCCGATGTTCGGCTCGCGCATTCTGCGCGTGACCGACGGCAGCACGAGACCCGGCGCACCGGGCCGCTCGTATGGCAGCCCTTCGGGATCGCATCAGAACGTGTGGAGCGTGGGTGCGAAGTACTTTTACGTCGTGAGCACCGACGGGACGGTCATCCCGTTTACGTTCGATGCAGCCACTCTGAAGGCCTCGCGCATTCAGGCGTCCACGACCGGTGACGGCGGCATAACGCTGAAGCTCTGGGGCGAGCCGCAATTCAGCTTCGTGTCCGATTCGATCATCTACGGCATCTACAGCGGAAGCGGCACGAACCTCCGCACCCTGTCGTCGTACAACTTCACGACCGGGACTTACACGTCGATTCTGGATCTCGACACGATCGTGTCGGGTCTCTCAGGCACCTACGTCGGCGGGCTCAGTTCGAGCGCAGGCAGCGTCGAGCGGCTGGCGGTGTTCTTCGGCGGCATGTCGCAGGATCAGCACTACTACGTAGTCGTCCTCGATCGCGCCAACCCCGCTTCGCGCCGCGTGCTGAACACGATGGCGTCGACCGTCGACGGCGCTGCGACGAACATCGTGCTCAACTTCCATCTGCATCACGCGTTCATGGACAAAAGCGGCCGGTACGTGATGCTCTATCCGACGATTGCGGATCGGCAGGCGCCGCGCAGCGCCGCGGCGTCGTACCTCTGGGACCTGACGACGAACCAGTTCGCGGCGATGACGGCGCTGCCGATGGGACACGATGCAATCGGGTACGGCTACTACGCCAACCAGGACTGCTGCATCTCCTCGACCTGGGACGCGGCGCAGTGGCAGCTTCGTTCGCTGGCGGCGCCGCAGACGTCGCGGGACATCATTTCGCCGGTGCTGATGCCGAAAGAGATCTATCTCGCTGATCATCAGTCGTGGACCAACGCGCAGCCGTCGGCAATGGTGCCGTTTATCTCTGGTAACTATCGTTACGGCACGAACACCACCGCGTGGCGTCCATGGGACGAGGAGATCCTCGCGATCCAAACCGATCTCGCGCCGGGCGTTGGCGCAACTGTATGGCGCTTTGCTCATCACCGGTCGAACGTTGCAAACGACAACGACCCAACGACGACGTACTTCTGGTACGAGCCGCGGCCGATCGTATCGCAGGATGGACGGTGGGCGTTGTTCACCTCGAACTGGGACAAGACGCTCGGCACCGATCCGGGCGGTCAGGTCGGCGGTCTGTTTCGCCAGGATGCGTTCATCGTCGAGTTGAAAGCTCCGGGCGCGGCATCAACTGCTCCGCTGCAGATCTCGACGACATCCATCCCGCCGGGAACTGTCGGGTCGCCGTATTCCGCGACGCTCCAGTCGACCGGAGGCAGCGGTACAACGACGTGGTCGATGATTGGCGGCGCGCTGCCGGCGGGCGTCACGTTTGGCGCCAACGGCGTCATCAGCGGCACGCCGTCGAGCGTCGGCACGTTCACGATCAGCGTGCGGGCGACCGACGCGAACTCGGCATCGAATACTGCGACCGCGGTCGTCACGCTCGTCGTCACCGCGTCGGCGTTCACCGCGTCGATTCCTCCTGCGCCGGCAGGACGCATCGGCCTTCCGTATCGATTTGCCGGCGCGAGCACCACGGGAGCGGTCGGCGTCGTGACGTGGACGGTCGCATCCGGTGCACTGCCGGTTGGAATCGGACTCGATGTCGCGACCGGCGTAATCGCCGGGACGCCGACGACGTCCGGATCGTTCACGGCAGTGGTGCAGGCGAACGATTCGTTCGATCCGGTGCGCGTCGCGTCGGCGCCCGTGACGATTTCCATCGCGCCGCTGCCGATCACGATTGCCACCGTCTCGCTGCCGGATGCCAGCGTGCGGCAGACGTATCGGAGCGTGCTCGTCGCGAGCGGCGGCACGGGTCAGACCGTCTGGACTCTTGCGAGCGGTTCGCTGCCGAATGGTCTGGCGCTTTCATCCGCGGGCGTGATCACCGGGAGTCCGACGTCGGTCGGTATGTCGACGTTCACGGTGCAGGCCAGCGATGCCGGCTGGGCAGGCAATGTCGCCTCGCAGTCGTTGACGATCGCGGTTCGCGCGCGCGAAATCCTTCTTTACGCCTCCGATGCGGTGAAGATTGCCGGCACGTGGTCGCTCGTCGCGGATGCGACCGCCGCCGGCGGCACGCGCCTGTGGAATCCGAACTTGGGCGCCGCCAAACTGGCGACGCCGCTGGCGACGCCGGTCAATTACTTCGACATCACGTTCGAAGCCGAAGCCGGCGTCGCGTACCACTTCTGGCTGCGCGGCAAGGCCGACAACGATTTCTGGGGAAACGACTCGGTGATGATTCAATTCTCCGGCAGCGTCGACGCGAACGGCAACCCGATGTACCGCATCGGCACGACTTCGGGCGGCGGCGTGAACCTCGAGGACTGCAGCGGCTGCGGCGAATCGGGCTGGGGCTGGCAGGACAACGGGTGGGGCGTCAACGTCTTCGGTCCGAACATCTACTTCGCGCAGGCCGGCCCGCAGACGCTGCGCGTGCAGGTGAAAGAGGACGGCTTCTCGATCGATCAAATCGTGTTGAGCGGCGGCAAGTACCTCACGTCGGCGCCAGGCGCGCTGAAGAACGACACGACGATCCTCGTTCGGTGAGAACACAGCGGTTGCAGGAGATCGCAGAGAGAGATCAGCCACCGAGACACGGAGATCGAGAGACTCTGTGTCTTGGTGTCTCCTGTGGCTATTGCAGTTTCCAGATGCGTGTAGCGCGGCCCTTTCAGGGTCGCGGGGCTGAAAGCCCCGCGCTACATCAATATCGAAAACGCCCTAATTCTTCCGTGTCCTCTGTTCGCGTCGTGAGCTCTCGCGACAGAAGCTTGCAACGTGAACGACGATCGCGTCGATCACGCGGTCGATCGTGTGCGGCGGCGCGCCAAAATTGTTTGCGAAGAATCGAGAACACGACCTCGTCATCGGCCGTCGTGACGTAACCTGACAATGCGGGGACGTTGGACTTCGATTCCGTCTTCGCCAGCGCGTTACATCTGCAGAACACTCCCCCGTCGCCGGCTCGTCAAAATCCAAACATTGGGAGCAGCATCAAATCGCGATTCCTGGTCGGCACGCCATGCGGCAGACCCAGCGGTACTTGACATTACGGACAAGGAGCTGAGGAAGGCAATGACGGGTGTGTGTGGGAACCCCGGCGGCAACTGCGCGCCGTGGGTCAGTAGAAATCCCCAGTAAGTGAACTTGAGGTTTTACGGATTGTCACCCATTTGTCACACGGCGATCGAAAACATGGCGCGCCCGACAGGATTCGAACCTGTGGCCTTCGGCTCCGGAGGCCGACGCTCTATCCAGCTGAGCTACGGGCGCAACGCAGTCCATTGTAATCCGAACGTGACGCTCAGCGTTTCGTTCCAGTGGTATCGCGCTTGCTGCCAAACCGATCCGCGAGGAGGCGCACGATGGCTGACAAACGCGATCGGAAGCCCGAAATCGACGAAATCCACGACGTGAACGAAGACGCCTTGACGAACGACGACGTCGTCGGTGAAGGCGAAGACGACGAATTCCTCGAAGTCGAAGACGAGGAAATTGAAGACGAGGAAGACGAGGAAGTCCAGGAGTAACAACGTGGCCCATCGCAATCCCGGAACTGACGCGGACGTCGACACGCCATCGCCCGATCCGACCGCCGAGGTCGGCAGCGAAGGCGGATCGTCCGGCGATGTACAGATCGCCGTCGACCGACCGGCCGGCACCGGCAGCGAAGCCAGTGAAACGTGGCGGCCGGTTGACGAACACGTCGACGAAGTCATCCGCGACGAGTCAGGCCAGGGAAGGCGAAGTCCCTGAATGTGGTCGTTGGCTGTTGGTCGTCGGTCGTCACGGACCAACGACCGACACCAACGACCATTGACGCACGACGATGTTCAGCGCAGTCATCTTCGATATCGACGGCACGCTCGTCGACAGCAACGACGCACACGCTGAGGCGTGGGTGCGGGCGCTCGCGGAACGCGGCTCCCGGGTCGAGTTCTCGCGCGTGCGGCCGCTCATCGGCATCGGCAGCGACAAGCTGCTGCCGGCGCTGATTGGTATCTCCGCGGACTCCGAGGAAGGACGCGCGCTTGCGGCTCGGCGCCGCGAAATTCTTCTGAACGACTTCGTCCCGACGCTTCGACCGACGCGCGGCGCGCGCGAATTGCTCGAGTGGCTCCACGACGAGCGCAAGACACTCGCCGTGGCCACCTCGGCGGACAGCGAAGAACTGAAGGCTCTGCTCCGCGTCGCCGGCGCAACGAAGTTGATCGACGCGGCGACGACGTCGGACGATGTGGATCGATCGAAGCCGGATCCCGACATCGTGCTGGCCGCCGTGCAGCGGACTGGATGCAGCGCCGCGGACGTCGTGATGATTGGCGATACGCCGTACGATGTCCAAGCGGCGCGTCGCGCCGGCGTCGGAATCATCGCCCTGCGCTGCGGCGGATGGCACGACGCGGCGCTCGAGGGCGCGCTCGCGATCTACGACGATCCGGGCGATCTACTCGAGCACTACGACTTGTCGGCTTTCAAGCGCCCGCTGCCGACGCCGTCCACGTAGCGCGACACGCGCTCGAGATTCACGCCTTTCGACGATCGCAGCGCTGACCACAGATCGCCCGCTTTCTCAGCCCTCGCCGGCGCGGACTGGATCGTGAAGTCGTGCGGATCCACGCCGGCGTCCACGTCGGCCCACGTCAACGGCATGGAGACGCCCGCATAGTCGCTTGCCCGCGCGCTGTACGCCGTCGCGAGCGTCTTGCCGAGAATGTTCTGCAGGAAATCGATGTAGACACGCTTGCCGCGCGCCTTCACGCTGCGCTCGATCGTCGCGATCTTCGCGTGCTTCTGCGCGACGACGGTGGCGACGATCTGGCAGAAGAGCAGTCCCGCATCGTACGGCGTGCGCGGCGGCATGGGAATGTACACGTGCAGGCCCGATGCACCCGACGTTTTCGGCACGCCGATCGCGCCGAGCACATCGAGCTCGTCGCGGATCCATCGCGCGACGTCGAGCACTCGATCGAATGTGACACCTTCCGACGGATCGAGATCGAACGCCGCGTAATCCGCATACTGCGGATGCTGCACGCGCGAGAACCACGGATCCTGCGAGATGGCGGCGAGCTGCGCCGTGTAGAGCAGCGTGGTCAGGTTGCCGCCGATGATCTGCGCGCGTTTCTCGACGACGCTCACGACGTCGGTCGTGACCCCTGGCGGCAGATCGCTGACGCGATGCTGATAGAACCATTTACCGCTGATGCCGTTCGGATATCGCTTCATCACGAGCGGACGGTCGGCAACCGCCGGCAGGATGAACGGCGCGATCCGCGCGTAGTACCGCATCAGATCGCCTTTGGTCAGCTTCTGCTTCGGCCAGAAGACTTTGTTCAGGTTCGTGACGTTCAGTCGGCCGCCATCGGGCAGCGCGAGCACGCCGTCCCGCCGCGCATCCTCGAGCGCGCGGAGCTGTTCGACGATGTCGCTGGTATTCGGCACGGAAGCGGCGGACGGAGATCTTCGAGTGCTGGATCCCGCGCGTCGCGCGTTGGACGCGGACACGCGAGCGCGAGGCGCCGCGTCGCGCCGAATCCGTTCGACGTCCTCGCGCCGCACGTCCTCCGGACGCTTGTCGTCGCGCAATCCGAGATACACCGGATGGCGCAGTCTCGAATCGGCCGTCCACTCCGTGAACTTGATTTGCGCGACGAGCTCCGGACGGACCCAGTGGGCGCGCTCGTTCGTTTTGGGCCGGTTCGCGAACGGACACGCGGGAATTTCGAGCGGCTTCAACAGCTTCATGAGGCGGGCCAGTTCCTTTTCGTTGAATCCGGTCCCGGTGTGGCCCACGTAGATCAACCTGCCCGCGTCGTCGTACACGCCGAGCAGGAGTGCGCCGAAGTACGAGCGCGTGTGGCGCGGCTCGGTCCAGCCGCCGATGACGAACTCCTGCTCGTGGACGATCTTCAGCTTGCGCCAGTCCGGCGTGCGCTTGCCCGACTTGTAGAGCGAGTCGGCCTGCTTCGCGATGAGTCCTTCCCATCCGCGCGCGAGCGCCTCGGTGTGAAGCGCGCGTCCGTCGCCGCGGGCGACGGCGCTCATGCGGAGGAGCGGCGATCCGGTCTTGCCGAACACGCGCTCGAGCGCCGCGCGCCTTTCGGTCCACGGCCGATCGCGGAGATCGGTCCGGCCTTCGCGCAGGATGTCGAACGCGATGAACGCGACCGGTGCACCGGTCGGGACCGAGCCGTCGCTCAGATGGATTCGGCCCTGAAGATTCTGAAATCCGATCGGCTCGCCGTTGCCGTCGAGCGCGACGATCTCGCCATCGAGAACGACCGGCGCTTTCAGCTTGCGAGCCCACTTGTCGAGTGCGCGCGCGATCTCGGGAAACTGCCGCGTCTTCTCGTTGCCGAGACGCGACCACAGATGGACCGGGGGCGTGGGCGAAATCTCCGCGATCGCGCGGATGCCGTCGTACTTCGGCTCGTAAACGAGATGCGGATCCTCGAGCGGCGCGTCAGCCAGCGACGCGAGCATCGGCTGGAGAATCGGATCCATGAAGCTATCAGCTCTCGGCTGTCAGCGATCAGCCGCCAGGTGACAACCGATCGCTGTGAGCTGACAGCTGTTACGCAGCGTGCCGGGCCCGCTTTCGTGCAGCGTGCTTCTTCGTCGTCCCGCGCTTTGGTTTGTCTGCCGCGCGGTCGCGTTCCATGCCTCCGTGCCGCCCGCCGGCGCCGGCAGACTGACCGAGGCTGCGGCGCAGCCGCTCCATCAGGTCGATGACCTCCGCCTGCCGCGGCTCCTCGGCCGGTTCGAGCTCCACCTTCTTGCCCTTCACCTTCGACTGGATGATGCGCAGGAGGTTCTCGCGGTACTGATCGGTGTACTTCGCCGGATCCCATTCCGCGGCGAGGCTGTTGACGAGCGCCTTCGCCATGTCGAGCTCGGCCTTTCGTACGCCCTCGTCGCTCGGGAAGTCGAGACCGGTGGTTTCGACGAGCTCGTCGGCGAATCGCATGACCGTCAGCACGAGCGCCTTGTCGATCGCTTCGACCGCGGCCAGATGCTGGGCGTCGCGCAGGATGAACTTTGCGATGCCGACGCGGCCCGATTCGCGAATCGCTTCGCGCAGCAGCGCGTACGCACGCTCGCCGCCTTTCGCGGGCGTCAGATAGTAGGGCGTTTCGAAGAAGCGATCGTCGATCTCGTCAGCGTTCACGAAGTCGATGATGTCGACCGTGCGGGTCTTCTCGAGCGCGGCCGCCTGGAAATCTTCCTTCGTGATGACGACGTAGCGGCCTTTCGCGTACTCGAAGCCCCTGACGAGATCTTCCCACGCCACCGGCGTACCGTCGCGCTGGCAGACGCGCTGGAATTTCACCGGCGATTTGTCCTTCGCGTGCAGCATCCGGAACTTCGGGCGGTGATCGCGCACCGCGGTGTGCAGTTCGATGGGGATGTTGACCAGACCGAACGAGATCGAGCCCTTCCAGAGTGCGCGAGCCATTCAGCGTCTCTCGCGAAGCTCGCGTTCGGCTTCGAGCCAGTCGTCGAAATCGTAGCCGGGCACGCCGCCACGCTCGAGGTAGAGATGATAGGCCCGCATGCGGATCTCTTCCTCGCTCGGCTCCGATGCCATCGAGACCGATTCGGACGTCAGCGCTTCGGGCCGCGAAACGCGATCGGTACTGCCCTGACGCTGTGACTTGGCGCGGCCACGCGCAGCCTGTGTGTTGGACTCGGCCGGTGCTGCCGGCGTCTCCGTCGCGCCAAGCGCTTGCGCGACTTCTGCAGACTCGGACGTCGTTGCAGGCGTCCGCGAGCGGCGCGCGCGCGGTTGAGCTGGCGCCGCCGTGCCGCTGTCGTCTGCTTGTGATTTAGCAGGTCGTTTTGCCATACCGTTCTCCGAACTACTGCGACTCAGCCGCGACGAACGGCGTCGCAATCAATCAGTAACACAGTCGCTCCAGATGATCCGCCCCAGCCGTACAAACCTTTCGCCATCACCTGGTTGCGCCGCACACCACTACGGGAGCAGCTTCCGAATCCCCGTCAGCGGAATCCGAACCCAGTCCGGACGATTGTTCAGTTCGTACGCCAGCTCGTACATCGCCTTGTCGAGCATGAACGCGCGCAACAGCGTGTTCCACGCGGCGTTGCACGGGATGATCGGCACGTCCCCAATCGTCGCACGATAGCCGCTCAGAAACGTATCCGCAGCCCAATGCTGCCACGTGTCGGCCCACGGTTCCAGCGCCGCGTAATCGTCGGGCGCGTGCATCGTGAACGCGAAGAGTGCAGCATACGCCGCGTAGCCGTACGAGCGCATCATGCCGGCGACATCTTTGAGCGGCGACTGCTTCGCGCGCCGTTCAGCGATCGGCCGCGCCGGCTCGCCTTCGAAGTCGAGGATGATGAAGTCTTCTTCGACGCGCAGCACCTGACCGAGGTGATAGTCACCGTGCACGCGAATCCGCAGTCCCGCGTCGCATATCCCGCGCACGTCGTCGAACTTTCCAAGCAGCAGCGCGCGCTCGGCCAGCACCGCGTCCGCCTGCGAGCGCGACGCCTCGTTCAGCGTGCCGATGCGACCGGCAAGCAGATCGAGTGAAGCGGCCGCGTGCGCGCGCATGTCGTTCGCGAGCGCGTCGAGCGTGCGATTGTCGAACGTCTCCGGCTCGAACGCCGCCCCCGCCTCGTTCGCCAGCACCAGATGCAATTCCGCGGTCCGTCGCCCGAGTGTCGCGGCGCTCGAGAGATACCAGTTCTCCAGCGCGGCGAAGAACGGTGGAGGGGCGGGCTGGGCGGACTGGGCAGGATGGGCGGCAGCGAGAAGGGCAGGATGGGCGGGAAGGGCAGGAGGTGCGGGGTGCACGGCGTCCCACCCCTCACGCCTTTCCAGCCCTTCCCGCCCTTCCTGCCCGTCCCGCCCTTCGTGCCAGTCGCTTCGCTTCACTCTCGCTGATACCCGTTCGTAGTACCGGCGGAGCTCGTCGATCGTGAAGTCCCAGCCGGAGCCCTGATGCTTGACGGCGGTCTGCAGAACGCCGAGCGTTCCGGCGTCCAGCTCGGGACGGTGGTACTCGAGCGCGCCAGCGAGCGCAGGCGTGCGCGTGAAGCCGCGCTCGGTCAGCACGCGACCGATTTCGTATTCGGGATTCACCATCGGCTCGATGCGCCGGAACACCTTCAGCAGGTATCGATCGTTGACGAACGCGAGGCTGTTGCTCTGATCGGCGGCGGACCGTACCCATTTGCGATCGCCCGCCAGGTCGAGCGCCGGCGCCGTCAACACGCCCTGCACGCTGCCGCGGGCGCTCGCTTTCTCCTCGCGCCGCTCGATCAGCGTCAGCAGCCGGTCGCACGTGTCGTCGTCGTACAGGCCGTCGATGATTGCGCCCTTCCGCGCGCCCGTGATGCGCGCGAGGACCGTGGCCGGAGACTGTTTGCGCGCGCGCTCCGCTGCCTCGCCGGACACGAGCGCCAGAGGGACGAAGTAGCTGTCGGTCCAGCCGTCCGCGTAGTCGAGCGATGCGATCGCGAGGAATGCCGGATGCGAGCCGCCGCGGATCGCGACCCAGTCGCTGAACCGCGCCTGGCGGATCTGCCGCGATTTCGATCCGAACCATCGCTGCCGCTGCAGGAACGCCGCGAGCGCCTGGCGCTCGAGCACGATGCGCGTGGCGCTGTCGAGGACGTTCTGCCAATCGACGCCCACGAGCAGCGCCGGCAGCGCCTCGCCCGTCGCGGCCGTCTCGACGGGCGCCGCTCTCGCCGTCGTCTGCACGGTCTCGTGCTGCAGCGCGAACCAGTACGACGCGTACGGTCCGAGCGTCAGGAAGTACGGCGCGTCGCCGATTCGCGGGAATTCTGTGAGGCCGGTCATTTCGACGGGGACGAGCCCCGCGAACGATTTCAGATCGAGCTCCGCCGGCTGCACGGTGCGCGACAGATTCGCGACGATGAGGATCGTTTCCTTCTCGTCGCGGCGAAGGTACGCCAGCACTTTGCGATTCGCGCAGGCGACGAACTCGAGCGTGCCGCGGCCGAACACACGGTGCTGCTTGCGCATCGCGATCAGCCGCTTCATGTAGTTGATCAGCGAGAACGGATACTGCTCCTGCGCCTCGACGTTGATCGCCTGGTAGCCGTAGACCGGATCCTGAATCGGCGGCGCGTACAGGCGTGCGGGGTCGGCGCGCGAGAATCCGGCGTTCCGATCGCTGCTCCACTGCATCGGCGTCCGGACGCCGTTGCGATCGCCGAGGTAGATGTTGTCGCCCATCCCGATCTCGTCGCCGTAGTAGACGATCGGCGTGCCGGGAAACGAGAACAGCATCGCGTTCATCAGCTCGATGCGGCGGCGGCTGTTCTCCATCAGCGGCGCGAGCCGCCGGCGGATGCCGACGTTCAGCCGCATCTGCGGATCCGCGGCGTATACCGAGTACATGTAGTCGCGTTCTTCGTCGGTCACCATCTCGAGCGTGAGCTCGTCGTGGTTCCTCAGGAAGAGCGCCCACTGGCAGTTCTCGGGAATGTCGGGCGTCTGATTGAGGATCTCGGTAACCGCATGGCGATCTTCCTGCCGCAGCGCCATGAACATGCGCGGCATCAGCGGGAAGTGAAACGCCATGTGGCATTCGTCGCCGTCGCCGAAATACGCGCGCACGTCCGCCGGCCACTGATTGGCTTCTGCCAGCAGCATGCGGTTCTTGTACGCCGCATCGAGCTCGCGGCGCATCCGCTTCAGGACCGCGTGCGTCTCCGGCAGGTTCTCGTTGTTGGTGCCCTCGCGCACGCAGAGGTACGGCACGGCGTCGAGACGCAGCGCATCGACGCCGAGATCGAGCCAGAACTTCATGACGTCGATCACCGCGTCGACGACCGCCGGGTTGTTGTGGTTGAGATCCGGCTGATGCGAGAAGAAGCGGTGCCAGTAGTACTGGCCCGCAACCGCGTCGTAGGCCCAGTTCGATTTCTCCGTATCGGTGAAGATGATCCGCGTTTCGGGAAACTTCCGGTCCGTGTCGCTCCACACGTAGAACTCGCGCTCGGGCGAGCCTTTCGGCGCGTGCCGCGCGCGCTGGAACCACGGATGCTGATCCGACGTGTGATTGACGACGAGCTCGATCAGCACTTTGATGTGGCGCTCGTGCGCCGCGACGACCAGCGCCTTGAAGTCGTCGAGCGTGCCGTAGCTCGGATGCACGTTCGTGTAGTCGGCGATGTCGTACCCGTCGTCCTGCAGCGGCGACGGGAAGAAGGGGAGGACCCACAGACACGTGACGCCGAGTCCCTGCAGGTAGTCCAGCTTCTGCGTGATGCCGGGGAAATCGCCGATGCCGTCGTTGTTGCTGTCGAAGAACGCCTTGACGTGCGCCTGATAGATGATGGCGTCCTTGAACCAGAGCGGATCGTCTTCGGCGGCGGAAGCCGCGGGGGTGACAGCGTCGATCGGAAGCGTCAGGTTCGGCGTGTCGGTAGCCACAGAATGTGTCCTTGGCGAATATCCGGGTCGAATCGAACGTAGTTGAGGCCGCGCCGCCACACGTAACGCGCGTCGTCGAGCAGATCGCGCGCCTCGAAGAGATCGTCGCTGCCGCCGGCGTCCGGGACGTCGATGTGACCGTGCTGCATGTGATGAGGATCGAGATTCACAATCGTGAGGAGGCGATCCGATCCATCCGGCGACGTCTTGCTGTACGCGATGATCTGATCGTTGTCCGTCGTATGGAACCGGAGCGTCGCATCGAACTGCAGCGCGCGGTGCTGATGGCGTATCGCGTTCACGCGGCAGACGAGCTCCGCGATGTTGCCCGGCCGATCCCAGTCCCATTTGCGGTACTGATACTTCTCCGAATCGGCGTACTCCTCGGATCCAGGTGATACCGCGCGCCCCTCACACAGCTCGAAGCCGTTGTAGATGCCGTAGCTCGCGCCGAGCGTGGCCGCGAGCAGCAGGCGCGTCTGAAACGCAGGACGGCCGCCGCGCTGCAGATACGCGTGGAGAATGTCGGGCGTGTTCGCGAAAAGATTCGGCCGCAGGTACTCGCGGGTCTCGGTCGTCGTGAGCTCGGTGAAGTACTCGACGAGTTCCTGCTTCGTGTTCCTCCACGTGAAGTACGTGTAAGACTGCGTGAAGCCCGCCTTTGCCAGATAGCGCATCACCTTCGGCCGCGTGAACGCTTCCGACAGGAAGATCACGTCCGGGTACTGCTGATGCACGCGATCGATCATCCACTCCCAGAACCCGAACGTCTTCGTGTGCGGGTTGTCGACGCGGAAGATGCGCACGCCGCGCTCGACCCAGAAGAGCGTCACGTCGAGCAGCGCCTGCCAGAGCGCGCGCCAGTCTTCCGAATCGAAATCGAACGGGTAGATGTCCTGATATTTCTTTGGAGGGTTCTCCGCGTATTTGATCGTCCCGTCGGGACGATGGCGGAACCACTCGGGATGCTCCGCGACCCACGGATGATCGGGCGAGGACTGCCACGCGAGATCGAGCGCGACTTCGAGGCCGAGCCGCTCCGCCTCGCAGCGGAACGCCTCGAAGTCGTCGAGCGTTCCGAGTCCCGGTTCGACCGCGGTGTGTCCACCGTCCGGCGAACCGATCGCCCACGGACTGCCGGGATCGTCGGGCGCAGGCGTCAGCGAGTTGTTGCGTCCTTTCCGGAAGCTCGTGCCGATTGGATGGATCGGCGCCAGGTAGACCACGTCGAAGCCGAGGTCGGCGATGCGCGGCAGGAGCGCGGCGGCTTCCCGGAACGTGCCGCTGCGACGTGGGTCGGGTCCCGCCGAGCGCGGGAACATCTCGTACCACGAACCGAAGCGCGCCCGCTCGCGATCGACCCAGACGCGAAACGTCGCCGACGTCGTTGCGCGCGATCGGTCGGCATACACCCACATCACCGCCGCGAGCTCCTCGTCCGCGCTGGCGGCCACACGATCGGCAATCGGCGTGTCGTCCGTGAGGCGATCGGCGTGTTCGAGCAGCCAGGCGGCATCGCCGCGATCGCCTCCGTTGTGTTCGGCACGAGCCGCGGCCTCTCGCACGAGCAGCGATCCTTCGAGCAGCTCGAGCGACACGTCCTGACCTGCTGCCGCTTTCACCTGCAGATCGCGCCGCCACGTCAGGAAGCGATCGACCCACGCGCACACCTGATATTCGTGCCAGCCGAGCGCACTGACGTCGAACGACGCGATCCACTCGTCCGTCCCCGGCGCGGCGAGCCTCATCGCAGTCTCGCGCCAACGCCCGGCGTTATTTGAGTCTGCATGTTCGGCATCCTCTGCGTTGATCGTCCGTCGATCACGCAGTACCGCCGCGATCACGTCGTGACCGTCGGCGAGAATGTCAGCGCTGACCTGCACCGACTCAGCGATCGTGCGCTTGATCGGAAATCGTCCTGCGTCAATCGACGGCCGCACGCGATCGACGACGGTGCGTCGGGCGAGCTGTTCGGGAATTTCGACGGCCGGCGGCCGCGCGACGGCTGCGGCCTGCGATTCGCTTTCTGACCGGCGGCTGGTCACGAACTCTTCCGCCATGTCCTCATCCTTCGATCGTTGCCGGCGCGGTGGCCGGTTCGGCGGCGGGCGTCTGCTCGACATCGATGGCGCGGCGCCGATCCCTGATCGGCGGCGTCACCTTGAATACGGCGACCGAACGTCCCTGCAGCGGATAGCGCGCGCCGGCACGGAACGATTTGTCCTGCGAGTGCGGATCGAACGTGTCGATGACGCGCCGCCAGTGATGCGTCACGTCGAGCGGCGGCAGTGTGAACGGTACTTTGTCGGTGTGCGCGTTCAGCAGGACGAGCACGGAATCGCCGATCACCGGCTCGCCCCGCTCGTTCACTTCCTCGATCGCGCTGCCGTTCAGCAGCATGCCGATGCTGCGGACGAAGTCGGCGTTCCATGCTTCGTCGGTCATCTCGCGGCCGTCGGGCGCCAGCCACGCGACGTCCTTCACCTCGCCGCCGCGGATGCTGCGTCCCTGGAAATATTTTCGCCTGCGGAACACCGGCTGCGACAGGCGGAAGTGCACGAGCTTGGTCGTGAAGTTGAGCAGCGCGCGCTTTTCGGTGTCCAGCTCCCAGTCTATCCACGTCAGCTCGTTGTCCTGGCAGTACGCGTTGTTGTTCCCCTGCTGCGTCCGTCCCATTTCGTCGCCGTGGCTGATCATCGGCACGCCCTGCGAGAAGAGCAGCGTCGTAAGGAAATTCCGCTTCTGCCTCCCGCGCAGCCCGTTGACCTCGGGATCCTCAGTGACGCCTTCGGCGCCGCAGTTCCAGCTCAGGTTGTTGCTCTCGCCGTCGCGGTTCTCCTCGAGGTTCGCGTCGTTGCGCTTGTCGTTGTAGCTGACGAGATCGTGCAGCGTGAAGCCGTCATGCGCCGTAATGAAGTTGATGCTCGCGTACGGTTGCCGGCCGTTGTGCGCGTACAGATCGTTGCTGCCCGACAGGCGCGTCGCGAGCTCCGATACGGTTCCGCCGTCGCCGCGCCAGAAGCGCCGCACCGTGTCGCGATACTTGCCGTTCCATTCGGTCCACAGGACAGGGAAGTTGCCCACCTGATAGCCGCCCTGGCCGAGATCCCACGGCTCGGCGATGAGCTTCACCTGCGAGAGCACCGGATCCTGATGAATGATGTCGAAGAACGCGCCGAGGCGATCGACCTCGAACAGCTCGCGCGCGAGCGCGCTGGCGAGGTCGAAGCGGAAGCCATCGACATGCATTTCGAGGACCCAGTAGCGCAGGCTGTCCATGATCAGCTGGAGCACCTGCGGGCTCTGCATGTTCAGCGTGTTGCCGCAGCCGGTGAAATCCATGTAATAGCGCCGGTTGTCGGCCACGAGCCGGTAGTAGGACGCGTTGTCGATCCCCTTGAGCGACAACGTCGGCCCCATCTGATTCCCTTCCGCGGTGTGGTTGTACACGACATCGAGGATCACCTCGAGGCCCGCTGCGTGAAGCGCGCGTACCATGCGCTTGAACTCGCGCACCGCGCCGGCCGGCGTTCTCGAGGCGGCGAGCCGCCGCTCGGGCGCGAAGAACCCGAAGCTGTTATAGCCCCAGTAATTCGTCAGACCCTTCTGCTCGAGGTGACGATCGCGCGCGTGATGATGCACCGGCATCAACTCGACGGCGGTGACGCCCAGTTTCTTCAGGTGCTCGACGGCCGGTTCCGTCGTCAGCGCTTCGTAGGTGCCGCGCAGGCGATCGGGAATCAGCGGATGGCGCATCGAGAAACCGCGCACGTGCATCTCGTAGATGACCGTGTTGTGCCACGCGGTGCGGGGCGGTCGATCGTGGCCCCATGTGAATGCCGGATCGACGACGGCTGCGAGCGGCGAGAACGCCGCATTGTCGCGTGGATCCGCAATCAGGTCCGCGTCGCGATGACCGACGACGTAGCCGAACATCTCGTCGGCCCACCGAATCGTACGCGCCACCGATTTCGCGTATGGATCCATGACAACCTTGCTGGGGTTGAAACGGTGGCCCGCACTCGGTTCGTACGGGCCGTGCACGCGATAGCCGTAGAGCTGGTTCGGACGCGCGTCGGGGAGGAACCCGTGCCACACCATGTCGGTGTGCTCCGGGAGCGCAATCCGTTCGCTCTCTTGTGTGGCGTCAGGAGAGTCGAACAGGCAAAGCTCGACCTTCGTGGCGTGTTCGGAAAAAATCGCGAAGTTCACGCCGACGCCAGTCCACGTGGCGCCCAGCGGATAGGGATCGCCTGGCCACACCCGCATATGCAAGGACGAGGTTCAAGGTGTATGCCAGTAGCGCGACCCTTTCAGGCGAGCGAGCGCGTCACCGTCTGCCGCTCGCCTAGTGCAGTTTCGAGATGCGTGTAGCGCGGCCCTTTCAGGGCCCGTCTCGCCGGGCTGAAAGCCCCGCGCTACATCAATATGGAAAACGCGCTAAAACGCTCGCGCTACTCAGTGGCGTAGCGGTCGTTGAACCAGGGTTCCGCTGAATTCGAGTAGCCGCGTACTTCCCAGAATCCCTTGCGATCGCGCGCGAGGAACTCGATCTTCCGGATCCACTTCGCGCCCTTCCACGCGTACAGTTTTGGCGTGATCATGCGGCATGGTCCGCCATGCTCGCGCGGCAGCGGCTTGCCCTCCCAGATGTGCACCAGCAGCACATCGTCTTCGATTGCGCGCGCGAGGGGGACGTTCACCGTGTACGGAATGTAGGTTCCCGGCATGAAGTCGTGGCCGGTGCACAGGATGTAGCGCGCGTCCATCTGCGGAACCGCGAGCTCCGCGATCGTTTTGAAGCGCACGCCCCGCCAGTGGTTGTCGAAACGGCTCCACGTCGTCACGCAGTGGAAGTCGCTGACGTCGTCGACCTGCGGGAGCGCCATGAACTGATCCCACGTGAGCGAGAGCGGATTGTCCACCAGCCCTGCGACCTCGAGCTTCCACTCGGCATGCGAGACGTCCGGCTGCTCACCGAGATCGAGGACCGGCCAGTTCTTCACCTCATGCTGACCGACGGGCAGCTTCGGCACGCCGTGACGGTTCGTCGGTCCGGAGCCCTCCGGCCGAAGGCCGGCGAACTTCACGTTCACTGCGCCTTTGTCCAGCTCGATCTGACGGCGGATGTACTGCTGCCTTCTCGCGACGAGGTCGTCTTTGTTCACGTAGTCATTCTATCGGTACGTGGCTTGCGTGCGCGCGTTCGCGCCGGTGGCGCTTCGGCGGCCAAGAACGCATTCCTGGCGATACATCAGGAGGATGTCATGGACGAACGCGACAAGATCGAGGACGGCGACGAGAGCGGCCCGCTCGACGGCAGCACGAGCGGAACGATTGGCGGCGGCGGCGCCGAGACCGGCGGATCGACGGATCGGCCGGAGCCCCCGGACACGCCGAAGGTCAAGCCCGAGGACGCCGCGAGCGGCCGGCGCGCGCCCGACACCCTCGGTGCGACGACCGAGCCCGATGATTTGGAATCCGGCCCGAGCGACGTGTCCCAGCGCTGACGCGCGCGGACGCGGTCGCCCGCCAAACGTACTGCGGCGCCACGCCACTACAGCGCGAGCCGTTCCGGCGAGCGATGCGGCGTTACGCCGCAGTATTAGGAATCGAGTCGGTGGGTGGTGTCGCGACTTCGTTGAACAGATCGGCGCCGAGCAGCCGCGCCTCGGACGGACGCACCAGCATCAGGTGACCGCGGCGCGCGGCCTTGTCTCGATACATGCGGTGATCCGCGTCGGCGAGGAGCGCCTCGTAGGTGGCGCCGTCCTGCGGGAAGACCGCGGCGCCCGCGCTCGCTTCGAGACGCAGCCGCTTCCCTGCGCGCACGTCGAACTCGATCGTCGAGACGAGCGCCTGCAGCTCGCGCCGTTTGAGCTCCGCCGCTTCGCGCGAACAGTCAGCGAGCACGACGATGAATTCGTCGCCGGCATAGCGGACGCACAGGTCGTACGGACGGAGCGCCGTCTGCAGCGCCGCCGCCACCTGGCGCAGCGCGTGGTCGCCCACGTTGTGTCCGTAGGTGTCGTTGATCGCCTTGAAGTTGTCGACGTCCATGATGATGACGGCGAGCTCGCTCTTCAGGCGCTCCGCGCGCGACAGCTCGCGCGACAGATGCACGAACATCGATCGGCGATTCGGCAGACCGGTCAGCGGATCGGTCAGCGAGTCTTCCTGCGTCTGCTCGAACACGATCGAGTTGTGAATGACGGCGCCCGCCTGTTCCGCAATCCGCTCGAGCAGGCGGCGGTGATCTTCGTTGTACCGATTCGGCTCCGAGTGATACAGCGCGAGGCAGCCGATGAACGCGTCGTTGAACGACAGCGGACACACGAGCGCGGATCGCAGATCGACCGGCGGCACGAGACCGATCGCTTCGAACGTGATGCGCGGATCGGCGTTGATCAACGTTCGCCGGTTTCGCGCCACCCAGCCTGAGAGGCCCGCCCCGCCTTCGAGCGTCGC
>Ga0075434_100001397_pt1 | contig 20287 bp, 21 predicted proteins | sample RhiMethybrSRZTD3_FD_75298 | JGI IMG/M metagenome (GOLD analysis project Ga0075434, IMG submission 75298) | Populus rhizosphere microbial communities from Tennessee, USA - Rhizosphere MetaG P. TD hybrid SRZTD3 | ecosystem: Host-associated > Plants > Roots > Rhizosphere > Soil | place: USA... | reverse complement strand
GCGGGCCAGTTCGGCGTCCAGAGCATCCCGACCGTGGTCGCGTTCCGCGACGGACAGCCGATCGACGGGTTCGTCGGCGCGATCCCCGAGCCGATGGTGAACGAGTTCGTCGACAGGCTCATGCCGACGGAGGCGGAGCTGGAGGCCGAGGAAGCGCTCGAGGAGGAGCTCGAGGGGCACCTGGACGACGCCGAGCAGAAGTATCGCGAGGCGCTCGAGGTCGACCCCACCAATCGGGACGCGCGGGTCGGGCTCGCCCGGATCTACGCCGAGACCGGACGGGAGGACCTGGCACGCGAGACGCTCGCCCCCGTCCTTCCCGACCCCGAGGCCGAGCGTATCCTTTCGATGCTCGAGGTCCGCGACTGGGCCAAGCTGACCGAACCCGGGACGCTCGCCTCAGCGAAGCGGCTGGCCGCTCGGGGGAGCTGGCGGGAGGCGCTCGACGCGATGCTGGGTGCCCTGCCCGACGACCCGGACGCCCGGCAGGCCATGCTCGAGGTCTTCACGGTGCTCGGCGAGGACGATGAGCTGGTCGCCGAGTACCGCCGGAAGCTCGCCTCCGCCCTGTTCTGAGGTCCGCGATGACCGGCGACGTCCACGACCGGATCCGTGACTACTGGGACCGCGACTCGGACACGTACGACGAGACCCGGTCGCATGCGATCTCGGATCCGCTCGAGGCCTCGGCGTGGCGCCAGGCGCTGGCGGACGCCCTCCCCGAACCCGGTTCCAAGGTGTTGGACGTCGGCGCGGGGACGGGCGCGCTCTCGCTGCTCGCGGCGGAGCTCGGCTACGAGGTGACGGCGCTCGATCTGTCGCCCGGGATGCTCGGGAGGGCGGAGCTCAAGGCCAGGGAGCGCGGGCTCGAGGAGCGGATGCGGTTCGTCGTCGGTTCGGGGACCGACGCGCCCGGGGGACCGTTCGACGCCGTGATGGAGCGGCATGTTTTGTGGACGTTGCCCGATCCGGTGGGTGCGCTATCGCAGTGGCGCGAGGTGTCGAGCCGGCTCGTGCTGTTCGAGGGGATCTGGGGCGAGGACGACCTCCGCAGACGGGCGAAAGACCTCGCGGCCGAGTGGCTCCGTCGGTTCATGCGCGTGCCCGACGACCATCACGCCCCGTACCCCGAGGAGGTGCTGGCCGAGCTGCCGCTCGCGCGGCTGCCCTCACCCGTCCCGCTGATCGACGCGGTGTACGAGGCGGGGTGGTCGGCGGTGCGCATCAGGCGCCTGCGCGACGTCGAGTGGGCGGCCAAGCTCCACGAGCCTTGGCCCCTGGGCTCGCTCGAACAGCGCCCCCGCTACACGATCGTCGCCGACGCCTGATGGTAGCGGCCGTTCACCGTGGGCGGGTCCAGAACACGTCCGTGCGGTAAGGGATCGCGATCTCCTGGCCGCCGAGCTCGGGGTCGGTTGCGATCAGCTCGTTCACCTGGGCAAGGACGCGCGCGCGTTCGTCCTCGGAGGCGGCCGCCACGTAGCTCACCGAGAGCACGCGATCGAGGAACGCCTCGGGCGTCACGTGGTGGACGTGGTACGCCAGGCGGTGGTGCAGCGGCCCGAACAGCTGGCTCCGCTGGAGCGCCTGCCGCCAGTGACCCGATCGGTACCGGGGCGCGCCCTCGCCGGCCAGCCGGTCGAAGATCTCGGTCAGCCGTTCGGACCAGTCGCTCGCCTCGTCGCGCGTGTTCCAGATCAGACCGAGCGCGCCCTCGGGGCGCAGGACCCGGTGGATCTCGGGGAGCGCGCGGACGCCGTCGAACCAGTGGAAGGCCGCGGCGGCGATGACCGCATCGAACGCGGAGTCCTCGGCGGGGATGGCTTCCGCCGTGCCGTCGAGCACCCGGACCGTGGGGCAGTTGCGCTCCAACGCGTCGCGCATGGCCGGGACGGGCTCGACGGTCGTGATCCGCGCGCCCGTGTGCACGATGAGCTCGGTGAACTTGCCGGTCCCCGCGCCGAGCTCCAGGACGTCACGTCCCTCGCCGATGCCGAGCTCGCGTACGAGGTAGGTCACGGCATCGTCGGGGTAGCCCGGTCGCCCACGCTCGTAGTGCTCGACGGCGACCTCGAACCCGCGGCCGGCCGCAGGGTGGATCCGATCGCCGCTCACGCCGTGGCGTTCGCCGTCAGGACGCCGATCTGCTCCCGGGGCCATGCCTCGCCGCTCGGCTCCAGGCTCAGCCCGAACACCTCCTCGAAGCGCCGGGCGACACGCGGAGCCACCTCCTCGACCGTGATCTCGCGATCCGCGAGTCGGGACAGGGAGGTCACGCCCTCCCCGGCGAGACCGCAGGGCACGATCGCGTCGTACCAGGAGAGGTCGGTCGTGCAGTTGAGCGCGAATCCGTGCAGCGAGACCCGCATCCGCATCAGCCGAACGCCGATCGCGCACACCTTGCTCGGTCCGGACCACACGCCGGTCTGCACCTCACTGCGATGCAGTTCGACGCCGACGTCGGCCGCTGCGCGGATCACGACCTCCTCGAGGCCGCGCACGAACCGCATCGCGTCGGGCCGCGGGCCGAGATCGAGCACCGGGTACCCGACGAGCTGTCCCGGCCCATGGAACGTGAGCGAGCCGCCGCGATCGATGAACCGGAGCTCGGCGCCGGCGGCCGCGATCCGTTCCTCGGTCCACACGATGTGGTCGGGCCGCCAGCCCCGGCCCGCGGTGTAGACCGGCGGATGCTCGAGCAGGATCAACGTGTCGTCGGCTTCGCCGGCGAGGCGGCGCTCGGCCAGCGCGTGCATCTGGGCGTTCGCGGCGTCGTAGTCGACGAGACGGACGGGCCCGATCAGGCGTGCCATCGGGCTAGAGCGCCAGGTCCTCGGCGAAGTCCCACGTCTCGAGGTTCTGCTTGACCCTCGCGAGGAACTGCGACGCGAGCGCGCCGTCGATCACGCGGTGGTCCCACGACATCGAGATGTAGACCATGTGCCGGATCGCGATCGTGTCGTCGATCACGACAGGACGCTTCTCGACGGTGTCGAACCCGAGGATCCCGGTCTGCGGCTGGTTGATGATCGGAACCGAGATCAGCGACCCGAAGGGTCCCGGGTTCGTGATCGTGAACGTGCCGCCGTGGACCTCGTCGGGCAGGAGCTTCTTGGCCCGCGCCCGCGTGGCGAGATCGTTGATCCCTCTCGCGATCCCCAGCAGGTTCATCGTGTCGGAGCCCTTCAGGACCGGGACGATGAGCCCCTCGTCGTAGCTCACGGCGATCCCCATGTTGACGAAGTGCTTGACCGCGATCTCGTCGCCGCGGAGCTCGCTGTTCACCATGGGGTGGGCGAGCAACGCCTCGGTGACCGCCCGCGTCACGAACGGCATGTAGGTGAGGCCGAAGCCCTCGCGCGCCTTGAAGGCGTCCTTCGTGCGTTCGCGCACGCGGGCCACGTTTTCCATGTTGACCTCGACCGCGTTCCACGCGCGAGCCGAGATCTCGAGCGAGGCCTTCATGTGCTGCGCGATCGTCCGCCGGATGTGCGAGACCGGCACGATCTCCTCGCCACCCCCGACCACGGCGGGCGGAGCCTGCGCCGCCGCGGGTGCGGGCGCGGGTTGCGCGGGCTGGGCAGCAGGGGCGGTCGCGGGAGCCGGTTGAACCGGCTGGGCGGCCGGGGCGGCCGCGGGGGTGCCCGCGACGGGTGCCGCCTCGCCGTGCGCGGCCACGAACCCCAACACGTCGTTCTTCGTGATCCGGCCCCCGGTGCCGGTCCCCGAGACCTGCCCGAGATCGACGCCGTGCTCGCTCGCCAACCTGCGAACGAGCGGCGAGAGGATCTGCGACCGAGGCCCACGATCCGGCAGCGCGGTCTGCGTCGAAGCCGCCATCTGAGACGGCACCGCCCCCGCCGAAGCGGCCGCGGGCGCCGCGGCGGGCGGCGGAGCCGGTGCAGCGGGTGGTTCCGGATCGGAGGGAGCATCGTCGCCCCCCGCGTTCGAAGACGCGGTCTCGGCTCCTCCGGAGCCCGCCGCAGCGGGCTGCGACGCAGCTCCCGGAGCTCCGGGAGCACCCGCCCCACCTTCGGAGATCTCGGCCAGCTCGGTTCCCACCGCAACCGTCTCGCCCTCCGGCACCAGGATCTTCGTCAACGTGCCCGCCGCCGACGACGGCACCTCGGTGTCGACCTTGTCGGTCGAGATCTCGAACAGCGGTTCATCGAGTGCGACCTGTTCGCCCTCCTGCTTCAGCCACTTCAGGATCGTTCCCTCGATCACGGTCTCGCCGAGCTGCGGCATCTTGACGGCGGTCATCCTGCCTCCGGGTTCACCATGCGGACAGCTTGCGGACGGCGTCCTCGATGTCGGACACCTGCGGCAGGTACGCGTCCTCGAGCGGCGGAGAGAACGGCACCGGGACATGGGGCGGCGAGAGCCGGACGACCGGCGCGTCGAGCGATTCGAACGCCTCCTCGGCGATCAACGAGGCGACCTCCGCACCCGTGCCCAGGTAGCGCTGGCTCTCGTGGAGCACGACCGCACGGCTCGTCTTGGTCACCGTGGCGAGGATCGACTCCACGTCCAGCGGCTGAACGGTCCGCAGGTCGAGCACCTCGACGTGGATGCCCTCGTTCGCCAGGGTCTCGGCCGCCTCGAGCGCGAGATGCACCATCATCCCGTGCGCGATCACCGAGACGTCGGTGCCCTCGCGCTTGACGTCCGCCTTGCCGATCGGGACGAGATGGTCGGGGTCGTCCGACACGATCTCCTTGATGCGCCGGTAGATCCACTTGTGCTCGAGGAACACGCACGGGTTGTCGTCGCGGATCGCCGCCTTCAGCAGGCCCTTGGCGTCCGAGGGGAATGCGGGGCAGATGACCTTCAGGCCGGGCGCTTGCGAGAGCCACGGCTCGGGGTTCGTCGAGTGGAAGCTCGAGGCCCTGACGCCGCCGCCCGACGGCCCGCGCAGCACGACCGGGACCGGCACCCCGCTCCGGTAGTGGTAGCGGGCCATCGCGGTCGTGATCTCGTCGTAGCCGCTCGACATGAAGTCCGCGTACTGGAACTCGGCGACCGGACGCAGCCCCTCCATCGCCGCGCCGAGCGCGGTCCCGACGATCGTCTCCTCGACGATCGGGGTGTCCATCACGCGCGACGGCCCGAACCGCTCGATGAAGCCCTCGGTCACCTTGAACGCGCCGCCGTACACCCCGATGTCCTCGCCGAGCAGGAACACCCGCTCGTCCCGCTCCATCTCCTCCCACAGCGCCTCGGCGATCGCGACGAGGTAGGTGGCCTCGCCCTGGTCGGTGCGCTTGCCCCGCGGCTCGGCACCGTGGCCGGCCGCCGATGCCTCGACGGCTCGGGTCGCCATCAGGCCTCGGTCCCGCCGCCGCGGCCGGGCGCGCCGGCCCAGTAGCCGTCGTCGGTGAACAGTCCCTTGGTGACATCGCCGGGTTCGGGGAACGGCGAGGAGAGCGCGTACTCGTAGCCGGCCTCGAACGCCGCGCGGATCCGCTCGTCGAGGTCCGACACGTCCTGCTCGCTCACGACGCCTCGGGATCGGAGCAGCTCCTCGAACCGCTTGACGGGATCCTTGTCCCGCATGTACTCCTCGAGCAGCTCCTTGGGGACGTATTTCGCGGGATCGTGGCCCGCGTGCCCACGCCAGCGGAGCGACACGCTCTCGATCAGCGTCGGGCCCCCACCCTCGCGGGCTCGTTCGACGGCGTCGTTCGCGAGGCGATACACGTCGAGCACGTCTTGCCCGTCGACACGGACGCCCGGCATCCCGTAGGCGCCGGCGCGCTCCGCGATCGTCGGGACCGGGAACTCGAGCGGGTTGGGCGTCGAGTACGCGTACAGGTTGTTGTTGACGACCCACACCACCGGCAACTGGTGGATCGCCGAGAGGTTCAGTGCTTCGTGCCAGCGGCCGTTCGAGGTGGCTCCGTCGCCGCAGATCGCCATCGCGACCCGTGGTTCTCCGCGCAGCTTGTACGCGAGCGCCGCCCCGCAGGCGACCGGGTAGGCGATCGGGAGGTGCGACATCACCGTCCACGTTCGGTGCCCCTGCCAGTCGCCGATGTGGCTGTTGCCGTCGCGGCCGCGGGTGTAGCCGTCGATCCGGCCCCAGAACTGCGCCATCACGCGGTTCAGGTCCAGGCCCTTGGCGAGCTGCGCCGACAGGTCCCGGTGCGTGGGGAACAGCGAGTCGTCCTCGCGCAGGGCCGCGGCCACTCCGACGTGCGTCCCCTCCTGGCCGCGTCCCGAGTAGATCGCGCCGGGGAGGCGGCCTTGGCGATAGAGGGCCTCCATCCGCTCGTCGAAGTAGCGGCAGAGCTTGAGGAGGTAGAGCAGGTCCCTCAGCTGGTCGTCGGACAGGCCGACGCGCCAGTCCTGCGCCGCGAGCTTCTGCTTCTCGACCTTCGTCGACACGGTCACGCTCCGTGCAGGGGCTTGCCGGCCAATGCCAGGAAGGCCTCGCCGACGCCCTCGGACAACGTCGGGTGGGGATGGATCAGCGCGGCGACCTCGGCGGGGACGGCCTCCCACGCGACCGCGAGCATCGACTCGGAGATCAGGTCGGTGACGTGGGGCCCCACCATGTGGACCCCGAGCACCGGGCCTTCCTTGGCGGCGACGATCTTGACGAGCCCGCCCTCGCCCACGATGTTCGCCTTGCCGACCCCTTGGAAGTTGAATCGTTCGACCTCGACGTCGTGGCCACGCTCGATCGCCTGAGCCTCGGTGATGCCGACGGACGCGATCTCGGGCGTGCAATAGGTCACGCGCGGGATCTGCGTGTAGTCGATCTCTGGAACCGCGACGCCGGCGATGCGCTCCGCGACGGCGTAGCCCTCGGTGAACGAGACGTGGGCGAGCTGCAGCGGGGTTGCCGCGACGTCGCCGATCGCCCAGACGTGGGCGGCGGTCGTCTGCAGCTGGCCGTCGACCTTGACGAACCCGCGGTCGAGCTCGACACCGGCCTCCTCGAGCCCGAGATCGTCGGTGACCGGTCCCCGGCCGACGGCGACGAGGCACACGTCGGCCGTGACGGTTTGCTCCGCGCCGCCAGCCTCGAACGCGACCTCGACATGGTCGCCCGTGTCCGACACGCCGGTCACGCTCGCGCCGGCGTGGGCCGCGATCCCGCGCTTGCGGAACGCGCGCGCGATCTCCTTCGACAGGTCCTCGTCCTCCAGCGGCGCGACGCGGGGAAGCGCCTCGACCATCGTCACGTCGGCGCCCATCGAACGGTAGAAGCTCGCGAACTCGAGCCCGATCGCCCCGGCCCCGATGATCACGGCCGACGAGGGGATCTCGGCGTACCACAGCGCCTCGTCGCTCGTGATGACCCGAGGCGTGACCTGCAACCCCGGCAGGAGCTTGGGGCGGGACCCGGTGGCCAGGACCACGTCGGTGGCGGTGATCGTCCGATCGGCCACCCGGACCCCCGGCCCCCCCTGGAGGGCCGCGGAACCCCCGATCACATCGATCTTCCGAGCCTTCACCAGGCCCGTCAGCCCGGAGACGAGCTTGTCGACGATCTTGGTCTCGAACGCCTGGACCTGCGTCCAGTCGGGCTCGCCGGAGGCCTTGATGCCCCATTCCTCGGAACGGTTGACGGTGTCCATGACCGCGGCGGACTGCAGGAGCGCCTTGGTCGGGATGCAGCCGCGGAGAAGGCATGTGCCGCCCAGTCGCTCGTCGCGCTCGACGATCGCGACCCGCTTGCCCATCTGTGCCGCCCGTAGGGCGCAGGAGTAGCCCCCTGTCCCCGAGCCGATCACGACGATGTCGTAGACGTCGGACATCCGAACGGCCATGCTACCGCGGTTCCGTACGACGACTCCTCAAACGTAGGATGACGCGGCCGTGACCGACACCATCAGGCCCGATCCGGACACGCGCCACGGCCCCCTGGAGGATCTCCACCGGACCCTCGGAGCCAAGCTGGGTCCGTTCGGCGGGTGGTCGATGCCGATCGAGTACCGGGGCGTCCTGTCCGAGCACCGTGCGGTCCGAGAGCGCGTCGGGCTGTTCGACCTCAGCCACCTCGGCAAGGTCGACGTCGTGGGCGCCTCGGCGTTCGATGCATTGCAGGGACTGTTGACCAACGACCTGCGCAAGGTCGAGGTCGGCCGGGCGCAGTACCACCATCTGCTGAACGAGCACGGGGGTGTCGAGGAGGACCTGTTCGTCTACCGCCTCGCAGACGATCGGTGGTTCCTGGTCCCGAACGCGGCCAACAAGGACAAGGTCGTGGCGGCGGTAGGGTCCCGGGGGGCCGAGGTCCTCGACCACGACGGCTGGTGCTTCCTCGGCGTTCAGGGACCGAGGTCACCCGCGGTGGTGAGCGAGCTCTGGCGCAATGCGGCCGAGCTCTCCTTCCGCGAGGTCCTGGTCGTCGACTGGCACGGGACCGAGGTCGTGCTCGCGCGAACCGGCTACACGGGGGAGCGTGGGTTCGAGCTGTTCGCCGACGCGGGGATCGCCCTCGAGCTCTGGGATGCGATCGTCGCGGCTGGACGGCCGTTCGACCTCGAGCCGTGCGGGCTCGGGGCGCGTGACGTGCTGCGCCTGGAGATGGGTTACCCGCTCTACGGTCAGGACCTGGGCCCGGATCGGACGACGCTCGAGGCGGGGTTGGGGTGGGCGGTGTCGTTCGACAAGGGTCCGTTCGTGGGACGCGACGGGCTCGAGCGCCAGCGCGAGCAGGGGCTGCCGAGCCTCCTGCGAGGGGTCGCGACCGCAGACCGCCGCCACATCCCACGCCCGCACCAGCCCGTGATCAGCGGGGGGCGCACCGCCGGAGAGGTGACCAGCGGGACCTTCTCGCCGCTGCTCGGTCACGGGATCGCGCTCGCGTACCTTTCGCCCGCGGACGCGTTCGAGCCGGGCGTCGCCGTCGAGATCGACATCCGCGGCCGCTCGGCGCCGGCGACCGTCGTCACGACGCCGTTCGCGGATCGCTCCCCGCGTTGAGCGAGCCTCCTCGGTCAGGGGGACCGGGCGGGTCAGGCCAGTTCGCTGGCGGGGACGCGTGCGGCCGCCTCGAGCATGTCGGCCACCGACGACCCGTTGAACTCCGTGCGTCGGAGCAGCCGGTTCAGCAGGAACGACGCGCGGGGGGACGCCGGCATCACGGCGACCACGACGTACAGGCCCGAGCTCGGGATCCCGACCTCGCGCAGGGGCCCGTAGCCCGGCGCGGCGACGAAGTAGGCCCACCGGGTCGGTCGGTCGCCGACCGTGCATGTGCCCAGACCGTGGGCCACGTAATCGCCGGGTGAGTCGGTCGCCCCCTGCGCGAACGCCGGGAGGTGCTTGGCCACGACGTACCTCCGGGTCGCGCGGCACTGTTCCGAACCCGTGAGGTCGTCCAGCGCGGGACCGGTGGCCGCCAGGTAGTAGTAGTCCGACGGCACGCCGATGGCGGTCCCGTCGATCCACATCGCGGCGAGCCCCTCCAGCGGTGGCCGGTCAGCCATCCACGCCTTGGGTTGAGGTCCGGCGACGATCCCCTGGCGCGGATCGTCGATGGGCCCGGCGAGGCGCGGCTCCCACGAATCCGGGATCAGCGCGGAGACCGGTCCCGCGGATACCTGTTGGAACGGGCTCGGGGACTGTCGGATCAGCAGGTCCGAGGCGTCCGGGCCCGGTGGGGGCGTGGCTGACGCCTCGCCGCACGCCACAGCGACGAGCGCGATCACGAGACTTCCGATGACGTTGCGCACTCCGCCGATCCCGTCCGCAGCATAGACCGGGCCTTCGCGCTCCCGCCACCCGCGCCCAGTCGCTCAGCGAGCGGCGAGGACGGTCACGAGCGCGAGCGTCTCGGCGAGCTCGATCGCCGCGCCGAACACGTCGCCGGTCACGCCGCCCAGGCGCCGGTTCGACCACCAGCCGATGAGGGTCGTCGCGGCCACGACGGCGACGATCATGCCGAGCGTGGCCACGCCGGCGCTGGGGATCGCGATGGCGATGGCGATCACGGACGCAACCGTGACCTCGGCCGCGCCGATCCCGGCGGTCCACGTTCCCGTTCCACCGCCGGCGTAGGGGAGACGCCACGCCATGGCGACCGGTGCGACGCGCGAGAGCGTGCCCGCGGCGACGACCGGCCATGGGAACCCGGTGACCACGAGCGCGGACAGCGTCGCCGTCTTCAGGAGCAGGTCGAGGACGACCGCGGCGACGCCGAAGGTCCCCATGCGCGGGTCGCGCATGGCGCGCGCAGGATCGCTTCCGGCCAGCGATGCCCCGAGGGCGTCCGCGACGTCTCCGAGCCCGTCCAGATGGAGCGCGGCGGTCACCGCCACGGCGGCCGCGACGCCGAGCACCGCGGCAACAAAGGGTGGCAACACCTGAGCCGAGCCCCAGGCCACGAGCGCGACGAGCGCGCCGACCACCGCACCGATCGCCGGGAACAGCGCCGCGCCGCCTCGAAGGTCGCGCGGTCCGAGCTCGACGGCGCGACCCACTGGGACCGCGCTCAGGAACGAGATCGCCGCGAGGACGGGTCTGATCCGCTCACGCATCGCCGGCGGCCGACCTGGGTTCGACCCCGGGCGCGGGCCCGCTGACGCCGGCGGCGTCGAACGTGGCCATGTCGGTCAGGATCGCGATCGACGAGCGCACGAGGGGAAGCGCGAGCGCCGCCCCGGTTCCCTCGCCCAGGCGCAGCCCAAGGTCGAGCAGCGGTTCGAGCCCAAGGCGCTCGAGCACCAGCGCGTGACCCGGTTCGGGCGAGCGCGTGGCCGCGACGAGCGAGGCCGCCGCCGCCTCGCGGAACCCGTACGCGACCAGCGCGGCCACGCTCGAGACGAACCCATCGAGCAGGACGGGGATCCGGCGCGCAGCGGCGCCGAGGGTCACCCCGACCAGGAACGCGATCTCGAGGCCGCCCACCGCCGAAAGGACGTCGGCAGGCTCCGCGTCCGGGCGCGGGAGCCCGTTCGCTGCGAGCCCTCGGCGAACGGCGTCGACCTTCCTCGCGAGGCCCGCATCGTCGATCCCGGTTCCGGGGCCGCACACGAGGGATGGCTCGGCCGGCAGCAGAACGGCGGTCAGGGCGCTCGCCGACGTCGTGTTCGCGATCCCCATCTCGCCGAGGCCGAGGATCTGGACGCCCTCGGCCGCGAGCTCCTCGGCCAGAGCGATCCCCCGCTCGATCATGCCGGTCGCGGTCGACCGTGACATCGCGGGCCCCACCGTGAGGTCCTCGGTGCAGCGGACGCCGTCCACGACCTCCGTGCGAACGCCTGCGACCGCGGCGCCGCCGATCACGCCGGCATCCACGACGACGAGCCGGGCCCCCGCCTCGCGGGCAAGAACGCAGATCGCGGCCCCTCCGCCCGCGAAGTTCGAGAGCATCTGTGCGGTGACCTCGATCGGGTACGCGCTCACGCCCCGAGCAGCGACCCCGTGATCCGCGGCCGCCACCACGATCGCCGGGTGCAGGGGTCCCTCCGGCATGCGGCCGCGGATCGCCGCGAGGCGGCACGCGAGCTCCTCGAGTCGTCCGAGACTGCCGGGTGGCTTGGTCTTCGCGTCGAGCAGCCGCACGGTCTGCGCGCCGACGTCCCGATCGGACTCGCAGAGGGATGCGGTCGTCCGTTCCAGGAGATCGCCGCGATTCACGTGGGCGTCACCTCCTCGAGCGGCAGGCCGCGCCCGGCGACGACGAAGAGCGATCGCTCGGCCTCGGCCGCGAACGAGGCGTTCACGCGCCCCAGCACGTCCCGGTAGGTCCGCGCCAGGGCGTTCGCCGGCACGATGCCGAGCCCCACCTCGTTGCTCACGACCACGGACGGGGCCGGGCGCCGGGCCAGGATCGCGCTCAGCGTCCGAGCCTCGGCCCCGATCTGTTCCCCGGACGCGCCGGCCTCGATCGCGTTGGACACCCAGAGCGTGAGGCAGTCGAGGACCACGCGTGCGTCGTCACCCACGCCGTCGACGGCGTCGACCAGCCCGATCGGTGCCTCCACGGTCCGCCAGCTCTCCGGGCGAGCCGCGCGATGTGCGCGGATGCGTTCGACCATGTCTTCGTCGCGAGCCTCGGCGGTGGCGACGACCACTACCTGCCCGCCGCCGGCCGAGGCCAGGCGGACGGCGAGCGAGGACTTCCCGCTGCGCGCGCCACCGATCAGGAACGTGTACGGCATCAGAACTCGATCCCGCGCATCGCGGAGATTCCCTCGTCGAACGCGTGCTTCTCGCTCACCATCTCGGTGACGGTGTCGGCGACCTCACGCAGCTCATCGGGCGCATCCCGCCCGGTCGCGATGACGCTGACGTCATAGGGGCGAGATCGGATGGCCTCGACGACCTCGGCCGTATCGATCCAACCCCAGTTCATCGGGTACGTGATCTCGTCCAGGACGATCAGCCGGTGCGTGCCCGCCCGGATGAGCTCGGCCGCGGCGAGCCACGCTTCGCGCGCGATGGCCTCCGTCCGGTCCATGTCTGCGGAGTTCCAGGTGAAGCCGTCGCCGAGCGACCACCAGTCGACGCCGAGGGCCCGACCCGTGGCCTCCTCGCCGGTGCGCCACTTCCCCGACTTCACGAACTGGATCACCGCCACCTTCCAGCCGGCCGACACCGCGCGCAGCATCACCCCCATGGCGGCCGTGGACTTGCCCTTGCCCTCGCCGGTGTGCACGAGCACTCGGGACGGGACGTGTTCGGTCGCGCGCTCGGGCCGCTCGGTCGGTGGCTCGTTGGTCGAGGGTTCCACGGGCTCGATCATCGCTCCGGCCCCGAGAGCGGCACGACGGCCCACCCCAGCGTTCCATCGTCGATCACGCCGACCCGTGCACCGTAGTGCTCCGCGATCACGTGGGGAAGCAGGACCTCGGCTCGCGTGCCCTCGGCCACCACGCGTCCCTCCGACAGAAGCGCGAACCGGTGCGCGAACCGGCCGGCGAGGGTGAGGTCGTGCATCGTCGATATCACCGTCAGCCCGTCGGCCGTCCGGAGCTGCTCGACCAGCTCGAGCACGCGGAGCTGCTGGGCGATGTCCAGGCCCGTGGTCGGCTCATCGAGCAGGAGCAGCGACGCCTCCTGCGCGAGCGCCCGCGCGATGACCGCCCGTCGAAGCTCGCCCCCCGACAGCGTGTCGAGCCTCCTCGTCGCGGCCCAGCCGAGATCAAGTCGTTCGAGCGCCGACGCCACGGCCTCGAGGTCCCGAGGTCCCTCCGAGGCCAGCAGGCCGAGGTGCGGCGTGCGCCCGAGGAGGGCGTACTGCTCCACCGTGAAGCCCTCGGGGATCACCGGCAGCTGCGGCACCAGCGCGATCGACCTGGCGCGTTCCCGCCTGCCGAGCTCCTCGATCGGACGTCCCCACAGCCGCACCGACCCCGAATGTGGGAGCAGCCCGGCGATCGCGTGCACGAGCGTGGTCTTGCCCGCCCCGTTGGGTCCGATCACGCACACCCACCCGCCGTGGTGGACGTCCATGCGGACATCGGAGACGATCGGACGCCTGCCGAGCTCGACCGAGAGGTCGCGCACCTCGAGCGCGGTCGCCACGCCCGCCCGCTCGTCGAGCCTCACGCCGCCCTCCGGTTCCGTCGGAGCACCGCGATGAAGAACGGCGCCCCGACGAACGCCGTGATGACACCGATCGGGATCTCGGCCGGCGCCACGACGGTCCGCGCGAGGGTGTCGACGAGGATGAGGAACGACGCGCCGAACAGCATCGAGAGCGGCAGCACGGATCGGTAGCTGCCGCCGACCATCAGCCGGACCGTGTGCGGGATGATCAGCCCGACGAAGCCGATCAATCCGGCGACCGCGACCGCGGCCGCGGTCGCGAGCGAGGCGGCGATCACCACGACCAGCCGCAGCCGGGCCACGTGCAGGCCGAGGCTCCGTGCCTCGAGGTCGCCGACCTCGATCACGTCGAGGAGGCGGCGCACCGCCCACATCGTCGCGAGCGCGAGGACGACCGAGGGCAGCGCCAGACGCACGTCATCCCACCCGGTCGTCCCGAGCCGCCCGAGGATCCAGGTGTAGACCTGACGGAGCGTCTCCGAACGCTGCTGCTGAAGGAAGGTCTGCACCGCGGTCAGGAACGAGGCCACGGCGACGCCGGCAAGGACGAGGCTCGCGGTCGAGCGCCCGCCGAGGGTCGAGCGTCCCAGCCCGTAGGCCAGCCCGACGCCGACGAGCGCCCCGACGAACGCCGAGGCCGGCACCGTGAGCTCGATCGCGCCCGACGGCCCGTACGCGACCGCGATCGTCGCACCGAGCCCGGCACCGGCGGCCGCCCCCAAGAGGTACGGGTCGGCGAGGGGGTTGCGGAACACGGCCTGGTAGGCGGCGCCCGAGGCCGCGAGCGACGCGCCGACCAGTCCGGCGACGATCACCCGCGGCAGCCGGAGGTCGCCCAGGATCAACGCCTGCTGTTCGGACATGCCCGGCGGCGGGTCGCCGATCGAGACGAGCCAGCGCAGGACGTTCGCCGCGCCGATCCGAACCGGCCCCACCAACATCCCGACGAGGACGGCCACCACCAGGACCGCGACGCCGAGGACGGTCGCCCGGGTCCCGGCGCTCACCCGGCGACCGGCCGCGTCCGGGCCGCTCACGCGGCGTTCGCCTCCGCGGAGTCCGCCGCATCCGAGATCCGCCGCAAGAGATCGACGATCCTTGGCCCCCAGCGCGATGCGACGTCGTCGTTCAGCGGTACGACGTCGCCCCGGGTCACGGCGGAGAGCTCGTGCCAGCCGGGGCGCCGCGACACCGTCTCGAGCGACTGGCCGCAGCACCTCGTGTCGGCGAGGAAGATCAGGTCGGGGTCGGACTCGATGATGTACTCGGCGGACAGCTGAGGGTACCCCCCACTTCCCTTGCCTACCGCGTCGGCGATGTTCTCCAGGCCGAGCATCCGGAGCAGCTGGCCGATGAATGTTTTCGACGTGACCGAGTAGAAGGTGTCGTCCAGCTCGAAGTAGAAACTCACCCCGGTCGCCGGGTCGGCCCCGTCTACGAGCCCCTGGATATCCGAGCGCATCCGTTCGACGAGCGCCGCCGACTCATCCACGTGACCGGTCGCCGCGCCGAGTTGCTCGATTTGGTCGTACGCGACGTCGAGGTTCGGGGCGGCGTCCAGCTGTAAGGCCGTGATCCCCAGGCCCTCCAGCGAGGACCCGAGGTCGCCGGGCTCGGTCGCGAACACGACGAGATCCGGCTCGTAGCCCGCGATCGCCTCGACGTTGGGTTCGAAGCCGGACAGGTCGGTGGTGGGGACTTCGGGGGGGTAGTTCGACTGGTCATCCACCGCGATGACCTGGTCACCGGCGCCGATGGCGAACAGGTCCTCGGTCGCCGTCGGCGAGAGCGAGACGATGCGTTCGGGGCGCGAGTCGATCGTGACGTCGCCGTTGGTGCCCGTGACCGTCACCGGGAACGCCGCCGCCCCGATCGAGGCGGTCGCCGAGCCGCCGGTCGGCGCGGTCGTGATGGCCGGGTCGTCCGAACAAGCGTCGAGTGCGAACGCGAGCGCGACCGCTACGAAGATGCCGAGAAGTTTGCCCATCCGGCCTCCTTCCGATCCGAAGGAGCTGCGATGGGCCTCGATCTCCCCGCCCACAAACCGCCCTTCCTTCGAGGACCGTCGTTTGCGCGACGGGGGAGGCGACCCGACTCGTCCCCCGAAGGGGCTTCACGGTTGCGGGACAGTGCCGGATTCCAACCGGTCTTCGCTGCACCCCGTCGCGCCCGGGCTCCCGCGCCCGGGCACGTGTGTTGTACCACCGGGTTCGGACGGAGCGCAACGAGACCGCGTCGTGGGTCGCGGTTCCTCGAGCGGTGCGACGCCTTGCCGGGCAGGCCCGAGGTTCAGGCCGCGCCTAGGGGTCCGTCTCGGACAACGAGTGGAGCTCCTCGAGCGGATCCGACCCGAGGTCCTCGGGCTGTTCCACGTGATCGCCTTCGCGCGCAGGGATCACGAACGAGACGCGGGTCCCGCCGGACGGGAGTGGGTCTGCCCACAGGATCCCGCCGTGCTGGACCACGAGCTGCCGAGCCAGGTGCAGTCCGACGCCCGCGCCCGCGCGCTCCTTTCGAAGAATCTCCTCGCCCGCCGAGAAGGGTTCGTCGAACGCCTTCGAGACGGTCTGACGCGCCATCCCCGCTCCGTGATCGGTCACCGAGACCACGACGCCCTCGTCCATCGGGCGGCCCTTGAGCAGGACCGGCTGGTCCTCGGGAGAGTAGCGGCACGCGTTGTCGAGGAGCTGGCGGACGATCTCGATGATTCGCCCCGGATCGGCCGACGCCGGGAGGCTCGGATGGATCTCGCGTTCGATCGTGACCGCGGGGAACTGACGCGCGCTCTCGTCCGCCACCTGCCGTAGGAGCGGCGCGAGATCGACCCGGGTGAGCTCGAGCGAGAGAGATCCGCGGTCGAGGTCGGCAACGGTCAGCATCTCCTCGATCAGCATCGACAGCTTCTCGAGCGAGGCCTCGAGATGGCCGATGAAACGCTCCTCCTCCTCCTTGGGGATCCCGCGGTTCTTCAAGACGTACGCGATCCCCTTGGCCACGGTGACCGGTGTCCGGAGCTCGTGTGACACGTTGGCGAGGAAGTCGGCCTTGGCGGTCGTCATCGATTGGAGTTGGTCGCTGATCTCCGCGATCGTCGTTTCGAGCCTCTCGACCCGGCTCGCCTCCTCGAGCAGGCGGGTGGCCAGGTCGCCGGCGACATCGGGGCCGAGCGCGATGGGTCCCGCGTGGACGCCACGCATCGCGCGGAACACGCCCTCGGCCCCCTCGTCCTTGGAGACGAACGCGGCGACGCCGGCTTGGAGCATCTCGGCGGCGACCAGCGGCGAGACGTCCGCCCAGCAGATCACCTTGGTCTCGGGGCTGACCGCCTGCAGGCGGCGGACGAGCTCGGGCCCGGACAGCCCCTCGGTGCCGAACCCCGCGACGACGAACTCCGGGCGGAGGCGCGCCGAGGCCTCGACGGCCTTCAGGCCGTCGCTCACGGCCTCGATCTCCAGCGCGGCGCCCGACTTGATCAGCACGTACTGGAGCCGCGAGAGACCGTCGGGCGTGTCACATACCACGACCTTCGTGGGCATCGTGCTCCTGGTATCGGCGGATGCCGGAAAGGGGTTGAGGTTGGGGGATTCGTGGGTTAGGGCGGAGGGCCTAGGCCCGGGCGGGCTACTCGACCAGCCCGCTCCGGATCGCGATCGCCACGGCCTGGGCTCGGTCGTTCGCCCCGAGCTTCTCGAAGATCCGCTCGAGGTGCGTCTTCACCGTGTGGGGCGAGATCCCGAGATCGTGCGCGACCTCCTTGGTCGTGGCGCCATAGGCCACCTTCTGGAGGATCTCCTTCTCGCGCCGGGAGAGCGGAGGCGCCTCCACGCGCTTCTCGGCGATCTGCACCTCTTCGATGAACGCGCGGGTGAGCTGCGGGTGGATCACGGCCTTGCCTTCCAGGGCGAGGCGGGCCGCGTTCACGAGCTCGTCCGCGGAGGCGTCCTTCAACAGATAACCCGACACGCCGGCCTGGATCGCCTCGGAGATCGAGGCTCGTGACTCGTCGACCGTGAACAGGATCACCCGGGTGCTCGGGGATGCCTGCCGGATCGCCTTCGTCGCCTCGATGCCGTTCATGCCCGGCATCCGCACGTCCATGAACACGATGTCCGGGGTGAGCTCGCCGACCTTCACGACGGCGTCCTCCCCACTGTCGGACTCCCCGACGACCACCACGTCGTTCGCCAGGTCGAGGGCCGCGTGGAGCCCCTCCCTCGTGACCGGATGGTCGTCGACGATGAGGATGCGGATGGGGCCCTCCTCGCGTGGCTTCGGTTGGGTCTCTGCGGTCAGGGGTCCTCCTTCGGATCGTCCCTTAGGATAGAGGCAGACCTTCTCCGAAGGAACGATCTCTCATGGACGAGTCCACCACGCACGAACCCATCACGGACGATGACACCGGGGTGACGGCCGGGCAGAACGCCCCTGCCGACGGCGCGTCGAACGGTGGCCCGGCCACGGAGGAGGCGGTCCGCGAGGCCCTCAAGCATGTCGTGGACCCCGAGCTGGGCATCAACATCGTCGACCTCGGCCTGGTCTACGACGTGGAGATCAGCGAGGAGGGAGCCATCTCCATCGAATACACCCTGACCACGATGGGCTGCCCGATCGGACCCCTGATCGAGCACCAGATGCAGTCCTTCCTGGAGAACGTTCCCGGCGTCACCTCGGTGGAAGCCGAGATGGTCCTCCGGCCGCCGTGGACGCCGGAGATGATGTCCGAGGAGGCCAAGGCCGCCCTCGGGTACTTCTAGCCGAACCTCCCGGGCACCGCGGGAATCCCCATTGACACTCGCCGAGGCGGGCTGTTGACTTGCACCTGCAATTCCCGAGTCGAGGGGTCGGATTCGTGGTCAGGACGAGATGTGCAGGCCTGGTGGGGGCGATGATTCCCTCCCGACTCTGCGCCTGTACCCAGCCCGGGCGCCCGAGAGGCGTCCGCGAGGTGCCGCGCTAGCCGAACTCCCAGGACCGATTCGAGGGGCCGCGCGGCGGCCCCTTTTTCGTTTGCGGGAGTTCCGATCGGAAGGAGGAGAACATGGCGGGATACGCCAAACCCGATGCGCTGGTCGAGACCGACTGGCTCGAGGAGCACGTGAAGGACCCGGGGATCCGGGTGATCGAGGTGGACGAGGACACCGAGGCCTACGAGAAGGGCCACATCGATGGCGCGGTCGGGTGGAACTGGACGACCGACCTGCACGCGAAGGTGGGACGCGACTACGTCGACCAGGCCGAGCTCTCCGAGCTCCTCTCGGCGGCGGGGGTCGACCCGGACACCACCGTGATCCTGTACGGAGGGAACAACAACTGGTTCGCGGCGTACGCGTACTGGGTGCTGAAGCTCCGCGGGTTCGACAACGTGAAGCTCCTGAACGGCGGGCGCAAGAAGTGGGAGCTCGAGAGCCGCCATCTCACCCAGGATCCTGCCTCGGTGACCCCGTCCGGCCTCTCGATCTCCGGCCCCGAGCGCAGCGAGATCCGGGCGCTTCGCGACGAGGTGCTCGGGAAGGTCGGGGGCGCGACGGGGTTCGTCGATGTCCGCGCACCGGAAGAGTTCAGGGGCGAGAAGCTGGCTCCAGACCACCTCCCGCAGGAGCAGGCCCAGGTGCCGGGGCACATCGCCGGCGCTGCCAACATCCCCTGGGCCAAGGCGGCGAACGAGGACGGGACGTTCAAGAGCGCGGACGAGCTGAGGGCCCTGTACGAGGGCGAGGGCATCACCGACGACCGCGAAATCATCGCGTACTGCCGGATCGGCGAGCGCTCGAGCCACACATGGTTCGCCCTGCAGGAGTTGCTCGGGTACCCGAACGTCAAGAACTACGACGGCTCGTGGACCGAGTACGGCTCCCTCGTGGGCGCACCGGTCGAGAAGGGATGACGCATGGGACAGCTGACATCGGTGGTGGAGGCGAACCAGAGGTTCGCCGACTCGTTCGACAAGGGTGATCTCGAGATCCCGCCCGCACGCAACATCGCGGTGCTGACCTGCATCGACGCCCGGATCGATCCGGCCAAGGCCCTGGGGCTCGACATCGGCGACGCGCACGTGATCCGCAACGCGGGTGGGAGGGCGACGGACGACGCGGTTCGGTCGTTGCTCATCTCCAGCTGGCTCCTCGGGACCCGCGAGTTCCTCGTGATCCACCACACGGATTGCGGCATGGAAAAGTTCACCGACGAATCGATGGCGGAGATCATCACGGAGCGGTGCGGGCAGGACGTCTCCGGACTGGACTTCCTCACGTTCAGCGACCTGGATCAGAGCGTCCGGGACGACGTCGCCCGGATCCGTTCGCTGAGCCAGATCCCCCGAGACGCGACCGTCTCCGGGCACGTCTACGACGTTCGGACCGGGACGCTGCGCGAGGTGGTTCCGGCCGTGTAGTCGATCGCGAGGGACGATCCCTCCAGGTAAGCCTGGGAGGCCCGGACGGCGTTGGCCGCCCGGGCCTCCTTGCATCGTGGTCGGTCCGTGCTCAGGCGGGGTCGGGCCGAGGATCGGGTCCCCCGTCTCCAGCCAACGCGATGTCGTCCCTGGCCCTGCCGACGAGCGAGGCGACGACCCGCAGGAGGAGGTCGTTGGTAGGGGAGTCCGCGACGTGCTTGTTGCGGTGGGCGAACTGGATCAGACCACCCGTGAACCGGACCACGCCACCGGTGTCGATCACGAACGTCCCGGGCATCTGCATGAAGCTTCCGCCCTTCAGTCCCCGCTGGCGGGTCTCGGGTGAGAGCTCGGCGCGCATCCACGGGAGGGCCGTCCTGGGGCTGA
>Ga0075434_100001393_pt1 | contig 20300 bp, 21 predicted proteins | sample RhiMethybrSRZTD3_FD_75298 | JGI IMG/M metagenome (GOLD analysis project Ga0075434, IMG submission 75298) | Populus rhizosphere microbial communities from Tennessee, USA - Rhizosphere MetaG P. TD hybrid SRZTD3 | ecosystem: Host-associated > Plants > Roots > Rhizosphere > Soil | place: USA... | reverse complement strand
GGCTTGCTGGGACGGGTGGATTACCGTCGAAGCAGATCGTCGGCCTATCGGTCGGACTCTCGATTAGGTAGGACGTTGATCGTGGATGCCGCGGCGCGAGCGGTATCTTGATTACAGGAAATCTGAAGGCTCGCTGCGGGAGCGTTCAGCGCCTCGTCGATGCGCGCGTTACGCTGATCGGGACCGAGCTTCACGAACCCTCCGCGGTAGCTCCGCTCGGACCAGAGCGTCACGGTAGTGGCCGGCCCTGTTCGCACACTGCGAACGCCACTTCGCCAGCGGCCGTCGGCCTTCAGGTCGGACATGCTGGCGTACCGCCCCGGCCCGTTCACGTAATCGCCCGGGCCTTTGAACTGCTCGTCCGCAAACACCTGGGCGTAGCACCCGTTCGGGTTGGGAGCGGTCCGAAAGGACGTGCTGCTCGAATGGGCGCTGCACGCCACCATCGTCATGGTCAGACCGACAGGCAGCAGGAATCGCACTGAAGATTGTATCGGCCGGAATCCGGTCTGCCTTAGTTTCGGTGGAGCGCGGCGCCGAGCGCTTCAGCCGTGTATGGCTTGAGCACAGTCATCCGCATCGACCGGACGCCAGTCGGAGGCGGCTGGCCGCGATGGGCACATATTTGCTGCTTTCAGAAGAATCGAATCTCGAGAAAGGAGCGGTAGATCCATGCGGCCGCCTCTGTGGGCCATCATGCTCAGCATCTTCTCCCTTGCGATTTGTTCCACGACCGCGTTCGGGTCCAACGCTTCGATCGTGCCGGCCGGCACGGTTCTGAACGTTCGGACAACCCAGCCGATCGACGCCGACTCCTCGCAGGTCGGCATGACATTTACCGGCGTCATTGACGATCCCGTTGCGGTGGACGGACACGTGGTCATACCGCGCGGCGCAATCGCAACGCTCGAAGTCGTCAACAAGGAGCTCTCCTCGAACCTGAAGGGCCGCGACCGTCTCACCTTCAAAGTGCGCTCGATTGAGACTGACTCCGGGACGTATCCAGTCGCGACCAGCCACGTCGAAGTAAAGGGGCCGAGCGAAGGCAAGCGTGCCGCGCGCAAGGTCATTGGAGGCGCAGGAATCGGCGCCGCGCTCGGCGGTATTTTCGGCGGCGGCACAGGTGCGGCGATAGGCGCAGCGACGGGCGGCACGACCGGCGCGGTCATCGCAGGCTCGGGCAAGACCCACCTGCTGGTGCCTGCAGAGACGCTGCTGCAGTTCCGCTTGCACTCGTCGACCCGGATTGATTGAGCCGTTCAGGACGACGGCCGTCCGGTCACGCTCATCGCATGCTGTGATCGCGATCGCAACAGGCGAGCACCGTTGCTCGGCCGCAACGTGCGATCGCGAAGGCCGAATCGCTCCGCGACAGCCAATTCCCTCGACGCGTTCACCGTCAGGCTTCATGCGTTGCCGGGTGCGTGCGTTGCACTTGAAGCGTCATGGGAGGTGAGGGATGCGACCTATGAAAACCATCGTCGCGAGCGTCACGGCTGTCCTCGTGGCCGCGACGGCTTTTGCCCAGCTATCGAAACACGATGCTGCAAAGCTCAACGAGGCGGCCACCGTCCTCTCGGAGATCAGGGGCGCCCCGGACAACGGCATTCCTGATTCGATCTGGAACAAGGCTCACTGTGTCGTCGTCATCCCCGACTTGAAGAAAGCCGGGTTCATCGTCGGCGGCGAACATGGCTCCGGCGTCATGAGCTGCAAGAACGCGAACGCCTGGGGACCACCAGTCTTCATGGAACTGACAAAAGGCAGCGCCGGCCTCCAGGCTGGAGTCCAGAGCATTGACCTTGTACTCCTCGTGATGAATGAACGCGGCTCCGACAAGTTGCTGCGCAACAAGGTCACGCTTGGCGCGGACGCTTCCGTCGCGGCAGGACCCGTCGGACGCGCCGCCAGTGCGGCAACCGACGCGCAGATGTCAGCGGAGATGCTGTCGTATTCGCGCGCAAGGGGGCTGTTTGCCGGCATCGACCTGTCAGGCGGCAGCTTGAATCCGGACAACTCCAAGAACGAGCGTGCGTACGGACCGAATGCGTCGGCGCGGGACATCGCGTTTGGCACGACGCCGGTCAAGATGAGCCCAGAGGCGCAGGCGTTTACCAACGCACTCGGACGTGACGTTCGTGGAACGTCGGGCAAGAAGTAACACTGAGCCACGTGGCACAGCCGGTGACGCTGTGCCATCGGCTCACACGCGGCAACCGCCGGCGGCCGAGACGTGGACCGTGTCCAACCTGGTCGCCTGGCTGATGCTCACGTTCGTCTTCGCCGGCGTGTCTCCTTCGTTCGCCGGCGAGCGCGCCGACCGGGATCTTCCCGTCACGATTCAGGTTCATGACTACTCGCACGTGCCGCCGGAGTTGCTTGCGCGCGCGCGCGAAATCGTCACGGCGACCTACGCACACATCGGCGTTCGCACTGAATGGCTCGGAGTCGTTCAGCAGGACGAGAAGCACCCGGGAACTGCGAGCCGCGGTTCTGCGTTACGTGTGCCGCTTGCCCAGGTGACGGTCATCATCCTGACACCGAAGATGGCCGCGCGCGGTCACATCGAGGAGGGCGCGCTCGGTCTTGCGGCCGTCCCGGTCGAAGGCATGGGACGAATCGCGTATGCGATCTACGATCGCGTCAAGGACACCGCGGCACGAGCCGCGATGAACGAGGGCGATCTCCTGGCGTTTGTGATGGCGCACGAGATTGCCCACCTGCTCCTGCCTCGTGCCAGCCATACCCAGACGGGCCTGATGCGCGGGCATTGGAATGTTCGAGACCTGCAGCTGATTGATGTCCTGGAGCTTGGCTTCTCGCCTGAGGAGGCGAGCAGTATCCGCGCGATGCTCCAGCGCAACCCGCCGATGGTTGCCGCAAACGCGCCGGGTGATTCGCCTGCGAAGGGGACCGATCGATAAAGGGATTGGAGCGGGAGACGGGGATCGAACCCGCGACATCAAGCTTGGGAAGCTTGCGTTCTACCGCTGAACTACTCCCGCTTCCGGAGTTGCCGGACAGCACCCGGCGGCAGCGACGATAAGAGATCTTAACGTAAACCCGGCAACCGCTGCGTCTCTGTGGCTCGTAACGCCCGGTTATTCAGTGAAGACGTGCGAAGAAGCCATTACCCCCGAATCAAGGAGAGCACCTCGTCCCGCTTCTTCTCCATCATCTCCGGCGTGGTTGCCTCGAGATTCAGCCGCAGCAGCGGCTCGGTGTTGGAGCCGCGGACGTTGAAGTGCCAGTCCGGATAATCAACGGAGATGCCATCCATGCGCGCGATCTGCGCATCCGTATAGCGCGCCTCGATGGCCGCGAGCTTCTTCGGCACGTCGTTCATGCTCGACAACTTCGTGTTGATCTCCCCCGAGATGAAATACCGCTCGCGGAGCGGCTGCAGCAGGTCGTGCAGCGACTTGTTCTTCTTGGACATCAGCTCGAGCATGAGCAGCGCCGGGATGAAGCCGTTGTCGGCGTACGAGAAGTCGCGGAAGTAATAGTGTCCCGTCACTTCACCCGCGAAGATCCCGTCCTCCTCGCGCATGCGGCGCTTGATGAACGCATGTCCCACGCGGTTCATCAGCGCGCGTCCGCCAAGGCGATCGACCGTGTCCTTGACCGCGCGGCTGGCGCGCAGATCGTAAATGATCGTCGCGCCCGGATGCTTCAGCAGGAACGCTTCCGCGAGCAGCGCCGTGATGAAATCGCCGGAGATGAACTCGCCGCTGCCGTCGATGAAGAAGCAGCGGTCTGCGTCGCCGTCCCAGGCAATGCCGACGTCCGCCTTCTGGCGGATGACTTCCTCCGTGATGTCACGCCGGTTTTCCTCGATGAGCGGGTTGGCCTCGTGATTCGGAAAGGTGCCGTCGATGTCGAAGCACAGCTTGGTGGTCTTGCAGGGAAGCTGGTCGAAGAGCAGCGGGGCGACGAGTCCCGCCATACCGCTGCCGGCGTCGAGCACGACCGTGAACGGCTTGATCACGCCGGGATCGATGAACGACATCACCTTCTCGATGTACTCGAAGATGATGTTGCGCGGCGAAACCGAGCCCGGCGTGGCCGCCGGCGGGGGAAGCGTGTCGGTGACGATCATGTCCCGAATCTCGCCCAACCCCTGATCGCCGCTCAGCGGCAGCGCGCCGGTGCGCACCATCTTGACGCCGTTGTACTCCTTCGGATTGTGCGAGGCGGTGATTTGCGCGCCCCCTTCCAGACTGTCGTTGACGACGGCGAAGTACAGCATGTCGGTGCCGAGCATCCCGTAGTCCACGACGTCGGCGCCCTGGTCGCGCGCACCCTGAATGAACGCCGCGGCCAGACCGGGAGACGACACGCGCATGTCGCGTGAGACACCGATTTTTCTCGCGCCGAGATAGGTGATGAAACCGCGTCCGATCTGGCGCGCGACTTCCTCATTGATTTCGCCTGGGTAGAGTCCGCGGACGTCGTACGCCTTGAAGATCTCGGTGTTGATGCGCATCTTGTGAGCTGTATCGCCGGGCATGACGTTACGCCTTTGTGTAATCGGTCAGCGTGGTCTTATCGCCGAGCACCGCGCCCGAGTTGACGCTGACGTTGCGTCCGATGTGGCAGTTGCGTCCGATGATGGCGTCGCGGACGCACGCCTCGCGGCTGATGCGACAATTGGGCCAGATGACGGCGCCGCTGACGGCGGCGTCCTCGTCGATCTGCGTCTGCCGCCCGATGACCGAATAGGGCCCGATCTTCGCGCCCGCCTTCACCAGCGCTCCCTCGTCGATGAAGCACGGCCCTTCCACCAGCGCGCCTTCCTCGATCTTCGCATCGGGCGCGACCCACGTGCGGGGCGCGGCGATGTCGCGGAATGGTTCGGCTGCGAACCGGCCGTTCATGACGTCGCGGTGCACCTGGCTGTACTTCGCCGGCGTTCCGATATCAATCCAATAGCCGTTGTAGACATACCCGACAAACGTCTCCTGGCGCTCGATGAGCGAGGGGAAATAGCTGCGCTCGATCGACCAGGCGACGTTGCTCGGAATCCGATCGAAGGTGCCCGGCTCCAGGACGTAAATGCCCGCGTTGATGTTGTTGGTCGTGATCTCGTCAGGACTCGGCTTCTCGAGAAACCGGCGGATGTTCCCGTCGGCATCAGTATCGACGAGGCCGTAGGCCGTCGGATTGTCGACCGGCGTCAGCACGATAGTGGCCCGCGCCTGCCGCTCGCGATGAAGGCGAATGACGCTGGCCAGATCGATCTGCGTGAGCACGTCGCCGTTGAAGACGACAACGGATTCCGTCAGCTGATCGCCGGCGTACTTGATCGCGCCCGCCGTGCCGAGCGGCGCGGGTTCGACGACGTAGCGGATCTTGATCCCGTGCGCCGAGCCGTCGCCGAAGATCTCCTCGATGCGCCGCGGCTGGTAATTGAGGCTCAGGATGACTTCGTCGATTTCAGGGACCTGCTTCAGCAGATCGATCTGGTAGTGGAGAAACGGTCGATTGAAGATCGGAACAATCGGCTTCGGAGTGTGGATCGTGAGGGGTCTGAGTCGGGTGCCCTTGCCCCCGGCCAGAAGGATCGCCTTCATGACGATCAACGATCATACACGGGGCGGCCCCGGGGATCGCGCTGCGCGATGAGGTGGGGTGGGGTACAATGCAGGTCTTCCACGCGATGAACCTGCCGAACACCTTGACGCTCGTGCGGATATTTCTGGTCCCGCTGCTCGTCGTGGTGCTGCTCACGCAGTTTCCGGCACGCGAGATCTTCGGTGTCGCAAAGGAGCTGATTGCCGCGGCGATCTTCGGCATCGCGTCCATCACCGACTGGCTCGATGGCTACCTCGCGCGCCGGCGGCGGCAGGTGACGTGGCTCGGCCAGGTGCTCGATCCGATTGCCGACAAGCTCCTGACCTCCGCCGCGTTCATTTCGCTGGTGCAGCTCGGTCTGGCACCGGCGTGGATGGTGGCGCTCATCATCGGCCGCGAGTTCGCGATTACCGGTCTTCGCAGCCTTGCCTACACGAAAGGCATCACGATTCCCGCATCGCGGCTCGGCAAGATCAAGATGGCGTCGCAGGTCACCGCCATCCTTCTCCTGATTCTGGGATGGCGGCCGGTCCCGTGGCTGGCGCCGATTGGCTACGGTGCGCTCTGGGTGGTGATGCTGACCGCTGTCACCTCGGCGATCGATTACTACCGCCGCTTCGTGGTGATGCTGAACGCGCGCGTCACCGACGTGAACGTCGCACGCGAACGCCGCGCCAGCTAGATCCGATTTATTTCCGGATGGCGACGAAGTCGCCCGACATGAAACCGCTGCGCGCCGACATCGCCTGCAGCGTCGAAATCTCAGGCTTCACATCGACGACGACGGCCTCTCCCAGCTCGTAAAGAAATTCCGGCGTGGTAATCGTGGGCGGAAGATCCCGCGTCACCGGCAGCTTCGCTGTTTCCATCCGCCTCTTGTCGCGGTAGATGATGAACCGCGTGCCCAGCGTGACGCCGTGATCGCTCCCCCGATCGATCATGAAGAAGTCGTTTTTCGCAAACAGCGTGCGCCGGTCAGAGCCCATGAGGATGTGGCCGTAGTTCTCGCGCTGCGGCTTCGGCGGATTGGCGTCGGGCGTCGTCAGCTGAGGTGCCGTGAACGGCTCCAGGTAGTCGCCGATCTCGATGGTGTCGCACGCATGTGAAATCGTGGCGAGTGACATTGTCGGGTCCACGGCGTAGATGCGCACCCAGCCCGCCGTGCGGATCATCGCGGGCGTGGCTCGCGAGATGCTGGTGCCGCGCGGGGCCTGGAGGCGGCGCACGTAATATTCCTGACCGACCTCGATGCCGTTGTCCGTTCCGCCGTTGATCGTGATCAGGTCGCCGGGGCGGAATACGTAACGCGTGGATGCATCCTGCCCGCCGGTGATGAGCAGTGACGGAACAGGCGCCGTAAAGGCGAGCGCGGGCGAGCAGGCAAGCGCGATCACTTCCGCGTCGAGGTGCGTTGCGCTCGGTGCGGGTCCCGTCTGCGCCAGCAGCGGTCCACCGGCGGCCAGCAGGACAGCCGCCGCAAAGACACGGATAGGGCGTCCGGTGAGACTCATATCTCTCCTGCGTCCCGAAGTTATTGTGGGGCCAGCGCTTCGAGCCGCTTGCGCGCGTCTTCCAGATACTCGCTGCGCTCGAATTCTTTGACCAGCCTGTCGTAGTACGGGACTGCTTCCGCTTTCTTATCGGTCTTGAGGAGAGACTCCGCCAGATAGTAGTAAACGGCGTCGCGCTCGGGGTATCCGGGGTCGTCCTTCAGGACTTCCTTGAACCGGTCGATGGCGCCCGGATACCACCGGGCGCGGTAGTAGTAGAGGCCGACCTTGTAGGAGGCCTGGCTGAGACGGCTGCGTGCTTCACGCCATTTCTCACGGACCTCCGGCGTCAGCATGCTGTTCGGGTAGCGGTCGAAGAACACTTCGAACTCGCGGACGGCCGCGATGGTTTCCGTCTGGTCTCGCTCGGGCGCCTTCATCCGCCGGTAGTGCGTCATCGCCAGCTTGTACTGGGCGTAGTCGACGCGCGCGCTGGTCGGGTAGAAAGTGATGAATTCCCGGAACTCGTTTTCGGCGAGCACCAGGTTCGCGTCGCCTCCCTCACTGAGGTAGGTGTCGCCGACGCCAAGCTTCGCGTCGGGCCGCAGAGTGCTTTGCGGATAGTTGTCGACGATTTGCTGGAAGTACCTTCGCGCGTCGACCCAGCGCTGCCGCTTGACGGCGTCGTTGGCGCGCTGAAACAGAAACTGATCGGGCGGAATGCTGCCCGTCGGCGTTTCAGGCGCCTTGTTGCCGCCGCATGCCGTCAGTGACGCCACCGCGACGATGGCGAACAGGATGCGCCAGCCGGCGCGCAAACGAAACCGCGAGTCAATCATGCGTTGAAGAGGCCTGCCTCGGTCATCCACTGAAACTGCGCTCGCAGCCCCTGTTCGAGCGCGACCGCCGGCGCGAATCCAAGGTCGGCGCGTGCCCGCGCGGTGTCGGCGAAGGTGTCGCGCATATCGCCGGCCTGCGGCTCGATCATGCTCAGCCGCAGGGGACGGCCGGTAATCCGGCCGATGAGCTCGAATACGTCGAGCAGCTCGACCCGCGAGCCGCCTCCAATATTGTAGACAGCCCCGGGGGTCCCGCGCGTACTTGCCGCGACGGTAGCACCAACCGCGTCGCTCACGTACGTGAAGTCACGAGTCTGCCGGCCGTCGCCGAACACCGTGACCGGCTCATTGCGCATCGCGGCGAGAAAGAACCGGTGGAACCCCATGTCGGGCCGCTGCCGCGGCCCGTAGACCGTGAAATAGCGCATAGATACCGCGGGCACGCGGTAATTGACGAAATACAGGCGACAGAGCTGTTCGGCCGACAGCTTCGTCACGCCGTACGGCGACACTGGCTGCGGCCGCGCATCCTCCCCCATCGGCAGCGGCACGTCGTCGCCGTAGACCGACGAGCTCGAGGCGTACACCAGCCGTTCGATTGGTCGCCCCTTGCAGGCCTCGAGCAGCACCTGTGTCCCCTCGACATTGTTCACTGTATAGACGTGGAAATCGCGTCCCCAGCTCTTACGGACACCAGCTTGCGCCGCCAGATGAAAGATCCAGGTGACTCCCTCGAGCACCTGCTCCCAGTCCACGTCGGCCAGCCCGATCTCGAGCAGCGTAAAGCGGCCGTTCCCTCGAAGTGCTGCGAGGTTGTGCTCCTTGCGTTCGCGTGAGTAGTAGTCGGTGAAGAGATCGATGCCGGTCACCGTGTGCCCGACATTGACGAGATATTCGCTCAAGTGCGAGCCGATGAAGCCGGCCGCGCCCGTGACGACAGCCTTCATCAGACCGCGGGGCCCTTCGGATCCGCCAGATCGTTGCCATTGCCGATCATTTCCCGGATAGCGGCGGGCAGCCGGCAGGGACGACCGCGTGTGTCGAGCGCTGCGTGGATGGTGTGTCCAATGACGAGCGTTTCGTCGCCGCGAACGATTTCGTAGTCGAACCGGATACGTACCGGCGTGAGCAGCGCCGCCCGCGTGACGACTTCCAGGTCGTCATCGTACTTCGCCGCGCGGCGGTACTCGCAGTGGGCCTCGATGACGGGAAGCTGGATGCCGTCGTCTTCCATCGCTCGATAGCTGTGGCCTGTCTCGCGCAGCCAGTCGGTTCGGCCGACTTCGAACCAGACGAAGTAGTTCGCGTAGTAGACGACGCCCATGCAGTCGGTTTCCGCGTACCGCACGCGCACGCGTGTGCGGCGCAGGAGCGCTGCTGCCGGAGCATCCCTCATGCGCGGGGGCTTATCGGCGCACCCGACGCGGCGGCACGCAACGCGCGCGTGGCGCTTTCGGGATCGGACGTGCCGAAGATGGCGTGACCGGCGACGAGAATGCTCGCGCCGGCGGCGACGACACGCGCGGCGGTGCTGTCGTCGATGCCGCCGTCAATCTCGATCGGCGCGGAGGAACCGGCCGCCGTGAGCACGGAGCGGACGTGCCTGACTTTTTCGACACTGTGCGGAATGAACGTCTGTCCGCCGAAGCCCGGGTTGACCGACATGACGAGGACGAAATCGAGATCGCGTGCGATGTCCTCGAGCGTGACCGCCGGTGTCGAGGGGTTGAGCACGGCGCCCGCGCGAGCGCCAAGCTTCTTGATGAACGCGATCGTGCGGTGCAGGTGCGGAACGGCCTCCACGTGGACCGAGACCATATTCGCCCCTGCCTCGACGAACGCTTCGATATAGCGGTCGGGCTCCTCGATCATCAGGTGGACATCGAGCGGCCGCGTCGCCACGTTCTTGATGGCACGGACGACACCTGGTCCTATCGTGATGTTCGGGACGAAGTGCCCGTCCATCACATCGACGTGAATCAGATCGGCGCCGCCGCGTTCGACGGCGGCGATGTCGCGGCCGAGCGCTGCGAAATCGGCCGAAAGAATCGACGGCGCGATTTGAAGCGTCAACGGCTCACCTCGAGCGAAATCGGGTCGGAGGCCGATACGCGGAAGCCGCCCTGCGGCTGCTGCCGCACGACGGTTCCCGGTGGCACGCCGGGATAGGGCTGTGAACCGGTGATGGTGGCGCGGAAACCGCGGGCACGCAGCGCCTCGGCGACGCGAGCTCCATCCGTGCCGATGACATCGGGCATGACATAGGTGATTGCCTGCTCGCCGCGATTGAGCAACAGCGAGACCTTCGGTGCTTTCGCGTCGGGCGGCGGATCCTGCGAGACGACCGCGTCGGCCGGATAGTCCGTCGAACGGAACTCGGAGACCGATCCAAGCTCGACGCCGTCCTGCTCCATGCGGATTCTGGCGGTGCGTTCGGTCTGCCCGACCAGTTCGGGAATGGTCGTCATGCGCGGCCCGGCGCTCAGCCACACACGGATGGATCGCTGAGATCGCGCTGCGGCGCCTGCTGGCGGATCCTGCTGCATGATGCGATTGGCGGTGACCTTCGGATCCGTTCGGCGCGTCGGATCAATCCTCAGCGTCAATCCCAGCGCGCCCACCGACTGTGACGCTTCGCTTGCGGTCTTGCCGACCAGCTCGGGAACCTGCACCTCGCGCGCCCGCAGCGCGACGCGAAGCGCGACACCGAAAAACAGCAGGAATGTGCCGCCAAGCGCGGCAGCCAGCAGGAACAGCCGGCCCACGCTCCGGACGCTAAATCGGGAGGGCATTGAGCGGTTAATCGTACCATGGCCGTTCAAGAGCACGCAGACGACCTTCGTATCCCCGTCGGACGAGTGCGGCGGCGAAGAACGCTTCGAGGCCATGCTCTGCCGGCGTCGTGCGGAAGAAGCCGTGTTGATCGACGAACGGTGCGATTGGCGGCGCCGTATTGACGCGCAGATCGATGACGCGGAAATCGTCCCGGCTTGAAAGAAACGCCGCGACGACACCATCGTTCTCCTCCGGCTCGCTGGAGCAGGTGGCGTACACCAGACGACCACCTGGCCGAACAACGTCGGCGGCGCGGATCAGCAGCGCGACTTGATCGCGCGCCAGCACGGGTAGCTCGTCCTCGCGGCGCCGCCACCGGATATCGGGATCGCGCCGAACGGTGCCGAGTCCGGAGCAAGGCGCGTCAACGAGCACCGCGTCAAAGCGCGGCGCGAACGGCAGCGGGCCGGTCGTCGGGACGCGCACGACGGACACGGATCGTGCGCCTGCCGTCTGCACGGTATCGCGAAGCAACGCGAGACGCCGCGCGCGCACGTCGGTCGCCACGATGACGCCGGTGTCCTTCATGTCTGCCGCCATGGCAATCGTCTTGCCGCCGGGAGAGGCGCACAGGTCGAGCACTCGGTCGCCGGCGGATGCTCGTACGACCGCCGGTACGAGTTGCGACGCTTCGTCCTGCACGAACGCGAGGCCGTCGGCGGGGCGCCGCAAAGGGTTGCCACGTGTCACGACGAGGCCGTCAAGCGCGAATCGTGTCGGTTCCGTGTCGATGCCATCCGCCGCAAGGGCCGCCGCGGCTTGCTCTCGTGTATATCGCAGCCGGTTCACGCGGAGCGTCAACTGCGGCGTGGCGTTGTTGAACTGAACCCATCGTTCGGTCGCTTCGAAGCCGTATCGGCCGAGCCACCGCGCCACGAGCCAGTCGGGATGCGAGAGCGTGACGCCGAGATACGCGAGCGCCGCATCTCGATCCTCGAGATTGACGGGGCGCGCCGGAAGCGGCAGCGTGTGCCGCTGCCGCAGCGTCGCGCGGAGCACCGCGTTGACGAATCCGCTCGCGCTCGGCTTTCTTGCCGCCCGCGTCAGATCCACCGCATCGTCGACGACCGCTGACGCAGGAACGCGGTCGAGGTGAAGCAGTTGATACAGGCTCAGACGCAGGATCGCGACGACCTCGGGATCGAGCTTGCCGATGCGGCGTTTCGAGAAGTGCTCGACGAGATGATCGAGGCTGCGCTGCCAGCGGAGTGTGCCGGTCACAATCTCGGCCGCCAGCGCACGGTCGCGCTCATCCTCCAGATGACCGCGGCTGGCATGAAGGGCGGTCGGCAAATCGAATCGATTGCCGGCAACCGCCAGGAGCGCGTGATATGCGGCGGTCCGTGCCGGCGCGGTCATGACGACGTGAAGACGTCGCCTGGCGCGATTCGATGGCCTGCTGCGAACTCACGTACTGACATCGGTCGTCGGCCCTCGGGTTGAATTTCCAGCACCGCGAGTTCCTCGCCGTTGCCCGCCGTCACGAAGAGTGCGTCGGCGTCGACGTTCACAACCGTGCCACCCCCTTCGTAGGGCGGGGCTTTACGCCCCGTCAACTCCGGGACCGTACGCCCCGCCAACTGGACGCGTGTCCGGCGAATTATCAGGCGTGCGCCATTCAGATACGTGTAGGCGTGAGGCCATGGATGCAGGCCGCGCACGCGGTTGTGAATGGCCTGCGCTGATTGCGACCAGTCGATCAGCCCTTCTTCCTTCGTCAGCCTCGGCGCGTACGTCGCCTGTGAGTCGTCTTGCGATTCCTCGTGCGCCGTTCCGGCAGCCAGTTGATCCAGGACGTCGATAAGCAGCACTGCTCCGAGCCCGGCGAGCGCGTCCTCCACGACGTCGCTGGTTTCGTCAGGCCCGATCGGACGCGTCACCTTTGCGAACATTGGTCCGGCGTCGAGCTCTTTCGCGAGCCGCATGATCGTGACGCCCGTTTTCGCATCTCCGTTCATCACCGCGCGATGGACGGGCGCGGCGCCGCGATACTTCGGCAGCAGCGACGCGTGGACGTTAATCATTCCAAGCCGTGGGATCGTCAGCAGATGCTCGGGAATGATTCGGCCATACGCAGCCACCACTCCGATGTCGGCGTTCCAGGCGCGAAGTGCCTCTGACACCTGCGGCGGTTTGAGGCGGTCCGGCTGGATGACAGGAACATGGTGTTCGAGAGCGAGCGTCTTGACCGGTGCAAATGTCACCTTCTGGCCGCGCCCGCGGGGGCGATCCGGCTGCGTGACAACCCCGGCGACGGTATGAGAGGAGTCGAGGAGGTGCTGGAGCGTGGGCACCGCAAAGCGCGGCGTCCCGAAGAACACGATGTTCATCGCGTGGCGGTCACCATTTGCCGGCGCGGGAGAGCTTCTTGATCTTCCGGACGATCAAATCCTTCTGCAGGCCGCGCAGGCGATCCACGAAGAGCGTTCCTTCGAGATGATCCATCTCGTGCTGGAAGCAACGGGCAAGAAGGCCGGTACCTTCAATCACCTGTTCCTCGCCGTTGCGGTTCAACCCTTTGACGACCGCACGTGACGGGCGGGCGAGCGTGGCGTTGAAGCCGGGAATGCTCAGGCACCCTTCTTCCTCGAGCTGCATGCCGTCCCGCTCGACGAACTCCGGATTGATGAACGTGATCAGATCGTTTGGGTTGCGCCCGAGTGAAACGTCCGCGACGAAGATCCGCAGCGGTACGCCGATCTGCGTGGCCGCCAGCCCGATGCCCGGCGCCGCGTACATGGTCTGGATCATGTCGTCGACGAGCTGGATGATTTCGGCCGTGATCTCGGCGACAGGCCGGCCGGGCTGGTGCAGGACGTCGGCACCGTAGCGGATGATCGGACGAATCACGGCCTTCTGCTGGGATGTGCGGGCGACATACCTCTACGCGGTGGTGCGCGACGTGAACCGGCGACGGACCTGTTCCGCCGTCGCTTCGTAATGCCGGGCGATTTCGTCTATCGAGTCGCCGCCGAACTTCTCGAGGAACGCATCGGCGAGCACCATCGCGACCATCGCTTCGCCAACCACCGCGGCGGCCGGAACAGCGCAGACATCGCTCCGCTCAATCGCGGCGGGGGCGTCGGTCAACGTATTCAGATCAACCGAGCGCAGCGGCTTCATCAGCGTGGCAATGGGCTTCATGAACCCGCTGACCCGCACGTCCTCCCCGTTGGTGACGCCTCCTTCAAGGCCGCCGGCCCTGTTGGTCGGGCGTGTGGGCGCGTGCGATTCCGATTGTGGCGGCAGAATCTCGTCGTGCACTCGTGATCCGGGTCTGAACGCAACCTCGGGCCCGATGCCGATGCCGACCGCCTTGATCGCGTGAATGCACATGACCGCCTGCGCGAGCCGGCCGTCGAGCTTGCGATCCCACTGCACGTAGGAGCCAAGACCGGGTGGCACTCCGGTCGCAATTACCTCGAAAGAGCCGCCGACCGTATCGCCGGCCTCCTTCGCCTGGTCGATGAACGCAATCATTTTCTGCTGCAAGGCTGCGTCCACGCAGCGCAGCGGCGCATCGTCATCGATTGCCTGCGCCTCGTCGAACGACACGGTGCGACCTTCGGCAAGCGCTACGTCGCCGATGGACGAGACGTGGCTCGCGATGCGGACGCCAAATCGCGCGAGGAGCTGGCGGGCGAGAGAGCCCGCGGCCACGCGTGAAGCCGTTTCCCTGGCGCTGGCCCGCTCGAGAACGTCGCGGATGTCTTCGTGGCCGTACTTGACCGCGCCGGCCAGGTCTGCGTGGCCGGGACGCGGGCGCGTCACATCGGGCCGCCGGGCACCGGAGGCCGACTCCGGCATCTCGCGCTCGACATACATCGTCTGTTGCCAGTTCACCCAGTCGCGATTGCGAATGAGCATCGCGATCGGCGCACCCGTCGTGCGGCCATGGCGAACGCCTGCGAGTATCTCCGCGCGGTCGCTCTCGATGGCCATCCGCCGGCCGCGACCGTATCCGCCCTGACGGCGCCGGAGCTGCGCGTTGAGGGCATCGACATCGACGTCGAGTCCCGCCGGCATCCCGTCGAGGGTGATGACAAGCGCCTGTCCATGCGATTCACCGGCGCTGAGAAATCGCAACATCCGCAAGGAATTGTATACGAAGAAATTGCACACTCCTGACGCGCTCCGGCCATTCTCCTGTGCTTTCCGCGCGTCGTCCCGCTTGCATCGTCGAGTGGCATGGTGAGACTGGACGCTGCGAACCTCACGCCGGTGATCGAAGCGTTGGAGCATGGACGCGACGGCTTTCCGCGATGGATTGCGGCCGCTGTTGGCCGTCGGTTCCTGGCGCAGACGCTGGAGTCGATCGCCGGCGCAGCAGCGAGCCGCGGCTTCGTGGCACTGCCGGTCGATGCCTATCTTCGCGCACGGATCATCGACGTCAATCAGTTCGACGAGCGAACGCTGCTGCTCCTCGATACACAGAGCGATCCATCACGAGCGCATGCAGCGCTCCTGGGTGCGTGCGCGCAATCGTCTCGTCCACATCTCCTGTTGACGCTTCGTGCAGGAGCCGAGGCGTGCCACAGCATGTTTGTCCGGGAGGCGAGGGCCGCATACACGGCCGGTCGTGTCGAACGCGAATCGCCGCAGGTAACGGAAATCCTCACGCGAGCGCGTCGCGCGACGGAGTTTGTCGCGTGTGGCCGCCACGCCGCAGCGGAGCGCCTGCTTCGAGACGCCGGAGCGGCTCTTGCGCGGCGCGGGGCCGATCGTCACGCGTCGCGCATCGTCGTGACGCTTGCCCGGCTGCTCATCGAGCGGGGTCACATGAAGGACGCGCTCAGAGTGCTCGACGAGGCTGTACGCTACGCGCAGACGGCGCAATCCGCCGATCTCGCGATCGAGGCGCGTCTCTGGCAGGCGACGGCACGAGTTGGAGATGCCGCCTTTGTCGAAGCCGAAGGGATCTGCCGCGCGGCGCTCGAGGCTCCCCACCTGCAGTCTTCCTTGAAGGCGTGGGCGAACGCGATTCTGGCCGATGCGTTGCTGTGGCAGGGTCGAGCGGAGGAAGCGCCGGACGTCGGGCTGGATGAGGCCGAAACGCTCGAACCTGCCGTGATCGCCGGCGTACACGACGTCCGCGTGCGGTGGCTTCTGGCGAGAGGACAGCCATTCGAGGCCGGCCGCTGCGTCGAACGGTTGCGGGCGATCGCGACGGAGACAGGGAATCCTGCGGTTGAAACGATCGCGCGCCAGGCCGATCTGACGCTGCTGGCGACGATCGGCGATCTGTCGCGGCTTCACGACGCCTTCGTCGCCGCTATCGCCGCCGCGCGCGTCGCGCGAGAGCCGCTTCGTGCCGCGTGGGCGCGCCTGATCTGGATTGACGCGGTGCGTCGTGCGGGGCTGTCGGACGCAGCAACTACGCATCTCCAGCGCCTGAAGCGTCTCGCGCGCGTTGCGCCGCCGTTGCTGCAGCGTGAAATCGCCCGGCGTGTCTCGGCTCAAACGGCTTCGCTTAGCCCTGCGCCGGCCGTCTCGGCGCGGGCCCGACGTGGTTCGCTTCCCACGGTGCTGCTGCGCATGGCCCTCGAGGATGACGACGACAGGTCGGCCATCAAACGACTTGCCGAGCGCATTTCCAGCGAACTCGAGACGAGCCGGATCGACGTCTTGTCGGACGCGGCCGGGCCCGTGACGGCGCTCTGTACCGTAGGCGAGGGGTTGCCGACGAGGCTCGGGACACGGGTCTTCGAGGCTGGATTCGGGATTGGTCCCGAGCGGCAGGCCGGAGGGTGGGAAATGGGTTTGCCCGTGCGCTTCGCGTCCCGGACGATTGCTGCGATCGTCTGTCGCTGGCCGATCGATAGAGTCGTCCCTGCCGATGCAGCCGAGTTGCTGGAGCTGACAGGCGCGATCGCCGCGCCGCGTCTCGACGCGCTATGCGGCGCTTCGCGCGAGGAGACGAAGGCCGCGACCGCGGTGCCCGAACTGCTTGGTGTCAGCGACGCGATGGCGAACGTGCGGCGTGCAATCGTCCGTGCCGCTGCGGCGCCGTTCAACGTGCTCATCGAAGGTGAAAGCGGCGTTGGCAAAGAGCTGGCTGCCCGTGCCGTGCATCAGTTCAGCGCTCGCCGGGAGCGGAGGTTCTGCGACCTGAATTGCGCGGCGCTGCCTGAGGAGCTGCTCGAATCGGAGCTCTTCGGTCACGCTCGCGGCGCGTTTTCAGGAGCCGTCGTCGAACGCGCCGGCCTGTTCGAGGAGGCCGATGGCGGGACGCTGCTGCTCGATGAGGTGGCGGACCTTTCGGCGCGCGCGCAGGCCAAGCTGCTTCGCGCCATTCAGCAGCAGGAGATCCGCCGCGTCGGCGAGTCGTTCAGCAGGAAGATCGACGTCCGCATCGTTGCCGCGGCAAACCGCGACATGCGCGCGGAGGCGGCCGCGGGCCGGTTCCGGCAGGACCTGCTATACCGCCTGGACGTTGTTCGCATCGACATCCCACCGTTGCGCGCCAGGCCTGCCGACATCCCGGTGCTTGCGGAGCACTGTTGGAGTCTCGCCACCGCGCGAACCGGTTCCAAAGCGCGGCTCTCACCGACGACGCTCAACGAGCTTGCGCGATATCACTGGCCGGGTAACGTTCGCGAGCTGCAGAACGTGATTGCATCACTCGCTGTGGCCGCGCCTTCGCGAGGCTGGGTGCGTCCCGCGGCCTTGCCATCGATTATCGGGACCGCCACGACTGTGTCGTCCGGGCGGTTGACCGACGCGCGCGAGCAGTTCGAGCGGCGATTTGTCGAGGTCGCTCTGGCACGTGCCGGCGGCAACCGGGCGAGGGCCGCCCGATCCCTGGGTCTTTCACGGCAGGGCTTGCTGAAGATTCTTGCGCGGCTGCGGATAGATTGCGCCTCAGCAGTGGACGAAAGCTGCTAGACTCCGCGGCATCCCATCTGCATGGAGGGCCGGCATGAATCAGCGCGCAAACGAGACTCACGATCAGGATTTGAGGAAAGGCGCGGTTGAAGACGGACCAAACACGCTCGGCAACCTCAACGCAGAAGACGCGCTGGATGAATCCGGTCTCCCACGCGACGAAATCGCCATTGCCCAGGACGTGCTTGGCGCCAACGAGGACGACACACAGGGCTGACGGGCGCGCCCGAGCGCAGTCGAGGGGCCGCGGCTAGAATCAGGTCGTGCTGCGGTTTCTGGCGCGCCGCGTCGCGCTGACGATCCCGGTTCTGCTCGGCGTCGCGACACTGGTCTTTTCGCTCATTCACCTCATTCCGGGCGATCCCGCACAGGCGATGCTCGGCGAATCCGCATCGCCGGAGGATGTGGCGGAGCTCCGCGCGCGCCTCGGCCTGGATCGTCCGCTGGTCGAGCAGTACGGGCGCTTTCTGCGGGGCGCGGTTCGTGGCGACCTCGGCCGTTCGCTTCGCACGAACGAGCCAGTGACGGCCGCGATTGTGGAGCGGATGCCGGCAACCATCGAGCTTGCCGCCGCCGCGATGCTCGTGGCCGTTGCCTTCGCCATTCCGCTCGGCATTGCCGCGGCCGTCTGGCGCGGCACGGCCGTCGATCATGGCGCGACGACGCTGTCGCTGCTGGGAATTTCGATTCCGAATTTCTGGCTCGGCCCGCTGCTCGCGATCATCTTTTCAATCGAGCTCGGATGGCTGCCCGTTTCCGGTCGCGGCACGTGGGCGCATCTGGTGCTGCCGGCCGTCTCTCTTGGCGCCGCGCTGGCGGCGATCCTCGCGCGCATGACGCGCGCGACGCTGCTCGAGGAGCTCCGCGAGCAGTACGTCACGGCCGCGCGTGCGCGCGGCGCGTCGAGAGTCCGCGCCGTCGTTCGCCACGCGTTCCGAAACAGCCTGATCCCGGTGATCACATTGATCGGATTGCAGTTTGGCGCGGTGCTCACAGGCGCCGTGATTACCGAGACCATCTTCGCGTGGCCCGGTATTGGGCGCCTGCTGATTCAGTCGATCGGCTTCCGCGACTACCCGCTGGTGCAGGGCTGCATCCTTCTCATCGCGGTGACGTATGTCGGCATGAATCTCGTCACCGACCTGTTGTACGGACTCGTGGATCCGCGGATTCGCTATGAGTAGGGTGGGCGCGGCCATCGTGCTCATCGCGGTTGTTGCGGCGCTGTTCGGTCCGGCGGTTTCGCGCTTCGATCCTTCAGCTCAGGAGCTTGCCCGGCGCCTGGATGGACCCTCGGCAACCCACTGGTTCGGCCTCGACGAGCTGGGCCGGGACATCTTCTCTCGCGTGCTCGCGGGCGCGCGCATCTCGCTGATGGTCGGCATCGTCGTCGTGTCGATTTCCTCGTTCGTCGGAACGGTGCTCGGATCCATTGCGGGTTACTTCGGCGGCGCGATTGACGAAACGATCAGCCGCGTGATCGACATCCTGCTGGCGTTTCCAGGCCTGCTGCTCGCGATTGCGCTTGTGGCGGTGCTCGGGCCGAGTCTGACCAACGTCGTGTTGGCGTTGTCGCTCATCGGATGGGTGGGATACGCGCGTCTCGTACGTGGCCAGGTGCTGCGCGCGCGAGAGTTCGAGTTCGTCCAGGCGGCGCGCGCGCTTGGCGCGGATACGACGCGGATTCTCGTGCAGCACGTCATCCCCACGGCGCTTCCCGCCGTCACGGTGCAGGCGACGCTCGGCATGGGTGGGGCGATTCTCGCGGAAGCCGCACTCAGCTTTCTCGGCCTCGGGGTTCAGCCGCCGACGCCGAGCTGGGGGACGATGCTGAACGGCGGCCGGACGCACCTGCTGGACGCACCGCACCTGACGATCTTTCCAGGACTCGCGATTGCCTTTCTCGTGCTCGGATTCAATTTTCTTGGGGACGGACTCCGCGACGCGCTGGATCCGGTGACGCGGCGCGCAGCGTCTTCTGGTCCTCGTCAATGAGCGTCGTGTACTTGATGAGCGCCTCGTGCGCGGTGGAGACGTGACCGCGGCGCTGCGCCGCGCTTGACAGATACAGGAACGCCGCCGGTTCGACCGGCAGCATCGACGCCGCCTGCTGCAGCGTCCGCTCCGCTGCCTCGACCTGACCCGAGAGGAGCAGCGCGCGGCCGTACAGCGTCAGCGTGTCACTCGATGCGTTGGCGCGAGCGGCCGCAGGCTCGAGCGCCTGCAGCGCCTTGCTTAGCGCTACGCGGTCCCGCCGCGCATCTGCAAGCGAGAGCCAGATGCGTCCCAGAGCGATATAGACGACTTCGGCTTCTGGGTAGCGCTGCGCCGCACGGCCGAGCGTCGTGATCGCGGTGTCGTATTCGCCGGCGCGCGCATACGCCAGGCCGACGTCCACCAGCCGCTGCGGCTGCGACGGCTCGAGCGCGGCCAATGCCTCGAGCTGCTCGATGGCTTCGCGCGTCCTGCCTCTTGTGCGGGCGAGCTCGGCGAGCTCCTCGCGCGCGGCGCCGAGTCCCGGATTTATCGCGAGGGCGCGACCGAGCGACTGGATGGCCTCGGTCTCGTGCTTCTGGTCCTTGAGGCACATTGCGAGCAGGTAATGCGCTTCGGCAAAGCGGTCGTCGAACGCGATGGCGCGACGCAGCGGGTCCACCGCAAGCGTGGGCTGGTGGTT
>Ga0075434_100001392_pt1 | contig 20301 bp, 15 predicted proteins | sample RhiMethybrSRZTD3_FD_75298 | JGI IMG/M metagenome (GOLD analysis project Ga0075434, IMG submission 75298) | Populus rhizosphere microbial communities from Tennessee, USA - Rhizosphere MetaG P. TD hybrid SRZTD3 | ecosystem: Host-associated > Plants > Roots > Rhizosphere > Soil | place: USA... | reverse complement strand
TTTCTCGGCTATCCAGTGTATGAAGGCTTGGTGCTGTGGGATTTGACGCGGGCCGACAAGCTGGCGGAGATGCGGCCGGGGCTCGCCGAGAGCTGGGAGCAGGACAAGCACGACAGCTCGAAGTGGATCTTTCACCTGCGCTGCGGGGTCAAGTTCCACGACGGCAGCGACTTCAACGCCGATGCGGCGATCTGGAATCTCGATCGCTACTACAAGAAAGACGCCAAGCAATTCGATCCGCCCGGCGGCGCCGTGGCCCAGGCACGCAATCCTTTCGTCGCCGCTTACCGCAAGGTCGATGACTACACCATCGAGATCACCAATCCACGGCCGCTCAGCTATTTTCCCAACATGCTGCCCTATATGCTCTATTCGAGCCCGGCGCAGTTCGAGAAGACGGGATCCTGGGCCGAATTCGCCAAATCTCCGGCCGGTACGGGTCCCTTCAAAATTACCGAGTTCAAGCCGAGGGTGAGCGTCACCCTCAGCCGCAACGATGGCTATTGGGACACCGGCAAGGTTGCCAAACTCGACAAGATGGTCCTCTTCCCGATGCCGGAGGCAACCACGCGGCTGGCGGCGCTGCGCTCGGGCCAGGTTGACTGGATCGAGGTTCCACCGCCCGATGCCGTGCCAAGCCTGAAGGCCGCCGGCTTCGAGATCGTCACCGGCAGCTATCCGCACGTGTGGCCGTGGATGCTCAACCTCGCCAAGGAGGACGCACCCTGGAAGGATGTGCGGGTGCGCCGGGCCATCAACTATTGCTTTAATCGCGAGGGTCTCGTCACGCTTCTCAACGGGCTTGCCGAGCCCTCCGTGGGTGCCTTCAAGCCAACCGATCCTCAATTCGGTGCACCGAAGGAGCGCTATAAGTACGATCCGGAGAAGGCCAAGGCGCTGCTGCGGGAGGCCGGCTACGGTGCGGACAAGCCGGTCAAGGCCAAGGTGATGATCTCGACCAGCGGCTCGGGCCAGATGCTGCCGCTGCCGATGAACGAGTTCCTCCAGCAGAACTTGAAAGACTGCGGCTTCGACATCTCATTCGAGGTGGTTGAATGGGGCACCATGCTGGTGGCTCTCAGGAACGCGCCGACCTCGCAGCAGGCTCTTGGCTCCGATGCCATGAACATAAGCCTGCCGCCGTCGACGGACGTCTCGCAGATTGCGCTCTATTTTCTGTCCACGAATGCGGCGCCTAAGGGCCGCAACTGGGCGAACTGGAAGAACGATGAGTTCGATAAAGTGATCGACCGCATCGAGAAGGGGACCGACAAGGCCGAGATCCTGAAGGATACGCAACGGGCGCACGAGATTATCGTCGATGAAGCGCCCTGGGCCTTCATCGTGCACGATCGCAATCCCCGCGCCATGAGCAAGAAGGTGAAAGGCTTCATCAGCGCGCAGAGCTGGTTTCAGGACTTCACCAGGGTGGAGATGGAGTAATCCTTGCGGCTCTCGTCCACCTGTTGTAGCGGCGCGCGTGCGCTCGTCGGCCGGCGCGGCGCCGCGCCGCGGGCCTCGGGGCGGGACCGGTCGCACTTGGCTTGCGGGTGAGGTCCATGTGGGCCTTTACACTTCGTCGCCTGCTCTATGCCGTGCCCGTGCTGCTCGGCGTGTCGATGCTCGTGTTCGCGCTCATTCATCTTGCGCCCGGCGACGTCGTCGACATCCTGGTGCCACCCGAAGTGCCCAAGGAGATCGCCGATGGGTTGCGCCGCCGCTTTCGGCTCGATGAGCCGATCTACCTGCAGTATCTGGCTTGGCTCTCCCGGCTGATGGTGGGCGACTTCGGCATTTCTTTCTTCACCGGACGTCCGGTGGCGGAGGAGCTCTTCGGCGCGCTCGGCAACACCTTGATCATCGCGCTGCCTGCGGCGCTGCTCGGCTTTTCGCTCGGCATCGTGCTGGGCGCGCTCGCCGCCTATAGCCGCGATAGCTGGCTCGATAAGGTTTTCTCCGCCACGGCGATCATTGGCGTCAGCCTGCCGCACTATTGGGTCGGCATCGTGCTGGTGGCGATCTTCTCCGTGGTTCTCAATATGCTGCCGGCGCAGGGCATGGGATTTGAGGGTGTGCCAACCAGCTGGACTGAAATTGAGCACCTGATCCTGCCGGTGATAACCTTGTCGCTGATCCCCATGGGAGTGACGAGCCGTTTGGTGCGCGCCAACATGCTCGAGATCCTCAGCCAGGAGTTTGTCGGCACCCTGCACGCCAAGGGTCTGGCTAAGCGCCGCGTTCTTTACCACACGCTGAAGAATGCGGCCCCTTCCGCTTTGGCGCTGATGGGTCTGCAGTTCGGCTACCTGCTCGGCGGATCGATCCTGGTTGAAACGGTCTTCAACTGGCCGGGCTCCGGCGGCTTGATGAACCTGGCCATCTTTCGGCGCGACGTGCCGGTCCTCTCGGCAACGATCCTGGTGCTGGCCGCGATCTTCGTCGTCATCAACATCCTGGTCGACGTGCTGCAGGCGCTGATCGACCCACGCATGCGACGTTAGCGGAGAGGTGCTGATGGCCGAGGCCGCCACCCTTAGCGTCGATGCCAGCCTGGTGCTCAAGCGGGCCCAGCAGGGCAAAAGCTACTGGCGTCGCGTTTGGGAACGGCTGCTCGACGACAAGCTGACGCTGGCCGTGACCGCCATGTTGATGCTGCTGTTGATCATGGTGCTCTTCGCGCCATGGTTCACCGTGCATGACCCCTATACGGGTTCGGTGCTGCGGCGGCTGAAGCCGGTCGGCACGCTCGGCCATTGGTTGGGCACGGACGAAGTCGGCCGGGACCTGTGGTCGCGCATGGTGTACGGTGGCCGCATGTCGCTGCTGGCGGGTGTGGTGCCGGTGTTCCTGGCCCTGCTGATCGGCGGTTTTCTCGGCATTCTCGCGGGCTACGCGGGCGGCTTGCTGAACAGCGCGATCATGCGGCTGACCGACGTGCTGTACGCTTTTCCCTCGATTTTGTTGGCCATTGCCATCACCGGCATTCTCGGCTCCGGGCTGAAGAACACGATACTCGCGCTGACGATCAGTTTCATCCCGCCCATCATCCGCATTTCGGAAAGCGTCGCGGCCCAGACGCGACATCTGGACTTTGTCGAGGCCGCGCGCGCGAGCGGCGCGCGACCGCTGACGATCATGCGCTATCACATCCTCAACAATGTGCTGGGGCCGATTCTGGTCTATGCCACCAGCCTGATCAGCATCTGCATCATCTTGGCGGCCGGGCTCAGCTTTCTCGGTCTCGGCGTGACGCCGCCGAGCGCCGAGTGGGGGTTGATGCTCAACAATTTGCGGCAGGCGCTTTGGGTTTCGCCCCTGGTCGCGGCATTACCGGGGGTGATGATCTTCATCACCTCGATGTGCTTCAACCTGATGAGCGATGGGCTGCGCCAAGCCATGGATGTGCGGCTGTGAACGAGGCGGGACCAGGCGGTGTTGAGGCACGCGACGCGGCGAGCGCTCCCATTTTGGCGGTCGAGAACCTGACCAAGCATTTTCCCGTCAAGGGCGGCTTGTTCAGACGCAGCAACGCCGTCGTGCAGGCCGTCGACGATGTCTCCTTTCTGGTGCGCAAGGGAGAAACGCTGGGGATCGTCGGTGAGTCGGGCTGCGGCAAATCAACGACGGCACGGCTGCTGATGCACCTTATCGCCAGCGATCGCGGCCATATCCGTTTTGCCGGCCGCCTTGTTGGCGCCGCTCACGGCTTGAGCCGGCGCAACCTGCACCGGCAGATGCAGATGGTATTTCAAGACTCCTATGCCTCCTTGAACCCTCGCCTGCCCGTGGCGATGTCGATTGCCTTTGGCCCCTTCGTGCATGGGCTTGCCAAGTCGCAAGCGCAGCAGCGGGCCATGCAGCTCTTGCAAGCGGTGGGTCTGGACCCGCTGCTGTTTGCCAATCGCTATCCGCACGAGCTCAGTGGGGGGCAGCGCCAAAGGATCAACATTGCACGCGCGCTGGCCCTCGAGCCGCGCATCGTCATCCTCGATGAAGCCGTATCGGCCTTGGACAAGTCCGTCGAAGCCCAGGTGCTGAACCTGCTCGCCGATCTCAAGGCCGAGTTCGATCTGACGTACATCTTCATCAGTCATGACCTGAACGTGGTGCGCTACATTAGCGATCGGGTGATGGTGATGTATCTTGGCAAGGTGGTGGAGATCGGACCGGTCAATCAGATTTATCGCAACCCCCAGCATCCCTACACGCAGGCGCTACTGACCGCGATGCCCTCCATGGATCCGCGCCGGCGGACCTTGCGCGCTCCGCTCAGCGGTGATCCTCCCAATCCGATCAGCCCCCCTTCGGGTTGCCGCTTTCGCACGCGCTGCCCGTTTGCCGAAAAAGTATGCGAAGCCGTACCGCCCCAGCTGCTGGCCGGGGCGCAGGCCGCGGCAGTGGCCTGCCACATGCGCTTTCCCGGCTCGGGACACAGCCGCGCCGCCAACACGGTGTCGCACTGATGCTGCACGAACAGGTGGTCAGCGTCGATGATCTCAAGGTGCGCTTCCTTGGGCGCGAGGGCTCCGTGGCCGCCGTTAACGGCGTCAGCTTCAGCGTGGGGGCCGGCAAGGTACTCGCCATCCTGGGTGAGTCCGGATCGGGCAAGACCGTGACGCTGCGCGCGCTGTTGCGCCTGCTGCCGGCGCGCACCGAGGTCGAGGGACGCATTCGCGTGGCCGGCCACGATATGACCACACTGGATGAGGCGCGGCTACGCCAGGTGCGAGGCAGCAAAGTCGCCATGATCTTTCAGGAGCCGATGATCGCGCTCGATCCGGTGTTCAGCATCGGGGTGCAGATTGCCGAGACCATCGTGCGCCACGAAGGGGTGTCCTACCAGGTCGCCAACCGGCGGGCGCTCGAGCTCCTGGAGATGGTGCAGATCCCATCGGCGGCCCGCCGCCTCAAGTCCTATCCGCACGAACTGTCCGGCGGCATGCGGCAGCGGGCGATGATCGCGCTTGCGCTGTCCTGTCGTCCCACCCTGCTGCTGGCCGACGAGCCTACCACCGCGCTCGATGTCACCGTGCAAATCCAAATCATTCTCTTGTTGCGGCAATTGCAGCGCGAGCTCGAGATGGCGGTCATCTTCGTGACCCATGACGTGGGCGTGGCGGTGGAGGTCGCCGATGAGATCGCGGTTATGTATGCCGGCCGCTTCGTTGAGCTCGGCCCGACCGACGCCGTGATCGGTTCACCCGCCCATCCTTATACGGCGGCGCTGCTTACCTCGACGGTGCTCGGATCCGCGTTCGGCAAGCGGCTCGAGACGATCCCGGGTATGCCGCCCGACCTTCGGGCGCTGCCGGCCGGCTGCAGCTTCGAGCCGCGCTGCCGCTTCGCCGAGGAGCGTTGCCGCGCCGCGATACCGCCTTTATTCGCCCAGGCGCCGGCACACATGACGCGCTGCCTGCGCGTGGCGGCGCGCGAGATCTCTTTGCCCGGTCCCAACTTGGGCGAGCGCAACGAGCTGACCAGCTCGCAAGTCAGCGGCGGAGGCCAACGATGACACCGGCCAATGCACTTAAGATCGATGGCAACCGACTTTGGGATGCCCTGCAATGCTGCGGTGAGATCGGGCGCTTCCGTGGCAGCGGTGTGCGCCGCCTCGCCCTGTCGCAAGAGGACAAAGAGGTGCGCGACCTCTTCGTCGGCTGGGTGCGCGAGGCGGGCTGTAGCGTCGAGGTCGATCCCGTGGGTAACATTTTCGCCCGCCGGCCGGGGACCGACAATTCCCTGCCGCCGGTGGCGATCGGCAGCCATCTCGACACCCAGATTTGTGGCGGCAAATACGACGGCGCGCTCGGTGTGCTGTGCGGGCTCGAGGTGATCCGCAGCTTGAACGACCGCGGCCTGTCCACGCGTCGGCCCATCGAGCTCATCATGTGGACGAACGAGGAAGGGGCCCGCTTCTCCCCACCGTTGATGGGTTCGCTCGCCTTCGCGGGCAAGCTTACCCTGGCCCAGGTGCATGATACCCGGGATGATGCCGGGCTTCGTTTTGGCGATGAGCTCGGGCGGATCGGCTATCTCGGAACGGCGCCGCTCGGCCACCGGCACCTCGACTGTTATCTGGAGCTGCACATCGAACAGGCGCCGCAGCTTGATCGCGAAGGCTGCGACATTGGCGTCGTGGTCGGCGGCTACAAGACCCTTGCGCTTCGCATCGATATCGAGGGGGAAACCAGTCACAGCGGCGGCACGCCCATGCTCGAGCGCCGCAACGCGCTGGTCGGCGCCGGTTATTTGATTGCGGCCGTGAACGATATCGGCCTCGCCTTCGCGCGCGAAGAAGGGCGCACCACGACGCCGCGCATTGAATGCTTTCCCAACCTGCCCGGTATCGTGCCCGAGCACGTTCGCCTGATCGTCGACTTCCGCCATCCCGACCCCGTCGGCTTCGAGCGCATGCACGGTGAAATTAAGGCGGCGATTGCTATGGCGGAAGCCAAGGCGCGCGTCACCATGACGGTCGCCGAGGGATGGCGCTGGGGAACTTCGCTGTTCGACCCTGAGTGCATCAGCTTGCTGAAGGACACTGCGTCCGATCTCGGCTTGCCCTACCGCGAAATGCTCAGTCAGGCGGGGCACGATGCCTATGCGGTCGCCGACCTCACGCCAACGGCCATGATCTTCACGCCCTGCCGCAACGGCATCAGCCACAACACCGACGAAGACATAGAGCTCACGCACACGCTGCCCGGGGCCAACCTGCTGCTGAATGCCGTGCTGCGGCGCGCCAACCGCTAAGCAAAAGGGAAAACGCTCATGGCCACTGACCTCGCGCAGCTTCCACTCCACACGCTGGCCGAAAAGCTTGGCAAGCGCAGCATCTCGCCGGTTGAGATCGTCGATGCCTGCTTGCAGCGCATCGAGAGGTTAGATGGCAAACTGCATGCCTTTATCGACGTGTTTGCCCGCGAGGCGCGCGAGGCGGCCGCAGCGGCCGACAAGGCCATTCGCGCGGGGCAGGCGGTCGGACCGCTGCACGGCATTCCCATCGCACTGAAGGACCTGATCGAGCTCGAAGGGCGCATCACCACGGGCGGGAGTGCGGCGTGGCGAGGGCGACGTTCCACCCGCACCGCGACGCTGGCGCGAAAGCTGATCGGGGCCGGCATGATCATCATCGGCAAAACCCACACCGTGGAGTTCGCTTTCGGGGGCTGGGGAACCAATCAGCATCTCGGCACGCCCTGGAACCCATGGGACCTCAAGACCGCGCGCACGCCGGGGGGCTCGAGCAGTGGATCGGGGGTGGCAGTTGCCGCGCGCATGGTGCCGTGCGCCATCGGCACCGACACCGGGGGCTCGGTGCGGTTGCCGGCGGCGTGGTGCGGGATCACCGGCCTCAAGACTACCATCGGCCGCATCAGTACCTATGGCGTGCTTCCCCTCACGCCGACGCTCGACACGCCGGGGCCCATGACGCGGAGCGTGGAGGACGCGGCCCTGCTCTTGGCTGTGATGCAAGGCGCCGATGCGCACGACCCTCGCACGCTAGCCCTGAGCGATGTCGACCCCATGCCGACGCTCCGTCGCGGCGTCAAGGGCCTCCGGCTGGGGCGCATGCCGTCGGCGGAGCGCGCCGGGGTCGATGCCGACGTGCTTGCTGCCTACGATCGCTCGATCGAACAGTTGGCCGGCCTGGGCGCGGAGATCGTCGACTTGTCGCTGCCGCGCGGTTTCCGCGACTATGGCATGAGCTCAGGACGGCTCATGTCGGCAGAGGCCTATGCTCTCCTCAGCGACATCGTCGACAATAATGCCTTGTCGCTCGACGAGGCCGTGCGTCCGCGTATTCGCGCGGGAGCGACGATCTCCGCACGCGAGTATCTTTCGACGCTTGCCGAGCGCGAAGAGCTCAAGGCGGAATTCAACGCGGCAATCGCGCCGGTCGACGCCGTGCTGGCTCCGGTCGCCCTCACGCCGGCGCTGCCGCTCGAGGCGGTCGATCAAAGCACGACACCGGCTCTGTTCACGCGCTGGGGCAATTTCCTCGATCTTTGCGCGCTGGCCGTTCCCAATGGGTTCACCAGGACGGGGCTACCGCTGTCGCTGCAAATCGTCTGCCGCGGCGGGGATGAGGCATTGGCGCTGCGCATCGGCTGGGCCTGGCAAAACGCCACGGATTGGCACGAGCGCTCGCCGCAGCTTCCCTGAGCCGTGGCGCGCGCCCGCGGCTCGAGCCGCCGCCGGCCCAGCCTCGGGCCGCCACGGCAGGACAGCTTAATCGCCAGAGCTCGAGACACGCCGAGCAGCCCACACGGGGAACGCCCGCGTCACGGTCGCGCCGACTGGCGAGCCGGCGGGCTTGCCCGTGCTTGCTCACCGCTTAATTTGGTGTGGCCTGCCGCCGGGCGGCGCTGACGCGCCAGATCGCGTTGCCCGTATCATCGGCAACGAGAAGGGCGCCTTGGCTGTCAATGGCCACCCCGACCGGGCGCCCATGCGCAATCCCGCTGTTATCGTCCTTGAGAAAGCCGGTCAGAACATCGATGGGTTCTCCGGCGGGCCGGCCATCCTTGAAGGGCACGAAGATCACCTTGTAGCCACTATATTGGCTGCGGTTCCACGAGCCATGCTGGCCGACGAACATGCCATCGCGAAACGGCGCCGGCAGCGCGCTGCCGGCGTAGTAGGCGAGGCCGAGCGAGGCCGTATGGGCGCCGAGCGCGTAATCGGGCGTGATCGCCGTTGCCACCAGGTCGGGGCGCGGCGGCTTAACGCGATGATCGACGTTTTTGCCCCAATAGCTGTAAGGCCAGCCGTAGAAGCCGCCGTCCTTGACCGAGGTCAGATAGTCCGGAGGTACATCGTCGCCCAGCTCATCGCGCTCGTTGACGACCGTCCACAACTGACCCGTGGTCGGCTCGAATGCCATACCATTGGCATTGCGCAAACCAGAGGCAAAGATGCGCGACCGGCGGCTCGCAATGTCGAGCTCAAGGATCGTGGCGCGTCCGCGCTCGAGCTCGAGCCCTCGCTCTGCGATGTTGCTGCCCGATCCCACCGTGACATAGAGCTTGGAGCCGTCACGGCTTGCCAGGAGGGCGCGCGTCCAGTGGTGGCCGACCCGCAGGTCAAGCAGCTTTTCTTCCTTCTCGGCAATGCGCGTGTCGCCAGTGCGATAGGCAAAGCTGACGACGCTGTCCGTATTGGCGACGTAAAGGCGCTCGCCGATCAGCGCCATCCCGAAGGGCTGCCGCAAGCCATCCAGCAGCACGAAGCGTTCTTCGGCCACGCCATCGCCGTCCTTGTCGCGCAGCAAGGAGATGCGGTTGGCATTCTCCACAATGGCCCCGGAGCGGCGCTGCACCATGTCCTGGATGATGGCGCGAGGAGACCAGGATGCCTCGGGCTCGGTGGCGGCCTCGGCCACGAGCACATCGCCATTGGGCAAGACGTGCAGCCAGCGGGGATGCTTTAGCCCTCGAGCGAACGCCACCACCTGCAACGCTGTGGCCGCCTTCGGCGTCTGGCCCTCCCGCCAAGGCTCCGTTGCCACCGACCAATTGACGGTTGGGAGCCAGTCCCGCTTGGGCGCGGGCAGCGCCGGCGCCGCGCCGTACCCGGGCGGCAGTTGCTGGGCCTGCGCGGCAAGGCCGAAGAGGCAAGCCACGAGGCCAAAGCGAACACTCGGCAGGCTGCCGTAACGCATGGCACGATCTCCATCTGAGCCTGAACGCAAGCCTCCGCACCCCTGTTCCTGAAACGAGCAACGGGCGGCCCGCTCTGAGCGGGACCGGCGTCCGGGCTTGCGCTCGCCAAGGCCAGGTGCGGGCTGCCTCGTCGCTAACGGAGTAGCACGTCGGCCCGCTCCGTTGTTTCCGTCGCCAAAGACACGGGCAAGCCCGGAGCGAGCAAATGCGTCACGGCGATGGCCGCGATGGCCACCGCACTGGTGAGGCCAACCGCGACGCCCACGCGGCGGCCGGCGACGACCGTCGCCATGACAGCCTTGGCCGCCGTGTTGGTTGCGATGGCAATGAGAATGGCGCTGGCGGCATCTGGCATTGCCAGCGTCGTACCGGCGACGCGCGCCATTGACAGGGTGATGGCGTCAAGATCGGCGATGCCGGAGAGGCCAGCCAGGAGGTAGACACCCCGCGTACTCGACATGGCCGAAAAAATCTTGGCCAACAGCATGATGATGGCGATCAGCGCGGCAAGCTTCAATGCGCTCGCCAGGTCGAATGGGTTCTTGAGGTCGAGGCTTGCGGTGTTCTCGCCGGCAGCATGCCGGCGCACGAGGGCTAGGCCGGCGCTTGCAGCCAGCAGGACGAGCGCACCGGCAAGCGTCGGCGCCAGAAGGTAGCCGCTGAGCGGTGGCGCCAAGGCAACGGCGATAACCAGCACGCGCACGATCATTACGACGCCGGCGAGCAGTATACCCCCTGCCAGGACGAGCGAGGCCTGCGGCTGGTCGCGTGCGAGCCGGGCAAACGACAGCGTTGTCGCGGTCGAGGAGGTCACCCCGCCAGCCAGCGCTGCCACGGTCACCCCGGCCCGATCGCCCAGCCACTTGACCGCCACATAGCCGACGAAGGAGACACCCGCGATCAAGACCGCGAGCAGCCAGATCTCCGCGGGATTGATCGCATCCCAGGGGTCGATGGTGCGATTGGGCAGCACGGGCAGCAAGAGGAAGGACATGGCGAGCAGCACGAGCACCGCGCGCAGCTCCAGCCAGGACAAGCGGCGCACCCATCCGTGCAGCGGCTCCCTCAAGGCCAGCAGCACCGCCATTGCCACCCCGGCGGCGACTGCCACGAGCGGGTGGCCGAGAACCGCGTAGGCGCCGAGCAGAAAGGTCAAAATCGCCGCGACCACCCCGGTGACGCTGAAGTTGTGTTCGCTCCTCGCCTCGAGCCAGGCAAAGAGCGCGAAGGCCGCCGTGAAACTCATAAGACCCGCTGCCAACATGATCGGGTGCGTGATCGCCGATAGGGCGGCACAGATACCCCCGAGCAACCCCGTCAAGGCATGGGTTCTGAGGCCGGCGGTGCGCTCGCCCTCGGCCTCTTCACGCAGCTGCCAGCCGCGCTCCAGTCCGACCAGCAGACCAATCGCCAGCGCCAGCGCCAGCCGGCGAAACAACTCGTCCTGATCCATCGGTTGGCACCTTGGCACTCTACGAGACAGGCTGGTGTTCGCCGAAAGCCGCCCCCGGTTGCGCCCGCGCGAGGAGCTTCGGCCCAGCCCTGCGGCGAGGGCGACGCGGCGAAAAACGCAGCGGCGCGCGCGGGCCTCAAAGTTTCGGCGCAAACTCCACTTGCGCCAGCCGTTCGTGCACGTGAATGAGGCAGTTGACGTCCGCGTCGGCGCCTTTTTCGTTGAGCGCGATCTGGAAGATCTCGCGCACCAGATTGCACACGGGCATCGGCGCAGCGCTGGTGAGGCCAAGTTCCGTCGCCAATCGCACGTCCTTGTGCATGAGCCCGAGGCTGAAATTGGTCTTGAGCTCACCCTTCACGAACTTCGGCAAGGTTATTTCGGTCGTATAGCTGCGGGCCGAACCCTTCGCCAATACGCGGGCACAGGTCTCGAGCGACAGACCCGCCTTGATGCCCATCGTCACGGCTTCGAAGGTCGCCACACGCACGCTGGCGGCCACAACGTTGTTGACCAGTTTCATGGTATGGCCGGTTCCAACGGCTCCGCAGTGAAAAACGTTGGGGCTGATGGTTTCGAACACCGGCTGCAGCCGGGCATACACCTCGGCGGGGGCGCCGACCATGATGGCAATCGTGCCCGCGTCGGCGCCATGTGGCCCGCCGCTGACAGGGGCGTCGATGAGTGTTATGCCGGCACCGGCAAGCTCGTTGGCCATGGCGCGGGTGGCATTCGGGTCGCCGGTCGTCATATCGGCAATGATGCTGCCCTTCTTGAGGCCGGCGGCGAGACCATCGGCGCCGAAAACGACGTCGCGTACCTCCCTGGAGGTGGGTAGGCAGGTCAGCACCAGGTCGCACTCTGCCGCCAGCGCCCTGGGGCTTTGGCAGGCGATGCCGCCAAGTTCGCAGAGTGGTGCCATCACTTGCGGCCGCAGATCATAGAGGCGCAATTTCTGTTTGCGCAGGAGCCGACGCGCCAGCGCCGCACCCATGTTGCCGAGGCCGACATAACCAAGCTGCATCGTCTCCACCCTCCGAAAAGCTTATTACACGTACGGCAACACGCGCTCGGCCGCCAGCCGCATGGCGCGTTCGACGTGCACTTTGTCGATGCCACCGATATTGAACCAGAGCACGAATTCGGTGATGCCGAAGCGCCGCTTCATCTCCTTCAACTTGGCAACCGCGGTCTCCGGATCATCGGCGATACAGGCGCCATACTCGTGCAGCTTGTCGAAGGAGAGATAGCCCAGCTCGCGCGTCTTCTTGCCTTCGCGCATCGTCAGCTCGTAGCCCTTGACCTCGCCGGTTTGCGGGGCACCGGCAAGCTGGTTGGCGGTGACCTTGGCGTAAAACCACTCGACGTGCGCCTTGTAGATCTCGCGCGCCGTGCCGGCGTTCGCATGCACAAAGAAGGGCAGCAGCAGCATGCGCTCGGCGCTGTTCGGGTCGCGGTCGAGGCTGCGGCAAACCGCCTCGTAGTGCCGGCAATTGCTTTCCAATTCATCCATCCACCGCTCGCGATAGGTGCGGTAGGTGAAGGGCGAGGCCATCTGCAGATGAAGATGCGCCCGCGCGGCCTGCTCGAAGCTCTCCGGGCTGATGGTTGCCTGATAGATCGGCGGGTGCGGCTTTTGCACGGGCTTGGGCAATACCTCCACCGGCTCGGGTATGGTCCAGAACTTGCCTCGATAGGAAATCATCGGCTGCGTCCAGGCCTTGAGCACGATATCGAGGCCTTCGGCGAGCATCTCGCGGCTCTTGTCCATCGGCACGCCAAGGCCAATGAACTCGTGCGGCTGATAGGCGCGCCCGACCCCGAAATCCAGCCGCCCATGGGAGAGGATATCGACCAGCGCAAAATCGGAGGCGGTCCGCAGGGGATGATTGAAGGGAATCGCGCACACGGCCATGCCGATGCGGATTTTTTTGGTTCGCTGCGCGATGGCTGCCGCGTAGACCTGGGTCGATGTGACAAGCCCATAGGTCGAGAACAGATGCTCGGCGATCCACACCTTGTCGTAGCCGAGCTGCTCGGCCAACTCGAAGAAGCCCAGGTCGTCGTCGAAACTCTCGACCACTTTCGACAGATCGGGAAACTGGCTCAGACTGAAAATGCCGAACCGGGTCTTGGCCATGGGAGGTCCTCGCAGCGATGCCAAGCCGCATGGTGAGGAGTGCGGCCCGCGGCGTCAAACGCGAATTCCAAGGGACAGGTTCGACCAGCGGGCATTGAACGTTCCGCGCGCCTGCGCAACGCTCGGGGCCGGCCCGGCAATCCCTAGCGCAGAGGCAGCGCGCGGCCGGACCGCAACGCCCGCCCAACCCGCGAGCGCGTGCGGTCAAGAGGGTGCTGCCGTTCCGGCAACCCCTCGCTTTTCAGGCCTTGGCCGCAATCTCGCTGATGAAGCGCTCAATCTGCTGCATCTGCTCCGCCGCGCTGTCGCCGCGGTAGCGCACGATGAGGGTGTCGAAGCCGAGCTCGAGCAGACGCTTGATGTCGTCTTGGATCTGGGTGATCGAGCCGGTGCCTGGTTCGCGCGTGCCAAAGGCGCCGCCCTTGGCCTCGCCGATACTCAGGAAGATCTTGTAGGCAAGGGAGAACTCCCGAAGCTGCCGGCCCGCCTGAGCGGCCAGGCGCTCGAGCGTGAGGAGCCGTTCGGACAGGTGCTCGGCGCCTGCCGCGACCGCGAGCCAGCCATCGCCATGCGTCACGACGCGCCGCAGCGCGGCGTTGGACAAGCCGCCGATCAGGATAGGCGGGTGCGGTCGTTGCAGCGCGCCAGGCGATGAGAAAATTGGCTCGAAGGCATAGGTGGTGCCGCGATAGGCCACCTCGCCGCCGGCGCAGATGGCCTTGAAGATCTCCAGGGCCTCGTCGGTGGCGCGTCCGCGCCGCTTGAAATCGTGGTTGCCGAGCACGGCAAACTCCTCCTCGAGCCAGCCGACGCCGGCCCCGAGGATGATGCGTCCGCCGGAGAACTGATCGAGCGTCACCAGCATGCGCGCCAGCAGGACCGGGTTACGGTAGGGCATGATCAGGGCGGCGCTGCCGATGCGCACGCGTCTCGTGCTGCCGACCAGAACCCCCATGCTGGCGATCGGCTCCAGCAAGGGGTCGGAAAGCCGCGTGGGAAAGCTTCCCTGAGCCCCGTAGGGATATTTGGACGTGAAGGAGACGGGAAAGGCGACGTGATCGGCGAGCCAAATCGAGGCAAAGCCTGCCTGTTCGGCAAATTGAGCGAGCTCAAGAAGTGTCTTTGGCTGCGCCAGCGGCCCATAGCCGCCCACGTCCAGCCCGAAGTTCATCAGGTTTGCCATCGCTCCTGCTCCTTCCGCGCGCGCCCCCCCGGGCCTTGCCCCGGCATTGTCTTACCTTTTGCGCCGCAGCCAAGGGCGATCGCACCCGAGCGCCCGGCGAACTTGAAGCGTGGGCCAGCAGCCATGCGGTTGGCCGCACGAGGGCTTGCCGAGACGAGGGGGAAGCTCCTACTCATGGCAAGGACCAAAACCGAAACTTAGGAGGTCGGGCATGCATATTGGCTTGCTTGGCGGCATTGGGCCGGCGGCGACCGAGTTCTACTACCGGGGTCTGATCGACCGGCACGCTCAATCGAACACGCTGCTCGATCTCACCATCGCGCACGCCGATGTACACGAGATGGCGCGCAACCTGGCGAGCGGCGATGCCGCGCGGCAAGCCCAGATCTTCGCAACCTTGGTGCGGCGGTTGGCGGCGGCCGGCGCCGAGCTCGCCGTCATCACCTCCATGGGTGGCCATTTCTGCGTGCGCGAGCTCGCGGCCGTGGCGCCCATCCCAATCCTGAACGCGCTGCCGGAAGTCGCCGCCGAGGTCAGCCGCAAATCGTTCAAGCGCGTTGGAATTCTCGGCACGCGGCGCGTCATGGAGACCCGATTGTACGGGGCCATCACCTCGGCAGAAGTCGTCGTGCCAGAGGGGGACGGGCTCGCCCAGGTCAGCAAGGCCTACACCGAGATGGCGACCGTCGGCCGCGTCACGGCGGCGCAGCGCGAGGTATTCTTCAAGGCCGGCGCCGCTCTCATGAAGGATCAAGGCGCCGAGGTAGTCCTGCTCGGCGGCACCGATCTATTCCTGGCCTTTCAGGGCCGCGATTGCGGGTTTGCCGTGCTGGATTGCGCCGACATTCACGTGGCGGCGGTCTATAAAAAGTCGCTGGCCTCCGCTTGAGGCTCGCGGCCGGCAAAGCCCCGTGCTGCAGGCGGTAGCTGCCGCGGCCGCCTTAGCGGCAAGCCAGCTCGCACCTTGGCTTAGCGCTGCGCCCGACCCTCCCCGCCATGGGCCGGGGCCGCCGACGGCGCGGGCTGCTTTAGGGCGGGTCGCGACAGCTTGAACAACTGCGTGTCGTGCGGCGTCGTGCCGGCGGTGGCGAGGTCGGCCAAGATTTCGCCGATCGCCGCGCAGAACTTGTAGCCGTGGCCGGAGAAACCGGCTGCGACGACGACGTGACGGTGCTCGGGCAATTGATCGACGATGAAGTGTTCGTCCGGCGAGTTCACGAACATGCAGGTCTTGCAGGCCAGCGGGGCCCCCATCGGCTGGGCGAGATAACGGCCGAGCCCGGTCAGAACGGCAACGTCTTCGTCCGCGATTTGGCGGTCGATGCTGTCGGGGTCGACGGCCTCGCAGCGATGGTGGAACTTGCCGACCTTGAAACGGTGCTGGGCCTGCTCCGGAATGCCATAGAAGTTGCCGTTCTCAGGGCAATCCAAGATGAAGACCGGGAAGCTTTGCGGCGTCAGCTGCCGTGCGTCCGCCTTGAAGTAGCCGACAACCTGCCGCTCGGGCACGGCCAAAGGTTTGAGCCGGCCCAAGAGCTTTCCGCTCCAGGCCCCGGCGGTCAAGATCAGCGCCCCGGCCTCGTAACGCGTCCGCTCGGTTTCGACCTCGACACGGTCGCCGATCACCCGCCAATGCCGCACGCCTTCGTTCTCATTGACCTCGGCGCCGAGGCGGCGCGCCACCGTCACGTGCGCCTCGATGGCGCGGTCGGCCAGCAGAAAGCCAGCCTCGGGTTGCCACACGGCCTCGAACTCGGCCGGCAGTTGCCAGGCCGGAAAGCGGCGGCTGACCTCGTTCGCTCGCAGCACCTCGTGCTGAAGCCCGTGCGTTTGACAGGCAAATCTTGCGCCCTGCACGACGCGTCCCGACGGCAAGCCGATATCGAGCCCACCGGTCGTCGTCACGAAGGCCTGACCGAAATCACGCTCAAGCATCTGCCATCGATCGAAGGCCAGCCGCATCAGCGGCACGTAGCTCGGGTCTTCGAAGTAGGCAAAGCGAAAGATGCGCGTTGACGCCGCCGAGGACCCGAGCTCGTGCGGCACGCCGAACTGCTCCAAACCCAGGACGCGCTGACCCCGTCGCGCCAGCGCGCAGACGGCCGCCGAGCCCATGCCGCCGACGCCGATGACGATCTGATCGAAGACCTTTTTTCCCATGCCACCTTTGTCCGTCGCCTTGCCGTTTCAGTCAACTCGCAACCCACGCTTTGCCGGGATTGCCGCGGGTCCAAAGGGCGGTGCGCAGCTTTGGCACGCAAGGGGCGCCGTGCCTGTTTTGGCCTACGGCGGGCGGTGCGGGGAACGCCCGGCCTGGCGTCAGGCCAGCTGGACGTTCGAGGACAGCGGGAGACGGAAAACGAAGGCGACCCCGGTCGGCAGAAACTCGAGCTTCGCCTCGCCCTCCGCTTCGTAGGCCAAGACCTTCTCGATCAGCATGGTGCCGAAGCCCTTGCGCGAGGGGGCCGCAACGGGCGGGCCGCCGCTCTCGCGCCACTGCAGCAGGATTTCTTGCGGCGGCCCAGCGGGCTGAGCCTGCCAAAAAATCTTTACGTGCCCCTTGTTGGTCGACAGCGCCCCGTACTTTGCCGCATTGGTGGCAAGCTCGTGAAACGCCAATGTTAGCGTGACCGCCGTGTTGGAGTTGAGCCAAACCTGGGGTCCCGACACCTCGACGCGGGCCTGCGAGCTTGCGTAAACCGAGAACGGGGCGAGTGCTGTTTCGATCACCTGGTGCAGCGATGTGCCTTTCCAGTGCGTCTGGGTCAAGAGATCGTGGGCGTGACCCAGCGCATGCAGCCGCGAGGTGAAGGCTTGCTCGAAATCGCTGGGGGAAACGGCGGCATGGCGGGTATGCGCCGCCAGCGCCTGCACCAGGGCCAGGGTGTTCTTGACGCGGTGATTGAGTTCACCGATCAGCAGTTCACGTTGTTGCTCGGCCCGCTTCGCCTCGGTGACATCGCGGGCGAGGCCGGCCACGCGTCGGCCATTGTCGGTTTCGGCGGGCAGGGCAAAGGCCTTGTCGCGCACCCATCTTTGGGTTCCGTCGCACACGATGCGGTATTCCACCGGCTCCTGGTCCGCTAGTGGCGCTTCGCGCAGCATCTTCTCGACCAGCGGGCGATCCATCTCGTGGATCTTGCGCAACCAGATTTCCCCGTCCGATTGCACTTCCTCGGGCGAGTGCCCCAGCAGCTCCTTGACCGATGGGCTCACGTACTCGAAGCGCTTGGCATCGACAGCATAGATCCACAAGACATCGGGAGAGGCTTGTGCAAATTGTGCGAACCTCAGTTCCGTCGAGCGCTGCGCCGCCTCCGCCTGCCGCACGCGCAACAGTGCGCGCACGATGGCGATCAGTTCGGTTTCCTCCATGGGCTCGACGAGGTAGGCATCGGCACCGAACTCGAGACCCGCGACCCGGTCCTCGGCTGAGACAAAGGTGGCCGAGGTTTGCAGAATGCCGATGCTGGGAAAGCGCGCCTTGATGATGCGGCAAAGCTCGAAGCCGTGCATGTCCGGCAACTTCACGTCGAGCACCGCCACATGCGCCATACTCCGCTCGAGATGCTCGAGCGCCCTTGCCGCGGTCGCTACCTCCGTGACGTCGAAGCCGGCGCCACGCAAGGCGCGCGTCTTCAGGTAGCGCCCGGCATCGCTGTCATCGACGACGAGAACGGAAGTGATGGTCACAGGGCGGCTCCGGGTCTGCGCCCCCCGGCCAGATCAGTCATCACGGTACGCAAACGGCCGTGCGAAATTTCGCTTTTCGGCACGATAGCGGCAGCTTTGGCCAGGCGCTGGCGTTCCTGCGGCCCCAATAGCATACCGCTGACGACCACGACAGGCGGGAATTGTGCCGCACCGCGCCCCAGCTGCGCGAGCACCTCATATCCAGAAATGTCGGGAAGATCGAGGTCGAGCAGAACCAGATCAAAGCGCTCTTGGCTCACGCGTTCGAGCCCGTGCGAACCGGTGGCGGCCTCCAGCACGCGAATATTGTCCGTGGTCAACTCCTGGCGCACGACATAGCGAAAGACCTCATCATCGTCGATCACCAGTACGCGCGTGCGCTCCTCACCCTTGACCAGGCGATCGAGGCTTTCCAACAGCCAGCCGCGCTCCACGGGTTTGGCAGAAAAGGCGTCGGCGCCGAGCGCCGTCGCCTTGGCGGCGTCCTCCAAAGCCGAGATGACGAGGATCGGCACGTCGGCCAGTTCCGGGGTCTTTTTGGTTTCCGCCAGCAGATCCCAACTGAAATCATCACCGACCAAAACATCCAGGATCAAGGCGCGCGGGCGATGCTGCATGGCCGCTCGCCTCGCTTCCGCGATCGAGCGGGTTGCCACCAGCTGATAGGAGGTCCCGCGCAGCATGGTTTGCAGCACGGCAAGGTCGGCCGCGTTGTCGTCGAGCGCGACGACGGTCAGGCGGTTCGGCTCGAGCCGCGCGGCGATCACCGCATCCTGCTGGCCGAGCGGCGCTTGATAGACCCTGGGCACGGTGAGGGAGAACTTCGACCCCAGCCCAAGCTCGCTTTCGAGCTGGATCTGCCCGCCCAAGAGCTCCGCCAGGCGTTTCGAAAGCGGCAAGCCGAGGCCCGTGCCCTTATACTTGTGCTGCAGCGGGTTTTCGACCTGCGTGAACTCCTGGAAGATGGCCTCATGGTCGGGCGGTGCGATACCGATGCCGGTATCGCTGACGCTGAAAGTTACGCGATCGAGTTGCGCCGTGTAGGTGGCGGTGACCCTCACCTCGCCCTGCTCGGTGAATTTCAGGGCGTTAGAAATGAAGTTACGCAGGATCTGCGAGACCTTACCCTCGTCGGTTGCCAGCGCGGGTATCTCGGGCACTTCTTCGAAGATCAGCGCGACGGCATCCCCCGCCAGCAGGGGCCGCAGCATGCCGCGCAGGGCGCCAAACAGGCTTTGCACCGAGAACTCGCTGGGCCGCACCACGGTCTTGCCCGCCTCGACCTTGGCGAGATCCAACAGATCATTGACCAACTCGCTCAAGTTCTCCGCAGATTTGCGGATGAACCCGACTTGCTTGATCTGCTCTTCGCCAAGCTTGCCGTCGGTGCCATCCAACAAAAAGCGCGTGAGCGCGAGAATCGAATTGAGCGGCGTGCGGAATTCATGGCTCATGTTGGAAAGAAAACGCGTCTTTAGTTCATCGGCCCGGCGCAGATGCTCGGCGCGCTCATCGAGCTCGGCATAAAGGGCTACCACGCCCCGGTTGGTATCCTGCAGTTCCTGATTGAGATGGGCGAGCTCCTCGCGTTGCCGCCGCGAATCCTGCAGGCTCAGCAGCAGCTCGCTGTTCTGCTGGCGCAGTTCGCCCGCCGTGTCGGGCTGCTGGCGCAGCAACTCCTCGCCGATCTTGCCGAGCGCCTGCGTCCTGATCAGCTCCTTCTTGCGCGGCAAAATCTTGAGCAGCTCGACGACGGTGCCCTGTCCCGGCTTGGAGCGGATGTGAAACTGATCCATCAGGCGTTGGGCGCCCATGATGCCCAAACCCATACCGGTTTGCGACGTGTGTTCGCCGGCAAGAATAGAGGCCAGATTGGCGATACCCTTGCCTTTGTCGCTGACCCGGATTTCCAGGACCTGGGGTGCCGTCTTGCCGGTCAAGGTGTATTCGACGAGGCCGCCGCCCGTGTACTCGTAGGCGTTGCGGGCGATCTCGGAAACCGCCGTGGCGATCTGCGTCTGTTCCAGCGCAGTGAAGCCCAGCTGCGCCGCAACCTGGCGCGCACGCTGCCGCGCCAGCACGACGTCGGATTCCCGTTGCAGGCCGACGCTTAAGATGCGGGTGGACATGCAAAAATGCTCCTCACCACGACAATGCTAGCATCATC